>Ga0308395_1002282_pt1 | contig 11141 bp, 10 predicted proteins | sample Hotspr20SampleP4_FD_202097 | JGI IMG/M metagenome (GOLD analysis project Ga0308395, IMG submission 202097) | Hot spring phototrophic mat microbial communities from Mushroom Spring, Yellowstone National Park, Wyoming, United States - 20050930_P4 ...
TCGGCGTAAAGCGCCCCGAAAAGTTCATATTCTTGTCGTAACGTATGGAGGCTAAAAGTCTTAGCCGTTCCTGCCACAAAGCCTTTCCTGCCTGGATAAAACCTCCCCCTTCCCACACCCCTATGGGGCCCGCACTATCCGAAAGAATAGTGCCGCGGCTATTGGTCAAAAAGTACCGAAAGTTCCCGCCCAGGAGCAGCTGTACGAATCGCACTCTTCTGGAAAGATCATACTGGCCCTCAATATGATAGAAGGAGCTCCTGTCAAAAAACTGCGCTCCTCCTGCGGCAAAGTTAGGCTGGGCTATGACGGCTCTTTTGAGTTCTTCGAACCGCGTGCTCCCTGGTGCCGGTCGCGCCTCTCCTTGGAAGAGCGAGATAATCTGGGGAGGATATCCAACCTGTCTCATTACGTCAGCGAGCCTATTTGCCCTATCTGAATCAGCAAAAGCGCGAGCCGCTGCGTGATCTCCACCCATGGGAATGTCCAACGCGTCTGGATTCAGCCCTAAGGCTTGCGCTATGCGGCGCATTTGCCCTGTGTAGGTTAGGACATACTGCACCATCCAGGCATTGTGCGTCTTAGCTGAGTCCAGCATATTCAAAGCCGCAAAGCGCGAGTCAAAACTATTACCAGCGTTTTCCCATGCGCCATATGCCCATACTCGGTAATCAGGCCCAGCTACCTCCACCTTATGGGTCATAAACAGAAACTCCCGCATGTTGTAGCGATTAGATCCCTGATATACCGTGGCGCCCGTAGAAGCAAAAGTCTGATAATTCAGCTGGAGTTTATCGGTCAGACGATAATAGATTCCGAGGCTGCCTTTGAGGACTCTGGCATTGTAACGGATTATGTCCTTTTCCCAATATCCTGTCCGAGCTAAATAAAAGCCTAAGTCGTTGGTATCCTGCGGCATGCCCCCAAGCAAAATAAGTACCGGGTTCATTGCTATGGCGCGTACCGTGGCTGGAGCTACCCGAGCTTCATCCCCATAGATATTGACCGCATTGTAGCCGGGATTTTGCGGTCCTGGAACCGCGTACCGCCCTACCGCTCCTGCATAAGGGCCCTGATCCGTAGGGTCCGAAGCTACCCAGTCATGTGCATCAAAGAAATTCGCATACACCTTCACGCCCAGCCGATTGTTCCAGGCCTTGGCATACCGAAAGGCCACATCATACAAGGGCTGCGGCGTCGTATCTATACGGTCACTATGATTGACGCCTACCCGTACCGAAGCACTCAGTCCAGGATAGTGAAAAGGATCCTTAGTATAGACGTTCAAAATCCCACTGAGGGCATTTGGACCATACAGAGCCGAGGCCGGTCCCGGAGTAAACTCTACCGACGCTACATCCAAATCTCCCGCATTCGTGATCATCCCAACAGGAAAATTCAATATCGGTGCCTGCATTTCTATCCCATCCAGCCGCTGCACGAAACGGGTATTCGTGGTAGAATTAAAACCCCGAGTATTCACTACCTGAAAAGTCAAGCTGGATGAGACTTGCTCCGCCCCCTTGAGAAAAGTGATATTCTGAAAAAGGCTCACCCCTGGGGATTCGAGAATTTCTCGGGCGCTCATTTTGAGGACGGTGACGGGCGACTGCATGACGGCCTCGGGCACCCGACTAGCCGAAATCACCACCTCCTGCGTCTGTACACCCGTCTCCCGAAGGGTTATCGTAATGCCCTGCTGCCCCTCTTCCAGAGATGCGGATATCACCTGCGGCTCATATCCCACATAACTCACCTCCAGCTCCATGGGTTCTTTCGGTGAAAGCAGCGTAATCTGAAAACTCCCATCCACCCCTGCGACACTGCCCTGGACTGTACCTCTCACCCGGATGTAGGCACCGGCCAGCGGCTCCCCATCTTCGCCCACCACACGTCCCCGAATCGTGACCGCCTGAGTAGTCGGCGCCGGACTTTCTTTCTTTTCTTGGGAGCGGTTCCGCTGTCGCGTGCGGCCTTTTTCTTGGGCCCATGCTAAGGCACTAACCAGCAGCCCTATCCAGAAAATGCGCATGAAACAAAGTTATACAGGCTTCAGCCAAACTCCACAAGTAGCACAGTGATATTATCTTCCCCGCCGGCCTGATTGGCGGCCTGAATGAGTCTATCCACTCGCGGATGAAGGGGCTCTGGTAAGCTAAGGATAGCTTCTATCTCTGCCTCAGACAGCATATTCGTCAGCCCATCTGTACATAAAAGCAGCACATCCCCGGGGGCGACCGGTATAGGTTGGGGGGCTACTTCTACTTCTGGCTTAGGTGCAATCCCTAATGCCCGAAGAATCACATGCCGCCGGGGATGAAATACCGCTTCCTCCGGCGTAATCGCCCCAATCATCAAAAGAAACTGTACATACGTGTGGTCCATCGTCATCTGCCGAAAGCCGCTGGTGCTCTTCCAGTAGAGTCGGCTATCTCCCACATGCGCATAATACACCACCTCCTCCCCCTCTGGCATATAAGCCAAAACACAGGTCGTCCCCATCCGACGATATTGGGGGATGCTCTGGGACATTTTGTAGATTATGGCATTTGCCTCGACAAGTGCCCGCTCTAAAAGAGCCGGAGGCGTGAGGTCCTCTTTGCAGCTTTCTAGGAAATTGGCTACACTCTCAATGGCGAGCTGGGCGGCTACTTCGCCGGCGGCATGCCCACCCATCCCATCACATACCATCCAGAAAGTCCCCTGGCGAGTCGTAAAATAGGCGTGACGGTCTTCGTTATCAGAACGGACCCGGCCCGTGTCCGAACGGGCCGCAACTTTATGGTTTATAGGCATCGCCGTACCGCTTCACCAGGTGACGTGCCCGGTGCCGCTCCAATCTCACCTGCATCCGAATAGGTTCTTGGGGCCGATCTGCCCGATCTCGAGGCACCCCCGCTATGGCCTCCGCCACCTCCATCCCCTCCAGAACCTTCCCAAACACGGTATAAGCCCCATCCAGGAATGGCGTTCCTGCCTTATTCACTACAATATAAAACTGGCTTCCGTTGGATTCTCGCTTGGGGTTGATTGCGTCGCCTTGTCGGGCTGCGCCTACAGCGCCGTACGTATGCTTCAGCTCCGGCACAAACTCCGCCGGTAATGTATAACCCGGCCCACCCAAACCATCATTGAGCGGATCGTCGTCTTTGGAGTTCGGATCTCCCCCTTGAATCACAAAGTTCGGAACCACCCGGTGAAAAGTCGTCCCATTGAAGAAGCCTTCTTTGGCCAGCTTAATGAAGTTAGCCCGATGAATAGGCGTCTGGCGATAGAGCTGCAGGCGCATGACCCCTTTCGGCGTCTCAATAACAATCAGGGTATCCCACTTGGGCAGCTTCTGCGCCCCTAAGTAGCTAACCAGCAAAACGGCTAAGCTCCACTTCCGCATAGGCACTTTCTGCTAAGATACCAACTGGCGGGTGAACTTTATGTACCCGTATCCGCACCTTTTCCACAAGGGGCCATCGTTCCATAATCCTCTCCGCTAATCCCTCTGCGATGTGTTCAATTAAAAAGCCCTCATCCGAAAAAAACGCTTTTATCAGACCCGCGATCTCCCGGTAATCTATAGGTGGGGTCTCGCCTACCTGCTCTACTCGAAACGTTACTTCCGCATCTACCCGAAAAAGCCGTCCCATTTTCCGTTCCTCCGGGTAAAAACCGACATGCCCATACACTTCTACACCTTGCAGGCCTACTCGGCGATAAGCTCTATGTGCCTGTCCTTCCATAAAAGCCTATAGTAGACATCTTCTCGATCTACAAAAAGCATTTCCTGCCTGCGCCGGTCGACTACCCAGTAGCCGCTCCGTACCGCAGGCCCCGTCCCTACCACCCACGTCCCTTCCCGAAACTGCAGCAGCACCTCTACCTTCTTTCGACGAATCTGAAAAAGTACAAAGTGCCGGTGCTCCCGCATTAACGACGAATCACACGAAATCAAGTATTCTTGCACCCCATCTCGATTGATGTCCAAAGCTATATCCTGATTTAGAACATAGGGCTTACATTCCAGTAAGCGGGAAGCTTCGTAAATTGAGTAGTCTTCCGATGCTTGGGAGGCGCTTTGGCGTCCGCTGACCCAAAGCCACACCGAAAGCCCTACGATGAAGACCAAAATCCCTATTAGCCAGACCTGTCCAAGTCGATCTCTCATAAGAGGGTTGGATTGAGAAACTTATCCAGTCTGCGACGAAGGACTTTCTTTTGGAGCGCCTCACGAAGGTAGCTTATCTGGCCCGGATGATGCATATCACTCCCCACAAAGTGTACCCAGTTTTTTTCCAGAAGGTACTCAGCTCTTTCCATCTCCGACTTTCCATAATAGCCTGCGAGAGATAAAAGATTGATCTGTAAAAAGTAACCTCGTTCGTACCAGCTTTTTAGCCTGTCGGGGGTAGCGTAGGCATACCGTTCCGGATGGGCAATCACAATCGTATAACCTTGCTGCTGAAGTGCAAAAAATGCTTCTTCCCACCCAATAGGCAGCACATCAAAGCCCAGTTCTACCAGCAGATAGCGCTTAGGGCCAAAAAATCTGAGCTGAGAGGCTTTCTCCAAGAGTTCTCTTTCCAGGAGGTATTCTGCCGCTGCCGTGAGCTGAATAGGCATTTCCTGTTCTTGCATCTGATGGCGAAGCTGTAGGAGTTTTTCTTCGATGTCTGCACTTTGGGTAGGAAAGTAAGTGCTATGGTGAGGCGTAGTAATAACTTTTTGATAACCCATTTCTACCCAGAAGAACATCATTTGCAGGGCATCTTGCATGCTGCGAGCGCCATCGTCCAGACCGGGTAGAACATGATTGTGCACTTCTACACTTAGCTCTAAACCCAGATTGATGGGCACCTTTTTCCCCCCAAGCCACCACATGCGTTACAAAGGTATCCACTTACGCACCCTTTCTCCCCAGGAAGTCGTCCGCCTATCTGAGTAGTAATACCTTGACGCCCCATATCCTTCCCCATAGTACCCATACCCGTAGCCATAACCATAATGCGGCCGGTGCGTCTTCGTGCCATTGAAGAGCAAATAAATCTTCTGCAGACGGTGCTGTTTTACAATATCTTCCAGGTGGTTCAGGAAAGTGATACGGGAGTAGTCTGCCCGAAATACATATAGCGAGATGGCTTCCGGAAACTGCGAGAGGATAGAAAGGGCATCCGGTACTAAACCTATCGGCGAAGTATCAATCACAAAATAGTCAAAGTCTTTCTGACTTTTCAAAATAAGCTCGCGTAGCCGATGAGAGGCTAAGAGTTCAGCGGGATTGGGCGGGATAGGCCCGCTCGGAAGAAGGAATAGATTCTCCAGAAGAAAGTTTACCCAGAGGGGCTGTTCATGACCGTTCTCTTCGGCTTTACCGTAGGTGGAGGCGAGCCAGGTAGAAAGACCGGGCGCCTGCATGAGTCCCTGCCGCTGTGTGAGGGAGGCCCGCCGCAAATCCGCATCGATAAGCAGTACTCGTCGCCCCACCAGCGCATGAACGTATGCTATGGCTGAAGAAATGTACGTTTTACCCTCCCCGCTCACCGTAGAGGTAACTACTATCACCCGAGGCCCCTCTTTCTCCCATAAGAATTCCAGGCTATTGCGTAAGCTCCGCAAAACCTCAATTTGAAGATTAGATAGGTAGCCAGCACTGAGTTTATAGTGCTGTTCTTTCCTTCGGTTGGCGGGTATTTCTACGATCACAGGAACAGGCGATATTTGCTCAATATCTCGTCTATAAGACACTTGCTGTGTTAAGACTTCTCTCAAAAACACACCGCCGACACCTATCACAATACCTAATAGCAGCATAAGTACATAAACCTGTATTTTATTAGGCGTGAGGGGCGTCGTCGGTAATGTGGGCGGCTGCGTGACTCGAATCAGGGAGGTTACCCCAGAACGTTCTATGCTAAGCTCCAGGCGGCGCTCTACGAGCATCTCATATATCTTTTTCTTACTTTCCCAGCTAAAATTGACCAGGTCTATCCGTCGCTTATTATCAATGTCTCTATACAAGCGGGGGAGTCCAGACTCTAGGTACTTTCTGATGTGCTGCTGTTTGCTTGATAATATTTTCTTCTCAGACTCAATAGACTCCCGCAAAGTGTGAATCTCAATACGGATTTTGTCCAGTAGACTTTGAAGATACGCAGATTCTCTGGCATACGCTCTCACAAGGGTATTGTACTGGACTATTTTTTCGTTTATAGCCTGCACTTCCTTGAAGTCATCAGCCAAACTGAGCGGCACATTCAGCACAGGTAGACTGTCGGCTCCACTGCGAATATAATCCTCTACGGCTTGTATCTGTTTACTCAGCCATTCTAAGTCTATGTAGCGCTGCACCTCTTCATTCTGCGTATAATATTGATATTTTTCAAGTAGTACCTTTGTTTTGACGTCCAGAAGAGGCATCTCATATAGGATCTCTGTCCTCTTGATAGTATCCTGTACTCTGTCAATATCTGTAAGAACTACGGCGATCAGGGTATCAATATAAGCTAAAACTTGGTCATAGTACTCTCTTTGAATGCTTTGTTCATGTAGGCGAGCGTTTTGCAAAAGCATCTGACAAAAATTCTGTGCCCGGTTCGGAAAGATATCAGCCACCATCACACTTAGGACTGTATAGCCGCGCTTGGGCATGACCCGAACACGCTCACCCCAATAGCTCACGGCCTCATCCAATGAGCGATACCTGAGCAGATACTTCCCGGGTGGCAGGGACCTTTTCTGCTGCATCCGAAACGAAACGCCTTCCCATTCTGCCCAGGCTCCCCATTTCACTTGTTTGACCACTTGTCTATCCCTAAGTATTCCATAAGTGGAGTCATCGTAGATTTCTATCACTAAGCTGAGACTTCTTCGTATTGTACTTTCATTTTCAGAGGCCAACTCTAACTCAATAGGAAGCGGATAAATCAAAGACTGCCCAAATTGGCCGATAGAGTAAAAGTCTATGTGATACTGCCCTTTCTGGATAACTTCCTTCAAGAGCTGAGCATCATTGAATAGTTCTATGTACTTTTCTGAAATGACGTCTATGGAAATAGCCAGGTCACTTTCGCGACTATTGAGCGGGGCGGTAAGCGCGCGCTTAGGATCAACCTGAATCGTGGCTTCCGTGCGATAAATGGCGATCGTATAACGAAGATATACCCACGCCGAAATTAGCCCCATCAAAATCGTTAGCACGGGCCACCACCACCACCGACTCAGTACGAGTAAAACCCGCCTAATATCCCATTCCTGCCGAACAGCCATGTTACCTTATTAGATTTGCTCTGAAAATTAGTACTATGTTGATAGCTTGGAGTATTGTAAAGGCAATGGTAAATATCTGAATATTCTCTGATATGACCAAAACCTTACTTGGCGGTACGTATACGACATCAAACGGCTTTATGGCAAGTGTATCACTAAAAGCGGAACATTTCCGTAGGTCTAAGAGAATAATATGAGGATTAGTCAAAGGGCCGCGAAGAATCTTAATCTCCCTGTAGTTAGCTACGCGGGCGGAGGTGCCCATATGCGGCATGAGGTCTACGAGCTTTATATGGGGGGTATCAAAAAGGAGAATTCCTGGCTGTGGCACGGCTCCCAGTAAGTATACGGTATACAGCGGATAGAGCTTTACCCGGGGATCTCGGTAAACCTTGCGAGAGAGCTCATACACCACCTTCTGAGCCGAGTCCAGCGTGAGCCCCCCTACCTTGAAGCTCCCAGCCCACGGCAAGTAGGCCAGACTATCACTTTGTATCCGGAAAGTGTCTACGCGAATCATGCTCCACTCCCCTTTATGCTCTTCCTGAAAAATCGGACCTTCAATGATGACTCTTACAAACTGTCCAGGAACCAGAAGGTTTACAGGAGTCCTGAGGGTATCAGGGCCGTGGGAAACCCAGCCCGCAGGGCTTTGGCGTAGTGCCCGGACCAGCGCCCGGTCATGAGGGGTCTGAAAGAGATAGGTTTGCCGCACGCACCCCCCAAAAAGCAGTCCCATGACTATCCAGCAGACCTTTGACCACCCAGCCACCCCACAAGGTTAAGCAAAAATCGTCAGAGTGCGGTCCCAAAAAAGAAGCAGGGGCACACAAGGTGCCCCCGCATAGCAAGTCAGCGGAAAAGGGTTTTACTTTTTCGCCTGAGCGAACTTGCCCTTCACGGTTTCCGCAAAATTGCCTACTTCGCCTTCCAGGGTACTAAGCTTTTCGCCGAGTTCGCTGAGCTTGCCAGCGGCGCCGCTGATTTTCTCTCGGATGTCACCCCATTCTTTGTCCAGCTCTTCATCTTTTTTCTTTTGCTGGGCGAGGCCATCTACGAAGGCTTGCGCTTCGCTGAGGGCGGCCTGAACCTCACTGGAGATGGTATTAGCCTGACCTTCCAGGTCCATGATTTGCTGGGTCAAAGTCTGGTATTGGGCAGAAAGGTCTTTATCTTTTTCCACCTTTTCCCAGTTTTTACCCAGTTCGGCCTTGAGGTCTTCTAAGCTCTTTTTGAGGCTGGCGGCCTTTTCAGTGGCGGCTTTGGCTTGGTCGGCGCTGGCTTTGAGGTCGTTCAGTTCGGCCGTTACTTTTTGAATAAACTGCTGACTGGGCCCGCTTTGGCAGGCCACGAGCGCCCATATAAGGGCAGCTCCGATGAAGGTTTGTACGACGTACCGCATAAGCGTGTGTGTTTGAGACAAAGGTACGGCATTTTTCATATCTACAAACGTTAGCCAGCCGTTCTTTCGGGGGGGCTGCTTACCTTCACCCGACGTGATTGACCAGGTTCAAGGGTTAGTCGTCCGGGTGGCTCCACATGTGGCCTATCTGCGGGTAGGCGCGTGGGTGCTCGAAGTGAAGATTTCGCTCCAGACGGCGCAAGCGCTCATCCCGGCAAAAGAAGCCACGCTTTACACCGTGCTGATGCTGCCCCGGGAGGAGGGGGTGCCTGCGCTATACGGCTTTGCCACGGAGGCGGAGCGGCAGCAGTTTCTTTTGCTTTTGCGGGTGCCGCGGGTAGGTCCGCAGGTGGCCCTTGCCATCTTATCGCAATATCCGCCGGCTATCCTCACGCAGTACATTCGCCAAAAGGACGACAAAGCGCTTTCCCGCATCAAGGGCGTGGGCCCCAAGCTCGCCCAGCAAATTATATTAGAACTCTCCGGCAAGCTCCCCGCTGGCGAAGCCGTAGCCCCTGCTTACCAGGAGGCCCGGAGCGCTTTGCTGTCGCTGGGGTTTTCGGCCAAAGAGGCCGACGAGCGCCTGGGAAAAGTCTATCGGCTACATCCTGATGCCCCCTCCGAAGAGCTGGTACGCCTCGCCCTCGCCCAAAATCCGTAGCTTTGCGCCGATATGAAAAAGGTTCCCATCGCAGTCGCTCACGGGGATGGCATCGGCCCCGAAATCATGGAAGCCTGCCTGCACATCCTGCAAGAAGCTGGAGCAGCCATAGAAATCCATCCCGTGGAAATTGGCGAAAAAGTATATCTCAGCGGGCACTCCGCAGGCATCACGCCGGAAACCATAGAGCTGATTCGCCAGCTTAAGGTCTTCTACAAGGCGCCTATTACCACACCTCAGGGTGGCGGCTTCAAAAGCCTCAATGTAACGACCCGAAAGCTCTTCAATCTTTTTGCGAATGTACGCCCGGTCGTCTCCTATCATCCCTATATCAAGACCAAGCACCCCGGCATGGATGTGGTCATCGTGCGCGAAAATGAAGAAGACCTCTACGCCGGCATTGAACACCGCCAGACTGATGAAGTGTATCAGGTCCTCAAGCTTATCACGCGTCCCGGCACCGAGCGCATTATCCGGTATGCTTTTGAATATGCCCGCGCCTACGGCCGGAAAAAAGTCACCTGCATGACCAAAGACAACATCATGAAGCTCACCGATGGCCTCTTTCACAAAATATTTGATGAGATTAGCGCGGACTATCCGGATATTGAGAAGGAGCACTGGATTATTGACATCGGTACGGCTAAGTTAGCCGATACACCGGAGCAGTTTGATGTGGTGGTTACGCTGAACCTGTATGGTGACATTTTGTCGGACATGGTGGCGCAGATAGCAGGCTCGGTGGGGCTAGCCGGCTCCGCTAACATCGGCCCCAAAGTCTCCATGTTTGAGGCCATCCACGGTTCGGCGCCTCGCCGGGCAGGTCAAAACTTAGCCAACCCCTCTGGCCTCCTGCACGCCGGCATCATGATGATGGTTCACATTGGCCAGCCAGACGTCGCCGAAAGGGTCCACAACGCCTGGCTCCGCACCATCGAAGAAGGGTATCACACGTACGACATTTATCAGGAGGGTATCTCCAAAGAAAAAGTCGGCACCAAAGAGTTTGCGCAAGCTGTGGTGCGAAATCTGGGCAAACTTCCGGAGCATATCAAGCCTGTCCAGTACACCCGGGAAGGGCAAGTGCCGACTGGCATTCGGATTCCGGAGTATCATCGGCCGGCCCCCGCTAAAAAAGAACTCATAGGGGTGGACGTTTTCGTACATTGGGTGCCCGGTAAACCAGCCGAGCTGGCTAATAAGATCGAGCAGAACCTACCCGCCCATGTCAAACTGCACATGATCACGAATCGGGGGACCATAGTTTGGCCGGGCGGGCTGGAAGAAACTTTCCTAACGGATCACTGGCGTACCCGTGTGCTTTCCAAGGACGGCTCGCCGCTCACGCATAAGGACATCCTGGCTATTTTGGAGGCCTATCATCGGGCGGGGCTGGACTTCATCAAGACCGAGCACCTCTGCCGCTTTGATGGCGTAGACGCCTATTCTAAGGGGCAAGGCGAATAAGGCCGTGCACGTACTGGTCGGGGGCCCTGGCTTCGGCTGGGGCCCTTTCTTTTTGGCAGGTGGAACGCCAAAGTGGCTGACATTTTGGCGTAAAAGCGCCCTGGCACAGGGCTTGCGATATATCCCCCCAAACCAAAATCGGAAAGCGTATGGCGATAAACATCAAACCTTTAGCCGATCGGGTAGTCGTAGAGCCAGCACCGGCCGAAGAAAAAACTGCCGCTGGCATCATCATTCCGGACACAGCGAAGGAAAAACCGCAGAAGGGAACCGTCGTCGCAGTAGGTTCCGGCAAAAAGGACGAGCCCATGACCGTCAAAGTAGGTGACAAAGTCCTGTACGGCAAGTATGCCG
>Ga0308395_1002283_pt1 | contig 11139 bp, 8 predicted proteins | sample Hotspr20SampleP4_FD_202097 | JGI IMG/M metagenome (GOLD analysis project Ga0308395, IMG submission 202097) | Hot spring phototrophic mat microbial communities from Mushroom Spring, Yellowstone National Park, Wyoming, United States - 20050930_P4 ...
TTCGCCCCGACGAAGACCGCTGGGCGCGGTACTGCTGCAAGATGGCGACAGGTTCGGGCAAGACCAAAGTGATGAGCCTTGCCATCGTATGGAGCTACTTCCACAGCCTGTACGAGTCGGGCTCGGACTTGGCGCGCCATTTCGTGCTGATTGCGCCGAATCTCACCGTGTACGAGCGGCTCAAGGACGACTTCGAGAACAGCGCAATCTTCTTCAACGACCCGCTCATCCCCGATGAGTGGCGGGGCGACTTCCAGATGCAGGTCATTCTGCAGGACGAGCCAGGCGGTGCAGTGACGCAAGGCGCGCTCTATTTGACCAACATCCACCGCCTGTACGGGCGCAAAGCAGAACCGCAGGCAACGGACAGCCTTCTGGGTCCGCCAGTGCAGCGGGCACGTGCGCTGGCGACCGACGAAGCACTGCGCGCCCGAATCACCGCACACGACCGCATCATGATTCTCAACGACGAGGCGCATCACTTGCACGACCCTGACCTCGCGTGGAACCGCGCTATTGACGCCCTGCACGACCAAAGCCTCGCGCGCGGCAAGCACGGAATCTGCCTACAACTGGACTTCACTGCCACTCCCAAGCACAACAACGGCGAGCTCTTCCGACACATCATTTGCGACTTCTCTCTGGGCGAGGCAGTGGATGCAGGCGTCGTGAAAGTGCCCGTGCTGGGCGAATCGGAAGAGCTGACGGTTCAAGGCGACGCCAAAACGCCTGCATACAACCGCTATGCGAACCACCTGCGCATCGGCTATGAACGCTATAAGATAAGCTATGAGGAGCTGGAGAAGACGCGCAAACCAATCTTGTTCGTGATGACCGAAGACGCCCAGTCCGCCAACGAGATTGCTAACTACTTGGATAGCGACGAATTCCCGTTGCTCAAGGGGCGGGTGCTGAATATTCATACGCGCCTCAAGGGCAAAATCAAAACCGTCAAGCGCGGCGGGCGCGAGGTCAAGGAGTTCGTCGAGAGCGAGACCGAGATGTCGCCCGAAGACCTGCGCCTGCTACGCGAGATGTCACGCGACCTCGATAAGCCCGATAGTCCCTACCGCTGCGTCGTCTCGGTGATGATGCTGCGCGAGGGGTGGGATGTGCGGAATGTAACCGTTATCGTGCCACTGCGTCCCTACTCAGCGAAATCGGGGATACTGCCCGAACAGACATTGGGACGCGGGCTGCGCCGCATGTTCCCCAACGAAGAAGTGCCTGAAATCGTCACGGTGGTGGAGCATCCCGCCTTCCGCAGGCTCTACGAGGACGAACTGGCGCAGGAAGGGCTCGACATCGCTGTGCTGCCCATACGCGAAGCGTTCAAGCAGACCGTCTCCATCTTCGTGGACGACAGCAAGCCCATCGCCGACTTGGACATTGAGATCCCTATCCTTTCGGATGCTATCGTCACCACCACCGAGCTGACAGGGTTGACCTTCGAGGAGGTGAAGAACAAATTCCAGCAGTGGTTCAAGCCGTTGCCTATTGGTCAAAAGCGCGATCAGCCGATTCAGTACGAGGAGCGACACCTGTTCACGGACGAGGTAATCGCCCAGATGCAGTTGGATTCAGGGCTTCTGGGGCAGGCGTGGTCGGCGCCGAGCTACTTTGCGCAGATGTTAGGACGCGCGTGTCATATCAGCAACCCCCATCAGACGCTTGCGCCCCTGATTGAGCGATTCATCGCCGAGGTGCTTTTCGAGCGCCCCGTCGATATTTATTCAGGTGAGGTAGATCACCGCATGCGCGACGCCGATGTGCAGGAGCATATCCGCGCGACCTTCACGCCGCTAATTCGGAGCAAAGTGCATCAGGTGAAAGCGCGTCAGCAAGTGCAACAAGGGGTGCGCCTCTCGCGCTGGAAGCCTTACCAGGCGACCAGCACGCCTGACCGCCCTGCCGTACCAGCAAAGCGTACGCTTTTCAACCTCGTGCCCTGCGACAACGACTGCGAGCGCATCTTCGTGGACTTCTGCGAGTACGCACACGATGTGGCGGCGTTTGCGAAGAACGCAGGACCGCAGAAACTGATGATCGACTACCTGCGTCCCGACGGCTACCGCGCGTTGTATGTGCCCGACTTCTTCGTGCGCCTCAAAAACGAAAGATACCTGCTGTGCGAACTCAAGGGTAGAGTAGACTCGCTTGTGCCGTTCAAGGCGCGGGCTGCAGTGGAATGGTGCCAAGCCGCATCGAAGAGTGGAACTCAGTGGCAGTATCTGTATATCCCGTGTGATTTGCTGCTGAATATCCAAGAAGACACTGTAGACATGCTCGTGCGCGCGTGTGAACCTGCGTTGCGCGCGCTGCTGCAAGAGGCGCGTACAGGTCAGACGACTCTACCGTTGGACGAGGAGACCGCACGCGAGCAGTTAGAATCGTTGTGCGAGCGAGTTTTTCGGGAGGCAGGCATTACGGAGCCTGCTGCGCCCATCGCCGAGGTGATGCGTCAGGCAATCATGCTGTTGAATCACGCCATCCAGACGAAGATGCCCAACTACGCGCACGCCTTTCAACCACTCCTGAAGCCACTTGATGAATACGCGCTGATAATACTTGAGCGCAATTTGCGCCCGCGCATGCCGAAGGAGTCCGTTCAATGGAAGCGCTACTTTCTCGTATCTAAACTACCTGCTTTTCAGCGTAATGGGCACTACCTCATGCAGAACCTTGCCTTTGGACGACCTATGATGCGGCTGGGCGTGCTCCTCTTCTGCCTGCAATATGCAGCACACCCGTCACAAAAAAAGGGTGGGGTCTGGAAAGATGTTGCAGAACTCTTTTCCACACTTGAGATGCAGGAGTTGTATACACTGCTTGCTCCTGTCAATCAGTTCCGCAACACACGGGTCGCTCATGTGGAGCAGCCGCTAAATAACCCCGACGAGGCTTGGGACGCGATGAGGCAGTGGCTCCAATGCTTAAATAAGATGGCGGAGATGACATCGTTGCTTTAGGTGTCTCTGCGTAGGGATTTGAGTCCCTACCCCGACCCTCCCCGTTGACGGGGGAGGTTAGGGGGAGCAGCGGCGTTGTATGTTGAAAATCCACTGCATAGGCACTTACAAGCCATCGCCCGCAACCCCTACCCCCGAAACGGCAGGTCGAACTCGTAGCGTCCGTTCAGCGCGACGGCGCAGCCTGCCTGCTGCGCAGCAAGTTGCACCTCTTGGCTGATCTCGCTGCCTGCAACGGTCGGGGTGGTGGTGAAACCGCGCTGTCGGAAGATCTGCTCGAGAATCTCTGAGTAATTGTGGTATAATCACGCCCTTCTAAGAGGCCGTCGAGCAATTGTTGACTATCGGGTATCCTATCGGCTATACAGACCATCACACGCCAACCCTACGAGACAGACCTGACCAACGACGAATGGGCAATCCTCCAACCCGTTCTCAAACGCGCCCTCTACGGCAACTAAACCCGGTCGGCGTAGGCGACGGCGGCAATCACATCGCCTTCGGCAGACGCACCTGTCGCCCCACTCATGGTGAATCCTGCAGGGACGCCGAGGCTTTCGACGGCGATAGCGTTCCTCCAGCGAACTGCTGCGTGGCGTCCCGCTGCGTCCTCTGCCCAGCCGACGATGACCGCGCCGTCGGCAGACACGCCATACGCTGCGCTCTGCGCGCCGCCCAGCGTGCCCAGTAGGGTCAGGCTGCCGTCCGCTCCCCACTTAGCCGCGCGCCACCCGTTCGGATGCTCAGTCCAACCAACGATGACCCTACCATCTGCCGAGACCGCCAGCGATTGGCTGTTCGCGCCGCGCGTCGCAAGCGGGGTTGTACCGCCCGTGCGCGTCCAGCGAAGCGCGCGCAGTTCACCCCCGACGCCCTCGTCGTCAATCACTGCCTCGTCATAGCCCGCGACCACCGCGCCGTCCGCCGAGACGCCCTGCGCATAACTCCGCGCGCCGTTCGGGAGCGTTCCCAGCCAGGTGATCGAGGGCTGCTGCGCCCATGCGCCGCCTGTCAGCAACGCCGCTACACTCACGCTCGCCAGAGCCTGAAACACCGTTCCGAGTCGCATGGCTGATGCCTCCTCTCGTATGCCACTATTCCAGCAGGCGTGAACAGTATACCACTTGCGCGGGCACACTTCACAGGTCAACTGATGTGCCTATCGCCTACCGCTTCATATTCACCACATCCGCCAGCAGTTCGTCCACGACGGACACAATCCGCGTGTTCGCCTGAAACCCGCGCTGGGTGACAATCATGTCGGCGAACTCGCTCCCAAGGTCTACATTGGACTGCTCCAGGTAGCCCGCGTTGATTTCCCCCAGCCCGCCTGTGGTCGGCGCGCCGATTTGGGGCAGCCCCGAGTTGTCCGTGACGCGCCACATGTTGTTGCCCAGTCGGAACAGCCCCGCAGGGTTGGCGAACAGGCTCAGCGCGATGCGTCCCATCGGGCGCGACAGCCCGTTCGAAAAGACGCCCTGAATCGTGCCGTCGATGGCTATCGTGAACTCCTGCAGCGTGCCAGGCGGGAAGCCGTCTTGGTAGACGGGTTGCACGATGCTCTCTGTCGCCAGCGAGGTTATTTGGCTCAGGTCTAAGTTCACGGTGAACGGCGGCGCGCCGTTGGTGGGGGTGATGGTGATTTGCTGGGTTGTCGCGCCGACGAGTTCGCCCCGCCCGTTGAAGTAGAGGCGAGTGTTCGTGCCAGTGGTGTAGTCGCCGACGGGCACACCGCCGACGCTCGCGCTCCAGTCCCATGAACTCACTGCGCCTGTGGGCGGCGTGCCCCCCGGCGGCGTCTGGCGGTTGGTGAAGGTGATGGTCACATCGTGCGCGCCGCCGAGTGCATCGTACACCCGCACCGTCGCCGCGTAGGTCGCCGCAGGAAGCGCGTTCGCGTTCAGGTTTCCTGTATACTCCACGACGGTCGTCTGGCGCACCGCCGCCTGCGAGCCGACAGGGAACTGCAGCACCGAACTGGCGTTAATCGGCTGGTTCGTATCGATTCGCCCGCCCGCGTCCGCCATCCAGCCCAGCACCTTCCAGCCCGTGCCGCGATGCACCAGAAAGCCCGACGAGTCGAGTCCGAACGCGCCGTCGCGCGAGTAATGCACATCGCGCCCGTTGGTCAGCATAAAGTAGCCGTTGCCCTGAATCGCGAGGTCGGTTGTGCGCCCTGTCATCTCCAGCGCGCCTTGCAAGGTATGCACATCGATTGCGCCGACCTTGACGCCCAACCCGACCTGCATCGGGTTCACCCCGCCCAGCACCGCGCTGGGACGGCTCGCGGCGCGAAAGGTCTGCGCCATCAGGTCTTGGAAATGCACCCGACTGCTCTTGAACCCTGTGGTGTTGATATTCGCGATGTTGTTGCCGATGACATTCATCTTCTGCTGGTGCGCCTTCAGACTGGCGACTCCCGAAAGCATTGCCTGCCACATAGCGTTACCCCCTTAGCGTATCGTGCGTATGGTCTCAAGCGCGACCGTCTCGCCGTTGACGGTCAGCAGCACGCGCCCCGCGCGCATCTGCACTGATTCCACCTTGCCCGTTAGCACGGCGCCTGTCGGCAGGACGGCTTCCACCTCGCGCCCGATTAGCCCTGCCGCTTGGAAGGTGGTGAACATGTTGCCGATGCGCTCCATCTGCTGCGCGGTGTTCAGTTGCGCCATCTGCGCCAGAAAGTCGCGGTCTTTGACGGGATCCATCGGGTTCTGCGAAGTGAGTTCCACGATCAGCAGTCGCAGAAACTGGTAGGTATCCATCGTGGTGCGCGCGTTGCCTGTAGGGGCGTTCGCGCCCGATTGTATCGCTCCGATTGTCATCGTCCAACCTCCGTCATCTGAGTTGTGTTCACACCCAGACGCTCCATCGTCCGTCGTGCAGGAGGCTGTCCGTAGCCGTGGGGGTGCGTGTGGATATGGTTTGCGCCGCGTAGCGTGTGTGTTGCTCGCGCGGCGCGTGCTGAAACTGGCTCTGTGCGCCCACATCGAAGTGGGTCAGGTGCAGCCCGCGCGATTCGAGTTGCTCGCGCAGGTACTGCTGGGCTTGCTGCAACATCTGGCGGGTCAGGTCGCGCTCGGCGGTCAGCCACGCCTGCACCTCGCCGCCTGTGGCTTGGATGCGCAGCTCGACGACCCCCAGTTCGGGCGGGTCGAGGCGCACCGTGAGGCTGTTGCGCTCGCGCTCGTAGACCATGCGCTCGATGTGCTGCGCGACTTGCTCGGCGGCGTTCCAGTTCGGCGCAGCAGCGGGTGCTGCGGCTTCGGGCGCGCCCAGCGTCGTCTCGTGCGACGGCGCGGGGGCGTGTGTTGGCTGCGTGTGCGCGTGCGTGCGCGGCTCGTGCGCAGGCATTGGCGACTCCTCGCGCGGGCGCAGCGGCTCTGGCGTCGGCGCGAGGTCGTCGCGAAGTGGCGCGTCCTGCGCAGGCGCAGTGGACGGCGCGCCCAGCGCGGAAGCATCCGTCAATGCCGTTGTGGAGGGCGATGGAGGAGGCGGCTCCGCCTGACGGGCGGCTGCAGGCGGCGCGTCCCCCTCCACCGCGAGGAGGTTCTCGGATGCTGCCGTAGGCGTCTCTGCGAAGTCTATATCCCCCGTCCCATCCCCAAGGATTGTTGTAGGCTCGGGTATATCCCCCGCTGCTGTTATGGGTTCAAGCCATAGAGTCGGTTCGGTCGGTAGCGTCCTCGCGTCCCCCGCAGTGTGCAGGCGTGGTTCGAGCGTCTGTGCAGGGTAATCTGTGGTCGTTGTTGGCTCGATTGAGAGCGGCAACGGCAGCGTCATCAGCCCCACGGCAGCGAACTGCGCCCCCAGCGCGTCGGCGTCGGGTGCGTCAGGCGTCGCTGCCTCATCGGGCTTTGGCGACTCGCCTGCGGGCAGCATCGCCTCCAGCACCCCCGCGAACTCTGTCCCCTCGCTCGGCGAGACAGCGTTTGCCGATGTGTCCCCCGACTTCGGTTCTACCACTGCCCCGACCGCAAGCAGGTTCACTCCGACCATCACCCCCGTATTATTGGCAGCGCGTCGCAATCTTTAGAGGCGCGGGGGGCGCCACGGCAGGATTCGCCCCACAAGTGGCATAATAGAGGCTATGCGTCGCTGGAGCGGAGTGATTTTAGGTTGGCTGTTTGCGCTTGCGCTGGGCTGGGCAGGGACGCCGCAGGTGCAGGCGCGCGCGGCAATCCTGATGGACGCCGAGACGGGACAGGTGCTGTACGCCAAAAACGCGCACAAGCCCCTCCCGCCCGCCAGTATCACGAAGGTGATGACGGCAATCCTCGTGTTGGAGCGGTGTGATTTGGACGCCGTTGTGAAAGCCTCCGAACGCGCCGTGAACACGAAAGCCAGTTCGATGCACCTGCGCGTGGGCGAAGAGGTGAAGGTGCGCGACCTGCTCTACGCGCTGATGTTGCGCTCCGCCAACGACGCGGCGGTCGCCCTCGCGGAGCATGCCGCAGGCTCTGTGGAAGCGTTCGCCCAGCTGATGAACGAGAAAGCGAAGTCGCTCGGCGCAAAGCACACCCACTTCGTGAACCCGCACGGGCTGCACGACCCGCGCCATGTGTCTACCGCCTACGACCTCGCGCTCATCACCCGCTACGCGATGCAGAACGAGACCTTCCGCGCCATCGTGAAGACGCCCTACTACATCGTGGAGCGCTCCCTAAACCAAGACGACCTGTGGATGGTGAACAAGGCGAAGTTCCTGCAGGAGTACCCCTACGCCGAGGGGGTCAAGACGGGCTACACCTATCAGGCAGGCTACTGCTTTGCGGGGTCAGCGTCTCGCGACGGTTGGCGGCTGATTACTGTGGTGCTAAACAGCCCGCAGCGCGTGGGGGACACAATCGCGCTGATGGAACACGGTTTCAACGACTGGGAACGGATGGAGTTGCCTGCGGGTATGGCGGTCGGTGAGGCGCAAGTAGAGAACGGCGTTGAGGAGCGCACGCCGTTGCGTTTGGCGCAGACGCTGCGCTGGGTCGTGCCAAAGGCGCACAAGGCGCGCTACCATTGGGCAGTGCAGGCGACCCCGCTGCGCGCGCCTGTGCAGGCGGGCGACCCCGCAGGCTGGCTGGTGGTCTACCGCGACGCGAAGCCGATCCTCAAAGCCCCTGTGGTCGCGGCGGAGGCGGTCGCGCGACGCAGGGCGTTCCCCGCAGGGCTGGGCTGGGTCGCATTCATCGGCGCGATGATGGGCGTCGTCGGCTGGCGGCGCGCCCGCAGACGGCGACGCCTGAGGACTTACCGACGCGCCCCGCTCGAACTCGGCGCGCGCACCCACAAAATGTAGCCCAGTAGCGCAACCAGCTCCACCGTGCCCCACAGGAACTTCGACCAACTCGGAAAGGCGTAGAACGAGAAGAACGCCTCAATGAACGCGGCGATGAAGATCAGCACGACGGAGCCTGCGAGTATGAGGAACGCATCGGGCGCGACTTGGCGCACCGCTTCCGAGCGCGTCAAATCGCCTGGCGCAATCATCGCGCGCCCCAGCATCAGCCCCGCGCCCCCACACAGAAACACCGCGCCCAACTCAGGCACGCCGTGCGGGTAAATCGAGACCAGCAGGAAGCCCAGCTTGCCCACATGGTACATCTCGCCCGCCAGCGTGCCCAGCAGGAAGCCGTTGATGATGAGCAGGTAGACCGTCGGAATCGCCCAAAACACCCCCAGCCCGAACGCCAGCATCGCCACGCGCGAGTTGTTCACGAAGTAGAAACTGCTCATGATTGACGCCATGCCCGTCTCGCCCGGCGCGCGCTGCTGCCCCGACTTCCACTGCTCGAACACGGGGCGCCACTGGGGGTCGACAAGCGTCTGGGCGATGCTGGGGTTGGCGAGGATCATCAGGAACGGGATGAGCGCGCCCAGCAGGGTGAAGCCAATCGCTGCCCACACATAGCCTGCGCGTCGGCGCACGGCGTCGGGGAAGCCGTACCAGAAGTGGCGCAGCGCGTTTCGGACGCTGCCCCGCCGCGCGCGATACAACGCGCCGTGCGCCCGCCCCATCAGCGCGTTCAGGTACTCCACCACGCTGGCGTCCGCGCCCTGCTGCCGCGCATACGCCAAATCCGCCGCCGTCTGACGATACAGCCTGCCCAACTCGTCCAAGTCGGCGCGCGAAAGCCCTTTGCCCCCCGACCACTGTAGCGCGTCCAGCAACTGCTCGAACCGTTCCCAGCGCGCCTTGCGACGCTCCACGAACCGACGCACATTCACAGCGCGAATTATACCGTCGGGTACAATCGCGCCTATGCAGCCCCTAACGCAGATTGACCGCGAAGCGTGGCGGTTCATCAACTCCGTGAGCGTGATTACCGTTGTTGTGGATGGCGTGGTGAACGCGATGAGCGCGGAATGGTGCGCGCCTGTGTCGCTCAAGCCGCCGCTGATAGGCGTGTTTGTGGGCGAGGAGCGCTTCACGCGCGGGCTGATCGAGCGGGCAACCACCTTCGGCGTGAGCCTGCTGGCGGAAGACCAAGCGTGGATCGGGCGCGCCTGCGGCAGGCACTCTGGCAGCGCGGTAGACAAAATCCGCGCGTTCCAAATCCCGACGGAGCCTGCGCAGTATATCGACGCGCCGTTGATCGCGGGCGCGGCGGCGCAGTTCGAGTGTCGTGTGCTGGATCGGCGCGTCTACGGCAGCCACATGCTGGTCGTCGGCGAGCCACTGCGCGCGGTGGGCGACCCCGCCAAACGCGCCATCGCCTACTCGCGCGGGCGGTTCTATCGGCTGGGGGAGGAGGTGGATGCCTCCTATCAGGTATAACATTCGCCGATGAGCCATTTCGAAGGCGCGCTGAGCGCGCAGGGCTTGCGGTTCGCAATAGTAGTGAGCCGCTACAACGAGCTGATCACCGACCGCCTCAAAGAGGGCGCGATTCAGACCCTGCTGCGCCACGGCGCCGACCCCAACGCCATCGACACCTATGCCGTGCCGGGCAGCTGGGAGATCCCCCTGATTGCCCGCGAGTGCGCCCAGTCGGGCGAGTACGACGCCATCATATGCCTCGGCGCGGTGCTGCAAGGCGAGACCAGCCACGCCCAGCACATCAGCAGCGCGGTCTGCAGCGCGCTGATGCACCTGATGCTGGAGACGGGCAAGCCTATCGCGCTGGGCATCCTGACCGAGGCGACCTTCGAGCAGGCGCTGGAACGCGCAGGCGGCAAGATGGGCAACAAGGGCAGCGAAGCCGCGCTCAGCGCCATCGAAATGGCACACCTACTACGCACGATAGGAGAGAGCCTATGAGAGCAGAGTCGCTGGCGTTTCTGAAGGCGATTGTGAACGCGCCGTCGCCGTCGGGCTACGAGCAACGCGCCGCGGAGGTCTACCGCGCCTACACACGCGAGTTCGCCGATAAGGTCTACACCGATGTGATGGGCAACACCATCGCCGTGCTAAACCCCGACGGTAAGCCTCGCGTGATGTTCGCAGGGCACATGGACGAAATCGGCTTCATCGTCAAATACATCTCCGACGAGGGGTTCCTCTACTTCGGTTCCATCGGCGGGCACGACCCCGTGATCCCCGTTGGGCAGCGCGTGCTGGTACACACCAAGCAGGGTTCCATCCCCGGCGTCATCGGCAAAAAGCCCATCCACCTGTTGGACGAGGATGAGCGCGGCAAAGCACCCAAACTGCACGACCTGTGGATCGACATCGGCGCGAAGGACAAGGAGGACGCGCAGTCCAAAGTGCGCATCGGCGACCCCGTGACCTTCGCGGTGGAGTTTCAGGAGCTGCAGAACGGCTTCGCGACGGCGCGCGGGTTCGACAACAAGATGGGGTCGTTCATCGTGGCGGAGGCGTTGCGCCTGCTGGCAGAAAGCCGCCCCACCGCGGCGGTGTACGCCGTGGCGACCGTGCAGGAGGAGATCGGGCTGCGCGGCGCACGCACCAGCGCGTATGGCGTGGACGCGCCCGTCGGAATCGCCGTCGATGTGACGCACGCCTCGGACTACCCCACCGTCGACAAGCGGCGCGTGGGCGACATCAAGCCCGGCAAGGGACCCGTCATCTGTCGCGGGGCGAATATTAACCCGCGCGTGTTCGAGATGCTGGTGGAAGCGGCGGAGGCGGAGGGCATCCCGTACCAGTTGGAGGCGGCGGGCGGCGGCACAGGCACCGACGCGAACGCCATGCAACTCAACAAGGCGGGCATGG
>Ga0308395_1002285_pt1 | contig 11137 bp, 10 predicted proteins | sample Hotspr20SampleP4_FD_202097 | JGI IMG/M metagenome (GOLD analysis project Ga0308395, IMG submission 202097) | Hot spring phototrophic mat microbial communities from Mushroom Spring, Yellowstone National Park, Wyoming, United States - 20050930_P4 ...
CTTCCCTTAGATTCCAATAGATAAGAGTGCCTGACGCAGGGGAATAACTGAGAAGGGTATTCTCCGTAGAGGAAACCAGAAAGAAATTCACGATCCCGAATCCTTCCTGGAGGTAGGGTAGAGGTTCTCCGGTTTCTGCTTCGTAGAGGGTAAGGCTTTGCCAGGTAGGTTTACCTAAGCCTATAAAAGTTCCCTGTGGGGAAAACTGCATGAAGAGGGGAAACTCTTTCAGGGGAATATGAAACTTACGTAACCCTGTTTCCCAGTCCCACACACTCAGGAAATGTTGAGTGAGGCCATTGGATTCCACTACCCCAATTCGCCCCTTCTTTGAATCTACCGCGATGGAGAGAATCGGAAGGTGGGAGATCTGAATTTTCCGAAGTTGGATCAAAGGGTTCCCTGTCCACACCCGGATCGTTCCATCCTTACCGCCCGTAAAGAGGATGTTGCGGTCATCGTCTTTCGCCATGGAAAGGATAGGGCCGTTGTGACCGTTCTGTAGTATCCCGATTTCATCCCCTTCACATCGTATCAAGAGGGTTAGGAAAAGGAAGAATACCGCTACTCTTCGTTTCATCCGGCTACCTTCGAAACAGAAAGAATACATCACTCATTGTGGATAGAAGAATCAGGCTAAGGATGATTATAAACCCTAAATATTGATACCGATACACGAATTTGGGCGAAAGCCTCCTGCGAAGAACCATTTCGATGCAAAACATGAGGATCAGTCCGCCATCCAGTACGGGTATGGGGAGGAGGTTCATAAAAAAGAGGGTGACACTTAACAGAGAGAGGAAGCTGAGGGAAGAAGTGATGCCCGTGGCGATGTCTTTACTGAAACCTTGGGACGCGATTTCTCCCACATAGTAGGTGATACGGATAGGACCTGACACAGCCTGGGAGAGGTTAATTCCCTTAAATAGTAATCCAAAGCTCCGTACGGTATCGGAAAGAGTGTTGAAGGTTTCCTCTATCCCTCTCTGAAATGCTTTGACTAAGTTTTCGCTTCGGGCTGTATAGAGGATGGGTTTGAAGGTTAACCCCGTATCCAACATGCCTGTATCGGTGAAATGGGGGATAAGATCGGTTTCTATCATCTTTCCATCCCTCTGTAAGACTAACCGGACCGGCTTCGATCTTGCCTGCGTGAGTTTTTGTAGAAGGAAGAGTGTGTGGGGAACTTCTTCTCCATCCGCCTTGAGGATCGTATCTCCTTTCTTTATTCCTGCGATGTAGGCAGCAGAGTCCTTCCGTACCCCCTCGATGATTGGATCGATCCATGCATATACGCCGATCCTGCCTGCGCCGGTATCCTTGTTTAGCTCCGGTGTAACCACGGTTTTCCCCATGGCTCCATTCCTTCGATAGGTGAAGGTAAGAGGTTTATGGGGATTGCGACTCACCATCTCCTGAATGTCCCGGTAGGTGCGTATAGATACCCCATCGATAGCGAGGATCTCGTCTCCAGTCTTGAGCCCTCCCTCGGTGGCGGGGAACCTGCTGGAGGCACCCGAGGGGAAATCGGATTCGAGAATGATTCTATTGGAAAAGGTAGGATAGGTGAAACCTATGGACCAAACCAGTGTGAAGGCAAGGCATGCAAAGAGTAGATTGGAAAGAGGTCCTGAAAGGGCCACCATCATACGTTTCAGGGGAGAGGCCGCATAGAAGCTCCCCGGTTCTGGTTTGTATGCTTCTGTGGAATGCTTGAGAGCGTCTTCACCTTGCAATTTGCAGTACCCACCGATGGGCAGGAGAGAAAGCCTATACTCAGTGCCCTTATAGGTAACGGAAAAGAGGCGCTTGCCCCATCCGAGGGAAAATACCTCTACCCCGATGCCGGAAAGTTTGGCGGCAATGAAGTGACCTAATTCATGGATGAATACCACGATTCCCAGACCAATAAGACCGAGTACTACTTTCATAGAACCTACACGTTCCTTTGCGTAAGGATAGCCTGGGCAATGGCACGAACCCGCGCATCGGTTTCCAGAACCATTTCCACCCCCTCGATTCCGAGAGGCCAATCGCACCACTCTAAAGTCTCTTGCACCAGTCGAGGGATCCCCGTAAAAGGAATCTGACCTTGGATGAATGCTTCCACCGCCACCTCGTTGGCGGCATTGTACACCAGGGGGTACGCCCCCCCCTTTCGCAGCGCATAATAGGCAAGGGGGAGCATAGGGTACTTTTCCCTATCGGGTTCGAAGAAACTTAAGTTTACGTTGGTCAACGAGAGCTTTCCCATGGAATGGGAGAGTATTTCTGGATACGTCAGAGCGTTCAGGATTGGTATCCTCATGTCGGGTTTTCCGATCTGAGCGTAGAAGTTTCCGTCCTTTGTCTCTATCAGGGAGTGTACGTAACTTTGCGGGTGTATCACCACCTGTATCCGTTCGGGAGGCATTTCGAACAGATGGTGAGCCTCGATCACTTCCAGCCCTTTGTTGGCAAGGGAAGCCGAGTCGATGGTGATTTTTTTCCCCATGTTCCATGTAGGATGATTCAACGCAAGGGCAGGAGTCACGGAGGAGAGGCGTTCCTTGGGCAAGTCTCGAAACGCTCCCCCACTGGCCGTCAAGACGATACTCTGGATGGAGTTTTTATCGAACCGGCTAATCATCTGAAACACGGCGGAATGTTCCGAGTCTACGGGCAATATGGCTACTCCCCGTTTTTTTGCTTCCGCCAGCACCAGCTTTCCTGCCATCACGAGGGTCTCTTTGTTGGCAAGAGCCAGATGTTTTCCCGTTTGGATAGATGTTAGGGAAGGCAGGAATCCCGCTGCACCCGCGATCCCGTTCAACACGATATCCGCATCCGTATCTTCGATGAGGTGGAGCAATCCCTCCCATCCGTGGTATCCAATACGGGTATCTTTCGGTGGTTCCCCACTCAGGGCCAGTTTCGAAACACCGAAACGGGCAGCTTGCTCCAGGAGACTCGATTCGTTCCGATGGGCAGCCAAACCTACTATTTCGAAGAGATCTCTCTTTTCGGACACCACTTCCAGAGCGTTGATTCCGATGGAACCCGTACTGCCCAGGATGAGGAGTTTTTTACGCTTCATTTATTGTAACCTGCCGAATGCACTATGGCACAGGAAAGGAAAAAGTTCAACGCCAACTAGAACTTACCCGCGAACCATTGGTACAGGTAGAAGAAGATCGGTGCGTTGAAGAGGGGTGAGTCGATGGAATCCAGGAGCCCTCCCCTGCCCGGGATGAGGGAACCGGAATCCTTCACCGCAGCGGATCGTTTGATGACAGACTCCACCAGGTCCCCCATGATGGTGGTGATTCCCATGATGCTTCCGAAGAGAAGCGAACCAATGACGGAAAAGGGGAAAATGTTGGGAAAGAGGATCGCGCTCAGTACCATGGCCAGAATGGAGGCAAGGAATCCAAAAATGAAACCCGAAAGACTTTTGTTGGGACTCACCACGAGGATGTTTCGATTGTTCCTTCCGAAGAGCATTCCGAAGACCCATGCGAAGGAATCGTTCATGAAGGTGGCAAGAAGGAAGACCAGAACGAGAATTCCCCCTTCTTCGAACTGGGTGAGTCGAACCGCATAGGAGCTGAACATCCCGGGGTAGAAGGTCACGAAGGTATAGGATGCCATCCGGGGTAAGGAGTGGGAGAACTCCGATTCTGATTTTTTTACAATTTCAGAGGCGAACAGGCCGGCTAAAAAGAATACATAGAGTGCCGTAGAGAAGGAAGAGGGCCAGCCTCCCCATAGTTCTATGTATGCCGTCAAGGGACCGAAGATTCCTAACAGAAACGCGATCGGTTTCGAAAGGTGTATCCCCCTATGCCTAAACATGGATTCCAGTTCCAAAGCAGCCACACCCGAAGCTCCCATACAGAGGAGGGCAAAGGCTCCATAATGGAAATAGGGAAGGAAGAGTATGATGGCGACCAATAAAGGTAAGGCAGTAAAGAAAAGGATCAACCGGATGCGTGCGTTACTCACGATACACCACCAAATTTTCTCTGTCTTGATTGGTAATTGAGAATGGCTTCCAAGAAATCGTCGGGAGTAAAATCGGGCCATAGTTTGGGAGAGAAGTACAACTCCGCATAGGCCGATTCCCATAAGAGAAAGTTGCTTAAGCGCAACTCTCCCGCTGTCCGTATAACGAGATCCAGATCCGGAATATCGGGGTTATCTAGATGCTGAGCGATGGAAGCTTCTGTCAACTCCTCCGGGATTAAGGCCGGATTCGATTGGATCAGCTTACGCACAGCCCGGAGGATCTCGTTCTTTCCCCCATAGTTGATGGCCAGGTTCACCGTAAGTCTTTCATGGGAAGCGGTGTCCCGTATTACGGTACGAATGTCCTCCTGCACTTCCGGGGGGAGTCCTGATAGGTCTCCGCTGTGCCTTATACGGATTTCGTTCTCTCGATAGAAATCGTACTCTTTTCGAAGGTGTTGGTGGACCAGTCCCATCAAGAAAGAGACTTCCTCCTGGGCTCGTTTCCAGTTCTCTGTGGAAAAGGTGTACAGGGAAAGGTATTTGATCCCGATATCGGCTGCCGCTTTTACAATGGCCTTCGTTGCCTTCAACCCTTCCCTGTGCCCTGCAGTTCGGTTCAAGTTCCGTTGACGGGCCCATCTGCCGTTGCCGTCCATAATGATCCCCACATGGATGGGTAACCGTTCTGGGATTAAGGTTCTTGACGCGGATTCCGGCATTCAGACTTCCATTATTTCTTTTTCTTTCGCTTCGAGTTCCTTGCCTATCTCCATCATGAACCGATCGGTGAGTTTCTGAATTTCATCCTGAATCTTTTTTTCCTGATCTTCCGTGATCTCTCCGTTCTTTAGAGCCTTTTTTACTTCATCCATCGCGTCTCTTCGTATGTTTCTGCAAGCTACTCGGCACTGTTCCGCCATGTTTTTGGCTACTTTTGCGAGCTCTTTCCTTCGTTCTTCCGAGAGAGGAGGGATATTGATCCGAATCACCTTCCCGTCGTTGGAAGGATTTACCGATAGCTCGGACATCTGAATCGCTTTTTCGATTTCCCCTAGAAGAGCCTTGTCCCAGGGCTGAATCACCACCAGGCGGGCTTCGGGAACCGAGATAGTGGCTACCTGATTCAGGGGTGTTTTCTGTCCGTAGTAATCAACGCGAATCTTGTCGAACAGAGCGGGGGAAGCCCGCCCTGTTCGCAATGTGTTGAACTCCTCCTGGAGAGAACGGAGAGATTTCTTCATTTTTTCTTCTGCCTGGGAAGTGATTTTATCCATAACTGATTACTCCCTATTTGAGATCCTCTCCCACACGATAGTAGAGGAATTGGACAATGGAGATCGTGCCTCCAACCTCTTTCCCTACATCCTGCGCCACTTTGCTCACCGATCGTTTTTCGTCCCTCACGAAGGGTTGGTCCAAGAGGCATATTTCTGCAAAATGCTTCTTGAGCTTCCCCTTCACGATTCCCTGAAGAACGTTTGCCGGTTTTCCCAAGGTTTCCGCTTGTTTCATGAAGATTTCCTCCTGTTCCTTCAGGTACTCGGAAGGAATCGACTCTTCCGAGAGGAATTGAGGACTAAAGGCAGCCACGTGGAGGGCGCAATCGAACACGAAGGCCCGAACCTTTTCATTTGTAAGGAGTTCCGGCTTGTTCACCTTCGCTTTCACCAGGACACCGATTCTACCTTCCCCGTGTATATAATCCTGAACGATCTCGTCGGAAGCGACACTAATGACTTCCGCTCTTCGCAGAACCATGTTTTCTTTGATGGTGCTAATGAGGGAGGTAATCTTTTCGTTGATCTCGGGAGCCTGGGGGGATACCCCTTGATCCACGATGAGAGTGATGATTTCGTTTCCTAAACGGATGAATTCTTGGTTTCTCGCCACGAAATCCGTTTCGCAGGTGAGTTCCAGTATCCCTGCTTTGGAAGGCGAAATTTTAGTAAAGACTCTTCCTTCCTTGGTGATGCGGCCAATTCGTTTCGCGGCGCTGGCAGCCCCAATTTCCTTGAGGATTTTTTCGGCTTTTTTGAAATCCCCCCCTGCCTCTACGAGGGCTTTTTTACAGTCCATCATGCCCGCACCGGTCTTTTCCCGGAGGGCTTTTACATCTTCAGCTTTGATTTCCACGGTGGTTCTCCTATCTGTATGTTTGGATCATTCTTCGTACAACTTGTCTTCGTCGATTCCTGCTTTGGCAGCCACATCCTCTTCTTCGGGAGGAGCTTCTTTCTCTTCCGGTGTGTAGTTAGAATAATCTTCCGTAGTGAAGCCCTCTTCTTCATCAGCGGCTACACCCGTGCGTACGGCCAGAGGTATCCGCTCTTCTTCCTCATCCTCCGAATAGCGGGCACGAACCGCTTCTTCATCGATGATGGGTTCTTCGTCCTCCTGATACGATTCGATCACTTCGAGGCCGATTTCGTTATCCGCTTCGATCACCGCGTTGGAAATAATTTGCGTGAACAGGGTGATAGATCGAATGGCGTCATCATTCCCTGGAATGGGATATTCGATTCCTTCCGGATTACAGTTAGTATCTACCACTGCCACGATGGGGATCTTCATCCGTTGGGCTTCAGCCACCGCTATGGCTTCCTTTCGAGTGTCGATGATGAAAATGATACCCGGAAGCTCTTTCATGTCCTTGATGCCGCCCAAGGTTTTTTCCAGCTTCGCCTTCTCTTTCATGAGAGCGGCTACCTCTTTTTTTGTCATCCCTTCGAAACTGCCGTCTACTTCCATCTTTTCTAGCTTCTTCAACCGGAGAAGGGACTTCTTAATAGTGGCAAAGTTTGTCAACATCCCACCCAGCCAGCGGTTGTTCACATAGAACATCCCGCACCGTTCCGCTTCCCTCTGGATGGCACCCTGGGCCTGCTTCTTGGTGCCTACGAAAAGAACAGACTTCCCTTCCAGTACAGTTTTCCGCACCGCTTCGTAGGCTTCTTTTATCGCGGCGATGGTTTTTTGAAGGTCGATGATGTGGATCCCGTTTCGTTCAGCGAAAATGAACTTCTTCATCCGGGGATCCCAGCGCTTGGTCTGATGCCCGAAATGAACTCCAGACTCAAGCAGATTTTTCATGGTAACTACTGCCAAGTGTTCCTCCTCTACCCATACGATCTGTATGGTCCTTCTCTAATTCTCGTTCGGTACATACCGACGGAAGATTTCTACCCGAAAAACGGGTAGTTGTTACGCTTCAAGATGACATAAATCGAGCGGATTGGCAAGCCCATCACGGTACTGTAATTGCCCCGCAGGCTTTCAACGAAACAGGCAGCCCGTTGTTGGATCCGGTATCCGCCTGCCACTCCCTGCCACTCCCCCGTGTTGAGGTACCACTGAACTTCCTCCTCTTCCAAGGGAGCGAAACGAACCCATGCGGTTTCGGAGGTGTAATCATAGCGGTCGGTATGCCGATCGTAGAGAGCGACCCCGGTGATCACCCGGTGCGACTTGCCGGCGAGGAACTTGAGGAATGATTCTGCCTCCTCCCGGTTTTTGGGCTTTCCAAGGATCCGTTTTCCGCAAATCACCAATGTGTCTGCGCCGATGAACCACCTGGATCCACGAACCAGACGCTTCGTCAAGACACTCTCGATTTTCTTTTTTGCCAGCCTGCAGGCAAACTCAAGGATATCTCCCGATCCGTCCCAGCTTTCATCGATTTCTTCCGCACATACGATGAAGGGAATTCCCATCTGTTTGAGCAGTTCCTGACGTCTCGGGGAAGCGGAGGCGAGTACCACTGTATCCATGGCGCGCATTGTAGCGAAAGTGTAACAAATGGTACAGAAGGTAGTTTGGTTTTGGGATATGGTGCAGGGGAAGGAGAATACCAATATGAAACGGATGATCGTCGAAATCGATGAAACCCTCTGTAATGGATGTGGGCTCTGTATCCCTAACTGCGCCGAAGGTGCCTTGAAGATCGTGGATGGGAAGGCGAGAATCGTGAGTGATCTGTTCTGTGATGGGCTGGGGGCCTGTATCGGGCACTGTCCCCAAGGAGCGATCCGAGTGGTCGAGAGGGAGGCGGAACCGTACGACGAGTGGAGAGTAATGGAACGGGTGGTGAAGGCCGGCCCCGCATGGGTGAAGGAGCATCTCCGCCATTTAAAAGAGCATGGACAGGAGGAATACCTCCGACAAGCGAAAGAGTTCCTCTCATTGTTCGGGTATGGAACATCCGAGGAGAATCGAGAAATACCTAAAAAGCCGGATGTACTCCAATGGCCGGTTCAGCTCCATCTCATCAATCCCCTCTCCCCTTCTTTCAAAGGGACAGATCTGCTTTTAGCCGCGGATTGTTCAGCCTTCACCGCTGCGGAATTCCATAGGAAGTTCCTAAAAAGAAAGACGCTAGCCGTTGCCTGCCCTAAACTCGATACGGAACAGGAGAGGTATATTGAAAAGATCCTTCAACTTATCGAGGGTAGTCAGATCCGTTCGATTACTGTGCTCATCATGAAGGTCCCCTGCTGCAGGGGCTTGGTAAGGCTTGTGCAGGAAAGTGTAGCTCGGGCTACCCGTACAGTTCCGGTGAAGGTTCAAATATTGGATATTGAAGGAACCCTGATCCACGAAGAACAGATATAGTCCAGAGAATAGTACTCTTTCGATTGTTTTAGGCAGGAAGAGTCGCTATACTATAATAATACGTCGATTCGATCTTACAAGGAGGTTACACACTATGAAGGGTTTAGTGAAATGGGGAGTAGCATTCCTCGTTCTGGCAGGGGTCTTCACTTCCTGCGCTACCGTTTCTTCGAAATTGACTGGACTTCCCTTGACTTCGGGAGCAGGTCTACAACCCTCTGCGATCACGGGGGTAGACTTCCGGGATGGGGAGGTGCTCTGTGCCGAAGGTAAGGATCCCTACAGGGAAGATTTTTACACTGCCCGGATCTTGACCCAACCCTCGGCCGCCACGAAGAACCAGGCGGAGGTGGTGTACCTGAAGGACGGGAAGAAAGAATGGGTGAACTTCGTTATCCCAAGCCGGAAAGCTACCAAACAGGACCTGGTTGTGGGAAAGGTGCTCTTCGCTCCTGTCTGGCATAGGGAAGACAAAGATATCAGTGATGAGGAATACCGGAAGGGGCTCTGGAAGCTTGGAAGGGTCACTTCTGTGGATGAACTTTTCAAGGATATTGTCGAGGTAAACGGAGAAAAGTACTACTGGAAGTGGCTGCGCGTCCCGGATAAAGAACCCTAGGTTCAGTCTCTGGATTCAAACTCGGGATTTAAAAATTCGAAGGGGGCTTGCGCCCCCTTCTTATGTAACTTTCACACGTTGTTGTACGCACCCATCGCTCCTTCAATTTCACAAACCATCCACTCACTTGTTGAATTGCCCTAATTAATGGGATCAGTTAGACCCCTTCGCGGTCTCTTTCGTGTAAGGTTTCCAAACTCTGATCGGTGGTTGGTGTATGTCCCTGTAATGGAAGAATCCTCTGGTGGATAGCGTCCAGGATCCATTCTTTCTGGGGGAAGAAGAAGTGTTCCATCTCGTGTGCGGGGGTGATCCAATTGCGGGAGCCCACGATCACCGGGGGTGCATCGAGGGAATCGAATACCGTCTCGGTGATTCGGGAAGCCATGGTATGGAGGAAACTTCCCCGTTCGCAGGCATCGGAGGTTAGGAGTACCTTGCCCGTCTTCTGTACCGATTCATAGATCTTGTCGTAGTTCAAGGGATTGAGGAAACGGGTGTCGATCACCTCTGCCTCCAGTTCATACCTCCGGGAGAGTTCCTCTGCGGCTTCCAAGGCCCGATAGAGGGTGGCGCCAATCGTAATAATCGTTAGATCCTTTCCCTTCCTTCGGATGGCAGGCTCCCCTTCTTCTACTTCGTAGTACCCCTCGGGGACGCCTCCCGGTTCAAACAGTTCCCCTATGTCATACAGGCGCTGACTTTCGAAGAATACCACCGGGTCGCTACCCTGCAAGGCCAGGTTCATCATCCCCTTTGCATCGTAGGGGGTGGCGGGGAACATCACCTTCAATCCTGGGATATGGGCCACGATGCTGGACCAGTCCTGAGAATGCTGGGCACCATACTTGCTTCCAACGGAGACCCGCAGGACAAGAGGCATTCGCAGGACTCCCGCAGACATGCTCTGCCATTTGGACATCTGATTGAAGATTTCATCTCCCGCGCGGCCCATGAAGTCGCAGTACATCAGCTCGACAAGGGCCCTTCCTCCAGAAAGGGCATACCCCACACCGGCTCCCACGATAGCCCCCTCTGAAATCGGGGTGTTGAACAGGCGGGGGTAGGGAAGACATTCGGTCAAACCCTGGTACACCCCGAAGGCTCCTCCCCAATCGCGGTTCTCCTCTCCAAAGGCAATCAGGGTGGGATCCCGATAGAAAGCGTCCAGGATCGCTTCGAAGAGGGCCTCCCGGAAGGAAACTACCTTCATTTTCGGAAGAGGGTTCCCCTGGGAGTCGAGGGCAGTCCGGGATTTCCCTTGAATTTTTTTCAAACGGGGATTTTCCTCCTTGGGGAGGAGGACTTCCGGCTTCCTCGTGTCCCACGCGGGCACCTTCAGATTGGAAAACATCACCTTTCCGATGAACTCGGCATCGCAGCGGGGCGAGAGGGAGAGGGGTACTACTTTTTGAACCGTTTTCCGGATCTTTTCGATTACCTTGCTACCCAGGGATTCAACCTCGGAGGCGCTCAAGACCTTATGCTCGATAAGGTACTGCTGGTAGCCCCGGATGCAGTCTTCCCCTTCCCAGAGTTGAATTTCCTCCCGGGTGCGGTAGCTGGAGGCATCGGAAGGACTATGACCGGACAACCGGTAGGTGATGGTATCCAGAAGTACGGGGCCCCTTCCCTCTTCCAGTATTTTTTTCTTGCGGGCGATCGCATCGGCCACGGCAAGAGGATTGTATCCGTCCACCCGTTCGGCGTGCGTGTTTTCCGGGTTTACCCCTGCTCCTACCCGGGCAAGGATCCTGAAACCCATGGTTTCCCCATAGGTCTGTCCTCCCATCCCGTAGAAGTTGTTGAAGAAGTTGAACAGGACCGGTGGGGCACCCCCCGCTTCTTTGGGCCAGAGGGTACGGTACTGATCCATAGCCGCCACCATCATCCCTTCCCACACGGGACCGCACCCCATCG
>Ga0308395_1002286_pt1 | contig 11135 bp, 10 predicted proteins | sample Hotspr20SampleP4_FD_202097 | JGI IMG/M metagenome (GOLD analysis project Ga0308395, IMG submission 202097) | Hot spring phototrophic mat microbial communities from Mushroom Spring, Yellowstone National Park, Wyoming, United States - 20050930_P4 ...
CTCCCCTCTGCCTGGTACCCTGTTCGATCTGTGGGAAGAGACAGCCCGCTCAGTTACTCCCCAGATCCTGCAGGAGCGGATCCGAAGATACTTCGATGAATCGCGGATGCTGCAATTCACGCTGGAACCAGAAATTCCTGCAAAGAGGCAAGAAGTGCACCCCATTCGGCCATGATTTTAAAGGTATTCATTACGCAGCCACTGCAATTTCCTTGTAGAGGGCGCACCCCTATCTGCCATGATTTGGGGCTGTCAATGTTTGGGGCTGTCAATTTAAAGGTTTAGAGGCCTGTCAATCCCCCTGGATCGGAATGAAAGCCCCCAGGAGGAGGTAGAACCCGCCGAAGGAAGTGTCCTTGTCTTTCAGGATAAGGCTAATGGTGCGGGTGTATCGGACTTCGAATTGAACCGAAAAGGCGGGAAGGGGGAATGCGTATCCCCCTCCCACTAGAGCCCCCACCACTACCCCATAGTAGGGAGTATTGGAACCTTTCTCCAGACCGCTGGGCGATTCCATTTCCCAATCGATTTCCGTAAGGAAAAGGTTAAGGGAAGGCCCCGTAAACCCGTACACAGCCCCGAACCGCAGGGGATACCACACTTCGAAGGATAGGGGGAAGTGGAGAACTTTCGAAGAAACATCCAGTTCGGCTGTGGAGGAAGAGCCGGCCCCCCGGGGAGTCATCAACTGCACCTCGGGCCGCAGCTGAAAGGCGGCAGAACCCCACTTGAACAGGGGGACCCGAAGGAACAGCCCATAGAGAAAATCTGTAGAGTGACCGTCCGACATTCCCGAATTGGAAAGGTCCTTTTTCCAATCGTTGCCCCCCACCCATTCCACCCCCGGGCCGAATACAGAACCTACCTCCAACCCCTGGGAAGCTAGGGGAACGAACAGGACAAGAAATATCCCACTCAGAAAAAGTACACCCCGCCGAAACATCCTTCCCTGCCGTCGCCGATTCCAAGTTCTCACCCTGTGTCTCCCTTTCCCTTCAATGTGTCTTCTATGAGAAGCGGCAGCCCTCGTTAAACTACCTTAGTGATACCCTCTATTCTAATACCCATCCTTCACCGGCGCAATGGGAACAGTTATCCATCTTTGTCACGGCCTCTTACGATGGACCCGCCCCTGGACCCCTACCGAGAGACCGTACAGGTTGAGGAAGCCGGTAGCGTCCTTGTGGTCGTAGGTGCTTTCCCCAAAGGAAGCGAGGTCCATACTATAGAGGGAATACTCCGACTTTCGGCCGGCCACGATGATGTTCCCTTTGTAGAGTACCAGGCGAATCGTTCCGCTCACGTACTGGGAGGCCTTTTCCATGAAGGCTTCGAGGGATTCCCGGTACTGGGTGAACCATTTCCCCGCATACACCGCCTTCGCGTACAGTTGGGCCAGGTGCTGCTTCAGAGCCAAGGTGTCCGCGTCGAGGGTAATCATCTCCAGTTCACGGAGGGCATTGTACAGGATCGTTCCGCCCGGCGTTTCATACACCCCGCGGCTCTTCATCCCTACCACACGGTTTTCCACCAGATCCACCCGACCAATCCCGTTCTCCGCGCCCAGCTTGTTCAGTTCCTGGAGGAGTTCCACCGGCTGGGGCTTTCTCCCGTTAAACCCCACGGGGAATCCTTTCTCGAACTCGAGGGTGATTTCCGTCTCCCTATCGGGAGCCTCCTGGGGACTTTTAGTAAGAAGGAACACCTCATCCCTTGGCCTGTTCCAGGGATCCTCCAGCTCTCCCCCCTCGTGGCTCATGTGCCAGATGTTCCAGTCCCGGGAATAGATGTTCTTTTTCGAAATATTGCCCAGGGGAATCCCGTGCTTTTCCGCATACTCGATGGCCTGTTCCCGGCTACGGATGTTCCATTCCCGCCAGGGAGCGATCACCTTCAACTGGGGAGCGAGGGCCCGGTAAGTCAGTTCGAACCGTACCTGATCGTTCCCCTTCCCCGTACACCCATGGGCCACCGCATCACAGCCTTCCTCCAGGGCGATCCGCACCTGGTGGGAAGCCTGGAGGGGTCGGGCGATGGAGGTACCCAAAAGGTACTTGCCCTCGTAGAGGGCGCCCGATCGTAAGAGGGGCCAGAGGTACTTGGTCACGAACTCTTCCCGTACGTCCAGGATGTAGATCTTGGAAGCCCCGGAAGCGATGGCTTTTTTTTCGATGGCCTTCCAATCTTCCTCCTGTCCCACATCGCAGGAGACGCATACCACCTCTGCGCCGGGGTAGTTCTCCTTCAACCAGGGAATGATGATGGAGGTGTCCAGCCCTCCCGAGTAGGCCAGGGCGATCTTCTTTACCTGTTTCTTCTTTCCTTCCTCTGCCATAGTGTTTCTCCAATTATTGTGGTTTTATCATTGTGGTTTTCTTTATGGTTTTGGGCACCTCGTCTCTTCGACACCTTCGTTACATCTGCGAAGCAACGGACTGCAGTGCCCGACGGAGTTTTTCGATCCCTTCCCGTATCTCCTCCCGGCTAATCACAAGGGGCGGGGCAATCCGGATCACATTCTTTCCGGACCGAAGTACCAGAACCCCTTCCTTCCGGGCAGCCTGCAGAATCTTTTTCATCCATTCCCCCATATCACCCTTTTCGACCTCCACCTCTAGCCCCCGGAGAAGCCCCAGCCCCCGTACCCGACTTAAGAGGAGGGCTCCGGAGGACCACTCTTTCCGCAGGGATTCCAATTCGGCTTCCAGGAACTCTCCCTTTTCCCGCACTTCTTTATGGAAGTCGGGGTTACTCACCGTATCCCAGAGGTAGGAAGCGACAGCGGTGGTGACAGGTCCTCCCCCGAAGGTGGTTCCATGGTCGCCCACCTTTAGTAGGGAGTTGATCTTTTCCGGGATCAAGGTGGCGGAAAGGGGAAGCCCCCCTGCCAAAGGTTTGGCCAGGGTAATGATGTCGGGTTTCAGTCCCACCGCCTCGGATGCGTACAGGTAGCCCGTTCTTCCCAGCCCGGTCTGCACTTCATCGGCAATGAGGACCAGATCGAAGGCATCCCTCAGTTCGTTCAGGGCTTGGGCAAATTCCCTACTCATCACTTCCAGACCCCCCTCACCCTGCACCACCTCCACGATGATGCCGGAAAACCGTTCATCTACAGTCTTTTTCAATGCCTCCACATCGTTGTAGGGGCAGACCTCCACTCCGGGGAGGAGGGGTTCAAAGGGTTCCCGGTAGGCCTCCGTAGGGGTCACTGACAAGGCCCCCAGGGTACGGCCGTGGAAGGCATGAGAAAAGGTGAGTAAGGCATGGTGCCCCTCCCCCCGTTTCCGCTTAGCATACAGACGGGCGTACTTCAACGCCGTTTCGTTTGCCTCTGTTCCACTGTTCCCGAAGTGTACCGCCTGGAAGGGACCGGATGCAATGAGTTTAGAGGCCAGGGTGAGGGTCGGTTCGGTGGTAAAAAGATTGGAGGTGTGCACGATCTTGCGCATCTGATCTGCTGCCACACGGGCGATGTCTTCCCGGCCATACCCCAAGGCGTTTACGGCAATTCCCGAACCGAAATCGAGGTACCGGTTTCCCTGCACATCCCAGAGGTACACCCCTTTCCCCTCCTTGAGGACCAGGAGTTCCGTACCGTACTGCCTAGGCAGGGGAGGTTCATGGACAATTCCCTCCCTATCCGAATTCCATGTTTTCATACGATTTTCGTCCCCTTCTTTCCCGAGATGAGAGCCTCTAGATCCCCTTTGGAGCGATACTCTCCGATTCCGACAAATCCCACTCCCCGTTTCACCGCCTCCAGGGAGGAAGTGACCTTGGGGATCATCCCCCCTGTAATTCCCCCTCCCTCGATCTCTCGGGCGGCTGTTTCCGCATCGATCCGTTCCATCACGGTACCGGCTTTCAGCACGCCAGGGATATCGGAAAGGTACAGCAACCCTCTGGCCTTCATAGCTTTGGCAAGTTCCAGGGCCACCTCGTCGGCATTGATGTTGATCCCTCCCCCATCCCTGTCCCGGGATACGGAAGCCACGATGGGGAGGTACCCATGATCCAGAAGCAGGGCAAGGACCTCTGGGTTTACGTCCACGACCCTTCCCGTTCGGCTTCCCTCCTCGATGGGTTGGGCCAGAAAAAGATCCCCGTCCACCCCGGACAGTCCGACGGCCGGGATGCCCCGGGCGGCAAATAACCGCACCAGGGCTTTGTTCATCTTGCCGGCTAGTACCATGTCCACGATGTCCATCTCCGCTTCACTGGTGAGACGGATCCCGTTCCGGAACACGGGCTTAAGGCCGAAGACCTCGGAAACCTTCGTTACTTCCGCACCCCCGCCATGCACGAAGACGAATCGGGAACTCTTCCCTAATTCCCCCAGCTCTTCGATCAACTCTACGAGAGTTTCCTTTGAGGAGGCTACCCTGCCTCCCATTTTCAGCACATAGAGCGTATCCACTGGTGTATCCTTTCCCCTTAAAACTCCCCATGCAGTGGAAGCCCCGCGGTTTCCGGCAATCCGAACCGGATGTTCATGTTCTGCACCGCCTGCCCCGAAGCCCCTTTCACCAGATTGTCCAGCACGGAGAAGAGGATGAGCCTCTTTCCCTCCCGATGCCAGGCGATATCGCACCGGTTGGAGTTGCGGACTTCCTTGGTTTCGGGAATACGGGTTCCGCGGATTCGGACAAAGGGCCTGCCTCCGTAGGCTTCTTCGTATAGGGAGTCCAACTCCTCATCGGTAAGTTCCCGCTCCAGTTCCACCACGGTGGTCACCGCCATGCCCTGTTTCAAGGGGACCAGGTGGGGAGTGAAGAATAGATCCCCCGATCCGCCCACCCTCTCCAGGATCTGGCGAATCTCCGCCGCGTGTCGATGGGTCGTTCCGGGAGAGTAGGCGTTGGTATTCTCCGAACGCTCGCAGAAGAGGTTGTTGAGCTTAGCGCTGCGGCCTGCCCCCGAGATCCCCGAAAGGGCATTCACTACGATGAACCCCCGAACCAGGTTTCCTTTGACCAGCGGAACGAGGGGAAGGAGGGTGGCCGTAGGGTAACAGCCTGGATTTGCGATCAGATCGGAGCTACGAATCTCTTCCGTAAATACTTCGGCCAACCCGTACACCGCCTTCGCCAGCAGGTCCGGCCTGGGGTGAGTTTCTTTGTACACCCTCTGGAACAATTCCGGATCCCGGAACCGAAAATCGGCCGAAAGATCGATGATCACCGAATTACCGAAAAAAGGTTCCAGCACCTTGGCGGAGGTAAGGTGGGGAAGGGCGGCAAACACCACATCGGGCTTCTCCGCTTCCACTTCCTCCACCGTAAGGAGTTTCCCCCCGTTCCCCAGTTTTTCCATAATCGTGGGACTGAGAGCTCCATCCATATCCAGGATCGGGGTTCCCGCCTGGGAAGAGGAGCCCGGTAGGATTCGGCTCACCGCTTTGTGCTGCGAGAGAAGCCTTATCAACAGCATTCCCGTGTATCCCGTGGTGCCCAGTACCGCAACTTTCACTCTACTCCTCCAGATCTGGGATCTTTTCCCTCAATTTCGTCAGGAACTCTTCCCCCGTTACCCCTTCACGGAGAACCAGCATTACCGTATCGTCCCCGGCAATGGTTCCTAGGATTTCTTCCATGTTCATATTGTCCAGTGCTAGGGCCACACTGTCCGCGTGTCCCGAAAGGGTACGTACCACACCCACGTTCCCGCTGAACTCGATGGACACATAGCCCCGCTGGAAATCCTGGATATACCCCCGTTCCGATTCCTTCCGTTCCTCCTCACCGGGCAGGGTGTAGTAGTACCCGTTCTCTCCCTGGGAGACTTTTCCCACTTTCAGCAACTTCAGATCCCGGGAAAGGGTGGCCTGGGTAACGTTGAAACCCTCTTCCTGTAGGTACCCGAGAAGGGCTTCCTGGCTGGAAACTCGATTGTTGCGAATAATCCGCTTGATAGCTTTCAATCGAATGTGTCGTTCCTTCATACGAGACCTACCTGAATAAATATGCCGATAATATGTATAAACTTACACTAAAGTTCACACTTTTGCAAGTTACTCCAGTTACCGATACACAATAGAGGAGCCCATGAAACGAGACGGATACGCAGAACTCCATCCATCAGAAGATGGCTTATATCTCCGCTGTACCTTCTATCCTCCGATGGAGGGGGGGCAACTCCTTACAGTGGAATACATGGAGATCCTTCTGCAGCAGGCGGGAATCACCAGTGGGATCCTCTGGGATGCGATCTCCGAAACGATCTTCACCTGTAATACCGAGGGACGAATCCAAAGAGACGTCCTCATCGCCCAGGGAGAGCCTCCCGTGGAGGCAGTCCCCGAACATATCGCGCTGAAAAGCAGGCTCCTCCATAGAAAGACAGCGGATGATCTAGACAAAGGGGGAAGGGCTGACTACAAGGAACTCCGATCCTACATTACAGTCCAGAAGGACGAACCCCTGGGGAAAGTGATCCCTGAAAAAGAGGGAAAGGCCGGAATCACCATCTATGGGAAACCCATCCCGCCGGCGAAGAAACAGATCAGGATTCTGAAGCCTGGAAAGAACATTTCCATACGGGACGGGATGGTGTATGCCGAACACGACGGACTCTTTGTCCTGGAAGGGGACACTTTCCGGGTGGAAGAGTCATTGGAAATCAAGGGGGATGTGGATTACTCGGTAGGACACATCGAGTTTCCGGGTGATGTGCTGATCCACGGGGATATTCATGACGGGTTCAACATCTCTGCCACCGGTACGATCACCTGCATGAGCACCGTGGATGCCTCTGAAATCTTCACCAAGAAGGATTTCATCGCCAAACAGGGAATCATCGGAAGGGGAAAAGGGATCGTACGAGCGGCAGGGTCCATCACGGCAAAGTTCATCGAAAACTGCACCGTTGAAGCCCTGGGAAACATCACCCTGCAGGGAGGACTTTTCCACTGCCAGACAGCGGCTTTAGGGGACATCGATCTGGGGGACAAGGGCCGAGTGGTGGGAGGTTCGATGCGGGCGTATCGGAACATCCGCTGCGGAAGCGCGGGGAACCAGGCTCAAGCCCCTACCTCCCTCTACGGCGGGATAAACTTCGTGGTGGAACGCCGACTTCGGTTCGTGGAAGAAAAACAATCCGCAGCGACGAAATCTCTCCAGGAGGTGGAGAAAAACCTCCGTCACAAGGCTACGGAAAAGCTCTTTCAACTGAGGGAAGAGCTGAAACAATCGATCGAGAAACTCCAGAAGCTCTCCTCCGAACTCCTCGCATCCCTCTACAATCCCGAAGAGGTCACCATCACCGTGTACGGAAAAGTGTATCCGGGAGTGATGGTCTTTATGGGAGGTGCCTCCTTTCTGGTAGAACAGGAAGCTATGGGAGTGGTGTTTCGATTCGATAGGGGTGCCATGAAGGTACGGATGGAGCCTTTACAACCCAAGACCCCGCCCAAGCAGCCGCCGAAGTGACGGAGGTAACTACAGCCCCTCCAGCACCCGTCGGTATAGGGGGTCGGCAATGGGAACATCAACCTGTTCCAACAGGATCCCCCCGTCGGAAGGGAACTTCAGAGGTCTTGCCAGCACTTCCTCCGTTCCGAAAAAAGCCCTCCCCATTCCCTCGGAATCGACTCTCCACACAAGGGGATCGGAAGTATCCCGGAAACGAAACACCACCTGTACCGTGTCGGCCTCTCTCGAAACTACCTCAAGCTTTCTCCCCTCCTCGTCCAACGCGCACCGTACCCAGCTGGAATAGTAGAAACGGGAAAGAGGAGAGGGTCCGGATACCTCAAGGGAAGTGACATGGGGCAGAAGATCCATGAGAGCCTTCTGATCGAAAACTTGAGCGGTAAAGATGCGAAGGGGCCGGATCCGTTCCCAGGTAAAATCGCTGACCTGCACGCCCGCATCGATCAACTGCTTCCTGACCCTCTGTATATAATCCTTCAGAGGTAAGTCTTTCTGCAGGAAATACTCCCCATCCAGTAGGAACTTGTCTGCCTGTTCGCGGGCAAAGGAAAGGGGGCCTATTGAATCCGCTTCGGGTAGGGGAGTATGCCAGAGCACGTACACCGGCAAATCCCGAATGAGGAAGGCAGACCAGGAGCCCGGCGCCACCCCCGCATCGTCCGAACCGTTCTCGATGAGGATCTCCTGGAAGCACACACCCATATCTTCACGGTCCGGCGCACACCGTGCGGAAACGGAAACGGATGTTTCTCCCGAATGCCCTAAGGAGATTCGGATGATCCGGGCTGCCCGCTTTCCGAGAAGGGGGATTAGGAGGTTTTCTTCGATAGGAGCCAACTCCTCCCGGTTTGCAAAAATCACCAGGTTGAACAGGACTGTCCGTGTCTCGGTAAGGGAATATTCCCGTTCCAGGATCCGGAGATCCCGTTCGATTTTTTCCGGGTCGAAGAGAGCCTTCATAACTTCCTCCATCGGGTGCTGGGTTCCAGCAGGTTCTTCGCTTCCTCGGGGCCGGAACCCCCTGGGACATACTGAGGAATGGGGGAAGGGTCCTCCTCCCATCCTTTCAGGATCCGGGTAATGAAGGTCCACGAAGCTTCGATTTCGTCCCGCCGGGTGTAGAGGGTGGAATCCCCTATAAGGGAATCCAGCAGTAACCGTTCGTAAGCTTCCGGCGGGCTTTCGCCAAAAGCGGAGCCGTAGGAAAAGTCCATGTTCACAGGCCGCATGTTGAGAGTGTAGCCCGGGATCTTCGCATTCATGATGAGGGATATTCCTTCGTTGGGTTGTATGCGGATGATGAGAGCGTTACGGCCGCTGTACGCCCAGGCCCGGGGAAACAGCTCGAGGGGAGGAGCCTTGAATCGTACAGCGATTTCACTCATCCGCCGGGCCAGGCGTTTCCCCGTGCGCAGATAGATGGGAACTCCGGACCATCTCCAGGTGTCCAAAAACAACTTCAAGGCCACGAAGGTTTCCGTCCGTGAGTCGGGAGCTACCCCCGGTTCTTCCCGATACGCAGGAACCGGCTTTCCATCCATGTATCCCGCCCCATACTGCCCCCGTACCGTATAGAGGGAGGTTTCCCGAAAGGAGATGGGACGGAGGGACTTCAATATTTTCACCTTCTCCGTTCGGATCGTATCCGGGTTCAAATCGTTGGGGGGTTCCATCGTGGTGAGGCAGAGAAGCTGGAACATGTGGTTCTGCACCATGTCCCGCAGGGCTCCGGCCGTTTCATAATAGTTCCCCCGCCCTTCCACTCCGATCTTTTCCGCCACGGTGATCTGAATGTGATGGATGTACCGATGGTTCCATACCGGTTCGAAGATCCCGTTCCCGAACCGGAGGAGGATCAGGTTCTGTACCGTTTCTTTTCCCAGGTAATGATCGATCCGGTAGATCTGGTCTTCCCGAAAGTACCGGGAAAGCTGATCGTTCAGCTTTCTAGCTGTAGAGAGGTCCCGACCGAAGGGCTTTTCCACCACGATCCGGATGTGCCCCCCCTTCTCCTTTGCCAGACCCTGCGCTCCCAGCTGTTCGATGATGGTTCCATAAGCATCCGGCGGGGTGGAAAGGTAGTAGATTCGATTTTGGAATCCCTCGCATACCGAATCGATTTTCTTGTACCCTGCAGGGTCTTCGAAGGGAGATTGTATGTACTCCAGGGTCTTTAGAAAGGCTTCCAGGGTTTCCTTCCCGTAGGAGAGAAGCTCCGGTTTCTGAAGCATACCCTGGACCTCGTTCCGGAAGAACTCCTGCGTCCAGGGCCTTCGGGCAAAGCCTACTATCTTGAACCGGTTTAGGTGTCCTTTCGCGTAGAGGGAGAACAGAGCAGGCATCAGCTTTTTCCGGGTCAAGTCGCCCGTCACCCCAAAGATGAAGAACACGAAGGATTGGGCTTCCCGGCTAACGGATAATCCTGAGCGAAATGGGTTGAAATCCATGGTTACAATATGAAGCCCTCCAGTTGAAAAATCAAGGGTAACTGGATAGTATCCCTCCCATGCTGGAACTAAAGATCCCTACACCATTCAACAATGCGCCGATTTTCTATAAACCAGAGACAGAATCCACCATGATCGACGCCCGGAATCTAGCTTCCCAGGGGTTTCCCACAGGCACCCTGATCGTCACTTCCTACCAGGTTGCGGGCCGTGGGAGGTTCCCCGATCGAAAATGGGAATCTCCCCCCGGGGAAAGCCTCCTCTGTACCCTGATCCTCCGAGCTGCCGATGTTCCAGATCCACCCGCACCCCTCTCCCTGAAAACCGCCCTCGCCATTGCCACCTTGCTGGAAGAAGAGTTCCAACTGCAGCCTGCGATCAAATGGCCCAACGATGTGCTTCTGAAAGAACGAAAGGTGGCAGGCATCCTGGCTGAAAGGAAAGACCAGGCCATCCTCATCGGAATGGGGATCAACTGTCTGCAGAAGTCCTTTCCCAAAGAACTGCGGAATACAGCCACTTCTATCCGCAAGGTGTCGGGCAAGAAGTTCGAAGTCCAGGACCTGATATCTCCCCTGCTTACCCATCTGCATCGATGGCTTTTCGCCGCCAGCTCCGTAGTATCCACGGCCATGAGTGCCGCGGAATCTCCCAGCCTCGCCTTCACCCCCGACTCCTCCTGGAAAACCGAGCTGGAAAACCGACTCTACCGAAGGAACGAGTCCGTTTGGTTTCTGCCAGGGATTCCCGGCCAGGAAGAACCTTTCGCGGGAACGATCCTAGGAATCACCGAAGAGGGTCTTTTGGTGATAAAACCCGAAGGATCCGCAGAAATACGGCAGTTTGCCGCTGGAGAAATCCTCTTTCGCACAAAAAAATAAAAATTTTACTTGGCGATTTAGAAAAAGATTTGTATCTTTTTTTACAGATCAAGAATCAACCCTATATCACATCACATACTGTCAAAGTGAGGGAGTAGAATATGGCTAAGCAGTTGAAATTCGAAGAAGAAGCACGCCGCGCACTTCTCCGGGGTGTGGAGAAAATGTCCAACGCGGTCAAGGTAACCCTGGGTCCAAAGGGAAGGAACGTCCTACTGGACAAGAAGTTCGGAGCACCCACGGTTACGAAAGACGGAGTATCCGTCGCGAAGGAAATCGAACTGGAAGATCCCTATGAGAACATGGGAGCCCAACTCCTGAAAGAGGTAGCCACCAAGACGAACGATGTAGCGGGAGACGGAACCACTACGGCAACG
>Ga0308395_1002289_pt1 | contig 11133 bp, 6 predicted proteins | sample Hotspr20SampleP4_FD_202097 | JGI IMG/M metagenome (GOLD analysis project Ga0308395, IMG submission 202097) | Hot spring phototrophic mat microbial communities from Mushroom Spring, Yellowstone National Park, Wyoming, United States - 20050930_P4 ...
GGAAGTTAGGTATATTGTTTTACAACACATTAACGAAGGGTATAGAGTATGTAGAACAAGGTATTAAAAAGTATGAAGAACAGGTAAGGCAGACGGAGTTATCTAAGGTTACAAAGTGGGCAGGGCGATTAGGATATACATTGATACCGAACCAGCAAATAAATGTGGTTCATCAATAACGAAGTGAAGCAATCTCAAAAGGAATTCCCACGCATTCAATAAGAGATTGCTTCGCCCTTTCTGAAAAGGGGCTCGCAATGACGCTGATTGCTTCGCCCTTCTTAAAAAAGGGCTCGCGATAACGATGACTAACGAAGGCGAGGCAGTGCCGGCGGCTCGGATTAGTAAAAGGGTGGCTGTGCCACCTCGCCGCCGCCCTCTGCATCCTTCACGCAATTTTCCACCAACTATTGTTGGTGGTTATTTACTCTGTTAAATACAGATAGATTTAACAGGGTTTACCCTGTTAAATAAAGATACATTTAACAGGGTGAACATTAAGCCTCTTACCCTCTCTTTTGAAAAAGAGAGGGGCGATACGAATAATTTTTTTTACTATCGTTCCCCCTTTCTAACTCTGTTAGAGAGGGGGAATAAAAGGGGGTGAGTAAATCACGCAAACTTCAGTTAAAAGTCAAAATTAGAAAATTCTTCCGATTGTTGAATTGATCGCTGAATTTGATCAAATCTTTATCTCCACAAAATTCAGTATAAATACTGACCCTTAAATACTTTACTCTTTGCCACGCAATGATCCTTTCAAATCTGTGTATTTTCATACTCTTCAAATTTAACTTTCCACTTTCCACTTTCTACTAATGAAAGGGGGTGAGTAATAGAACTTTCAAACTTCTCACCTTCATAAATTATATCCAACTATCAATATTTTTCACTAAAAAGCGATAAGGTAATAAAGCATCTTCACCAGCATAATCTACACCTATTCTTGGACCTACTAAAACATCATTTTGGGGAATAAAAATACCATCATCTTCTATCCAAATTTGATTTCCTAATAAACTTACTCCATTAAATGATTTATTTATACCCAGGGCTTTGGTTACCTTTCCTGGCCCATTCAATACACCATTTTTAAGAGATTGTTCAGAAATTCTCTGAAATATCCATTTTTTATTTTTCAGAGGGATAATTCCTCTAATCAAAACAGCATCGGGAACTTCTTTTTTATTTGTAACTACATTAAATAAATAGTGCATTCCATAACAAAAATAAACATAACTTACTCCACCTTCTTCGTACATTACCTTTGTACGATCAGTTTTTCTCCCACCATAAGCGTGACATGCCTTATCATAAATGCCGTTGTATGCTTCGGTTTCTACAATAATTCCCGAAGTGATTTTCCCATCTACTTTTGTAACCAATATCTTTCCTAATAAATCATTAGCAATCTGTACAACATTCTCCCTGATATAAAAATCCTTTTTAAGTTTCATAAACAATCTCCATAAATTAAAAAAACTTACCACTTGCGATGGTAAGTTTTTTCATAATATAATTTTCATCTTAAAAACAAATCAATACTCTTGCCCTCAATTTTTTATTTCTCTTAAATAATTGAGAATATATTTTTTGAGATGCTACTATTTTGCTTGTTCTGCTAATTGTTTGGCAATGTAATTTTTAATCCATTCTGTGGTTACAGAACTTGGTCTTTCTATTGGCATTCCTAATGCTCTATCCCATACTAAACTGGCTAATACCCCCAAAGCACGCGACACACCAAACAATACTGTGTAGTATTCATACTCAAACATTCCATAATGAACCAATAAAGCCCCTGAATGAGCATCTACATTCGGCCATGGATTTTTAATTTTTCCTGTGGCTTCAAGAATTGGCGGTGCTACTTCGTAAATCATTTGAACGATTTCACACACATCATCTTTTTTGATATAGGTTCTATAAAACTCTTGTTGAGCAATAAAACGAGGATCGGTTTTTCTTAATACAGCATGTCCATAACCTGGTACAACCTTGCCCTCTGCTAAAGTTTTTTTAATGTATTCTGCAATTTGTTCTTTGGTAGGAAGCCCTCCTCCCAAACTTTCTTTTAATTGAAAAATCCATTTGATTACTTCTTGATTGGCAAGACCATGCAGAGGGCCTGCTAATCCATTTAACCCTGCGGCTAAGGATAAATAAGGATCGCTTAATGCTGAACCAACGAGATGGGTAGTGTGTGCAGATACATTTCCGCCTTCGTGATCTGCGTGAATAGTCAAGTACAAACGCATTAAATTCTTAAAGTTAACATCTGTATACCCTAACATATGGGCAAAATTGGCTGCCCAATCTAAATTGTAATCTGGTTCTATATGAACATTGTTTTTGTATTTTCTACGATATACATAAGCTGCTACTCTTGGCACACGAGCAATTAAATTCATAGCATCTTCATACACATATTCCCAATATTCTTTTTTGCTAATACCTCTGGCGTATGCTTTTGCAAATACTGACTCTGTTTGCATAGCCATAATACCCGTAACAAACTGGGTCATTGGATGTGCATCAAGCGGTAATTCGTCAATCACATCAAATACATGTTTGGGGACATTACTTCTTCTTTGCCAATCTATAGTAATGTTTTTTACATCCTCTTCTGTGGGAATCTCACCAATAAGTAACAAGTAAAATAACCCTTCTGGTAATGGTTCGTTTCCGTCCTTGGCTTTTGGCAATAATTGTCGTAATTCGGGAATAGAATACCCTCTAAAACGAATTCCTTCTATAGGGTCTAACTTTGAGGTTTCCGTAATTAAGCCAATAACACCTTTCATTCCCGAGTATATCTGTTCAATAGTATATTCACCTAATTTCATATTACCGTACTTAGCTAACATATCCTTAATTTCAGCATTCAACTGCATCGACTTTTCTCTAAATTTATTCTTCAAACTTTCCATATATTTTTTATTTTTATTTGATTTTTCTCTTATTATTAAATTTAAGAAACAAATTTAAAGTTTTTTCCTAAGAAATGTGCAGAATTTCCAAGCATTTCTTCAATTCTCAACAATTGATTATATTTAGCAATTCTATCTGTTCTTGAAGCCGATCCTGTTTTAATTTGTCCGCATCTTAGTGCGACTGCAAGGTCTGCAATTGTAGTATCTTCTGTTTCTCCACTTCTATGACTCATAATAGTTGTGTACGCATTGGTATGAGCCATATTGACAGCCGCTATTGTTTCTGTTAGTGTACCAATTTGATTGACTTTAATAAGCACAGAGTTAGCAACGTTGTTCATAATTCCTTCGGCTATTCTTTGAGTATTTGTTACAAATAAATCATCGCCTACTAATTGAATGTCTGCTAATTCTTCGGTCAATAATTTCCATCCATCCCAATCGTCTTCGGCACAACCATCTTCTATTGAAATAATAGGATATTTGCTTTTCCATTCTTTCCAAAAAGCAACCATTTCTTTTGAACTCAACTTTTCACCTGTAGATTTTTTGAGATGGTAAACTCTATGTTCTGCATCATAAAATTCTGATGCTGCCGCATCTAAGGCAATATAAATATCTTCGCCTGGCCTATACCCTGCTTTCTCTATGGCTTGTAAAACATACTGAAGGGCTTCTTCATTATTTTTGATATTTGGAGCAAAGCCGCCTTCATCGCCTACGGCTGTGTTTAATCCTTTATCTTTAAGTACTTTCTTTAAGTGATGGAATACCTCAACACCCATCCTTAATGCATCGCTAAATGTATCGGCATTTACAGGCACTATCATAAACTCTTGGAAGTCAATTCCATTATCTGCGTGTGCTCCACCATTCAAGATATTCATTAAAGGAATAGGTAATAAGTTGGCCCCCACACCCCCTACATATCTGTAAAGGGGCAAACGACTTTCTTCCGCAGCCGCCTTTGCTACCGCTAATGATACAGCAAGTATAGCATTTGCTCCTAAATTGGATTTATTTTCGGTGCCATCTAATTCTATTAGTACATTATCAATATCCTCTTGATCAAATACATACATTCCACTAATTTTCTCTTTTATAACAGTATTAATGTTATTCACTGCTTTTGTAACACTTTTTCCAAGATATTGTCTTGAATCGTTATCTCTTAATTCAACGGCCTCGTGTTTTCCAGTAGATGCGCCGGATGGAACAGCGGCTCTACCCACAATACCTGCATCTGTGTATACTTCTGCTTCCACAGTAGGATTTCCCCTTGAATCTAAAATTTGCCTTCCAATAATCGTGTGAATAAATGGCATATTATTTTTTTGGCTGCGAAAGTAGGAATTTTTTTACTATGTAATTAAAAATTAAATAATACCAACCTTCTAATCGTTGTATCACCGTTTTGCCCCATATCTATTATTTTAACCAAATTCTGAACGCTATAATAAATACCGCTCTTTCAGGGCTTGAAATAAGACATAGGTTATCTTACACAGATCTTTGCATTGTGTTACGGCATTTCGCCCCTTCGGGGCTTATTGATTTTTAAAATTAGTCAAAGTAGCTGTGCCACCTCATCCCTAATCTTTCTCTTTATGAAAAAGAGAAGATCGATGCGAAACACTTAACTTTCTATTATTCCACTATTCCCTCTTTCTAACTTTATTGGAAATGGTGAATAAAAAGGGGTGAGTAATATAACTTTCAAAGAATCATCAACAACTACAAATTTGCTTTCAAGAATCAAACTCAAAGATGTATTTTTGTCCAAAAAAATATGGTAATAGATATTCACACACATATTATTCCGCCCCAATTACCTGATTTTTCAAAAGAATTTGGTTACGGAGAATTTATACAATTACAGCACCATCATCCTAAAAAAGCATGGATGATACAAGGTGATAAAAAATTTAGAGAAATAGATATTAATTGTTGGGATGTGTCGGTAAGATTAGAAGAAATGGAAAAATTCAAGATAGACATACAAGTATTATCTACTATTCCTGTAATGTTCAGTTACTGGGCGAAGCCCAAAGATGGCTTAAAAGTAGCACAGTTTTTAAACGATCATATTGCAGAAATAATTCATCAATATCCAAAGAAATTTGTGGGATTAGCCACAGTGCCATTACAAGATACTAATTTGGCTATTCAAGAATTAGAACGTTGCAAATCCATTGGTCTCAAAGGTGTGCAAATAGGTAGCAATGTCAATCAAAAAAATTTGACGGAACAAGAGTTTGGAGAATTTTTTGCTGCCTGTGAAAGTTTAGATATGGCTTTGTTTATACATCCCTGGGAAATGATGGGGCAAGAATACATCACTAAATACTGGTTACCTTGGTTGGTTGGGATGCCGGCAGAGACAGCCCGTGCTATTGCAAATATGATATTTAGTGGTGTATTTGATAAACATCCCCAATTAAGAGTTTGTTTTGCCCACGGTGGCGGGTCTTTTATTCCTACTATTGGAAGAATAGAACACGGATGGGAATGTCGCCCCGATTTAGTGGCCATAGATAATCCTAATAACCCTCGCCACTATCTTGGAAAATTTTGGGTAGATTCACACACCTGCGACCACAAATTATTGCAGTATATTATAGATGAAATTGGCGTTGAGAAAATCGTGCAAGGTTCGGATTATCCTTTTCCATTGGGGGAAAGCATTCCTGGTGAACTTGTAAGAACATCTCCATTAACAAGTGAACAAAAGGATATTATTTTGAGAAAAGCACCAATGGAATGGTTAAAACTACAAGTTGAGTAGTGGCGGGAACGGGGATCGAACCCGTGACCTCAGGGTTATGAATCCTGCGCTCTAACCATCTGAGCTATCCCGCCAATTTGCGGCAGCAAATAAATGTATTTTTTTAGTATCATGCAAATTTGCTGCTCATTTTTGTTTGCATCCTTAGTTGTTTCTCGGGTCTTTTTTTAAGATGCCAAATTTGTTTTTTGGATGAAAGAATATGGGTAGCCCCGAAGGGGCAAAATACAATAACACAGGGCGAAGCCCTGTGAAAGTAAATCCACACCATTTCAAGCCCTGAAAGGGCGACACCCATGAGGAAGAGAGTAGAAAGCTCAAAGTAGAAAGTAGTAAAACGCTATATCATCATTGTTGAAAAATATTTCCTTTTACTTTCAAACTTGTAACTTTTCACTTTTTACTAATATGCTCTTTGTGGTAAAATACAACCTGAGTAATGACATTTTTCATATGGTGTCAAAAACATTTTGGACTATAATGGCTTAAAATTATTAAGTTTAAGGTTTTTAGGAAATTTTGCACTATTGTCCAAGATGATTGTTAGTAAAAAATTAAAACAATGATTATCAATAAATTAAACTTTAAAATCTGATAGTTTGAAAAGGCACTCTCCTACTTTTTTTCCTCTCCGCTTTTCATTGTTAATATTGATGATTTTTCATATAACCTCAAAAAATATTTTGGACAATAATGACATTAATTATCAATGAATTAAACTTTAAAGTTTTATAGTTTGAAAAGGCCCCCCTCTTTTTTTATCTCCGCTTTCCGTTGCTACTATTGATATTTTTCATATAATTTCAAAAAACATTTTAGGCAATAGTGAAAAAAAATATAGTAACTTAATAAATCAATTAATTGAAACTTTTTCACCAAATCCTACTTAATGATCACTTTTTTACTAAACAATACATTTCTATTGCTGGAAGCAATCACAATATAAACACCCGATGGCAAATCATTATCAATTGGTATAGCATAGAGTAAATTATTTTCTTCAAATACTATAACCTTTGAAAATACTTCTTTGCCTTGCATATCTCTTAATACGACCAATACTTCTGTATGCCATGATGGGAATTGTATATTAAGTTGTTCACCCGCATTTACTGGATTAGGGAATAAAACAGGATCTTTTGAGACATTGGCTAAATGTTTCTTAAACTCAACTGCTACTATTTGTGAATAAGAATATCTCCCATCAAAATCTACTTGTTTAAGACGATAATAATTAATCCCTTCATAAGGGTTCATATCGGCTTCAAGGTATTCCATAGGAACATAAGTAGTGCCTGCCCCTTTTACCATCACTATTTGTTTCCAATCAATACCATTTATACTTCTTTCTACCACAAAGTAATCGTTATTTAACTGTGTAGCCGTTTTTCAATTGAGTTCTACATAACCAAGAGTACCTTCGGTATACCTTGGAGTAGCCGTAAAATAAATCAACTCAATAGGCAATGGATTAACTCCGCCTCCGGTTTTAGAAGCCAAGGTAAATGGGCTAAATACTGTAACTGCGTCCGAAGTAGTGATAGACGCGGTGCAGATACTTTTCGTTTATATGTTAATGACTATAAGTTCATTCTTTTATAATCTTAAATGCTTTATGAATGCTCTTGTTCGTATTTTCAATATTTAAAATAAGCAATTGTGCAGGAAATTTTTCTAAGATATTTTGTAATGAATTTCTGCCTACAAATATAGTAAAATTTTTATTTTCATACAATACCCTTCCACTTAAATCATTAATAGTAATTGAAAAATTCTCTGCTTCTTGACCTGTCCAGAGTAAGAAATAACCATCGTTTTTATTACCTATTAGTGTAACCTCCTCTAATAGTGTTGCTGTATTGGATGTCATTTCTCTTGCCATTCCTATGGCATTTCCTTGAGAATCATAAATAGGTCCTTTAAATGGTCCATCGGGTCCAAAGATAATGCGAATATTTTGTTCAGCAATACTCACATCATTACAAGAATTGAAGGCATATAGACGCAAAATATATTCGCCCGTATCAGAAGGCATATAAGAAAATGTATTAGAAGTAGAAATATAACCATCTCCTACAAGTTCCCATAAAATAGAAGTAGCATTTGTAGAAGTATTTTGAGCAATTATGGGATTAGAATAATTCAATGGTAAAACGCTATTGGTAGATAAACTAAATGCGGCTTGTGAATAAACACTATTTTGGGCTTGCACCGTAAAGGAATACACAGAAGAAGCACAACTACTTGGAACACTGACTTCACAGAAATAAACGCCCAGTGGAAGATTTTTCAAAGTATCTGCATTGGTTACATTGGTATGTGTAGCAATCACAGTGCCATCATTGGCTTTCCATACTACATTAAAACTAGGATAAGCAGAACTTTGTATAGCAATCATACCATCGTTTGTAGAACTACAAGATGCGTGTTGTATAACAGAAGCAGTGGCACTTACAGCACTATTAGTGATGGATAAAATGAATCGTGGGGTCGTAGTAGTATTGCTTAATGTAAAAGTGTAAGCACTGGTACGAAGGTCTGTTGTAACTCCTGTCAACTTATCGTAAAGAGAAATACAATATCCATTAGAGAAATTTTGGATATTCAAAGGGAATATGGTATAGGTACTTGTTGTGCCTGTAATGGCTTTAATTTCCATAGTAGTTGTACCAATTACAGGTGGAATAGTATTTATCTTGTATTCGTAACCATTCAGCACGCTCATAATTTGTGGTGCAGGAGGATCACTACCTAAATGTGTAGCATCGTAATTATTATCAAAATTAGTAGTCGCATTGGGATGAATAGCAATTCCTGTAAATACATCATAATTGTTGGGTCCTTTCATTTCAAGAATAAACAAAGAAGGTGGATAGTTATAAAGCGTGTTTTGTATAGAAGTTAAAGGAGAGATTGTCCGCAATAAATTGTTTTGATTATTCAGAGTAGTTTTCCAATTTTCATTAGGAGAAAGATTAACAGGATTGATGGCACGAACAAAAAATCCTTGCCCTGCGGGTATATTATCATCTACGCCACCAGCACTGACAGGTGGTACTGAACCAATACCATGTATATATGTTGCAAAATCACCGTTTCCACCATTCAAATCGGGATTCCATACATAAATAGTATTTTCAATATTTACAGACCCCGAACCCATTGATGATAGGATATTGGCAAAACTAATAGGAGATGGATAAGGATTACCAATTAAATTCCAGCCATTCTCAGTACTTATAGGACCCGTACGAGTGAGAGATATCGTTCCAAAGTTTTTCTTTACAATAGGTCCAGTAAGGTCGATGATAATGTCAGTAGTAGTGTATGTAGAGGTTCCTAAATAGACATAATAACCTTTACCAACAGTAATTGGATCGGTGGAGTTATTCATTGGAACATAATGTGCAGCACAAGAGTAGCAGTTAGTTACAGCGGGCTCACTATAAGAATAAACAGAAGTAAAACTATTGTTAATAGCCGGTGCGGTACAAGCAGGGCAAGTAATAGCAAAATCATCTGCCCAATCATTAAAGGTCATTCCACTAATACCTGCGGCAGATAAAGTAGTCCATCCGGTTGTTCCGCCTTTTGCAAATATTTCCATTGTTACATTTCCAGAAATGTCGGCATTTGTACCTATTGCTGCAATGCGACCCTTTTGAGTAGCATCTGCTTTGATAAAGAGATTACCATTGGTAATGATAGTACCATTGGGCACACTTACTTCTCCCCATATTCTTAATGGATTACCAAGTGTAATAGAACGATTGGTGCGATTAAAAGTAAAATTATACAAAGACGAAGTAGTAAGCGTACTCGTACTCATCAATAAATTATTTGTAATAGCCCCAGCACCGCCGATTACTAATGAAGAATTGCGACTACCAACGAAATAACCGCTTGTTGTAGTAGACGGAAAAGTAACTGCCCCATTCAAAGTAAGCGTATTGTCATTTAAGTCCAATGCTCCTACTGAAAAAGTAGTAGTTCCATTTACTGTTAAATTAGTACCCAATGTAATTTGTCCTGGTCCTGCTCTATTGATAGTAAGGTTACGAATAGATTGAGATGTATTACCATTTGCAAAACTAATAGTTCCAAAAGTCCCCGTGCCCCCTATGCTTAAATTACTATTGCTTGTTAAGATAGAACCTGGTCCTGAAATAGTTCCATTTAAACGTAATGTAGCACCTATGTTATTTGCCATTCTAAGCGTACTTGTATTCAAAATAAGTTGGCCATTGATAATTGTAGTAGTATTGGGTGTTGTAGAAATGTCTTTGATACCTATACCGCTAATTATCATATTTTGATAAGTCCTTCCCCATATAGAAACATTGGTATTTTGAGCCCATTCCACTGTGGAGTTGGTGCCAAGAGAAACTTGATTAGATGATGGAAATGTTGAAGAAGCAATGGTTAAAGTAGCATTGCTGTATACTCTCAAAGGAGTAGTTGCCCCAGAAGTAATAGACAAATTGGCGTTGGGAGCAATATAAAGTCGTACAGAAGCCGTATTAGCAGTAGAAGCTGCACCGACACGCAAAACACTGCTGTTATCCATAGTGAGTGTAACACCACCACTAATGGTTAATGAAGCAGAACCTGTGCTGGTACCAATTTGTAAAATATTTGTTCCACCAATCGTCCAGTTGGCAGTGAGTGTAGGAGATATGGCACCACCTAAACTATTCCATATTATAAAGAGATCTCCACCTGTTATAAAATTAGCCGGTGAAGTACCTGTACCATTTGGATTTGTTTTCCAAGAAGATGTAAGATGAATAGGTCCGCTAATGTAGTAATAAGTAGCGGACTTTAATGGATTTACAAGGGCTAAAAATACAGTGGATAAAAGAAGTACAAAAGCAATAATTGCCCAGTAAAACCACTTTGCCTTATCTAATTTTTTTTGTGTGATAGAAGTCATTTTTTCCATATACATTGATTTTTTGTGGTTGCAAAATTGAATTAAATCAAATAATAATTTTTGTGACTACAATCACATTTTTTCATCTCATCTTTTCTACTAAACGCTATTCACAAAAGACAAATACAATTAAAATGTAGATGAAAGGTTAAGAAAGAGTTCTTTAATGAAGTACTTTTGCCGCCCAAAGTTAAAATTACACTAATTCAAAGTAGAATTTGAATGGTCTTAATCACACTGTAAATAGCAATATATTCTAAATAGAAAAATTATTTATACAAAATGAAATAACTTTAAACAAAAAGCGATTTTTAATATACAAAATGTTCTTATTTTATTTCAAATAATTGTTGTATTGTTACTACTCAGCAGGTTTTTAGATAAAAAGTTATCAACAACGAATTGTTTAAAAAATTTTCTTTATTGAATAGTATTTGACTGCAAAAATACAGAATTTTGCAGTCAGAATGGAAATAAAAGAA
>Ga0308395_1002290_pt1 | contig 11132 bp, 8 predicted proteins | sample Hotspr20SampleP4_FD_202097 | JGI IMG/M metagenome (GOLD analysis project Ga0308395, IMG submission 202097) | Hot spring phototrophic mat microbial communities from Mushroom Spring, Yellowstone National Park, Wyoming, United States - 20050930_P4 ...
GCCGACACCGTTGAGATAGGTGCGCGGATTGCTCTGGATGTCGAGCGCCGGTCGCAGCGAGACGTAGTTGCTGACGTAATGGCTGTGGTCACCGACGGCGATGGCGGCGCGCGGCCGCACGATCACCTCCGGCCCCCAGCTGTGCACCATCGTCATGGTCAGAGTGGCGTTGGCGCCGACATACGCTTCGTTGACCGCCAGGTGATAGCCGCTGCGCACCGCACGACCGGTGGTGCAGCCGGTGATCAGGTGCAGCTCGGTGTCATCCTCCATTACGATCACATTGTGCAGCTTCTGCGCCAGGCCTTCGTGCGAGATGAACAACCCTGCCTGGGCCGGCCGGGTGATGCGCGTCCCCTGGCGCACCCAGATGAAATAGCCATGCGGCTCAGACTCGGCCGCCACCTGACGGGTGACCTCGTCTTGATCGGGCGCGATCAACTTCCAGAAATAGCGCTCGCGCAGCCAGTCATAGCGGCGCAACGCTTCGGCAATGGGCAACATCTCCAGCCCTTCGCGATAGGTCTGCACGCACAAAGGCAGATGATCGCGCAACACATAAGTGGCCGAACGCACCTCCGGTTCATCGGGGCGGATCTGCACCCCGACATCGGCAAGCGTTGCCGCCTCATCCTGCGCGATGACGTCTACGGTGCTAACCGACTTTGTCATAGCCCTCTCCTTCAACCACACAACATACACACGCTGCGTAACCTTGTTCGGCAATCGTTTGCAACATCAAGTGCGGATTCCCCGAGCATGCGATGCGGCCGTCGAGCATAATGTGCGCCCGGTCGGCTTCGACGTATTTCAGAATGTGCCCGGTGTGGGTGACGATCAGCCCGGAGCGACGCCGCACCGGCCGGCACGAGTCGCGGATGAACAGGCGATTGACCAGGCTGCCCACCAACGCCAACGAATCGAGGTCAACCCCGGATTCCGGCTCATCCATCATGCTGAAACGCGGGCAGGTCGCCAGGAGCTGAACCAGCTCGGCGCGTTTGATCTCACCGCCTGACAGGCCGGCATTGATGTCCCGGTCCAGGAATTCCTCGACGCGCGCCTGGCGCGCCAGATCGGCGATCTCTTCGGCGCTGACCGAGTCGTGCGCCACGATGTAATCCAGCACGGCGCGGAGCTTGACCCCGACGATCGTGGGCGGCCGTTGCTGCGCGATCGCGATGCCCAGCCGCGCGCGCTCGGTGACGTTCAGGCCGGTGATATCCTGCCCATCGAAGAGGATCTGCCCGCGCGTCACCTTGTAGGCCGAAAAGCCCATAATGGTCATCATGAGCGAGGTCTTGCCGCTCCCGTTTGGCCCCATCAGGGCATGCACCTGACCTTCGGGGATGGCCAGGTTGATCCCGTGCAACAGCTCTTTGCCCCCGACTTCCACATGGAGGTCGTGGATTTCCAGAATGTTCCTGGTTGTAGCCGCGTTCATAGGCGCCTCCGAATCCCACATTTCAAGTCTGCGTACCACCAATTTCTGCACTAGTCCCATTATAGCGCAGAGTTCCCATCTTTGTCACATTCAGCACCTGCACCGCAGGCTATTCCGGTTTCCACACGTCCTGGCTTCGACAATCTGTCGATTCACTTCATCTCAAAGAGAGTCAAGATAGCTGTAGTCATAGGGGGTGGGGATATGTGGATAGCGCATCGCCGCTCCCAAGATCTGGGCCGGCGATGCGGCACGTGCGCCAGCGGTTGGGGTGGCGGTCGGCGAAGGATGTGGAAACGTGTGGGATGCGGTGTGGAGAGAAAGGGGATAGGTCGCCGCAGGGATGGTGCGGATGTCCATTCCATCCCCTCGGCAGGGGCAGGTCTTCCCCACTCCGGGACGGGTTTATCCACGACTCGTCCACCGCCGATCCCCAGCCTGGGTTGCCTTTCGTGGGTGGGGCTGACGGTCAATGCGCGTCATTGGCGCGCGTGGCCGGGTTCGAAGCTGCTTCGCCTGAAAGATGGGACGCCGCTGAGGTGGATGGATGGGGCCCAATCGGCCTGGAGGCCTGGATGGATCACCGGGCGGTGCGGGGGTGAGCGTGCAGCCAAGCCAAAATGGGCGCGAGAGGGTTCGAACCTCTGACCTCACGGATGTGAACCGTGCGCTCTGACCGGCTGAGCTACGCGCCCGTTTGTATTGCGCTTTCTATTATAACCTGCTATTGCGAATTTTGCAAGTCCATTATCAGGAGGGTGTTGAAAAAGTCTTTAGTTACCCGCTTTATTGGCCCATTTTCCTACAAAAATCTAAGCGGCCAGGGGACTTTTTCAACGCTCTCTTATCAGCGCAGCCCATCTTCGGCCAACCCTACAGTCGGGAGATCAACCGCTCATAATCCGCGGGTGAACCGACCCAGAACCTCCCCGCGCTCGTGGCGAGGTGGGTTTCATCGAGGGGTGCCCCCACCCCGGCCCCATGCGTCCACGGCAGGCCGCCGGTTCGCCTCACAGCGCCTCGCCCATCACCGCCTGGTAGATCGCCTGGAGCTCCTCCTCCGAGTAGAAGTGGATCACCAGGCGGCCGCCTTTCTTGCCGCGCCGCAGCTCCACCCGGGTGCCCAGGCGCCCTTCGAAGCGTTCCACCACATAGCGGTCCTGCGGGGAAAGGGGATGTGCAGCGGATGGGGCGGTTTCCTCCTCGGGCTGGGCCTGCAGTGCCCGCACCAGCGCCTCGGTCTGGCGCACCGTCAGACCGCCGCGCCGGATGACCTCCAGCGCGCGGAGTTGCTGTTCCACGTCGGGCAGCGCCAACAGGGCGCGTGCATGCCCTTCGCTGATCTCGCCGGCCATCAGCGCCTGTTTGACCGCCTCTGGCAGTTTGAGCAGGCGCACCGTGTTGGCCACCGCCGCCCGGCTCTTGCCCACCTGGGCCGCCACTTCCTCTTGCGTCAGCCCAAATTCGTCCATCAATTGCTGATAGGCGGCGGCTTCCTCCAGCGGGTTCAGGTCGGCGCGCTGGAGGTTCTCCACCAGCGCCAGCTCGAGCATCTCGCGCGGCGTGGTCTCCTTGATGATCGCCGGGACGCGCTCCAACCCCGCCAGCCGGGCCGCGCGCCAGCGCCGTTCGCCGGTGATGATCTGATAGCCGGCAGCGGTCTGGGTCACCACCAAAGGCTGGATCACCCCGTGGGCGCGGATGGAAGCCGCCAGCTCTGCCAGCTCCTCCGGGCGGATGGCGTGGCGCGGTTGCATCGGGTTGGGCTGCAGCTGCTCCAGCGGGATGTCCACCACGCCGGCGCTGCGTGCGGCGGTGGACTCGCCGCCGATGAGCGCTTCCAACCCCCGTCCTAACACACTGCGCGGCTTGCTCATGGGCTGCTCCTAGGGTGTCCCGCGCGCGCGCACCGGTTGGGGGGTGCGCGCCAGCAATTCCTCGGCCAGGGCGGCATAGGCCACAGCACCGGTCGATTCGGGCGCATAGGTGAAGATCGTCTCGCCAAAGCTGGGCGCTTCGCTCAGGCGCACATTGCGCGGCACGATCGTCCGGAAGACCTCGCCCGCCTGGAAAAACTTCTTCACCTCCTGCACCACCTCCTGGGACAGGCGGGTGCGTCCGTCGTACATCGTCAGCACCACGCCGGCGACCTTGAGCGGTGGATTGAGCCGCTGGCGCACCAGCGCGATGGTGTGCAGAAGGTGGCTCAACCCCTCCAGCGCCAGATATTCACATTGCACCGGGATGATCACTCCGTCACGGCTGGCCGTCAGGGCGTTGACGGTCAGCAGTCCCAGGCTGGGGGGTGTGTCAATCAACACATAGTCATAGTAGGGCAGGATCGGGGTGAGGGCCTTGCGCAGGCGTGTCTCCCGCTCCGCCAGTTCCACCAGCTCCACCTCGGCGCCGGCCAGCGCCGGCGTGGACGGCACGACGTGCAGGCGCGGTCGCCGGGTCGTCCGGATGGCCTGCCCGATGGGGCGTTCGCCGACGAGCACCTCGTAGATGGTGGGAGTGGCAGCGGCGGACGCACTGCCTTCTTTCTCGCGCACCCCCAGGCTGGAGGTCGCGTTCGCCTGGGGGTCAACGTCAACGATCAGCACGCTGTGTCCGCGCATGGTCAAATAATCGCCCACATTGACGACCGTGGTCGTCTTGCCGACACCCCCTTTCTGGTTGGCGACGCAGTAGATGAGGGCCATACCTTTCGGCTAGTGCAGCACCTTGCTGAGGAAGAGTTTCGTCCGTTCGTGCTTGGGGTTGTAATAAATCTCATCGGGCGTGCCCTGCTCGATGATCTGCCCCTCGTCCATGAAGATCATCCGCGTCGCTGCCGCGCGGGCGAAGCCCATTTCGTGGGAGACCACGACCATCGTCATCCCCTCGCGCGCCAGGTCGAGCATCACGTCCAGCACCTCTTTGATCATCTCCGGGTCCAGCGCCGAGGTCGGTTCGTCGAACAGCATGATTTTCGGCTGCATGGCCAACGCGCGCGCGATCGCCACGCGCTGTTGCTGGCCACCCGAAAGCTGATGCGGGTAGCTGTGCGCTTTGTCGGGGATGCCCACCTTCTTGAGCAATTCGAGCGCGATGGCGACGGCCTGTTCTTCGCTGCGCTTGCGCACGACGCGTTGCGCCAGGGTGATGTTCTCCAGGGCGGTGAGATGGGGGAAGAGGTTGAAGAGTTGGAAGACCATCCCCACCTCGGCGCGCACCTTATTGATGTTTTGGGCTTTGTCGAGCGGGATGCCGTCCACGATGATGCGTCCGCTGTCGATCGTCTCCAGATGGTTGATGCAGCGCAGCATGGTGGACTTGCCGGAACCGCTGGGGCCGATCACGACCACCACTTCGCCCAAGGCCACTTCCAGGCTCACCCCGCGCAACGCATGCACGTTGCCGAAACGCTTGTGCACATTCTCCAGGATGATCACCGGCTGGCGTGAAGTCATCGCCTCGTTCCCTCCTCTTTCCATCCCCTAATTCGATGTCACCTGCCAAGCACGCGCGGAGCGCTTCACCGGCCCGGCAAGCTGGTCTTGCGCTCCACGGTGCGCACCATCAGCGAAAGCAGCAGGGTCATCACCAGATAGACCATCACCACTGAATTGAAACCCTCAAAGGCGCGGAAGTTGCGCGAGATCCACAGGCGGCCCTGTTGCAGCACTTCGGGCAAGGCGATGACCGAGATCAGCGACGAGTCCTTGAGCATCGAGATGAAGTCGTTGCCCAGTGGGGGGAGCACCACGCGCACCGCCTGCGGCAGGATGATGTAGCGCATGGCCTGCATATAGCTCATTCCCAGCGAGCGCGCCGCTTCCATCTGGCCGGGGGGGATGGATTGGATGCCGGCGCGGAACACTTCGGCCAGGTAAGCGCCATAGCCGAAGGCCAGGCCGATCAGCGCTGCGGGCCAGCCGCGCAAATCCACCAGATTGTTGGTGCTCTCGCGCAAGGCCGGGGTCACCGCGAAGCCCATATACAGGATGATGACCAGCATGGGCACGCCGCGCACCACCTCGACGTAGAGCGTGGAGATGGTATAGGGCAGCGCTGGCAGCAGGAACAACAAAACAGCGCCGCCCAAAACCACCATGCCGGCCAACGGCAACGTCCGCGTGGCGGGCACCACGGCCAGCACGACGAGCGCCAGCGCCAGCCCGATGGCCACCCGTCTGCCGGCGTGATAGATCAGATTGGGCGAGCGGCTGGAGACGCGCATCACCCCGAAGATCAGACCCAGGATCAGCGCGCCGCCGTAGGCCAGCAAGGTGGTGCGGATGGTCAACAACACCCCGTTCGCCGTGGCGATGCGCACCAGCAGCCGCCATGGGTTGTGGCTGAAGTCGTCGTAGACGATCACCTCGTGCCCAGCCATGGCCGTGCCCGCCAGCGTGGGCGTGGCGGTGTCGAGCGTGAGCGGTTGCGGCGGCGGCGCGCTGATGGGCGCAGACTCCTTCGCCGCCACCCCCTCCGGCACCACGATGCGATAAGCTTCGCTGCGCCCTGCAAAGTTGCCTTCCGGGTCGTTGAATTGGGCGTAGAGGGTGTAGTAGCCCGGCGCCAGGCCGGTTTGCACCGTCACCTGCCAGCGCCCCTCCGCGTCCACGCTGCCGCGCGCGACGACGGTCTTGTTCCACGGCAAGTCGAAGATGAAATAGAGCGCATCCGTATACCGCGTGTTCGTCAGCGTGGAGAAGCCGACGATGACGCCCACGATGAGCATGATGATACCCCACCACGGGATGTGTTCCCAGGGGATGGCCAGCCCGAGGCGCCCCCGCCGCCGCGCTGCCCAATCCGGTTGTAACGCCCTGGAAAGCGATTCGGATGTCTCCCCAGATCCCATAGGCCTGATCCCCTCGTCCTCCTGACTCCACAATTAAAGTATACCACAGCGCCCGGCATCCCGATACCGGCCCGCCGAGCACTTGCTCACCCCCCAGAAACGCGCCCCCAGCGTCGCAGGCTAGCGATGGCGCAAACGCGGGTCGAGCGCATCGCGCAACCCATCGCCGAGCAGGTTGAAGGATAACACCGTGAGCATGATGGCAAGGCCCGGAAAGAAGACCAGGTGGGGCGCGGTGAACACCTGATTGCGCTCCTCGCTCAGCATCAGCCCCCATTCCGGCGTGGGGGGCTGGGCGCCCAGTCCCAGGAAGGAGAGCGCCGCCGCGTCCAGGATGGCGGTGGCGATGCCCAACGTCCCCTGCACGATCAGCGGTGTCAGCGCATTGGGCAAGATGCGGCGGAACAGGATGCGTGTCGGCGGCACCCCGATCGCGCGGTCGGCCAGCACAAAGTCCATCTGCTTGATCGCCAGCACGCTGGAGCGCATCACCCGGGCATAGATCGGGATCGAGACGATGCCGATGGCCAACAGGGCGTTGATCAATCCCGGCCCGAGCACGGTGACGATGGCGATCGCCAGCAACAGATAAGGGAAGGCCAGGATGACGTCCATGAGGCGCATCAGCAAGTTGTCCATCCAGCCACCCACATAGCCGGACACGGCACCGATCAGCAATCCGCCCACCACGATGGCGAAGGACACCGTCGAAAAGCCGATCTGCAACGACAGACGCGCCCCGTAGACCATCCGGCTGAAGAAATCGCGCACGTTTCCGTCCACGCCCATCAGGTGCTGCGGCTGGTCGGGCGGACACCCCAACAGGTGAATACACGGCGGGCTGCGCCGTTTGACGTTTTCGACCCCGATCAAGACCGCCTCCGGATCGTGCGTGGCGATCAGCGGGGCGAAGACCGCGGTGACGATCAGGCAGAAGAGCATGGCGCCGCCCACGATGGCCGAACGCCGATGCACGATGTTGCGCAACACGTCCACCCAGAGGCTCGAGCCGCGCGGCAACATCTCATCCAGCTTGCGCACTAACGCTTCGGAAGGTGGCATCGGCTGCTACCTGAAACCTCTAGTCCAGACGGATGCGCGGATCCAGCACGGCATAGGACAGGTCCACGGCGAGGTTGGCCAATACGTAGATCAGCGCGATCACCACCACGAATCCCTGGACGACCCCGTAGTCGCGCGCGGTGATCGAGTCGTACATGATGCGCCCCACGCCCGAGAGGCCGAAGATCGTCTCGGTCAGCACCGCCCCGCTGAGCAGGGAGCCCAGCGATAGACCGATCACGGTGACCACCGGCAGCATCGCGTTGGCCATGGCGTGGCGGAAGATCACCCATATCTCGCGCAATCCCTTGGCCCGTGCCGTGCGGATGTAGTCCAGGCCGAGCACTTCCAGCAGGCTGGAGCGCGTCATGCGCGCGATGATGGACATGGGGATGGTGCCCAGCGCGATGGCCGGCAGGATGAGATGTTTGACCGCATCGCCCAACGCGGTCCAGTTGCCCGTGATGAGGGCATTCAGGATCACCAGGTTGGAGAGGAACGACACGAGGCCATAGAGCGCGTGGCCGGGCTCGAGCCCCCACCATTGGGTGAGGTTGGCCACGCTGATCCCGGAGCTCAGGCGCCCGGAGGGGGGCAGCCAGAGGGGTGTATCCTTGAGCACGAGCGCGAAGACATAGGCCAGCATCAGCCCCAGCCAGAAGACGGGCATGGAAACCCCGATGTTGGCGCCGATCATCACCGCCACGTCCACCTTAGTGTTGGCCCAGTAGGCCGCGATCATGCCGAGGAAGATGCCCAGCAAACTGGCGAAGATCATCGCGGCGATGGTCAGCTCGATGGTCTGGGGCAGGCGCTCGACGATCATCTCGGTGACCGCCTGCTTGGTGCGGAAGGAGACGCCGAAGTCGCCCCGGGCAATTTCTTGGAGATAGATCGCAAACTGCACCGGGATGGGCCGGTCGAGCCCTTTATCTTGGATGAACTTTTCACACACGGCATCGGTGGCTTTCTCGCCCAGGATGGCGCGACACGGGTCGCCCGGGATCACCCGTGCCAGCGCAAAGGTGATAAACAGCACCCCGAAAACGACCGGCACTGCCATGAGCAAGCGGCTGACAATATACCGTATCACAGACGATCAACAGCTCCCCAAATTACACCAACACCACCTGTTACAAAACCTTGCTCCCCTTCCACATTTGGATTATCCGGTGCAGTAAGAAGGGGAGCAAAGCACGAAGATGCGACATTTCGCTATGACAGACGATCACCCTAATTGTCCTCGCTCCCGCCGAACATCTCAAAGTCGGCGGGAGCGAACAGACCCGAAAGACTGCTATTCTGTCGCCGGAGGCGCATTCTTGAATGCACCGAAGAGCGCCTGGAAGTAGGTAAATGCACCCGTGTTGCCGGTGTGCAACGGGCTGGCAGCGTCCCACCATGCCGTAAACGAGGTGACCACGTCCTTGGCGTCCAGGGTCGAGCCGTCGTGGAACTTGACCCCCTTGCGCAGCTTAAACGTCCACTCGGTCAGGTCTTTGTTCACCTCGTAGGACTCGGCCAGGCCGGGCTTGACCGCCATACCGCCCACTTCGTAGGCCATGAGCGACTCAAGCACCTGTTCGCAAGCACGCAGCGATTCGCCGTCGGTCTCGTCGTTGCAATAGAGGCTGATCGGCTCGGCGTTTTGCATCCACACCAGGGTGTCCTGGCCGGGGATCTCCATCACCGCGAAGGACTCCATCCCCAGCGGGCTGGCGTGGGCGCCCTGCACCGCGGCCTTGAAAGCCGTCGCGGAGCCGCCATGTGCCACCGGGATCATCGGCACATGCAGCCGCAGCAGCTCGTTGGCCTTGGCGTACAGCTGGATGCGCTCCTCCATGTCGCTGATCTGAGCGGCCTTCCTCAAGACCTCGTGAATGTCGGGGAAGCCCGGCCCGAACTGCTTGGATGCGCCGGCGCCGAAGTGGTAGTCCAAGAAGTTGGTGGGATCCGGATAGTCACCGTTCCAGCCGAGCAGATGCAACCCCTTGAGCTGCCCGCTGTCCGCCGCATCCAGGAAGGCGCCCGATTCCATCACCACGATCTTGGCGGTGATGTTCAGGTTCTCCTTCAGCTGGGCCTGGATGTCCTGGGCGACGACCTTGGGCTCGGGCAGGTAGGAGCGCACCACGTCGCGCAGTGCGATCTCGGTCTCAAAGCCGTCGGGGTAGCCGGCTTCGGCCAACAGCCTCCGGGCCTCGGTGGGGTTGAACTCGTACCACTTGGGACCCACGCAGCCACCCGGCATCGAGCACGGCATGAAGTAGTCCGCCACCTCGGAGCCGACCGGCGGGTAGAAGTTCTCGACAATGCGCTTGCGGTCAATGCCCATGGCGATTGCCTGGCGCACCTTCTCGTTGTCGAAGGGCGGGTATGCCGTGTTGAAGCCGATGTAGAAGATGTTGAACCCCTCGCGCGGGTAGAGCTTCAGGTTGGGGTCGGCCTCGATGATCTTGAAATCCTCCGGTCCGGGGTTGTCAATGCCGTCCACCGTGCCCGCCTGCAGCTCCAGCGTGCGCTGCGCCGACTCGGTGCTCCAGCGGAAGATCAGGTTGGGGGTCTTGGCCTTCTCGCCCCAGTAGTCGTCGAAGCGCTTGAAGGTGATGCTCTCGCCGCGTTTCCATTCGACGATCTGATAGGGTCCGGTGCCGATGGGTTTCTCCAGCAGCTTGCCACCGCCCTTCTCCGCTTCCAGCTGCTCGGAGGGGTGGATGCTGAAGGCGCTGAAAGCGATCTTGGCCAGGAAGGCGACGTCGGGATAGCACAGCGTGAACTTGACCGTCAGGTCGTCCAGCGCCTCGATGGACTTGAACTCGCCCCCATAGGCGCACGGGTCCTCTTCGGGCGCGGCCGGTTGGGCTTCCGGCTTGCCGAACCACTTCTCGTAAATCTTGTTGTACTCGCCCGACTCCTTGACCGCCTTCAACCCGGCGTTGATGGCTGCCAGGACTTCGGGTTTATTCTTGTTCACGGCGATGCCATAATACTCCTCGGTGAAGGGTTCACCCACCACCTGGATGTTCATCTCCGGGTTCGCCTTGATGATCTCCACCGAAGTGGGGCCATCGGCGATGACGGCATCCACATCGCCGTTGGCGAGCGCCTGGAAGGCCAGGGTGACCTCGTCGTAGCGCACGATCTCTGCTTGGGTGTTTTCGGTGGCCCAGATGTCCCCGGTGGTGCCCAGCTGCACGCCGATCTTCTTGCCGGCGAGGTCGGCCGGGGTCTGATACGGGCTGCCGATCTTCACCGAGAGCACCTGGCCGGCGTTGAAGTAGGGATCGCTGAAGTCCACCGTCTGCTTGCGTTCTTCGGTGATCGTCGCGGCCGACATCACCGCGTCGAACTCCCCGCTGGCCAGGGCGACGAAGATGCCATCCCAGCGTGTGTTGACCCATTCCACCTCGAAGCCGGCTGCCTTGGCGATCGCCGCCATCAGATCCGGGTCGAAGCCGACGATCCTGCCGGTTTCGTCCACGAACTCAAAGGGGGGATATTCGGCGTTGGTGCCCACCCGGATCTTGGTGACCTTAGCCGGCGCCTCGGGTGCGGCCGCCTTATAGGTCGCCGCCAGGTACTCGACGAGCACCTTCTGCTCTTCCGCGTTCAGCTGCGCTCCCTTGGACACCATGCGCTTGACGGTGCTCTGCCACTCGTCGGCCGTCTTCTTCGCCGCCTCGACGCGCTGCAGGTCGTGGCACTTGGTGCAGCGCTCTTGCAAGAGGGTGGCGCCGTCCGCCGCGGCCGGTGCCATCAGGGCCACTTCGGCCCGCG
>Ga0308395_1002294_pt1 | contig 11113 bp, 9 predicted proteins | sample Hotspr20SampleP4_FD_202097 | JGI IMG/M metagenome (GOLD analysis project Ga0308395, IMG submission 202097) | Hot spring phototrophic mat microbial communities from Mushroom Spring, Yellowstone National Park, Wyoming, United States - 20050930_P4 ...
GGCCACTCGTAGAGGGGGTAAAGCGCCAGCACATAAAAAGCCATACCCAGGAGGTCGTGGCTATGGTCGCCGCTCGGGGTAGGGAAGAGGCCTTCTTCATCCCAGGCCGGCAAAAAGAAAGTCGTACTGCGCCCGCGCAGAAGAGGATGGAGGGGGAAATGAAAAGCCTCGCGCACGTTGCACCCACAGGCAATGCGGTAAGGCGTGTAGGGAGGCGTATCGGCGGGCGTGCCTATCCAGTAGGGAATACCCAACCACTCGGTACAGAGCGTCCGAATAACAAACTCCGTCCGGGGCGTCCGCTCTGGTAAAAACCAGGCTATGAGGGGCTTTGTGGAGGCTTCCATTTGCGCCAATTCCAGAGGATCCCCCCCGTAGCTACCGCTGCCAGAGCCCACGCCAGGAGTGAGCCGATCAGCGAGAGACGGCTTCCCCGCTCATGAATGGCACTTTGGAGATACACCCGCACCGTATGCTCGCCCGGCGGAACTACTATCCCCCGCAAAACGAAATTGGTGTAGATAATGGGGGTTTCCTGACCATCCACGGTGGCCTTCCAGTCAGGGGGGTAGTGGATTTCGCTCAGCACCAGCAGGCGCGCTGTCCGGCTTCGCACTCGGAGGAGGATTTCTTCTAAGGGACTGCGTCTGAGGATTTCTACCCCTTCGGAGGAGTCCAGGGGAGCAGATTGAGGCTGAGTGGGTAGAAGCTGGAGGTCTTTCTGCGTTATGAGGGCGTATCGGGAAAGGTCGTATTGCGAAAGGCTATCTAACGTTTGGTCTATGCGGGGATACACAACGAGGGATTCTGCGAGCCACGCGTAACGTACCGGCGCCCGTAGCCGATACAGCGTGATGCCATCCGGGAAAGTCAGTAGGCTGTCGTACATCGGCGGAATCGCATACTGCCCATTAGCGGTAAGGTATTTGATACCGAGCATTTGGAGGACGGGCGGTTCCAGGCGGCTAAGGTGGGTTTCCATGAGCTGCTGGTAGCGTTTGAGTTTGGCGGGGTGGTAGCCGCCGGCGTTTTCGAGGAAGACGCTTGGACGGGCATCCGTAAAGGGCGACGTATGCAAAGGAAGGATGCGATAGAAAGCGGTGTCCTGCGTTTTGAGGTAGGTCTCGTAGGGTTGGGGTGGGGGAGGTAGAGGGATTTCGGTTTTGCGCACGTAGGTGCTCTGGCGGGGGAAGTACCGGCTATTGACGAGCCAGCCATCGAGCAGGATCAGGAAGGCTATGGCAAAGGCCGCTAAGGTAGCCTTAAGCCAGTCCCGAATGCGCAGAAGCAAAACACCGCCCCCCAGCGCCAGCCAGAAAAGACTCTGCATGGCAGAGCGCTGCGCCAGGGTTATCCGATCCTCCCGAAGCGCAGCCAAAAGCTCCTCCGGTAGGTTTTGTCTTCTCAGCTCTTCATCGGCCTGCCCTTCGAAGGAGAACCACTCGAAAACCCCTCCCAGGATCCCCACCAGAATGACGATGAGGGCGGTAATGCCTAATCCTACCCAGAATCGCCTGGCAGAAGGTTCATCCAGGAAACGTTTTAGCCCGCGCATGCCCAGCCAGCCCCACAAAAAACCCATGACTACCAGCAGGGTAGAGGGCGCGCGAAACTTGTTGTAGAAGGGTAGATACTCTAAGGCGGCGTCGGTGAGCTTGTAGCTTTCGGCTGGGTTATTATCTAATAGGCTGATGAGGCCCCATCCGGTTAGAAATAGTCCTGTCGTAGCCCAGGGGCGCCAGGGAGCTGGCAGGTACTTTCGGGGCAAAAAGTAGCTGAGCCAGGGGAGAAGGAGGAGCAGGGGCGTTAGCCACAGGCTATACCCGTATGCGCCGAGCGAAAGCTGTAAAACTATCCAGCCGGTATAGAGGAGCGTCCAATCCAGGGGATCCGCTCTGTACACCAGCCCCAGGATAATCAGGAAAAATGGGATGATGCCAGCGTAGAAGGAGCCGGCGGAGAAAGGCGAGCCGCCCCAATAGGTAGGCGCTGACCGCGCAAAGGCTATGCCTTGGGGACCGTAGGGCTTTAGCTTCTCATAGAGGGCGGAGGAACGGCCGAGCCGTTTTACGAGGTCTTCTTGGGAGGTGCCGCCGACGAAGTCAGGTATGATGAGGGTCCAGAGTTCAGCCCGAGAGGCGGAGTAGCTCTGGGCGTAGGATTTATCCAGGCCGGTCTGGAGGGCGGGGTCGCGGGTCTGATCGCGTTCTAATTCGCTCCCTCCCCGGATGCTGTATTGGCCATACTCGTAGTAGGGGAGAAGGTTAGCAGCCTGGGAGAGCGCGCCGACACCTGCCGAAACCCCCAGAAAAGCCGTCGCCACGAGGAAGGGCTTCCAGGTACGCTTTTGCCCAGCTTCCCACAGACGGAAGAGGACATAAGCCGCCCACAAAAAGAGCACATAATAGGTCATCTGCGGGTGATGCCCGCCAATCATGCCGGCCCAGCCGAAAAGGGAAAGAGTCACGCCCCCGCGCCAGCGCCCCTGGAAAAGTAACGAAAGACCTGCCAGCCCATACGGCGCCGTGAAAAGAACATTACTTTTGCCCCAGTGGGTGGCGACGATCATATTAGTGTAATAGCTCATCATGACGAAGGCGAAGGCGCCTCCCAGCGCCAGCGGCCCCGGTAGACCCTCAGCCCATAGGAAAAGGAAAAATCCCAGCAGCCCCACAAAAAGAATTGCAGGCGGGTATTCCCGTAAAATCTTGTGAAAATAGTAGATGGGATCCTTCCAGAAGATGTTTTCCGCCTCGTAAGCGATGAGGTAGCTTGGCATGCCAGAAAAGAGGTGCGGGGTCCAGAAGGGGAGGTGCCCGCTTTGACCTTTGGCCTCTTTGAGGGGATATATCATGTAGTCTAACTGGAACTGGTCAGCGGCCCGGAAGCGATACCCCTGATAGTAAGGAAAAAAGTAAAAGACAGCCACGATCAGCATAGCCAGAATGGGGAGGGCCCAGTGGCTGAGGAGGTTTTGTTTATTCATGCGGTTCAAAGATACGGCCCTATTTTTGGGTGGTGGACGTTCGGGAGGTTTTACAGGCGGTGGGGCGGTTGCGGTGGCGGCTGGGGCGGCCCGTGGAAGGGCTTTTGATAGGGGTCTACCGGTCTACCCTGCGGGGGGAGGGGGTAGAATTTGCCGATGCACGGCCTTATCAGCCGGGGGAGCCCTGGCGGCGTATCCACTGGGCTCTTTCTGCCCGGCGGGGCGAACCTTATCTATGGTTGGCTACCGAGGAGCGGCAAATCACCTGCACGATCGCGCTGGACCTAAGCGATTCCATGCGGGTCTATCCGGAAAAGTTTCGTCAGGCAGCTATTGCTGGCGCTATGATAGCGCTGACCGCCCTCAAAGTCGGCGATAAGGTGCAATGGCTTGGCTTCACGAATAGCGTGGTTTTCTTTTCTCCGCCTCGCCGGAGCGAAAGTTTTGTATGGGGGGCCTTTCAAGAACTGCTGAACTTTCAGCCTACTGAGCGGCTCACGCGTTTGCAGCCCCTTTTGGACTTTTACGGGCAGGCGCAAGTCCGACGGGGACTTCTGGTGCTCTTGACAGATGGATTCTGGCAGGATGGGGGAGAGGCGGCTTCGCTTTTGCGGGCGGTAGCGCAAAGGCACTTTGTATTACTGGTCTACATCCGGCATCCCCGGGAAGCCATGACGATTCCTTTTGGACGGCTGCCTTATCGGGAGGTAGAAACAGGGACGCCGGGCGTAGCTGGAAAAACGCTCCGACCGGTAAGTTTTCCACAACCTTCCCTCAGGCAGGCCCTTATCCGGACGCAGGACAATCCCTGGGAGGTCTTAGTGCGGGCACTGGGGGGCGGTCCGCTTTGAAGAAAATGCTTTACCTTTGCCCCCGTAAATATTGCCGCTTATGAGTAGCATTGAAGAACGCGTCAAGGCCATCATCGTCAACAAGCTCGGCGTAGAGTCTGAGAAGGTTACCCGCGAAGCGACTTTCACGAACGACCTCGGGGCGGACTCGCTGGACACCGTGGAGCTAATCATGGAGTTTGAGAAAGAGTTTGGGATTTCTATCCCGGATGAGGTGGCGGAAAAAATAGAAACGGTAGGGGACGCCATCAAATACATTGAAGAGCACGCCACCGCTTAATGCGTCGGGTCGTCGTAACGGGGGTAGGCGCGCTAACGCCAATCGGGCTGAGCGCGCCTACCTACTGGGAAGCGCTTCTGCAAGGCATCAGCGGCGCCGACTATATAACTAAGTTTGATGCCTCGCAGTTTCGCACGCGCTTCGCGTGTGAGCTGAAGGGGTTTGACCCTCTACAGTACATAGACCGGCGGGAGGCCCGCAAGATGGACAGCTTCACCCAGTATGCGATTGTGGCGGGGAATGAGGCGATCCAGGATGCGGGTCTACTCAATGGCTCACTGGATAAGGATGGGGTAGGGGTTATCATGGCGTCGGGGATAGGGGGGCTCTACACCTTCATAGAGGAGATGCGGGGTTATCGGCCTGGCGAGCCGCCCCGATTCAACCCCTTCTTCATCCCGAAAATGATCATTGACATTGCGGCGGGGCATATATCCATTCAGCATGGATTTCGCGGGCCCAACTACGCCACGGTGTCGGCGTGCGCTTCCTCTGCGAATGCGATCGCGGATGGGTATCTCCTCATCCGGGAGGGGCTGGCGGACGTGATGATAGTGGGCGGGAGCGAAGCAGCGATCAATGAGGCCGGCGTAGGGGGGTTCAATGCTATGCGAGCGCTTTCCGAGCGGAATGACGACCCGAAAACAGCCAGCCGTCCGTTTGACAAAGACCGGGATGGGTTTGTGCTGGGAGAAGGGGCGGCAGCTCTCGTGCTGGAATCTCTGGAACATGCGCTGCGGCGAGGCGCCCGCATCTATGCGGAGCTGGTGGGTATCGGCTTAGCTGCGGATGCATACCATATCACAGCTCCCTGTGCTGAAGGTGCCGAACTCGTTATGCGTCGCGCCCTCCAAAATGCCGGCATTGCCCCTACCGAAGTGGACTACATCAATGTCCACGGTACCTCCACGCCCCTCGGCGACATCAGCGAAACGAAAGCCATCAAAGCCGTCTTCGGTGAGTGGGCCTATCAGCTTAACATCAGCTCTACCAAGTCCATGATAGGCCACCTGCTTGGGGCCGCCGGCGCTGTCGAAGCTGTGGCCACAGTGCTCTCTGTCTATCACCAGACCGTACACCCTACCATCAACCACTTCACAGATGATCCAGAGTGCGACCTCAACTATACCTTCCACCACCCGATGAAGCGCCCCATCCGCTACGCCCTCTCCAATAGTTTTGGCTTCGGCGGTCACAACGTCTGCCTCCTCTTCAAGCGGTATGAATGACCATGTTCTCCTCCCTGCGAGAATGGCTCGCTCGCTACTTCGGCCCCCAGGCAAAGTCCTACAAGCGCCTTAAGCAGGTCCTCGGATTCTACCCCAGAAACGTCAACCTGTACATCCAGGCGCTGACCCTTCCCCTCCAGAATCAGGAAAAGGCCGATTACATAGCCATGTCTTATGAGCGGCTGGAGTTTCTGGGCGATGCGGTTTTACAGCTCGTGGTGACGGATTATATCTTTCGCCATTACCCCCACTTCGATGAGGGGGAAATGACAGAGCTGCGGGCCAAGGTGGTGAATACCGATTACCTCGTGGAGATGGCTCAGCGGCTTCTGATCCCCTCCCTTTTAGAGATGGTCGATCAGCCCTTGCCTAAACGGAACGATTACTTGGCAGACATGGTGGAGGCCTTGATTGGGGCCATCTACATAGACCGGGGAAGCCGCTATGCCCGCCTTTTCATTCACAAACGGCTTTTCCCCCTCATTCGCTGGAAAGAGGTAGAACGAACGGAATTCAACTATAAGGGCAAACTCCTGGAATATGTTCAGCAAAAGCAGCTTGGTCAGGTAGAGTTTCAGGTTCAGGAGCGCCGCCGCCAAAGAGGAGAAGACTATTTCGTCGTGTGCCTCAAACTCAATAATCAGGTCATCAGCTATGGCACTGGCAGCCGTAAAAAAGAGGCCGAGCAGCAGGCGGCCCGCACGGCTTTGAAACTCCTTTCCTCATGAGACGAATCATTAGACTCTGGCTAAGCGGCTTGGGATTGGGCTATCTACCCATAGCGCCTGCAACATGGGGGAGCCTTTTAGGGCTGGGGATAGCCTACGGGCTCTCTTATTTGCCTTGGCTCCTGCGAAGCGGACTGGCCCTGACCGGGTGGTTGGTCTCGGCCTGGCTTTTGCGCCAAAGCTTGGGGAATATGCCCGATGACCCGGACCCTCGCTGGGTCGTTGCCGATGAGTACTGGGCTCTGGCGCTCTTGCCGACGCTGGTCCCGCTGACTTCTCCCACAATGGCGGCCTTAGCGTTTTTCTTTTTCAGGTTCTGGGACATCTGCAAGGTTTTCCCAGCAGACTGGGTAGAAGCCCTACCGGTGCCTTGGGGTATCCTCGTAGATGATGTCGTAGCTATGATTTATGCAGCCCTATGTCTATTGCTTATCGTTTGAAGGCGTGGATATTGCTTCTGAGGCCTCACCAGTACACCAAAAATGTACTGATTTTCGTGCCATTTCTTTTCGGGAAAGCCTGGGAAGCTTGGGGGTCTTTCACAGCGACCTTTTTAGCGTGGTGCCTGATGGCCTCCGCCATTTATGCGCTTAATGACGCCCGAGATGCCGAAGAAGACCGCCATCATCCCCACAAGCGCCACCGCCCCATCGCCGCCGGTATCCTTTCCCCCACCACCGGATACCTCACCGCCTTAGCCTTATCTCTCGCAGCTATCCTGATAGCCTTCTTTGTCAATCTACTCACGCTGTCCCTGCTTCTCCTGTATGCCATAAACAACCTCCTCTATACCTTTTATCTCAAACGCATACAACTACTGGATGTTTTCAGCATTGCAGCTGGTTTTGTTCTGCGGGTATATGGGGGGTCAGCCGCAGGGGGTATTCCCGTCTCGCCCTACCTCTTTATGACGGTATTTTTTCTCTCCCTCTACCTTGCCTTTGGAAAACGCCGACATGAACTCCTCCTGACCGAAAGGAAAGAGCCCGATTTTCGGCAGGTGCTCCGGCGCTATTCTGTTTACTACTTAGACCAGCTTATGGTGATTTCCGCGACTATGACGCTCGTGGTGTATGTCCAGTACCTTCTGGAAGGGCATTACCGGTGGCTTTTATGGACTTTGCCGCTCGTCGTGCTGGGGCTCTTTCGGTATTACCACCTGACGCACAATCTCTCGGCGGGTGAACCCAGCCGGGACCTTTTCGCAGACCCTTTCCTGCTCGTAGTAGGCGCTCTCTACGGGGTCTTCGTGGGGTTAGAACTGATAGGCCTATGAAAATCACCCTTAGTGGCTGGGGGCGCTTCCCCTGCGGCGAGACAGAGCTCCTGCCTGTGGAGCATGTCCTGCGCCATACCGGACAGGGAATCCCCCGAGGCGCCGGCCGCAGTTATGGCGATGCCTCCTTTCGAAGTAAGGGATATACCTTCTTTACGCAAAACCTTCGCCATTTTCTACACTTTAATCCGGAAACAGGCGTGCTGGTTGTAGAAAGTGGCGTCACCCTGTATGAGATTATCCAAACTTTCCTTCCCAGAGGGTGGTTTCCGGCAGTGGTGCCGGGGACGCAGTTTGTAACGATCGGCGGCGCCATCGCTAGCAATATCCACGGCAAAAATCACCATGTAGAAGGGGCTTTTTGCGATCATGTGGAATGGGTGGAGCTTTTGCTATCACGTGGCGAGGTGCGTCGGCTGGTCCCATCTGAGGCTTTATTTTGGGCGACGGCAGGGGGAATGGGGCTAACAGGGATGATCCTCAAGGCGGCTATCCGACTGCAGCGAATTCCCAGTAGCTTCGTTTGGAATACCACCTACAAGACTGCCACGCTGGAAAAAGCACTGGAGATTCTCTTATCCGAAGATGAGAAATACCCATTTGCGGTGGCGTGGGTGGATCATGCGCATGCGCGTGGCCGCAGCGTCGTGCACTTAGGACGCTGGGCCGAGACGATAGAACTGCCCCCCACGGCTAAGCGCTACCAATCTTACCCCGCAGAGAGGCTTTCCGTACCCTTTACCCCGCCCCTGCGGCTCATCAATCGGCTCTCCGTAGAAACCATCGCGACGTTTTATTGGCTCACAAACCCCGCCGGTGCACATCTCGTTCCTTACAATAAATACTTCTTTCCGTTGGATGGGATTCGCCACTGGAACCGCGCCTGGGGGCCAAATGGATTTATTCAATTTCAGTTTGTGGTGCCATGTATAGAAGACCTTTTAGATTTGTGGTGGCGGCTCCGGAAGGCCCCAGGGCGCAGTTTTCTCACGGTGGTGAAACGTATGGGGGCGCAGCGGGGGCCTTTAGCCTTCACGGGGCCGGGCTGGACGCTCGCCATAGACCTGCCCAACACCGAAGCTATGCGGCGCTTCCTCCTCCGCCTGTACGACCACGTGGCCGAAAAAAACGGCCTTATCTACCTCACTAAAGACAGCCTCCTCGTGCCAGAGACCTTCCAGGCCATGTATCCAAGCTGGAAAGACTTCTTACAGCAAAAGGCGGCCGTAGACCCCGAAGGGCGATGGGCTTCTGACCTGAGCCGGCGAATCGGCCTGACAGACTGAGTCTATCCCGCCCTGATAAGGCGACGTGCTTTCCTTCGGGAAGTCTGCCTTGCCTATGCTGTTGTAGGTTTGTCCCATGAAAGATACTATTGTGGCGGTAGCTACGGCCTGGGCACCGGCAGCGATTGGGGTCATTCGGCTAAGCGGCCCCGATGCCCTGCCCATCGCCTTGAAATACTTCCGCTTCAAACGGCCTCGTACGCGGCCCCATCCCCGCTACGCCCACCTGGGCGAAATATGGGTAGAAAACCAGCTCTTGGATGAGGTCGTCCTGACCTACTTCCCAAAGCCCCATTCCTACACGGGGGAGGATGTGGTAGAGATTTCGTTCCATGGGAGCCCGTACATTCTGCGGCGAGCCTTGGAGGCCTTTCAAGCGGGGGGGGCGCGGCTGGCACAGCCGGGGGAGTTTACCCTGCGGGCCTACCTCCACCGCAAAATCGCCCTCGACCAGGCCGAAGCCGTCGCCACCCTCATCCAGGCCCAGAGTGAAGCCGCTCACCGCTTAGCCCTGAGTCAACTGCGCGGTACCTACTTCCAGAAAGTCCGCCAGCTTAGACAAAATCTCATAGATTACCTCGCGCTGCTGGAATTAGAGCTTGATTTCAGCGAGGAAGATGTCGAGTTTGCTTCACGACCCCAGCTTAGAGTACTGCTTTTAGCGCTGCAAGGCGAGATAGAACGCCTTCTTTCGTCGTATCGGATGGGTCAGGCCATCCAGGAGGGGATTCCACTGGCGATTGTAGGGGAACCCAATGTTGGCAAATCCACCCTGCTCAATGCCCTTTTAGGCGACTCGCGGGCGATTGTGTCTGATATCCCGGGCACCACGCGGGATACGATCCAGGAGCGGCTGTTTATTGAGGGGTTTGAGCTGCGGCTCATTGATACGGCCGGCCTGCGTGAAAACCCCAGCGACCCGATTGAGGCGGAGGGGATTCGCCGCACCCGGAAAGCCGTTCAGGAAGCCTTCCTCACTTTGATTATCATAGAGGCACCGCGCTTTGAAAGCCTGGAAGCTATTGTAGCTTATGCGAAAAAGCTGCTCAGCGAACTTCCCCCGAACCATCTCTTTGTTGCTAACAAGAGCGATCTGGTCGCCCCTCATCATCCTATTTGGTCTATCCCAGAGGTGATCAAACTATCCGCCCGGCAGGGGATAGGCTTGGAAGAGCTGAGGCAGAAGATCGCCGAGAATCTCACGGCGCTGGGCGCCAGTGGGGAGGTGCTGATTTCCAACTATCGCCACTACGCCGCGTTTACTGAAGCGTTAGCGGCGGTGCAGGAAGCGCTGGGACTATTAGAAGCAGGGCGAGAAACGGAGCTGGTAGCGCAGGCCATGCGGCGGGCAGCCTTCTCAATTGGGACCATTATCGGGGAGATTACGCCGGAGGATATTTTGGAGAGCATCTTCTCCCGGTTCTGCATTGGGAAGTAAGCCTTATCTTCGCCTAAGTGGATACGGTGGCTGGTTCGGTCTCGCCGCGTCGGATGACCCTTGGGGTAGCGACGGCGGTGCTGGGGGTCTACTGGCTGATTGCGGTGGTGGCGTATTTTGTAAGCTACACGGAAGACCTCGCTGCCCTGGAAGGCGCTTCGAGTGCTGTCCCCCTCCATAATCCCACGGGCTGGATAGGGGCCCGCTTAGCGCATCTGACTATTTATCGGGGCTTTGGGTGGATAGGGGTGCTTTTTCCGGTTCTTCTGACCTACATGGGCGTACGATGGGTCCAAGGCCGCCCCGTGAAAAGACTCTACCTGCTTGTCAGTCTGGCGGCGTTGTATTTTTTCTCTACGCTGGGGGGGGTATTGGCGCAGTTAGGCTTAGTCGAAGACCTTATATGGTGCGGGGTGGTAGGGGCAGCCTTTGGTGATTTTTTGGCGCTTTACATCGGCAAGGTGGGACTGCTGCTGAGCTGGCTACTTCTGGTGGGTGGGGCAGGCTATGGCTTGGGGCGCCTGTGGAAAAAGCGCCTCCCGCCTGCTACCCCTATGGCGGCTCCGCCAGAGCAGGATGATTTTGCGCGTGCTGTAAGGGTAGAAGAACCCGAGGAGGTGCTTGCCACGACCCCCAAGGCAGAGGTTTTCTTCACCATTCGGCCCCTGACCGAGGCGGAAGACTCCCCGCCTTCCCCTCGCTCAGATGAGGAAATTCCTTCGTTTTCCCCGCCGACACCCGGGGTCACCCCTGCCTCAGAAACGCCGGCAATAGAAGAAGGAGAGGCCGCCATTACGGCGGAGGCTGTCCTGCCTGCGCGGGCTTCTGTCCCTTCCGACGACGAGTCGCATTCGGCCAATCCTTTGCAGCCTCTACAGGAGGCGCATCAGCCCTTGTCTCAAAAAGAGGCTATTTCTTTACCGCATCGAGCTGTAAAGCCTACTATCTCTACTGATTCGTGGATTTTTCCCCCGCTCACGCTGTTGGATGCTCATGAAAATCGGAGCGTGCCGCTTCCTACGGAGGCGGAGCTTCAGGC
>Ga0308395_1002295_pt1 | contig 11110 bp, 12 predicted proteins | sample Hotspr20SampleP4_FD_202097 | JGI IMG/M metagenome (GOLD analysis project Ga0308395, IMG submission 202097) | Hot spring phototrophic mat microbial communities from Mushroom Spring, Yellowstone National Park, Wyoming, United States - 20050930_P4 ...
AATAAAAATTTTTTGAAAAGGAGGTGAAAAAAAATGAGAAAATCAACAATTTTTTTAATTATGATAATGCTGGTAGCAGTCAGTTGTAGTAAGAAAGAGGTATCACAAAAAGCAGAGAACATACTTGAAGCGAAGGTTACGCTTGTTAAGGGAGTTGCCTATATTTTTAAAGCAGAAACCCCAGAAAAAATAGTTGTTAACATTGGAACAATTGTAACGCCTGGTGATGTTTTGGTTACTGGGTCCGGCTCATCAGTTGTTGTTGCTATTAAGAACAGAGGGATAATGAAGATAGGTGAAAATTCTGAGGTTGCGTTTAAAGAACTTCTTGTTATTGATGAAGAGAATAATTCTGCGGTAGTAAATCTAACGAGAGGAAAAATTATTTCAGGAGTTAAAAAACTTATTAAGACCTCAAAATTTAATGTTGAGACTCCAACAGCAGTTGTTGGTGTGCGTGGAACCAGTTTTATGGTTGCAGTTCAGAAAGAAGAAGATTCGGCTTTTCCGTATTTTGTAAAAGTTCCTAAAAAATCAAATGTAATTACTAAAGTTGGTGTCTTGACTGGTAAAGTTGAATTACAAAATATTAAAGAGCCTCATACTAAAATTTCAATTGATAATATGAAAGAAGCCACAATTGTAAATGATGATTTCAAAAACATTAAAATTGTAAAGATTTCGCCACTTACAATTGAGGAAATTAAAGAGATTAAAGATGCTCCGGTTGTAGAGGAATTAAAAATTGATGAAATAAAAGAGGAGCTAAATCTTACAGAAACTGAATCTGTTATAAAAGAAGAAGTAAAAGTGAAATCTGCTGTTAAAACAAAACAAGAAGTAGAAGAGGCAGCCGAAGAAAGCAAAGAAGAGTTAAAAAAAGATGCTACAGGGAATTTAAAAAAGCAACAGAAAAAGAGCGGAAAATATTTAGAAGACGAAACAAGTGGTTGGTAATCAAATTTTATTTTTTAATGTGAAGCAAAGTTTAATTTGACAGAATAGAAAAATTTTATTTTTTAATAAATTGAGCAAAATAGTCAATTAAATTTTTTGCATTTTTAAAGCCGGATTTTATCATTTCAACATCAATAGCGCCTCTATAATAGCCAAAAACATGAAGGTTTTGGTAAACTATTGTTAATTCAGTGATTACTTTCCCATTTTTCTGTGAATATTTTTCAAGCATATTCCAATAATCATCTATTGATGTCGGCAATTTTTCTCTTGGAATTCCTTTGCTTAATAAAAATCCATCTATTGTGTATAAAACTGCAAGATATCCAATAGCGCAGGCTTTTTGTAGTTTATTTACATCTTTGTAGGCATTATATTCTATAGGAATATTTTTTAAAATCTCTTTAGCATTATTATAATATCTGTATGCCTCATTTATACAATCTTTTGGAGTAGTTGCTCTCCCAGTTTTAAATATTTTTTTTATTTCCATAGCAATTAAAAATATAATACATAAATTTTGATTTGTCAAATTTTTACTTTACTTTTAAAACAGATAAAAAGGCTTCTTGAGGTATATCAACATTTCCTATTTTTTTCATTCTTTTTTTACCTTCTTTCTGTTTTTCAAGTAATTTACGTTTTCTTGTGATATCACCGCCATAACATTTAGCTGTTACATCTTTTCTAACAGGTGGAATTTTTTCGCTTGCTATTACTCTTGAGCCTATAGCAGCCTGAATTACTACTTCAAAAAGTTGTCTGGGTATAACTTCTTTTAATTTGGATACTATTTTTTTAGCCTGATAATATGCCTTGTCCCTGTGAGTAATTATTGAAAGAGCATCAACTACTTTTTTATGGACAAGTATATTAACTTTTACAAGGTCAGATTCTCTAAAACCTATAAATTGATAATCAAAAGTTGCATATCCCTTTGTTACAGATTTTAATTTATCAAGAAAATCAAATATAACCTCAGCGAAGGGAACTTCATACACGAATTCAACTTTTTGAGGACTTATATAATCAGTTCTAATATATTTTGCTCTATAATCAGTCATAAGTTGCATTATATTTCCGATATACTCAGCCGGAGAAACAATTAAAAGTTTAACATAAGGTTCTTCAATTTTCAAAATTTTAACATTTTCAGGAAATTCTGATGGATTATCAATTTCAATAACTTTTTGGTTATCAAGATGGACTTTATATTTAACATTAGGCGCGGTTACGATTAATTGTAATCCGAATTCTCTTTCTAATCTTTCTTGAACAATTTCCATATGTAAAAGGCCAAGAAATCCGCATCTAAACCCCATTCCTAAGGCAGGTGAATTATCAGGTGAATAAACCAAAGCTGCATCGTTAAGTTTTAATTTTTCTATACCTTTTTTTAAATCATCATATTTATCACCCTCAACAGGATAAATTCCTGCAAAAACCATTGGTTTAATTTCTTTGAAACCTGGTATTGGTTTCGGGGCTGGATTTTCATAAAGAGTAACAGTATCACCAACTTGGACATCACTTATTTGTTTTATTCCTGCAATTATGTAACCAACAGCACCTGCCTGTAATTTATCACATTTTATATGTTTCAATTGATAATATCCTACTTCATCAACTTCATAAGTTCTTTTTGAATTCATAAGTAAAATTTTATCACCAACTTTAACTTCGCCATCAAATATTCTAACTTTTAAAACCACGCCACGAAATGAATCATAATAAGAATCTATTATAAGAGCGCTTAATGGTTTGGAAACATCTCCAACCGGTGGTGGAATTTTTTCTATTATTGCTGAAAGTAATTTTTCAACTCCCAATCCTGTTTTGGCACTTATTAAAAATATTTCATCTTCAGGTATTAAAAAGGTATTTTCAATATCTTTTTTAATTTTCTCTATATTAACATTTGGTAGGTCAATTTTATTTATTGCAGAAATAATTTTTAAATTTTTTTCAATTGCGTGATTAAAATTTATAATAGTTTGAGCTTCAATACCTTGGGAAGCATCAACTAAAAGTATTGTGCCTTCACAAGCATAAAGGGAACGAGAAACTTCATAATTAAAATCCATATGGCCTGGAGTATCAATTAAATTTAAAGTATATGTTATCCCATTATAATTATAAAACATAGTTGCGGTATGTGATTTTATAGTAATCCCTCTTTCTCTTTCTAAATCCATATCATCCAAAATAAGTTCTATACTATCTTTGGGTTTAACACCTGTAAGTTCAAGCAACCTATCTGCGAGAGTTGATTTACCATGGTCTATATGAGCAATTATTGAGAAGTTTCTTATATTTTTCATTTAAACTAAAAACCCTGCTATTATTGCTGTTAAAAATGAGGCGAATGTTCCTGCTATAAGTGATTTTATTCCAAGCCTTGCAACTAAACTTTTTTTATCAGGTGCAATTGCAGATAATCCACCTATTAAGATTCCAATACTACCGAAGTTAGAAAAACCGCATAAAGCATAAGTAGAAATAACAATTGAGCGATATGATAATGCCGATTTCTCAATTAAAGGTTTTAATTGTAAATATGCTATAAATTCATTGAAAACTGTTTTTGTTCCTAAAAGTTTAGCCACTGTAAAACATTCAGAGGAGGGAACACCCATAATAAAAGCAAATGGATAAAATATATATCCAAAAAGTTTATCTAATGAGAAATTGAATAATTTAAGAATTCCGTCCAACATATAGATTAATCCTACAAATGCAATAAGCATAGCGCCAATTTGTATAGCGAGTTGAACTCCAACTGATGCACCATTTGCTATGGCTTCAATTAGATTGCTTTCACTTTTTTCAATTTTAAATTTAACATATCCCATAGTTTCTGGCTCTTCAGTTTCAGGTATGATAATTTTTGCAATCATAACAGCGGCAGGTGCACTCATAATTGAAGCAGAAAGTAAATGCCCTGCACTTACTCCAAATGAAACATAACTTGCCATTACACTACTTGCGATTGTTGACATAAATGCTGTCATATATGTGAAAATTTCTGATTTCGTCATTTTCTTAATATATTCTTTAATTGCTGTGCTACTTTCAATTCCCATAAATATTAATAATGCTGCGCCAAGTGATTCAGCACCAGAAATTTTCATACTCTTCTGCATAATTTTTGCCATTATTTTTACAAAGAATTGTATTATCCCGAAATAATATAAAATTGCCATAAAAGCAGAAACAAATATAATTATAGGCAAAACTTTGAAAGCAACGAAAGCTCCAATTGATGGGTCATTAACAAGTTTTCCAAATACAAAAGATGCTCCCTTATCACTAAATTCTATTATTTTATATACAATTTTATTAGCGAAATTAAATATTAAAAATCCAACTTTTGTTTTTAGAATTATAATTATAAAAAATATTTGTAAAAACAATCCGTAAAAAATAATTCTTAGTTTAATTTTCTTTTTATTTTCAGAGAGCAGGAATGAAAGTCCCAGAATTACGAATAGTCCCAAAATTGCCTGTAATTTATAAATCATAATTCGTGCCCAGAGGGAGTTGAACCCACAACCTTCAGGTCCGCAACCTGATGCTCTATCCAGTTGAGCTATGGGCACTTTTTATAAATTTTTATCTAATTCTATTTCAATTCCACCAAATTTTTTTGCAAAAATGTTATAAATATTTACCATAATCCAAAAAATAAACGCCTTTATAAGTGAAATTAATGGCGCACCAATCACAAAAAAAATTAAAGCTATAAAAAATTTCCCTATAAAAGGCGAAATTATTATAAATACAATTCCTAAAATTCCATTTACAATAAGAGATACAAAAAATACAAGTCTAAAAACAGATGCACTATCAATTTTTATAATCTCATATTTCATCATAAAATTAAAATAACTTTTTTAAAAGTTAAAGTCAATTTTGTGTATAAGTCCATAACATATTAGAAATTTTACTATTTTGGATTATGAAGTCAAGAGTAATTTTATTATTTAAGCCTTTGTGAACTCTTTTTGTGTTATAGAATATTAAATATTTAGTTATTAACTTTTTAAATTAAAAGGGAAGGGTTTAACTTTTATTTCTCCCTAAACAGTCCATTATATATCTGAACTTCTGTAAAAAACAGCGATAAAGCTATACAAGAAATGTAGATTAAATACTTTTATTCAACAGTAAATATGGAATTAAATTAGGCTAAAAATGATTATAAAATTTTTTGGAGTTTTGGAAAGAAGAAAACTTTTAAACTTTTTAATTCATAAAATAAAATTAAATAACAAAATCCCAATTCTGAATTCAAAACTCCATTTAACACGATAATACAAATAAATAATTTTTTTATGATTCTCCCCGGGTAGGACTCGAACCTACAGCCTAGTGGTTAACAGCCACCCGCTCTGCCGATTGAGCTACCGGGGAATATTTTTTATTAAAAGTTCAATATGAATATATAAAATTTATCTTTCGCGTCAAGTCATTTTTTATCTAATTATAAAAAACATTTTGATTTTAAAAAATAGAATAAAAAATTTGTTGACAATATAAAATAATAAATTATTTTTTAGTTAATATGGATTTAAAAGCATTCTATCAGATAAGTTACGGTTTATACATAATAAGCTCTAAATATAACGAAAATTTAAATGGCCAAATTGCAAATGTTGTTATGCAAATAACTGCTGAACCTTTACAAATAGCTATTTGTTTAAACAGAAATAATCTTACAAGTGAATATATTAAAAAGAGCAAATTATTTTCTATTTCTGTTCTTTCTCAGGATACTCCTCTTAATTTTATAGGAAAGTTTGGTTTTAAATCAGGTAGAGAGGTTAACAAATTTTCTGATGTAAATTATAAATTTGGTGTAAGTGGTGTTCCAATAGTATTAGATTGGACCATTTCCTATTTTGAATGTGAAGTTGTAAATTCATTTGAAGTTAATACTCATACAATATTTATAGGAAAAGTAATTGATTCATCAGTTGTATCAGAAGGTGAACCTATGACATATTCATATTATCAAAAAGTAAAGAAAGGTGTTACACAAAAAAATGCACCAACATATATTCAAGCCGAGAAATTAGAAAAGCAGGAGGAAAAAATGGAGAAATACAAATGCAAAATTTGTGGTTATATTTATGACCCATCAAATGGCGACCCTGATAACAATATACCAGCAGGAACGCCATTTGAAAAACTTCCTGAAGATTGGGTCTGCCCAATTTGTGGCGCACCAAAATCTGATTTTGAAAAAGTTTAATTTTAATTTGCTATGGCTGTATTATCTATAAAAGAAAATGTCTTTTCAGTTGGAGCTGAGCACTGGGATAGAAAATTATTTGATGAAATTATTCCGTTACCTGACGGAACAAGTTATAATTCATTTTTAATTAAAGGAAAAAGTAAAACAGCATTGATTGATACAGTTGATCCAAGTTGTCAGCATATATTAATTGAAAATTTAAAAAAATTAGAAATTAAAAATATTGATTACATAATTTCAAATCATGCTGAGCAAGACCATTCTGGTGCAATTCCTGAAATTTTAAAAATTTACCCGAATTCTAAAGTTGTAACAAATTCAAAATGTAAAGAGTTCCTTAAAGATTTATTGCTAATTCCTGAAGAAAAATTTTTGACAATAAATGAAAATGATACACTCTCTTTAGGTGATAAAAATTTAAAATTCATTTTTACTCCATGGGTTCACTGGCCTGAAACTATGGTTACTTACCTTGTAGAAGATAAAATTCTTTTTACCTGTGATTTTTTTGGTTCACATATTGCTAAAAGTGAATTATGGGCAAATGATGAAAAAATTGTTTATGAGGCTGCTAAAAGATATTACGCTGAAATTATGATGCCTTTTAGAAATAATATTAAAAACAATATTGAAAAAATTTTAAAACTTGATATTGAAATCATTGCTCCAAGTCATGGTTTTATATATAAAAATCCGGATTTCATAATCAATGCTTATAAAGACTGGATTTCTGATAATGTCTCAAATAATGTTGTAATGCTTTATGTTTCAATGCACGGAAGTGTAAAAAGAATAGTTGAATATTTAACAGATTTTCTAATTGAAAAAGGAATAAATGTTTTACCATTTAATTTAACTGTAGCGGATATTGGAGAGATTGCCATTTCACTTGTTGACTCAGCAACAGTTGTTATAGTTTCACCAACTTTTCTTACAGGTGCGCATCCTTTGGTTTATTTTGCAGTTAATTTATTTAATGCTTTAAGACCCAAAACTAAATTTATTTCAATTATATCTTCTTATAGTTGGGGAAGTAATATTATAAATTCAATAACTGAAATTGTTAAAAATTTAAAAGCTGAAATAATAGACACGATTTTGATTAAAGGTTATCCTAAAGAGAGTGATATCCAATTATTAAAAAATTTAGCAGAAAAAATTTTTCAAAAGCATAATGCTCTAAATTTATTTTAATTTTTTAGGAGGTAATTGAAAATGGCTCTTTTTAATATAAGTGAAATTTATCAGTTTGCAATTGCGATTGAAGAAAATGGTGAGAAATTTTATAGGGCTCAGTTAAAAAAATTTAATGATGAAAATATAAAAAAACTTTTTTCTTTACTTGCCGACGAAGAAATAAAACACAAAGAGACTTTTAAAAGTATGTTAGAAAAAATTGAAAAATACGAGCCAAAGGAAAGCTATCCGGGTGAATACTTTTTGTATTTAAAATCTTATGCTGAAAATATTATTTTTAATGAAAAAGAACTTGATTCCAAAATAAAAAAAATAAAAGACCCTAAATCTGTTCTTGATTTTGCAATAAAATTAGAATGGGATTCAATTTTATATTATCAAGAGATGAAAATATATGTTTCTGCGGATAGTGCTAAACTTATTGATGACATAATAAAAGAAGAGAGAAAGCATTTTATAAAACTTTCAGAAGCAAGAAAAAATTTGAAATAGGAGGTTAAAATTTATGGGAACAAAAGGCAAACAAATTATTAAAATTGACCCTCAAAAAATAATTGATGAATTAAACAAAGCATTGTCAGATGAATGGTTAGCCTATTATCAATATTGGGCTGGTTCAAAAGTTGTTAAAGGAATGCTTAAAGATGTTGTTATAAAAGAATTAGTAGAACACGCTAATGATGAACTTCGTCATGCCAATATGCTTGCTGACAGAATTATTCAACTTAATGGAACAATAGTATTAAGTCCTAAAGACTGGTATAAACTTACTAATTGCGGATACGATGCCCCGGAAGACCCAGAAGTTGTGCCTATATTAAAACAGAATATAAAAGGCGAACAATGCGCAATTGAAACTTATGTTAAATTACTTGAACTCGTAAGAGATAAAGATATTATAACTGAAAGAATAATAGAAGAAATTTTGATAGATGAAGTTGAACATGAAAATGATTTAGAAAATATTCTTGAAGATATGGCATAAAAAATAAATTTAAAATTTTTTAATCTTATACTTTTTAAGTTTTAAACTAACTTTATGTTATTTGCTAATTATTTTAAAATTCAATCTCCGATTATACAGGCTTTAATAGCTGGTTTATTCACTTGGTTTTTAACTTTATTAGGTTCTTTATTTGTTTATTTACCATTTAAGCCTTCGCAAAAAATTAGAGATGGTATGCTTGGTTTTGCTGCTGGGGTTATGATTGCTGCAAGTTACTGGTCATTACTTGAACCTTCTATTGAAATTTCATCAAAAATGAATATTACAAAATGGGTTCCACCTGGTTTGGGATTTTTAATTGGCGCTTTTTTTATATTTCTGCTTGATAAAATTTTGCCACATCTCCATATTGGATTTGATATTAAAAATAGCGAAGGGATTAAAACAAATTTAAAAAGCACTACGCTTTTAATATTTGCAATTACATTGCATAATATTCCTGAAGGAATGGCAGTTGGAGTAAGTTTTGGAGCACTTAAAAATGCTATTTCATCTGTTAAATTAACTGGTGCAGTTTCACTTGCAGTTGGTATTGCAATTCAAAACATACCGGAAGGAATAGCTGTTTCTATGCCGCTTTCAGCAGGTGGTCTATCAAAATTTAAAAGTTTCTTTTATGGACAAGCCTCTGCTATAGTTGAACCTTTATTTTCTTTAATTGGGGCTTATTTTGTAACTTCATTTCAACCTTTATTGCCATACGCATTAGCATTTGCTGCAGGTGCAATGATTTTTGTAGTAATTGAAGAAGTAATACCTGAATCTCAAAATTATGGTAATACTGATATTGCAACCATTTCAGCCATAGCAGGATTTATTTTAATGATGGTATTAGATGTTGCTTTAGGTTAATTAAAAAAATTTGCCGGAAGCATATTTTAAACACTTCCGGCATAATTTAGGAGGTGCGAAATTTTAAATAAATTATTTTTTAGCCTAAAAGTTTTAAAACAGCTTGCGGCTTCATATTAGCCTGAGCAAGCATTGCAATTCCAGATTGTATAAGTATCTGGTCGCGAACAAATTTCACCATACTTTCAGCCATATCTGCATCTCTTATACGGGATTCAGCTGCTTGAATATTTTCGTATGCAACCATTAAACCTTTCGCAGTATATTCTAAACGATTATAATAAGCTCCTAAATTTGCTCTCTGCTTGGATACACGCATCAAAGCCTTATCAATTAAACCTATTACAATATTAGCCTTTCCTGGAGTGCTTATACTTATAAAGGTTGCTGTTTCTGGATTACCAATTGGGCTTTTAAGTCCTAATCCTTGCGAATTCATTGTTCCAATATAAACCTGTTCCCTCTGGTCCATATTAGCACCAACATGAAACCACATACTTGCTGTGGGCAAACCGCCAATTCTTGGGTCAGCAAATCTACCTGTTAAAACTATCATAGTATTAAATTGACCCTGAGATGCGATTCTGTCAATTTCATCAATTAATTCTGAAACCTCAACCTGAATTTGCATTCTGTCTTCATCGGTATAAATACCATTTGAAGATTGAATTGCAAGTTCTCTTATTCTTTGAAGAAGGGACTGTGTTTCATCCAAATAACCCTCAACTGTTTGAATAAATGACATTCCATCCTCAACATTTCTTTCTGCCTGTCTTAGCCCCCTTATTTGAGTTCTCATTTTCTCTGAAACTGCTAATCCTGAGGCATCATCGCCAGCTCTGTTTATACGCTGACCCGATGATAACCTCTCAATATCTTTGTCCACTTCCCAATAATTAAATTTTAACATTCGGTGAGCATAAATCGCTGATAAGTTGTGATTAATTATCATAGTTAACTCCTCCTTGAATTAAAATTTTTTAACATCCTTGTTTAGCACCTCCAATTTAACCTATCGTATTTTGAAAAAAAATCTTTATAAAAAATTTGACTTTTTAAAATTAAATTTATACTTTTAATATAGTGAAGGTTAGAATAGATAAATCTATAACACCTAATATTGTTACTTTGAGTAGTTTATTTTGTGGATTTATTTCAATAATAATGTCGGGGTATTCTGAAATTTTTTTTGCTGCCCTTTTAATAATTTTAGCTGCGTTTTTTGACTCAATTGATGGATTTGTTGCAAGAAAATTTAAAGCTTCAAGTAATTTTGGTAAAGAACTTGACTCTTTGGCTGATGTTATAAGTTTTGGATTGGCACCAGGATATCTTTTATACCAGGCTTCGTTATATAAGTATGGCAATTTAGGAATTATTGTAGGGGCTTTGCTTCCCATATCAGCTGCCTTGAGATTAGCAAGATTTAATTTAAAACCAAGTTCAAAATTCTTTGAAGGATTACCTTCAACATCAGCCGGACTTACAACAGCGCTGCTTCAGGGATTTTACAAGTTCATCCCTATGTTTTACCTTATACTCACAGTTGTTCTATCAATTCTTATGGTTAGTAAATTAAAATATAATAAATTTGACATACAAAAATTTAAAAAATTTATTGAAAAAAATTTCATTCTCCTACCATTTGCTCTACTTTTAATATTTATATTCTTTAAATGGATTTTATTAGTTGCTATCTCAGGATATATTTTTTCAGGGCTTCTAAATTCATTAATTTATTATTATTCAAATCATGCTGAAAAAATAAATATTTAATATTCTTAATCCGATAAATATATAAAGTGAAATTTAAGGAAATTATTCTTATAATACATCAGAAA
>Ga0308395_1002296_pt1 | contig 11109 bp, 7 predicted proteins | sample Hotspr20SampleP4_FD_202097 | JGI IMG/M metagenome (GOLD analysis project Ga0308395, IMG submission 202097) | Hot spring phototrophic mat microbial communities from Mushroom Spring, Yellowstone National Park, Wyoming, United States - 20050930_P4 ...
GTGTGGCGCTCAACGTCATTCGTCAGCAAGGCTTCCGTTATGTTCCTGATGGACACAGGGCAGCCTCCGCACGTCCAGACCGAGGCCTGGCCTGGCTGGGCATTTGTTAGAGCATTGATAAGCCCTGAGTCCGACGTGGCCGACTGGCCCTGCTTCGCCAAATACTACATCACCTTCCCGCTGGATAGCATCCCGCGCGGCAAGACCATCATTTCGGCCACGCTGACGCTCTACCAGTTCGGCAACGCCGGCGGGCCGGGGGAGGCGCAGCCCTCGTGGATTCAGGTGCTGATCGCTTCGGCGGACTGGCGCGAAGAGACCATCACCTGGAACAACGCGCCGCTGGCCTACGAGAACATCGGGGGCAGTTGGGTAGGTGTGCTCTCTGAGCATCCGGGCTGGCCGGGGGTGCCGCGCACCTGGAATGTCTCCTACGCGGTGGCGCGGGCCTACGCGCGGGGTGAGCCGCTGCGCCTGGTGCTCTACAGCGCCGACTCAGCCTACCACAGCGGCAAGTACTTTGTCTCTTCGGATACCGGGGATTGGAACGTGGAGGGTCGCCCGCGGCTGGAGGTGTGGTGGAGATAGAAAGGGGTTTGGGGGCAGCGGCGAAGCCGTTGCCCCCAAACCCCCATACTCTCCCCCCTCTATAATCGCACCCAGGCCAGGGGGCGGTCCGGCGCGGGATTCCCGACAATCCAGCCCGCCGTGCGCAGCGCGTAGCGCATCAGCCATGCCGTCAGCAGGTTCAGTCGGGGGAAGGGCTGGCCGCTGACCGGCTGGGTCTGGCGGGCCTCCAGCGCCTGGCGCAGGTCCTGGGCGGATCGGCCGGAGAAGAGGGTGGCCCCGGCGCCGATCATCCAGAACATATGGGCGTCGCTGGAGCCGACCCGGGCGACGGGCAGGGTGTCGGCCAGGGCCCGGGCGGTGGAGTTGCTTCGGGTGTGGAGCAGCCCCGCGTTGAAGACCTCTACTCCCACCAGAATCCGGGCCAGGTCGGGGTGGGCCAGCGCGCGGCGAATGGCCTCGGGGGTCAGGCTGTTCATCCCCCGCGCGGCGGGATGCGCGGCGACCGCGCATCCCCCCAGTTCGGCGACCCGCCAGAGCGTCTCTTCCAGCGACAGCCCTTTCGGAATGGTATGCTGGATAAACAGGGCCAGCAGGTGCCCCTCAGCGGTGGAGACTTCGCTTCCGGGAATGACCTCCACCCCGTAGACCGGGGCCAAATCCTGGGCTTCCAGCCCGCCCCGAATCTCGTTGTGATCGGTGATCGCGATCACATCCAGTCCCAATTCTGCGGCCCGCTTCAGGACCGCCTTGACGTCGCAAGTGCCATCCCAACTATAGATGGTGTGAATGTGCAAATCTGCCAGTCCCATGCTATACTCCTGATCGTGTTCTTTCCGCTCTGAACGTACTGCATCCGTGTTATTCACGGTTAAACGGTGTGTTAAGGATTGGTTATACCGGGACCCCTCCTCATCCCCCCAGCCCCCTTCTCCTCCCCGAAACGAGGAGGAGAAGGGGGAGAAAGAGTGGGGGTTTGAGGCGGGCGGCAAAGCCGCCCGCCTCAAACCCCCAGGATTCCCCCCTCCCCGCGCCGCGCAGCGGCAGCGGGGCACGAATGATTCAGAGACATTAATGAACCTGGGGGCCGGGGGGAGGGGTGAGCCCAGAAGGTCAGGTGGCCAGTATACCGGTTTATGTCCGGGTTAATTTTTTTTAAAGTTCATCAAGGTGACTGTCACCTGACGGAGGTACGACGGTTTCGTCCTCACCTACGTGGGGGTGCTGGTGGTGCTGGTGCAGGGGGTGGGGATTTGCCTGCTGGTGCGGCGCTTCACCGACAAGCAACTGGTCTTCGGCGGGAGGTAACTTGTATACTGGACTATTCAGCCTCACCCCTCCCCCGCCGCCTGCGGCGGGCGGCGAAGCCGCTGGGGGTGGGGTGAGGCTGAACAGCTACGGCAGGAATACCCTGCTGGCCCGCTTCCTCAATCGTAAACACCTACCCACCGATGTCATTGCGAGCCGCTGAAGGCGGCGAAGCAATCTCCCAACCCGCAGGGGGATTGCTTCGGCGGCTAACGCCGCCTCGCAATGACGGCAGGTAGGTAGTTACCGGAAAGGAACGATGAAGAGAAAGACGATACCCAACTGGCGAAGACACGTAACCATTTTCCTCTCCGGCCTCCTGATGGGGACGGCGGACGTGATTCCCGGCGTTTCGGGCGGCACCGTGGCCTTCATTCTGGGAATCTATGAGGAACTGATTGACGCCATCCGCGCGGCGGTCCCATTTCTGCGCCGGATGGTCTCGCTGCGCTGGCGGGAGGCGCTGAATGAGTTTCCCTGGCGCTTCCTGCTGGCGCTGGTCGCAGGAATCGGCACCGCCGTTTTGAGCATGGCCCGATTCCTGCACTGGGCGCTGGAAGCGTATCCGGTCTATGTGTATGCCCTCTTTTTTGGACTGATCGTCGCTTCCGTCTACGTGGTCCGCACCCGGGTCCAGAAGTGGGGCCCGCTTACGATGCTGGTGACCGCGCTCTTCGCGGCGGGTACCTACGGGCTGGTGGGGCTGCGGCCCGCGCAGACCCCGGAGGCTCTCTGGTTTATCTTTCTGAGCGGGATGTTAGCCATCTGCGCGATGATTCTGCCGGGCATTTCGGGAGCGTTCATCCTGGTGCTGCTGGGAAAGTACCACTATCTACTGGGCGCGCTGATCCGTTTTGACCTCGTCACCATCGTGGTCTTCATCGCGGGCGCAGCGGTGGGCATCGTCTCTTTCGCCTATATCCTGCGCTGGCTGTTAAATCACTACCACGACCTGACGGTCGCCGCGTTGGTCGGGTTTATGCTCGGCGCGCTGCGGGAACTCTGGCCCTGGAAACGGGCCCGGCTGGTGGATTTCTTCCCCACCGCACTGACTGGCGAAGTGGCCCTCGCACTGGGGCTGATGGTGTTGGGATTTGCGGTCGTCATGATCCTTGAAAGGACGGCGGAACGTCACAAGAAGCGAGGGGACCTTCCTGCCCTGGCGACCGCCGGATCGCCGGAGAGCGGCGATGGAGAGCCCGTCTCGGCCGGGTAACGTGAGTGGCTCTAAGCCAGGAGGTATAGATGTCCTGCCCCTGCCGGGCCGGGTGGGGGCGCCTGCGCCGGGCGTGCTGGGGGCGCTCTTGACGGCCTGGCTGGTCTACCGCCACCTGCATGATCCGAACGTACAAAGAGGTGACGGTCACCTTCAAGGTGACCGTCACCTGACCGATGGTGCCCGGCAAGGCTGACTTCCACTCAGCGCAAGGAGGTCTCTATGTCCCAACCCCGTCTGGTCGTCAGCAAATGTCTGGGGTTTGACCACTGCCGCTACGACGGCAGCGTCATCCCCGAGCCGGTCGTGGATTCCCTCCGGCCGTGGGTGGAGTTCATCCCTGTCTGCCCGGAGGTGGAACTGGGCCTGGGCGCGCCGCGCCCGCCCGTCCGGCTGGTCCGTGTGGGCGGGGAGGTCCGCCTGCTCCAGCCCGCCACCGGCCGGGACCTGACCGACGCCATGCGGGCCTTCGCCGCGTCCTTCCTGGACGGGCTCCCGCCGGTGGACGGCTTTCTCCTGAAGAACCGCTCCCCCTCCTGCGGGGTCAAAGACGCGAAGGTGTACGCCGGGCCGGAGAAAGCCCCCGTGGTGGGGGGTGCACCGGGGATGTTCGGAGGGGCCGTCCAGGCCCGCTTCCCGGACCTCCCCGTGGAGGACGAGGGCCGCCTGACCAACCGGGCCCTGCGGGAGCATTTCTTCACCGCCGTCTTCGCCCTGGCCCGATTGCGGGAAGCGGTCGGCACGGGGCAGATGGGGGCGCTGGTGGACTTCCACACCCGTCACAAATTCCTGCTGATGGCCTACAACCAGGCCCGCCTGCGGGAACTGGGACGGGTGGTCGCCAACCCCCAGCGGCGGCCCGTCGGCGAGGTGATGGAGGCGTACGTCGCCGGTTTCCGGGCCGCGCTGGCCCACCCGCCCCGTCGTCCCTCCGTCGTCAACGTCCTGATGCACGCCCTGGGCTACGTCTCCGACGGGTTGAGTCCGGCGGAGAAGGGGTACTTCCTGGACCTGCTGACTGCGTATCGGGAGGGACGGGTGCCCCTCAGCACGCCGCTGAGCGTCCTGCGGGCCTGGGTTCTGCGCTTCGGCGAGCCGTACCTTTCCGGACAGACCTTCCTCTCGCCGTTCCCGGAGGCGCTCCTTTCCCTTCGGGACTCGGGGAGAGGGGAATCATAGAGTAGCACAGGCTTCAGCCTGTATAGGGTAGCACAGGCTTCAGCCTGTATCAACGAGGTCCCGCCATGACCCGAATGGAGCCCGAACGCATTCACCCGCTGAACGCGCGGCCCTTCGGCCCGGGCCGGTACGTCCTCTACTGGATGCAGGCCTCCCAGCGGGCTTTCTGGAACCCCGCGCTGGAGTTCGCCGTGGACCTGGCCGACGAGCGCGGGCTGCCCCTGCTGGCGGCCTTCGGCCTGACCCCGCACTACCCCGAGGCTAACCTCCGCCACTACGCCTGGATGTTGGAGGGGCTCCGGGAGACGGCGCAGGCCCTGCGGGAGCGGGGCATTGGCTTCGTCCTCCGCCTCCAGCACCCGCCCGACCTGGCGCTGGAACTGGCCTCTGCTGCCGCGGCCGTCGTGACCGACCGGGGGTATCTCCGCCACCAGCGGACGTGGCGGCGGTATCTGGCGGAGCGGGCCCGCTGTCCCGTCATAGAGGTGGAGGGAGACGCCGTGGTGCCGGTGGAGGTGGCCTACCCCCGGCAGGCGGTGGGGGCGGCCGTCCTCCGCCGTCGTATCCTCCCCCTGCTCCCCCGGTTCCTCCGTCCCCTCCAGGAGCGGGCGCCCCGGATACGGGCCGACTTCGCGGAGCCTTCCCTGGACCCGGCCCACCCGGAGAAGATTCTTTCCCTCCTGGACGTGGACCGGACGGTGGGGCCGGTGGACCTCCCCTCTGGGACAGGTGCCGCGCGGGGGCAACTCCGGCGCTTCCTGGAGAAGGGGTTGCCCCAGTATGCGGACTTCCGCAGCGACCCCCGTCGGGACGTCACCTCCGGCCTCAGCCCCTACCTCCACTTCGGCCAGATTTCCCCGGTGGAGGTCGCCTGGGAGGTTTCCCGCGTCGGCGGCCCCGGGGCGGACGCGTTCCTGGAGGAACTGATCGTCCGGCGGGAACTGGCGCTGAACTTCGTCTGGTACAACCCCGACTACGACCGGTGGGAAGGGCTCCCCCACTGGGCCCGGGAGACGCTCCAGGCCCACGCCGCCGACCCCCGTCCCGCCCTGTACCCTCTGGAAGACCTGGAGGCGGCCCGGACGGACGACCCGGTCTGGAACGCGGCCCAGTCCGCCCTGGTCCGGACCGGTCGGATGCACAACTACCTGCGGATGTACTGGGGGAAGCGGCTGCTGGTGTGGACGGCGCGGCCGGAGGAGGCACTGCGCATCGGCCTCTATCTGAACAACAAGTACGCGCTGGACGGCCGGGACCCCTCCAGTTACGCCGGGGTGGGGTGGTGCCTGGGCCTGCACGACCGCCCCTTCCCGGAGCGCCCCATCTTCGGTCGGGTGCGCTCTATGACGCCGGAGGGGATTCGGAGAAAGTTTTCTTTATAAGCAAAAGGAGGGAAAATGGCCAACGTACTCATCTGGGGTGCATCGGGGGGCATTGGCCGTGCCCTCACCGAAACGTTCGTCGCTGCAGGCCACACCGTGGTGACGGTGGCCCGCCGAACCGAGGGGCTGGATTCCCTGACCCCCCACGTCCTGGCCGGCGATGTGGCGGACCCGGAGGCAGTGTCCCGGGTGACCCGGCAGGCCGCGGAGGTCGTGGGGCCCATAGACGTCTTTGTCTACGCGGTGGGCGACATTCTCTCCGCGAAGGTCGCCGAAATGGACCTGGAGGGCTGGCGACGGATCCTGGATGCCAATCTGACGGGCGTCTTTCTGACCGCGCAGGCCCTCCTGCCCCATCTGGCCCCGAAGGCCCACCTGTTCCTGCTGGGCGCGCAGCACGAACGGCTGCGCCTGCCCGGCCTGGGCGCCTACGCGGCCGCCAAGGCGGGCCTGGAGGCGCTGGCGGAGGTCCTGCGCAAGGAAACCCGTCGCCGGGTGACGGTAGTCCGCCCCCAGGCAGTAACCACCCCCCTCTGGGAGAAGGTCCCCTTCCGGATTCCTGCCCACGCTCTCTCCCCCCGGCAGGTGGCCGAGGCGGTCTTGCAGGCCTGGGCTGAGGGACGGGAGGGCATCCTGGACCTCTGATCCCGGGACGATGCGCATCGGCTACCCCTGCATCAACCTCTCCCTGGACTGTCGCCCCAGCCGCACCCTCCGGCTGGCGAACCTGACGTGGGATCGCCTGCGGGTGCTGGTGGCCGGAAACCTGGCCTGCCTGGAGCGCATCGTCCGCTGGAACGCGGAACGGGGCCTCCTCTTCCTGCGCATCACCTCCGACCTGGTCCCCCTGGCCTCCCATCCGGCCAACCGCTTCCCCTGGGACGAAGCGTTCGCCCTGGATTTCGCCCGCATCGGCGACCTCATCCGGTCGGCGGGGATGCGCATCTCCATGCATCCGGGCCAGTACACCCTGCTCAACTCCCCCCGCCCGGAGGTGGTGGCGGCGGCCCGCGCTGACCTGGCCTACCACGCCCGCGTCCTGGACCTGCTGGGGCTGGACCGGACGGCGAAGATTCAGATTCACGTCGGCGGCCGGTACGGGGATAAGGCCGCGGCGCTGGAGCGCTTCGTCCGGGAGGTGGAGCGGCTGGACCCGGCGGTGCGGGCGCGCCTGGTGGTGGAGAACGACGAGCGCCTCTTCAACCTGGACGACTGTCTGGCCGTGAGCCGGGCGACGGGGTTGCCGGTGCTCCTGGACGTCTTCCACCGGGAGGTGTATCCGGACGGGCGGACGCTGCCGGAGGCACTGGCGGCGGCCCGGGCCACCTGGGGCCCCCAGGACGGCCCGCCTATGGTGGACTACTCCTCCCCGCTCCCTGGCGGCCGTCCGGGGAGCCACGCCCACACCCTGGACGAGGCCCACTTCCGGCGCTTCCTGGCCGAGAGCGCCCCCCACGACTTTGACCTGATGTTGGAGGTCAAGGACAAGGAGCAGAGCGCCCTGCGCGCGCTGGAGATTTGGGCCTCGTTCCGGTTGGGTAACTATTCAGGCTTCCTCACCCCACCCCCGCCGCCTGCGGCGGCAGCGGCGAAGCCGCTGGGGGAGGGGTGAGGCTTAACAATTATCCGGTTGGGTGTATAATTGGGGTAACCGCCGTTCCCCCAGAGAGGAGATGCCGGATGCCCCACGAGACCGTCGCCAAAGCCGTAGATGACCTCCTGGAGGTCCTGGGCGCCCAGGGCGTGCCGGGGACCTCCCTGGCCCGCCGCGCCGTCGGAGGCGTGGAAAGCCTCCGCCGCTCCCAGGCCGCCCGCCAGCGCCTGGAGGGACTCCTCCAAGAGGCCGAAGAGGACTTTGTCCAACAGGCCCGGGAGCAGGGCCTGGAAACCGTTGCCCAATGGGTCGCCTCCCTCCCCGTCCAGAATCTCCCCACCTTCCGCCAGGCGCTGGAGAGGTTGCGGACGCACTGGGGCGAGGGAGAACTGACGGAGCGGCTGGCCCAGGAGTTTGCCCGCCTCCCCGGCGTCCCCAAGAAGGAGCAGGCCCGCGCCCTGGCCCTCTACCTGGCCTGCCTGCGCGCCCGCCTGCTGGCCGACGAGAACCTGCGCCCCGTGGTCGTCGCCCTGAGCACCCTGCGCACGGAGGCGGGGGTGGAGCGCCTCCTGGAGGCGGTGGACGCCCTCTACGGAGCCGTCAACCGCCTCCTGGGCCTGCCCGCGGACCTGGTCGCCTGGCCGGTCCAGACCCTTTCGGAAATCGCCGAACTGCGCGCCGACCTCCTGCTCCCCGCCTACCGCCTGATCCCCTACACCGGACGGGCCTTCCAGGAAACGCGGGCGGACCTCCTGGCCTGGGCGCGGGGACTGGAGGCGGCCCGGCCGCCGGTGGGACTGCGCACGTACATCGGCCCGGGCGGCGCGGGCAAGACCCGCCTGCTGATTGAGGTGGGCCAGGCGCTGCGCGAGGAGGGCTGGTGGGTCGGCTTCCTGCGGGCCGGACGGCTCACGCAGGAGAACGCCCGCATCCTGGGCACGGACGCCCGACCTACCCTGCTCATTGTGGACTATGTTGCCAACCGGGACAAAGAGGTGCGCATCCTGCTGCACGAAGCGGCCCGCGCCTGTGGGAAGCGCGCCGCCCCCCTGACCGTCGTCCTGCTGGAGCGCACCTTCCCCGACTGGTTGCGGGAGGACCTCCATACCTACACCGACCCCGAATACGTGGGCTGGCCCGCCTTCCTGGGCCTCCCCACGGTGGAGAAGGAGCCCCGGCATCTGCCCGACCTGGCCCCGGACGACCGGCGGATGCTCTTCCGGATCGCGCGGGAGCAATTTGCGAAAATTCTCCGGGCCGACGGCCGCCCTCTCCCCGATTATGCCGACCTGCCGGACGCGCCCCTCTACGTGCTGCTCCTGGCCCTGCTGGCCGCAGCGGGGGAGCGGGTGGAGCACCCCACCGACCCCGAGCAGGTCCTGGAGTGTACCTGGAGCCGGGAGCGGGCGGCCTGGAAACGCCACCTGGAGCCTCTCTTCCGGAACCAGCCGGAGGCCCGCCTGAACCGTGCCGTGGAGGTGGTGGAGGACCTGGCGGTCCTGGCCACCCTGGGCCGGGCCTTTGCCGACCCGCCAGCGGCGGCCGCCTTCCTGCAGGCCCACTTCCGGCCCATCCCCGGCGTGACCTGGGACGAACTGGCGGACCGCCTCCCCGTCCTCTTCCCCCGCCCCGTCCCGGGGAGCCTCATCCTGCCGGTCGCGCCCGACCTCCTGGCCGACTTTCTCCTGCGGCGTCGGCTGGCGGAACGGCCGGACCTGGTCCCCCTGGCCCTACCGGGGCCGGAGGAGGCGGAGGCGGAGCCGGAGGAGGCCGTCCGCGCTGCCGGGGAGGCGCTGGGGGTGCTGGCCCGCCTGTGGGAGCGGGCGAGGGAGGGACAAGAGCGGGATCGGGCGGCGGGCTGGATGCGGGCCGCTGCGGAGCGCCTGGCCGCCTGGCCTGCTTCCGCATGGACCTCGCTGGCCCGTGCCCTGCCCGTGCCCGACCGCACCCTGGCCCTGCGCCTCCTCCTGGCCGATTTCTACCAGGCGCGGCGGGAGCGCCTATCGCCGGAGGCGGCGGAGGAACGGGCGGGGGTGCTGGTCATGCTGGGCTGGGCCCTCTCCGCCCTGGGCCGGCAGGAGGAGGCACTAACGGCGACGCAGGAGGCAGTGAAAATCTACCGCCAACTGGCCCAACAAAACCCCCAGGCCTTCCTCCCATACCTGGCGACCAGCCTCAATAACCTGGGCGCAATGCTCTCCGCCCTGGGCCGGCGGGAGGAGGCCCTGAAGGCGACCCAGGAGTCGGTGGACATCCGCCGCAAACTGGCCAAACAGAACCCCCAGGCCTTCCTCCCCGACCTGGCGACCAGCCTCAACAACCTGGGCGCCATGCTCTCCGCCCTGGGCCGGCGGGAGGAGGCGCTGGCGGCGACGCAGGAGGCGGCCGACCTCTACCGCGACCTGGCCCGCGCCAATCCCCAGGCCTTCCTCCCCGACCTGGCGACCAGCCTCAACAACCTGGGCCTGATGCTCTCCGCCCTGGGCCGGCGGGAGGAGGCGCTGACGGCGACGCAGGAGGCGGTGGAAGTCTACCGCGGACTGGCCCGTCAGAACCCCCAGGCCTTCCTCCCATACCTGGCAGCCAGCCTCAACAACCTGGGCCTGATGCTCTCCGCCCTGGGCCGGCGGGAGGAGGCGCTGGCAGCGACGGCGGAGGCGGCCGACCTCTACCGCGCACTGGCCCGCGCCAATCCCCAGGCCTTCCTCCCCGACCTGGCCGGGAGCCTCAACAACCTGGGCCGCGATCTCTCCGCCCTGGGCCGGCGGGAGGAGGCGCTGACGGCGACGCAGGAGGCAGTGGACATCTACCGCGGACTGGCCCAGGTCAACCCCCAGGCCTTCCTCCCCGACCTGGCGATGAGCCTCAACAACCTGGGCTATATGCTCTCCGAGTTGGGCCGGCGGGAGGAGGCACTAACGGCGACGCAGGAGGCGGCCGACCTCTACCGCGACCTGGCCCGGGCCAACCCCCAGGCCTTCCTCCCCTACCTGGCCGGGAGCCTCAACAACCTGGGCGCGATGCTCTCCGCCCTGGGCCGGCGGGAGGAGGCACTAACGGCGACGCAGGAGGCGGCCGACCTCTACCGCGACCTGGCCCGGCAGAACCCCCAGGCCTTCCTCCCCGACCTGGCGATGAGCCTGGGGGCCCACGGCAGCGTCCTGCGCGATATGGGCCGCCACGATGAGGCTGCCGCCGCCTTCGCCGAGGGGCTGCGCGCCATCCTCCCCTTCGTCCGCGCCCTCCCCGCCGCCTTCGGCGGGCTGGCTGATGCGCTGTTGCAGTACTACCTCTGGGCCTGCCAGGAGGCCGGGGAGGCGCCGGATGCGGGGCTGGTGGAGGAGGTGCTCCAGGTCATTGGGCAGCCCGTCGCCATCCACCCCGCGGTGGGGGGGCTGGCGCCGCTGCTGCTGGCTGTAGCGGCAATGGCTCAGGGCGCGGCAGGCCCGGAGGTCGCGGGGGCGGTGGAGGAGGCGCTGGCCGGGATGCGCCAGCAGGAGGAGTGGCGGGCGCTGGCGGAGGCGCTGGGGCGGTTGCTGGCGGGGGAGCGGGACCCGCAGGCACTGCGCCGGGGGCTGGCGCTGGATGAGGTGGACGAGAGGGCACTGGCGCTGGCAGAGGGGGCCGTGGCAGGGGATGAGAGGGCGCTGGTGTTGTTGGCGGCGCTGGGCGGCGATTGAAGGCGCCCTCATCCCACCCCCGGCGGCTACGCCGCCACCCCCTCCCCTCTCCCGCTGGGCGGGAGAGGGGAGCAACCGTATTGTCTGTCAAACTGGTGTAACCGGCGGGCCGAGTGCCCCACAGTTAACCAGCAAGTTCAAGGCACCATTTCCGGCGATCCCGGACCATCGCATTGAGGATGG
>Ga0308395_1002298_pt1 | contig 11104 bp, 9 predicted proteins | sample Hotspr20SampleP4_FD_202097 | JGI IMG/M metagenome (GOLD analysis project Ga0308395, IMG submission 202097) | Hot spring phototrophic mat microbial communities from Mushroom Spring, Yellowstone National Park, Wyoming, United States - 20050930_P4 ...
ATTGTTGCCACGTTCATCCGACCAACCCGGATTTTGACAAAGTTTTTCAACATCTTCTTTTCCCAAGTTTGCGTGTCGGAAGTGATGGGAGTAAAATCCGCGCGCCGTGGCTGCAGCGGGTGGAGTCCTTTATTTTACTGATGCCGCCAGGGCGTGTGCAGGCGATATTCGATATAACAGGCACGATAGGGGATTCTGGCTGATCAATTGATGGTGGAGCCAGGGGGTGGTTTCGAAATCCGCGAAGCTGGTCAGCCGGAAGAGAGAGGACGGAGGAAAAATGAGCAGCAAAGGTAGCTCCCCTCATCAAATGCGACGAGGGCCAGTCGCACGCAAACGAGGTGTCACCACAGCCCAGATCATCCTTGTGGTAGGTGCTGTGGTGGTGGCAGTTGCATTGCTGATCGTCCTGAATAGTACACGCTTGCACCGGGCCACCGAAGCCGCACTCGCTTATCCGACGGGCGTGACCCAGACGGGCAATCCCTACAAGGGTTCACCCGATGCCTCTCTCAAGATGGAAGTGTACTCTGACTTCTTGTGTGGATATTGTGCGGATCTCGCCAATGTGCTCGAAGCAATCAGCGCCGACTATATTGAGACGGGCAAGCTCCAGGTCATCTTCCGCAATTTTGCTTTTCTGACGCCGGAGTCGGTACAGGCGGCGCAGGCGTCGCTATGCGCACTCGACCAGGGTCCGGCGCGTTTCTGGCAATATCACGATCTTCTCTACGCGAGCCGTGGGGGCGGCATGGCTGCCTACAGCACCGTTCGATTGAAAGGGTATGCCCAAGAGTTGGGACTTGACGTCGAAGCGTTCAGCCGCTGTCTCGACTCACGCGCCAAAGCTGCCCAGGTGCAGGCAGATCTCGACGCCGGCCGTCAGGCCGGCGTGGATGGCACACCCACGTGGTTTTTGAACGGGCAAAAACGTGTGGGCGCTATCTCGGAGAGTGACCTGCGCAACTTGCTCGATAGTTTGTTGCCGAAATAAAGGGTACGTCACATATGGAAGGTTCTGTCAAACCAAAGGCCGTCCCACCCGCTTCACCGGTCGTCGCCTGGCGCTGGTGGCTGATGGTGTTGTTGACCTGTGCCGGCATCGGGGTAGCGGGCTACCTCAGCTATACGCATCTGTTCGAACTACCGGTAATCTGTGGGGAGTCACAGGAGTGTGATCTGGTTGCCCAGAGCGTCTATGCCAAGATGTTTGGCATCCCGGTCGCGGTGTTCGGCCTGCTGGCTTACGTAGCCCTGTTGATATTGCTGATCGCGCGTCGCCGCATCGGCGAGAATCTGGAAGCGTATGTCACCCTCGCTGTGTTTGGCATCGCGCTCTTTGGGGTGTTGTTTTCCCTCTATTTGACCTATCTGGAACTGTTCGTCATCCTGGCGGTGTGTGTCTGGTGTGTCGCCTCAGCGCTGATTATGACTGCTCTATTCGTCTTGAGCATCTGGGAAGTTAAATCGGTCAACCCATGAGAAAGGATTCCGCCGGTCGGCCCTGAATGCCGCCGGATTGTCACATTCAGTTTGGAGGAAAGAAAAAATGACCAAGATCATCTGCCGTGCAAGTGACTGTATCCACTGGGACGAGGGTATCTGCTCTTCTGAGCAGATCACCTACGACCCCGAAGGCGGGTGCCTCACTTATGAGGGCATCGAAGATGCGATGTTGGAAGATGATGAAGAATGGGAGGAGGAAGAGGAGATTCTCGACGAGGAGCCGCTGGAGTGGGAAGACGAGGAAGAAGAAGACCTGTTCGACGAGGATGAAGAAGATGAAGATGACTGGCGCTGATCGGTGATGCCCAGTCCCAGGCGAATCCCAGAGCACTGCTCGAGCACAAGCCAGCGGTTTTTCATGTTGCTGGCTTGTTTTGTAACCGACGCATAGCATAATCCTGGATGGAGCATATGAGGGTGCGCACCGCTGATTGGTTGTTAACCCATGGCATGGTCGTCACGATGGATGCCACACGCCGTACGATCCCGGATGGGGCAGTGGCCGTGTGTGGCGATCGCATTGTGGCGGTTGGCCCGACGGCGGAGCTGGAACAGCATATCCAGGCAACCCAGACGGTGGATTGTGTCGGGTGTGCCATCATCCCTGGGCTGATCAATGCGCATACCCACGCGCCGATGGCGTTGCTGCGTGGGCTGGCCGATGACTTGCGGCTGGATGTGTGGCTGTATGGCTATATGATGCCTGTGGAACGGGAGTTTGTGGGGGCCGATTTCTGTCGGGTGGGCACCTTGTTGGCATGCGCGGAGATGATCCGCTCCGGCGTCAGCACCTTTTGCGATATGTACTATTATGAAGAAGAGGTCGCCTATGCGGCCGCGGAAGCCGGCATGCGCGCCCTATGTGCTGAGACCATTCTCAAGTTCCCCTCGCCGGATGCCACCAGCTATGAGGAAAGCCTGGAATATGCGCGCACCTTTATCGAGCAATGGCGCGGGCACCCGCTGATCGTGCCCGGCGTGGCACCGCATGCTGCCTACACCGTCACCCCTGAATTGCTGCATACTGCCGTCCGCCTGGCGGTTCAATACGATGTGCCTTTGCAAATCCACATCGCCGAAACGAGCCAGGAGGTGGCGGATTGGTATGCCCGTTATGGTGAACCCATCATCCCCTGGCTGGAACGCCATGGGGTGTTAGACGCGCGGCTGATCGCCGTCCATGGCGTTCATCTGGAGGAACGGGAGCTGCACATTTTGCGGGCTCATGATGCCGGCCTGGTGCATTGCCCCAGCAGCAACCTGAAGCTGGCCAGCGGTGTTGCGGATGTGCCCAAGATGATCCACCTGGGATTGCATGTGGGGATCGGCACCGACGGACCTGCCTCGAACAACGACCTCGACATGTTCGAAGAAACCCGTCTGGCTGCTCTGCTGGCAAAGGGTTGTTTTGGTGATCCGGTTGCCGTGCCGGCCCCGGTTGCCTTTGCGATGGCAACGATCGAAGGCGCCAAGGCGTTACACCTGGCGCATGCGATCGGCTCATTGGAGGAGGGGAAGCGTGCGGATATCGCGGTGGTAACCCTGAATCAGACCCATCAACTGCCCGCGTTTCGCCGCGATCCCGATGCCATTTACTCGCAATTGGTTTACGCCACGAAGAGCAGCGACGTGCGCGACCTGATGGTCAACGGAAGATGGCTTATGCGAGAACGTCGCCTTCTGACCCTGGATGAGGAGGCCCTGCACGAGCAAGCGCAACAATTTGCCCGGCGCATCGATTCCTTCCTCATTGCTCGCGAGGGAAATTTGCTCTCCAAGTTGTTGGCCGTCGGTGGGGGGATTGTGCCGCAGGAGACGTACGAAGTACAAGTCAAGGTGCGCCTCGGCGATGTGCGTCTGATGCAGGAGCGCATCGAATCGATGAATCTGGGCATCAATCGCCCCTCACGACGCAACCAGTACGACACCTATCTGCTGTTCCAGGAGGGTGAACAAGGTCGTCTGCGCTATCGTGAGGATGAGGTTTTGGACGCGGACGGCAAGGTGCAAAGCGTTGAGTACACCCTCACGCTGGTGCTCCCCATGTACGAAAAGGAATACGATTATTCGGTGGTGCTGACGCGCTCGCGGTACACTGCGCCTGCGAATCGCAGCTTGCGTTTCTATCGGGAATTTTTCAAGCCGAACGAGGAACGGCAGGTGGTGAAGCACCGTTACCGCTTCCACATCATGTATCGGAATACTGATTTCGCCGTCAACCTGGACGAACTCATAACCCCGACGGGCAATGCGCCCTTCCTGGAGATCAAGAGTCGCACATGGTCTGCGCGCGATGCCGAACACAAAGCGCGGTTGATCGGAGAGTTGCTCGAATGGATGGAAGTCGAGGCCAAGGACCTGGTCAAGGTCGAGTATGTTGATCTGGTGCGTGAGCGCTCACACCAGCATGCGGACGAATGATGGGACGCGAACGTCTGTATCGTACCGAGGCTCTCATCCTCCATCGCACCGACTTTGGTGAGGCGGATCGCCTCCTCCACGTCTTCACTCCGCACCTGGGCCGCCTGCGTTTGTTGGCCAAGGGGGTGCGCAAGGTGAGCAGTCGCAAGGCCGGCCACGTGGAGTTGTTCACCCATGTCAACCTGTTAGTGGCACGTGGGTCAACGTTGGATATCGTGTCCCAGGCAGAGGTTCTGGAACCGTTCCGACCATTGCACGAAGATCTCGAACGGGCCAGCATGGCCTATTACGTCGGGGAGTTGGTGATACGTTTCACCGAGGAACAGGATGAGAATGCCCCGTTGTTCTATCTGACCCGCAACACATTCGAGCGACTGGGCACGGCACGTGATCCGCTCTTGGTGTTGCGTTTTTTTGAGTTGCACGTTCTGGGGTTGACCGGTTATCGTCCCCAGCTGTACTTCTGTGTTGCCTGTCAGAGGCGTCTTGAGCTGGTGCCCAGCTACTTCAGCCCGGCTATGGGGGGCGTGCTGTGTCCACGTCACACAGGATCCGTCGAGCCCATGGCACCGTTGACATTGCCCGCGTTTAAGGTGTTGCGATATATGCAGACAGAACCGTGGGAGCAGGTTGCTACCCTGCGGTTGAGCGCGCAGATTCATCGAGAGCTGGAGTCCCACCTGCGCGATTTCATCGTCCACGTGTTGGAACGCCAGCTCAAGTCGGTGGAATTCATCCACCGGTTGCGTCGCGAACAGTGGATCAATGCGCTCGAGCATCGCCTGTGAGCGAAAGGGCTCTCCCTTGGGTGAAGCGTGGATGAAGCGTCCAAGGTGACCTGGCGAGGTCAGTCAGATGTGCCAAAAATCCTCACAGTGAGGGATGGAAGGTCATGAGCAAGCCACTTAGCTTTCAGCAAATTATCATGAAACTGCAGCAGTATTGGGCTGATTATGGCTGCCTTGTGTGGTTTCCCTATAGCGAGAAGGTGGGTGCCGGCACGGCGAACACGGCGACCACGCTGCGCGCGCTCGGCCCGGAGCCGTGGAATGTGGCGTATGTGGAGCCGTCTTTCCGTCCCGACGACGGGCGCTATGCGGAGAACCCGAACCGGATGCAAATGCATACCCAGTTCCAGGTCATTCTCAAGCCCGATCCCGGCAATCCCCAGGAGCTGTATCTGGAAAGCTTGTATGCATTGGGCATCAAGCCCGAGGAACACGATATCCGTTTTGTGGAGGACAATTGGGAAAGCCCTGCCCTGGGCGCCTGGGGGTTGGGCTGGGAGGTCTGGCTGGATGGTCTGGAAATCACCCAATACACGTACTTCCAGCAGTTCGGCGGATTCGACACCGACCCGGTCGCCGTGGAACTGACCTATGGCCTGGAACGGATTGCGCTCTATTTGCAAGGGGTGAACTCGGTCTGGGAGATCGATTGGGATGGTGAACACACCTACGGGGACATCTTGCGCCGTCAAGAGGTTGAATACTGCACCTACAACTTTGAAGTAGCCGATGTCACGCGCATGGTCCAAAGCTACAATATGTTCGAGCAGGAGGCCAAGGAGTGTCTGGCGCGTGGGTTGGTTGTCCCGGCCCATGACTATGTGTTGCGTTGCTCGCACACGTTCAACATCCTGGATGCCCGTGGCGCCATTGGAGTGACCGAGCGTGCCCGCTATTTTGCCCGTATGCGGGAGCTGTCGCGACAAGTTGCCGCGGCTTTCATCCAGCAGCGCGAACAAGCCGGTTATCCTTTCTTGAAACCGTCTGTGCGGCCGGCACGCGCTGCGAGCGTGCCTCCGATCCCGCAACCCACCCGGCCGCTTCCTTTCTTGCTTGAGATCGGCACCGAGGAGCTGCCTCCCCAAGATCTGAGTGCGGCGCTGGCCCAGCTGCGCGAAGGCGTGCCTGCGCTCCTGGAGCGGTTGCGGCTGAAGCACGGACCGGTGCGCGTGATGGGCACACCCCGCCGATTGGCGGTGTTGATTGATGACCTTGCGGAGCGTCAGCAGGACGAGGAACAGCTGGTCAAGGGACCACCGGCCCATGCTGCCTATGATGCCGAAGGAAGGCCGACACGCGCGGCCGAGGGATTTGCCCGCAACCAGCAAGTCTCGGTCGCCGATTTGCAAGTGCGCGATGCCGAAGGAGGACGTTATGTCTTCGCCGTGCGGCGCATTCCGGGCCGTCCGGTGGGTGAAGTGCTCAGCACCGCGTTGCCCGAGCTCATCGCCGGCCTCAAGTTCGAGAAGAGCATGCGTTGGTTGCCTTCGCCGCGTGCCGGCGGTGAGGGGCCGAGCGTCAGCTTCAGCCGGCCCATCCGCTGGCTGGTATGCCTGCTGGGAGAGGAGGTGATACCGTTCCGCTATGCGGGTGTGGACAGCGGACGCATCAGTCGCGGGCCACGTCCGGCGAACAGCCCGCCTGTCGAGATCCCCAGCGCAACCGCCTATCTTGCCACGATGGCGACACATGGTATCCAGGTGGACGAAACCGCACGGCGGGTGTCCATTCGGGACCAGGCAGCCCGGCTGGCGGCGGAGGTGGATGGCTATGTGCCGGATGATCCTGCTCTGCTTGAGGAAGTGGCCAACCTGGTGGAGCAACCCACCGCGCTGCGGGGCACCTTCGACACACGGTACCTGGCACTGCCCGAGCCGGTGCTGATCACCGTGATGAAGAAACATCAGCGCTACTTCCCCGTGATGAATCGGGCGGGGCAGCTGATGCCCTACTTTATCGCGGTGCGCAATGGGGACACCCGGAACCTGGACACCGTGCGCCGCGGTTATGAGAACGTTCTGCGGGCGCGCTATGATGATGCCGAGTTCTTCTTCAAGGCGGACAGCGCCCAACCGCTGGAGAGCTTTTTGCCGCGCCTGGACACTTTGCTGTTTCAGGAACAATTGGGCTCCATGTTGGACAAGACCAGGCGCATCGAGCAGCTGGCGCCCATCATTGGCGAGCAGCTGGGCTTGTCTCCGGAGGAGATGGCGACATTGCGCCGGGCGGCTCGCCTCTGCAAGGCGGATTTGGCCACCCAGATGGTGATTGAGCTCACCAGCTTGCAAGGAGTGATGGGGCGCGAGTATGCGCTTCGTTCGGGCGAGAGCGAGGCGGTCGCCACCGCGATCTTCGAGCATTACTTGCCGCGCTTCGCCGGTGACGCTCTGCCCCGGACACGGCCCGGCCTGGCGTTGGGAATAGCCAATCGCCTGGACAGCTTGGCCGGTCTGTTCCTCGTCGGTCTGGCACCCAGTGGCTCTGCCGACCCCTATGGCCTGCGGCGTGACGCATTGGGACTGGTGAGCGTATTGCTGGAACACAGCATTGACTTCTCGGTGGCGCAGGGACTACAGACCGCCGCTCAATTCCTCCCGGAGATTTCCGGCATATCAACCACCCAAGAGCGGCCCGCTGCCCTGGCTGCCTGTGCAGAGTTCGTCCGAAGACGTCTGGAAACGGTTTTGCGTGAAAAGGGGTTGCGCTACGATGTCGTGCAAGCAGCGCTGGCCGAGCAGGGAGATAATCCGGTGCGCTGTCTGGCCGCTGCCCAGGCGCTGCAGCGCTGGGTGGAGCGCCCGGACTGGGAGCGCATCTTGGTGGCCTATGCCCGGTGTAAGCGCATCGTGCGCCCCCTGTGGGAGGAAGTGCGCACCTATCGTCTCGACCCCTCAGCGCTCGAGCCGGATAGTCTGGCGCTCTGGCAGAAGGTTTGCGAGGTGACCGCGCCGCTGGCCGCCGGACACCGGGATGTGGACGCAGTACTGAGCGCACTGGCCCAGCTGACCGATGCGATCAACCTTTTCTTTGAGAAGGTGCTGGTGATGGCCGAGGATGAAGCGACACGGCGCAACCGCCTGGCGCTGGTTTATACCATCGCGGCGTTGCCGGATGGGTTGGTGGATCTCAGTCAGCTGATGGGCTTCTGAGCAGCCGTCAGTTTGTCATTCTTTGCTGACTTTGATGACGGCGTCCTTGGGCAGTGCCAGCCCGGCTGCCACCTCCACCGCTTTGAGGATGCCCGCCGGCACCGGACAGGCGGAGTGGGTCAGGTACTTGGCCGCCAGCTGATAGGTCAAAGGACCCTCACCGCGGAAGGTGAATTCACGCAGCGCATCCACCTCCGTCAATTCCTGTGCGAGCCGCTGACACGCTTTGCAATCGCTGGTGATTTTTAGGTGGACGCGATGAGAGTCTCCCTCGTCTGCCGTCGCCTCGACTACGGTCACAAACCCGCATACACCCGAATGAATCTCTGCGCGTGCCATACTAGACAACCTCTCTTGCAAAGCAAATAGCCTCTCGAGTTATCCCATCATTTGTCCCAATTTTGTCATCCACGCCACCAACAAAAAAAGCGCCGCAGCCGGATGATCACGCGATCTTCAGGGGGCCGTGGCGCTTCGATGAACTCCTCGATTGGTGAAGTCTCTACGCCGCCTTGCGTTTTATGCGCACGATGGGAGATCGCACCGGACGGATGCCGTAGTAGATCTCGTGCCCGGCGAGTGTGCGCAAGATTGTCGATGCCGGGCGATAACGCAGCTCTTCATAGAGCTCCACAGGGGTGAGCGGCTTATTGTCATGGGCCACGAAAGTCAGGAATACCGCATACGTCAACGGCGTCTCGGGCGTAATGTAGTCCGGGCGCTGACTACAACAGCTGCGAATCGTCTCCCACAGGGCCGGCAGACGTCTCACCTCTCCGCTGTAGGGATCCACCCAGTCGATGAGCTCCGACTCGTCTTCGCGGTGCTTCTGCTTGCAATCCGCGCACAACCGCGAGATCAGATAGGTAGCCAGATTTCTGCCTTGTTCCTGCCACCAATCGAAGTCAATATGGAATTTGGTGTCAAGCGTTGGTTTGATATATTCACCCATGGTTAACCCTGGCAGACAAAGTCCATTGGATACGGGCGTATCATGCCTTACTGGCGTCGTAGGTCCAGTAGCCGTGCCCCATCGGGACGAAGCACGCATTGCGCACGAGCTCCTGGAAAATCGGGCCGGGCGGGCAACGCCGCACCACGTTCACGGCACTGTAGAGCGTCTTGGCATGCACCGTGCCTTGGGGGTTGATTTTGATCAGCTCTAATGCGATTTGCCGCAGCAGGGGCAACAGCGGTTTGTTGCTCCGCGCATCCTCCCACAACGCATCGACGGCAGCCGGATTGTCCTCGCCCACAATCATCAGCTCGTCATACTGACATGTGATCAGCAGGCGCATGTTCTGGAAGGTCAACCGTCCTCCCTGCACCACCACGCTGCGCACCCATTCGCGTTTGGGGCGTACCGGGCGGTAGCTGATCTCAAGGGTGAGCGGAGAATCGGTGCGGTGCAGGGTGACATAGGCGCCGGTCACCAGCTGATGGCGTGCGTACCAATCCGCCAGACCCCACACATAGTTGCGTTTGCCGACCACCCAGCCGGGGATGCGTTCGCCGCTCTGCCTATCTACAAAGGTGATGCGCACATATTCCGCATCCGGCTGCGGGAAGAAGGGCGCCGTTCGCGCCGTGATTGGCAGCGTGCCGGCTCGACGATGCGGCCAGCTGAGCACCAAGGTGACCTCATCACTCGTGATGGGAGGCACCGGCAGCATACGGTAATCGGTCGCTTCGTCGTCGATCTCCATCAACAGATGGCGCAAGTCATCGTCCAGCTGCTCAAGCTCGAACGATAGATCGGGTAACTCGAGATGCCGGGGCACTTGCTCAAGGGCTTGAGGCATCATCCGGCGCAGATACCACAGGACCTGTCCACGCGGGCCAACGTTGATGAAACGCTCGTCCGTTGCCAGCGCGTAGTTCAAGGAAAACTCTTGTAAAGCGGGTGAGGTTGTCGGTGGCAGGTCCAAATCCTGCAACAGTGCGGATGCGAGCAGCGGCCGGCCATTATAATCAATCGCCGCTTCCGCGATGTTCAAATGCCCCTCCGTGATGGGCACCAGCAAGCCTTTCAGCAGCCACATATCCTGGAAGTGTGCGAAATCGGAATGGACGCGCAGCGTCTCGAACAGCTTGGGCAGGATCCAACTGTGGTGATGGGCATACAGCTCCGCTGCCGAGGCTTTTTCCTCTGTATCCGTCACACCCCGACCATCGCCGATATTCAACGGATGGGTGTGGGAGAACTCGGCTGCAAACTCACGTACGCCATAAGGTGCCCCAAAGTCCACCTGGACCACTGAGAATTTGCCGTACCGGGGATGATATCCGGTGCGCTGCCCGACCACCGTGCCACCGGCATACTGATAACGCGGGAACACGAGCCGATCCCCGATCTCATAATGGCCCTGCGGCTGATACACCACGCCCCCTTCTATCTCCCGCTGCATCGCCAACTCCTCTTGTTCGAGGCGATGCTGGATCAGGGCGAGCGCCAGCTGCTCCGTGGTATGCGGCTGCGCGCTATCCAACAATACCTTGAAGAGGTATTCGACGTCGTCAGGCTGGACCGTCAGCTCTTGCCAGTATTTGGCTGTTTGCGTTTTGCGCTGTGCCAACGAAAACCGCTCCCGATTGACTAAAATTGCCGCCTTATGGCGTTCTTACCAAAGCCAAGTTGTATATTTTAAGCCAACGGAATGATTCGGGCAAATTTGCGCACATAGGGTGCAAAATGCAACGCGTGATGTGGTCTTCCGATCACACAAGGGCTCGACCGCCTGACCGCGTTTATGATACCGGCTCGGATCCTTACGTGGTTGGGGTTCTCGACAACGCGCATCCCCGACTTGTTCACGGCTTGCGCGACAACCATGCCAGTGCACTTAACACGCCTACGCTCAACACGCCGAGTGCTATCAGCTTGAAGCGTGGCGAGGGACCGACCAGTGCCATGGCGCCGAATGCCGTGCACAACACGTAATAGAGCGCCACAATCTGACGCTGGCTCAGTCCCAGCTCAAGCAGGCGGTGGTGGAGATGATCACGCCCTGGTTGGGTTGCTGAGACGCCGCGCCGCCAACGCTGCACAATAATCCAGGCGACATCCACGATCGGCACACCCAGCACCAGCAATGCAGTGGCGATGCGCGCCGGCGCCAATATCGAAAGGGTGGCCAATGCATAGCCCAACAACATGGCCCCCGAAGTGCCCATAAAGACGCGCGCCGGATGGAAGTTGAAAGGGAGAAATCCCAGGCAGGCACCTGCCAGCGCGGTGGG
>Ga0308395_1002306_pt1 | contig 11088 bp, 4 predicted proteins | sample Hotspr20SampleP4_FD_202097 | JGI IMG/M metagenome (GOLD analysis project Ga0308395, IMG submission 202097) | Hot spring phototrophic mat microbial communities from Mushroom Spring, Yellowstone National Park, Wyoming, United States - 20050930_P4 ...
TACAACACGGCCGGCCATCTGAAAGGCCGGTATGTCCAGGAGGTACGCGATTGGTGCCAAAAAACGTTTCCCGGCTGGGTGGCCCTGGCTAGAAAAGAAAACAAAATCGCTACCCTTACGGTCATCCCCGGCTACGACGACACAAAAATCCGCAAACCCGGTCTCCAAGTCCCTCGGTTTGAAGGCCATTCCTATGCGCTCCAATGGGAGGCTGCCATCGCCGCCCGGCCCGACTGGATCCTGATCACCTCCTTCAACGAATGGCACGAAGGCAGCGAAATCGAACCTTCCGAACAATGGGGCGACCGGTTTTTGGGCATCACCCGGGTCTGGTCCGACCGCTTCAGCCATGCCGGAAATGCCCCCTTCCACCAACCCGCCCACCCGTAAAAAATTGTCTCCAACTCAGGCCAGAAACCGATTGTGTCCGGCGAACATCAGCCCAGAGGGCCAAAACGCTTAGGATGATCCGAAAGCACAGGGCCAATTATTTCTGGCCGCTGCTCAAAAGACAACAAGTCTAAAGAGTACACTGGTTATTCTTCTGCCCGGATGCCGCGGCGGAAGGCACGGAATTGTTCGGCCCAATCGGGCGGCGGCGGCACGCTGCGCCCTTCCCGAAGCCTGCGCAGATCATCCGGTTTGGTCTGTTCACCCACCCGGCTTACCCCCCGGGGCCGAAGCCCCAAATTCTTGAGCATTTCGTCCAGCTCTTGGCGTTTCGGACTGCCCGGCGGTGCTTCGGCTGCCTGCCGTTTCAGCTCCTCCCACCGACGGAGGAAACTTTCCGCATCTTCCCGGCTCCACCGGAGTTTTTCCAAAATCCGAAGGTCTCCCTCCCGGAGCCGATCCCGAAGATACTCCAACGCCATATCCACTGCCTGTCGGGTGTACTGCAGATTGGGGTCATCGCCCTGGAGGGGCTGATCGGGCAGCACCGGACCGGTGCTGGTACCCGGCCGGCCCCCTGTTTCCGGATTGCCCGCCCCATGGACCGACGGCGTCTCCGACGAACTGCCCCTGGATCCTGGCGGCGTCTGCTCCGACCGGCCCCCCGGTCGGGTCGGCCCCTCGGGCAATTGGCTCGGCGGCTTCGTGCCGATCTGCCCAGAAGGCTCTTCCGGAGAGGGTTTTTCCCCTCCGGGAGGCGTCTTTTCCGCTCCCGTTGGTTTGCCGGAAGGTTGGTCCGCAGGCTTCGACGCCGATCCAGGTTTTGCGGCCGATTGCCCAGGACCGGTCTCTTGGCCGGCTGATCCGGTCGGCTTGGCCGAGGGTTTTTGCTGGCCGGGTCCGCTCGTTTGCTCCCCAGGACCGGGTTGGTCCGAAACCCCTCTGCCCTGCTCGGCCGGGGATTGACTACCCGGCGTACCGGCCCCAGGTTGGGGGGCCTGCTGACCCCCGCCTTGCTGGCCCCCACCGGAACGATCCCCGCTCTGGTCCCCCCGGCTATCCGATTGCTTTTGGCTGATCGAGGGAGATTGGGGCTCTTGGGACAGCTCCCCGCCAGGCGGCTTCAGACCAGCCGGGCCAGGCCGGGGTTGATTGGCCTCTTGCGCTTCCGGCGGACCTTGTTCCGGGGAAGTCTTTCCTTGACCAGATGGCCCCGGTTGGGGGGATTGCGGTTGATCCGGGATCGGCTTGGCCTCGGCTGGAGCCGGTTTTTCCTTCTCCGCCGCAGAAGCCGATTCTAAACCTTCCGGTTTGGCAGACGGCTGGCTTTCAGCGGTAGCAGAAGATTTGCCTTCCGGTTTCCTGCCGGGCTGGGGTTCCGGTTGTAGCCCAGGTTTAGCTGCTGAGGGGGTACCGGATGCACTTTCCGGCAGGCTGCCAGGTTTCGGTTCCGGTTGGCCTTCCGGTTTGGCAGCGGGCGGTTTGCCGGATGCCTCCTCCCGGTCACGCTCCCGAAGGATTTCTTCAAACGCTTTGCCCGGATTGGCCACCGGATCCACCCGTTCTGGGGGCGACTTAGCCCCTTCGGTTTCCGCACCCGGCGGAGGCTCCGTCTTGGCGAACGCATTCTCTTGACCGGCGGAGGATCCCGCCGGTTTGGCCGAACCGCTCTCTTGGCCAGACGATGGCATCCGTTCGGACGCCCCTGCACCGGAGGGTTTTTCTTGGGAAGTGGGGGTTTGCGGGCCGGGCTGGGGCTTTGCCTGATCCGATCCTTGCCCAGATTCCGCTTCTAGGCCGGGCTGTTGGGGGCCGGGTTCCGCTTTTTCCTGGCCCACTGAGGGTTGGCCCGCTTCCGACTTTTCCTGACCGACCGGTGGGGACTTTTCCTGACCCACCGGTTGGCCGGGTTGTTGACCGGCCAGCGCTTTTTCCTGACCGGCCGGGGGGACTTTTTCCTGAGTGGCCGGTTGCCCGGGCTGGGGCTGCCCACCAGGTTCCGCTTTATCTTGGCCGGGTTGTTGCGGTCCGGGCTGGGGCCTTTCTTGGCCAGGTTGAGCCGATCCGGACGGCTGGTTTTGCCCCGACGGGTTTTGCCCGGGTTGGTTTTGACCCGGCTGGTTTTGAGCGGTTTGGCCTTGGCCGGTTTGGTTTTGGCCGGGCTGATTCTGGCCGGGTTGATTCTGGCCGGGTTGATTCTGGCCGGGTTGATGCTGGCCGGGTTGATGCTGGCCGGGTTGATCCTGACCAAGCTGCTTCTCACGGGGTTGATTCTCACCGGGCTGGTTCTGAGGGGGTTGGTTTTGACCGGGTCCGGCCGGTTGCTGCTCCGGAGGCGGCTGCCCGGATTCTTGTTCCGGTTGGGAACCTTCGGAAGGTGCTTTGCCCTGGGGGCCAGCCTGGGGTTTGCTGCCTTCTTTCCCGGCCGGAGCGGGCTCCGAAGATTCTGGTTTGGTTTGGGGTTGGCCGGGGCCTTGCTTTTCCTGTGGGTTTTGCTGTTGTTGGTCTGGCGGAGGCTCTTTGGGAGGCATATCCGGCGGCTGGCCCGCACCGGGGGCCTGTGGACCCGGACCAGCCTGTGCCCTCGGCTGCCCTTCCGGCGGCGGTTGGCCAGGCGGATCCTCCACGATCACGATCCGCCGACGGGGCGTCTCGGCCACATTGGGCGTGGGCAATTTCGTATCCTCCGCCCTGGCCCAGTACACCACCACATCCCCCGGTTTGAGGCCCAGTTGGGCCGGCTGGAACTGCCAACTGGCCTGGAAGAGGCCCTGGTGCCCCTCTGGTTTTCCCTTGGCAGAATCAGACGCCGGAACAGGGGAACTTTTGTCCCCAGAACCGCCGCCCCTGGCCCCGCCCCCACCTTTCCAATCCAAAAGCCACGGCACGTCCAGCATCTGCCCCTGTCTCTGCAACCGAACGCCCACCCGGCGCAGGCCGAAGTCCGCATCCTCAGCTTCCACGTGGATTTCCACGGCCCGGCTCCGGGGCAAGTCGATTTCCTCAGGGGTTTCCTCCAACACGCCCAGGCGGAGGCTTACCCGGGGCGGTCGGTCGGGCAAGACCTCGATCATATACCGGTTGGGCCGAGGATTTGTACGTCCGTCCAGCGTCTGTGCCCGCAGGAGATAGCTGCTATACTCCGGCCGCTGCGGGTCTTCCGGATGGAGCCGAAGCTGAAGCCGGCCAGTGGCCGATTGCCCCTGAATCTGCATCGGCAGACGCCAGCGGCCTTGGCCGTCCAGGTCGATTTCTGCCTGGCTGAGCGGCTGATTGGCCGAGGCGTGGACGGTGACTCTGGTGCCTTCGATGGCCCGGATGTCGCCTTGGCCGAGCACTTCCGCCCGGCCAAGGCCGGTGTAGGATGGATATTCGTACACAAGACGTTCCGCCGTGATCACCAGCGGTATGTCCACCTGAATGTGGTAGGTTCGGGTCCGGGCATCGCCGGCCTGGATATAATAGTCGGTATCCTGCCGGGCGATAAAACTGTCCATCGGTAAACTGTATTTTCCTTGGCCTGGCTGGTCCTCTTTCATGGGAATGGCCTGCCGGACAATCTGCCCATCTGCCGTGGAATAGTAGAAAAGGACCTCTTCGCCCTCGACCAGGCCATGGACCTCGGCCGACACCCGCACCGGTTCGCCGCGTGGGGCCACGGTATCGCCCGGCTGGACCGCTTCAATCCGCACACGGGTGGGCGCCGGAATATCCGCCCAAGGCCAAAGCACCCGACTAAACGAGACCAAGGGGCTTTTGGGAGATAAAATAATGTACAGCGCTAATATGGCCAGCACCACCACTAGAGCGTATCCCCACCGGATCACCGGCTGCCGATCCACCACCCCCTCGGGCGGCAGATGCACCAGTTCCCGAGCCGCTGACTCTTCCACCGCCTGAACCACCGGCTCCGGCGCCCAGCGGGGATCGTTCCGAAGGAGTAAAAAGTTGATCAGGTTGTTCCGGAGCGACGGTCTAGCCGACTCGATCGTCTGCGCCGCATAGAGCGGATGAATCCGATAGACGATCAGCGGAAGCACCTTGACCCAAAAATAGCCGATCGACCAACCGGCCCAGACCAGCCAAATGGCCCATCGTGCCCCATCCGGCAGCCCGCCCCGCAGGAGCCAATGGTCGGCCATCGTCGCCCCCAACAACACAGCCAGCCCCACCACCGTCAACACCAATAGCCCCTGGAAAATCTCCACCCATTTGACCTGCCGACGCGTCCGCCGAATATGCTGGTCGATCAGCTCCCCAGGGCCGGCCAGACGCTTGGGCAAAGGACGTTCCGGTGGAGGAGGCGGTAAAACCGTGCGGGAGGCGCTCATGCCAAACTCCCTGGAGGCATACTCTAGAAAAGAACGCCCCTCTGGAGGGGTACCAGGAATTGTCCGTTTTTCGGCTTTAAAGTAGTGCGTGGAGCCTACCTTTAATTATAGACGCCAGCTGCCCTCTTCGGATTCCAAAACCATCCTAGAAAAGGGCTTTTTATCCCCTCTTTTGGGTGGTTGCTTCGCCTTCGCTATTGCCCACCTGGCAATTTACAGAAGTCTTAACTCTTTGTTAGATAAGAAGTTAAGTCGAATCGGCGCCGGCGGTGGGCTCCGCCGGGCACGGAGCGGCATCGGCGATCAGTCGCAGACCGATCGGCAGGGATTCGCCGAAAATAAGCCCCTCTTCTTCGGTTTCCAGCAGGCCGCCGTCCCGAACCAAAACCAGGAAATGCTGGGGGGCCTGGTGGTCGGCCAGCCATTGGAGCACCGTGCGTCGGCTTTTTTCGGGCAGGTCCCGGTACCGGTCATCGGTGCGGCGGGCCAGTTGCATCAGGGCAAGGGCCAGGTTGGGATCCTCGGCCGGGCTGTGCAAAAGCCGATCCACCCACTCGGCTGCCTTTTCCGGCGGGACTACCAAATGGAGCGGTCCATAAGTCAATTGCCGGGCACCCAGCCGACCGATTGCCCATAGAATCGCTCCCCGAGATTCTTGCCATTTTTTCCGGCCCACCAGTTCCAGTAAGATCCCGCCCAATTCCACTTTCAGGGCCAGCGGCAAGCGTTCCAAGCTGCCCAGGAGGCGAAAGATTTCGGCCTGTTCATGGGGGCCGAACGGTAGGTCGGCCCCTTTGCCCGGTTGTTTGCTGGTGGTCAGTTGCCGATAGACGGCCCGGAGCGGCGCCAGGAGGGGATCAGCCAAGGCCTGCTGCTGCCCGGCCGCCAGCCCCCCGGCAATCCGGCGCCAAAGGACCCACCACTCTATCCGGCAGGCCGGGGTAGGGTGATGGAGTTTGCCCTGCAGTCGCCGCCACGTCTCGGCCACCCGCCAATCATCCACCGCCATGCCATAGCCCGGCCGCAACGCATAGCCGACCAAATTCAACCACCGGGCTTCGTGCGCCTCGCTGCGACGGCGCCCGGCTTCCACCTCCATGAGCAATTCCCAAATCCGCCGCAGCAGCGTGGGAGGCCATTGGTCCCGGCCGGTGCCGATTGCCTGGGCCAATTGCTTGACAAGGGCAGCCGGTTTGGCCTGTCCCTGGCTGCCGAAGACGGCCTGAATGGCCTCCCGGCACCCCTGCCAGACCGATTCCTCCAGCACGCCTTCGGCCTCCGCAGTGGACTGCTGGGCTTGAAGATCGGTCTGGGTGGCGCTGCGCACGTCGAACTCCAATCGCCAGCGATGTCGGCCTTCCGACTCCGTGCACCAAAGCTCCAGGGTGCCGATTTCCGTAAGTTGGCCGTGGAGAACAACTTGCAGCAGGCCGGTCTCCGCTTTTTTCCGAGAGCGAAGCACCGTACGGATGGGCGGCAGCGGGGTGAGTTGTTCTGGGTCGATGAGAACCAGGTCGCCCGGTTTGTCGGTGAGCCGGGTACTGGAAAAATATAGTGGAAACTCCACCGGTTGGCCCAACCGGAGCTGAAACCGATGGGTGGCCAGGGTGATTTCTTGGCCTGGTTCCACCCCGGCGGGGATCAGGCAGATGGCGGTGGGCTGAAGGGGACCGGTGACGTCCGGTTTTTCTACCCCCACATAGTAGGTGCGGGCCAGGCCGGCGGCAATCCGCACCCCGTGGCCCCGTCGCACCATGCCGTAATAAGCAGCCCCTTGGGCCACGGCCAAGTCCAGGCGCTGGTTTTCCAACACGATCGGTTCCCACCGGGTCGGGGGACCTCCAGGGGGGCAAGAAACATCGTTCGGCCCAGGCGGCGGACTGGAAGAGGACCCGGATACGTTGGAAGAGACGTCGGAAGGACGGAGAGGAAGCTCGGATAGGCTGGGAGGAGATGTCGATTCCGCGTCAGGGGGCAGGTTAGCAGGACCAGAGGGTTCTCTATTCGATGTATTTTGTGTAGATGATGCAGATTGTTTGAAATGATTTTGTGTAGATTGTGTATATAGTGTATATAGTGTATTTTGTGCAGATTGACCTCTACGAGGGCTAAACCAGTCGCTCAATACCTCGATAATCCGCCGCCGAATCGTCGGCGCATAAAACACCCCCCCGTTAAAAAGCACAATGTCCGGCCGGGCCGGGTCATAATCCCCACCTCCCGCCTGCTGCTCTTCCTCCTGGGCTACATACCGATGGGCGGTCAAAAAGGCGGCCAAATAGCGGGTAACCGCAGGATCCGGGGCATACGGCAATCCAAACTCCTGGAACCCGGACCTTCGGGATGCCGGTTTGGCATCCAACGGGACCTTCGGGAAAAATCCCTCGATCAGGACTTCTTCCACTTCTTGGCGGGTCAGTTCGACCGAAATAGCCCCCCCGATTAGTCGGGTTCCTGCCCCCGGAATGGTCAACGTATATCGCTCCGGGGCATTTTCCGCCAGAAGCACCTCCTTGGCCTGCCGACAGAGCCCCACCAAAATAGCCCACTGGCGGGGGGTAAGGCGTGTGCCAGAAGGCCGCCCCGTATCGGAAAAATCCGCCTTCTGTTGGCCCAGGCCTCCTTGTCCTTCAGGCGGGGAAATGCTGCGATGCCCCTCGGCCCCTCTATCCTTGGCCTCTGCTCTGTCCAGTTCCTGGGGCCCGTGAGGCGGAAAGTTGGGTGAATCGGCCATGGAACCGGTCGGTGGGCCTGAAACCTGGGAATGTTGGCTGGGGTGGTGGCGGAGGCGGTTTTCCACATGGTGGGCCAGGGCCAGGTCCAAATTATCGCCGCCCAGGATCAAATGATTCCCGACGGCAACCCGATGGAACTGGATTCGGCCGTCCTGGGTCAGGCGAACCCGGATGAGGGTAAAGTCGGTGGTGCCGCCGCCGATATCGCAGACCAGGATTTTTTGGCCGGGTTGGACCCGGCACTGCCAATCCTCCCGATGAGCATAAATCCAGGCGTAAAAGGCGGCCTGAGGTTCTTCCAGCAAGACGACCCGTGGCAGGCCCGCCGCTGCGGCAGCCCGAACCGTCAGTTGGCGGGCCACCTCATCGAACGAGGCCGGCAGGGTAAGGACGATATCCTGCTGGGCCAAGGGATACTCGGGGAAGTGGTGATCCCAGGCCTGGCGGATATGACGCAAGTAACGGGCGCTGGCATCGATAGGGGAAATTTTGGGGCAATCCGGGGCTGCTTGCCAGGGCAGCAGGCCCGCGGTGCGATCCACCCCGGTATGGCAGAGCCAGGATTTGGCCGAACTCACCAGCCGCCCCGGCACCAGGGCGCCATGATCCCTGGCAAAAAAGCCCACCACATATTCGGGGTCCTCGGTATGCCACGGAAGCCGAAGGGCGCCGGCCGGGAACTCCCCAGGAGCGGGTTGATAATGAAACGAGGGCAGAATTTCCCTGGCTTCCACCTGGCCCGGAGCTACCAACTGGGGAACCCGAAAGGTCCGAATCTCCCAAGCCGACTCCAGCGTATCGACATAGCAGACGGCTGAATTGGTCGTGCCCAGGTCAATGCCGACGACAAATCGGGCGGGTGCAGGGAAACCCGATGTACCCGAGGGGATGGAAAAACTCATGGTTTAGACTACTAGTTCACGCCATGGGAACCCCATTTTACACCAAGGAGGCTCCCACGTCTCCGGCCTTTCCTGGGAGGGAGCATTGGCCTTTGCACATCTTGAAGGAAATCGTTTAGAACGTTCTGGCTTATCTGCTTCCCTCGACCCAGCTGGAACATAGCTTGACTGTATCCCCCGGAACGCTGACCACAATCTGTGGTGTTGGATCCGATTCTTAGCCCCTACAACTGGTAGGGGGGCCGGGCAGAGACAGTCAAAATAGAAGCAGGCAGAAAGCAACTTGGATTCCTGCTTCCGCAGGAATGCCACATCTTCCCTCCATTGGGCTAAAATCGTGCCCTGATTGGGTTAAAATGTACAACCTAGCATTTGGGTCCAACTTATTCTATTAGCCTGCTTGCTCACTGGTGAGGGCTTGGCGGATCAGCTCTAGGGTTTCGTCGATCTGTTCGGGTTTGCTGAAGCCGATGGTAAAGGCATCGACGACGCCGGACTGGAGCACATAGCGGAGGGCCTGGAGGCGTTTTTCTCGGCTTTCGTAGCCGGTCTCGCCGTAGATTTTCATGCCCAGCACTCCCCGGCCGGTGGCATGGATTTTCTGACAGATGGGCAGGACCTCCTCTGGTTTGCCGTCCATGTTTTGGCCGAACGGATTGATCCGGACCAGTTGGACCTCGATCCAGTCGCAATCGACCGAAGCCCGAAGGGGGTCCATACCGTGTGAGGAAATCCCGATAGCACGGACTCGGCCTTTTTGTTTGGCCTCGGTGAGAACGTCCATGACCGGGCGCATATCGACGGGAAAAGTTCCTTTGGTCATGCAGTGCATCAGGATGCAATCCAGGTAATCGGTGCGGAGTTCCCGGCGGAAGCGTTCGATGTCCGCCTTGGCCACTTCGGGGTGCTTGGCCATCGTTTTTGTCAAAATAAACAATTCCTCCCTGGGCAAGCCCTGAATGGCAAAGCGGACAAACAGATGCATCGAATACATATCGGCTGTGTCAATGTATCGGATGCCCCGCTCATAGGCATGGCGGAACAGGCGAACAAATCCTTCCTGTCCCAGGGCCAGTTGTTCGCTGCCGCCGCGAGTGCCGGTGCCGATGCCCAGCACCGTGGGTTTCAGCCCGGTCCGTCCCAAGGAGACTCGATCGGTCCCGCTGGTAATTTTTGGACGGGCCGGCGCTGCGGTTCCTTGGGCAACCGATCCGCTGACGCCGAACAAGCCCGATGCCCCTGCTGCCAATGCCCCAGCTAAAAAGTGTCGACGTGTGCATCCCATAGCCGCTCCTTTCCGTAATTAGGGATAAAACCTTTGGTTAAAAGTGCTTTATTTCAGGACCCTACGGCTATCTGGTGAGGTTATCGGTCTTCCGGCCGTGGGGACCCACCGGTGTTTTAGGCGGGAGTGCCTTGGGTCATCATCGAGGCGAACCGTTGGAACAGATGGGTGGCGTCATAGGGGCCAGGACCCCCTTCCGGGTGGAATTGGACGGCAAAGATGGGTAATCGCCGATGCCGGAACCCCTCCAACGTGCGGTCGATGAGGTTCAGATGGGTGATTTCGAGTTCGTCCTTGGGCAAGGATTCGATATCCACGCAGAAGCCGTGGTTTTGGCTGGTAATTTCGATCCGTCCGGTCGTCAGATCCTGAACGGGGTGGTTGCCGCCCCGGTGGCCGAACTTCAGCTTAAACGTCTTGCCGCCCAAGGCCAACGCCAACACCTGCACCCCCAGGCAAATGCCGAACAAGGGCACCTGGCCAATCAGTTTCCGCACTTCGGGAATAATCCGGGTCAGACCGGCCGGGTCGCCCGGACCGTTCGACAGCAGGACCCCATCCGGCTTTTGGGCCAGGACGTCCTCGGCCGGGGTATAAGCCGGAACCACGGTAATCTGACAGCCGCTGTCGGCTAAAAACCGAAGGATACTATTTTTCACGCCGAAGTCATAGACCACCACCCGGAAGCGGGGATTTTCAGGGGAGGGCCAGGTTTCCGGCTCCGAACGGGTAACATACTGGACCATATCTCGGCCCACCAGCCCCGGCCAATTTCGAGCCATTTCCACCACCTCTTTTTCGGATCGGCCGAGGGTGGAAATGGCGGCCTTCATCGCTCCCGCCTCCCGAATATGGCGGGTGATTGCCCGGGTATCCACGCCATCCAAACCTACAATCCCATTTTGGCGGAGGTATTCCGGCAGGGTCATTTCCGACTGCCAATTGCTCGGAACCGAACAGGCCTCCCGTACCACCAAGGCCACGGCCTGAATCCGCCGGGATTCTACGTCGTGCCGGTTGACCCCGTAGTTGCCGATGTGCGGATAAGTCATCGTAACAATCTGCCCGGCATAGGAGGGATCGGTCAATATCTCCTGATAGCCGCACAACGAAGTATTAAACACCAGTTCGCCGCAGCATTCGCCCGGCGCTCCGAACGACCGGCCCCGAAAAGTACGCCCGTCTTCCAACGCCAAAATGGCTTCCCCAGGGGAATCGCTCAAGTTCTGCTCCTTTCGGATAGGTTGGCTGGATCCACCAGGCCCAATTATCACCCTCGGTGGGGGCCTAGCAATAGGTAGCCTCTATAACCCCGAAGGGCCAAGACCGGGGAAACAGTCCCGCTAGGCCCCTTCCTGGCATTTTAGGTATTGTATGCGGAAAAGTGGGAAGGAAAAAGGGGATGGGCACCCCTCCTGTGACTGCTATAAGTCCATCCAAAAGAG
>Ga0308395_1002307_pt1 | contig 11086 bp, 6 predicted proteins | sample Hotspr20SampleP4_FD_202097 | JGI IMG/M metagenome (GOLD analysis project Ga0308395, IMG submission 202097) | Hot spring phototrophic mat microbial communities from Mushroom Spring, Yellowstone National Park, Wyoming, United States - 20050930_P4 ...
CCCTTCTCCCACGCCACCGCCGGCCACGCCGACACCGCGACCCAGGGCCCGTGCCACGCGTGCCCCCACGGATACTCCGACGCCGCCGCCAACACCGACGCCGGATGTCGACTACATCATTGCCAGCGTGCGCCAGCTGACACCCTGCGAAAACGAGGGCAAGCATCACATCTTCGTGCGCGTGATCGATCAGTTCGGCAACGGCATAGACGGAGTGCCGATCAAGATCTGCTGGGGGCCCAGCGATAATGACTGCGCACGTCCACTGACGGAGACCAAATCGCGCGGCAAGGGATGGGTGGAATTCGCCATGTTCAAGGGCACCTACAACGTGCGTGTGGATGGGGCCAAGAGCATGGTCGCGAGCGGCATCACCCCGGATTATCAGTTAGACGAGCTGTGTCCTGAGACCGGTAATCCGGTTGCCAACTCGCGTTATCACGCCTCGTTCGAGGTGATCATCCAGAAGGTGCGTTGAGCGTTTTGTGCCGATCTATAGGATCAGCATGGCATCCCCGAAGGAGTAGAAGCGATATCCCTCGGCAATGGCGACCTGATAGGCATGGCGTGTCAGCTCATATCCGGCGAAAGCGCTTACCAACATAAGCAAGCTGGAACGCGGGAGATGGAAATTGGTGATGAGGGCATCCACGGCACGGAACCGGAAACCCGGATAGATGAACAAGTCCGTGGTTCCCTCGAACGCTGCGATCGGCCACCAACCCACGACTGAATGGGTGTCAGGGAGTTGATCCCCTTGAGCACTGGCATGGCGTAGCGAGGTTTTGATCCCGGCGGCGCGTAGTGCCGCGGTTTCCAGTGTGCGCACAGCAGTTGTGCCCACCGCGATCACACGCCCCCCATTCAAGCGCGCTTGGTTGATCAGCTGTGCTGTCTCCGAGGACACACTTGCCCACTCGGAGTGTAGGGCGTGTTCTGCAACATGTTCAGCGGTCACCGGTTTAAAAGTGTCCAGCCCGATGTGCAGGGTGACGCGTGCTAACAACACCCCTTGTGCACGCAGCCGGGTGAGCAGCTCAGGGGTGAAATGCAGGCCGGCGGTGGGCGCTGCCGCAGAACCTTCGACGCGGGCGTAGACCGTTTGATAGCGCTCGGGATCGTGGAGTGACTGCCGGATGTAGGGTGGCAATGGTGTATGGCCCACATCGCGCAGCAATGGCTCGATCGGAGTGTCAAATTCCAGGATACGCCAGGAACCTTCCAGCTCCTCTACGACCCGTGCCTCCAGGTGGATGTTCCCCTGTTGAATCAGCAAACGCCCTCCCTTGCGGATGCGCTTGCCACCCACAAGCGCTTCCCAACGCGCCTCGTTCAACTTTCGTAACAACAGAATTTCCACCTGTCCACCGCTCGGTTTGTGCGCGAAGAGACGTGCCGGGATCACCCGACTGTCGTTGACCACCAACACATCCCCTGGCCTCAAATAGTCCGGCAGGTCGCGGAAGACGCGATGCTCAATGTGGCCACTCGCGCGATGGACCACCATTAAACGGGCTGCATCGCGCGGCTCGATGGGCGTCTGCGCGATGCGGTCAGATGGCAGCGCATAATCGAAATCGCTGGTCTTCCATACCTTTCTATTCATCTTGCAGGGACCAATCCTCCGGCAAGGAAAACCATACCACAAGACGGCTTATGATACCAATGGGATGATTTCTACTACCACTAAATAACCCTTTGGGATGGTGTCAAAATACGACTGAGGGGGTATTTACAAGGTTGACATAGAGTGATAAGATGGATTTATGAAAGGTGTGTGGATGAACAAACCACGAAGAGGCACGTTGGCACAGTCACCGCGCCCGGGGCTGAGCCAATTGGGTCTCCAGTTCGGACTTGGCACCCGGGTGCTAAGCCCGGCCGGTTATCTTGTGGCTCGCTGCTTTCGCTCGTTCATCGCCCTCTTTATTGTGCTCATCCTGTGGTTCTCCCTCGCTCCATACTGGCCCTATGAGCTCATCTTGGTGCCGATCGGCCTGTATATAGTGTATTTTATCCTGCGTCAAATGGTGTTCTCACGCCGTGAGAAGCGTTTTTATCACCCCTGGATTCAGTTTGGGCGTGCACAGCTGAGCATCTTGGGCATATTTGTGTTGTCATTGATCTTAGAGAGCCAGGGCATTCGTAATGAGCTATGGCTGCTCTACATCCCCAGCTTGTTGATCATCAGCCGCCACAATCCCACCTGGACTTATTTGGCCAGCGTGCTGGAGTGTTGCGCCTTGCTGTTGGTCCTGGAAGGACGGTGGAATGGGGTCAGTGTAGAGGCGGGTGCTCTTTGGCTCACAGGCGTGCCTCCCTGGCTGATAGCACGTTCCTTAGGACTTGTGCTCATCGCTTTTATCTTGCATTACCTGATGCGCCTGTTCGACACCCGTGAATCCTTGGTGCAAATAGCACGGGCGGCTGAGCGGTTGATGGGCAGCTGCGAGGTGAGAGGACAGCACCTCGATGCAGAATGCCAGGCCGCATTTCAAGAGTTTATGAGCATATTGCGGGCGTTGCGTTGCGGGATCATCGCCTATGACAGCAGTGCCCAACGTCTGATCCCTCTGGGCGAGTTTCATAATGCCCAGTACGCGCTGGACCCAGAAGCCGAAACACCGCGGAAGGAAACATACTCGATAGAGCACCCCATGGGCGAGGTGGTGCGTTCGCGTCGTCCTCAGGTCTTGCAGTCCGATCGTTATCCCTCTGCCAGGCATTGGAGGTTTACAGAACGCTTCAGACATGAGCCCGTGGTCCCATGTCCTCTGCCGCGCGATACGTTCCAGCGCCTGGCGGTGCCGATTCTGGACCACGGGGCGCAGGAAGCGAAAGTGCTCGGCATCCTCTATTTCGATTTCGCCCATCGCGCTGCTCCACCGGCCTATCAGCTGCGCGGCTACTTCGAGGGCATCCAGGCGATTGCCGGTCGACTCGTGCCGGTTTTGCGCCAACATCGGATCCAATGTGAGCTGGAGAGGCAGTTGAGCATCAGCAACCAGTTAGCCGTCAATCCCGCTCTGGATGTCGTTTTGGACTTTGCCCTGGACGCGGTCGTGGACAAGCTGGGCTTTGACTTTGGACTGATCTCTCTGGTGGACTTGGACCGCCGCGTCATCCGCGGGGCCAGGGGACGCAATATCCCCCCGGGATGGATCGAGATGGTAGTGCACTCGCTGGACAGCCACGACATTCAGGCTGACATCGTGCGTTCCGGGAAACAGGAGGTATTGTGCGGCTGGGATCCGCGCTTCCATCCGGAGATTTGGAAGCGATACGAGCATGGCCGCATGATCCGTGTGTTCACACCGATCGCCGGGCAGGGACCCGCCGGGGAACGGCTGGTTATCGGCACAATTGAGGCAGGCTACCGCGATGCAACTCGACACACGATCGAGCCCGAGCAATGCCACATGGTGAGCACATTAGCGCAACGGATGTTTGCCCCTATCTACCATGCCCAGCTGCTCGAGCGTGCTCGGCACCGGGCAGAGAGCCTGCGCACGCTGCAGGAGTGGGGCACCGCGTTGGCATTGATGCACCGACATCAGAAAGAGGCAGTTGACGCAGTGGGCCATGCGCTGTTGGAGAGGTTTGGTGCCGACTTGGTGATCCTATATCGCTACGCTCGCCGCATGCACAAGCTCTATTTTCAGGGGATCTATGGGAAGGTCAGAGGCAACCGGGATGCGCTCAACCCCCCTTCACCGGATCACGGCATCATTGCACACATTATGTCCACAAAACAGGCGTACTATCAATCCGAGGTGGCTTCGGATCCGCTACTGGTCAGCAGTGTCCGATCCGCTGCGGGTGCACACACCGGAAGTTATCACACGTTCAGTGAACGTCAGGGGATCGTCTCATTCGCCGGCTTACCCATGTGTACAGAAGGGAACGGGAACATTGTGGGCGTTCTGTGTGTCAATTACCGCCAGCCTAAGATATTCACCGAGGAGGACAAGCTGGCTTTGGAACTGGCAGCGCGCTTCGGTGCGGTGGCATTGTACAATGCCGGATTGATCGAGCTAGCGGAAGAAGAGATCCGCGACCGGGAACGCCGCGACCTTGCTCTACACCTGCATGACACGTTGAGCTCCACTCTGCCGGCCATCCGCAACTTCTCCGAAGCAGCGCGCGACCATCTGGCCCAAGGCAATCCCCACAAGGCCGCCGAATTGTTGCGACGGTTGGAGCGGGAAGTCTTGCAGGCGCAACGAGAGATGGACTTGGTGATCTTTTCCCACCGCGCCGGGCCACACCCTGGGGGCGACCTGCGCGAAGGAATGCGCCAGATCACCGAAGAAGCGCAAGGACGCTTCGACTTGCACATCTCTCTTGAAGTGCAGTTGTTGACCGGTCAGTCAATCTCGGTACCTATCACCGAGACACTGTTGCGCGTCTATCGGGAGGCGGTCGTGAACATCGTCAAGCATGCGAACACCCGCGATGTGGAGGTACGCGTAGTGGGAGCCACTGACCATATCGCGATGTGCATCAAGGACAAGGGGTGTGGTTTTGATCCGCATGAGACGCGCTTCAGGTACAGTGGGTTAAGCATGATTCGTGAAAAAGTGGAAGAGCAAGGCGGTTGTCTTCGTATTGACAGTCACCCGGGCCAGGGGGCCATTTTGGCGGTTGAGATTCCGCTTTCCTCTTAAGTCCATCTGCTGGGTAGTAACCGACAAGTTTCTTTGAAAGGAGGTGTGATGATGAAGAGAACTGAGCGGCAAGGCACGTGGGGAGAGGACGAACGCATTTCGGTGCTCTTAGTAGATGATCATCAGAGCTTTTTGGACGGAATGGTAGCCCGTCTGGAGGCGCATGCTAACGAGTTTCGCGTAGTCGGCGCGGTGACTTCCGTCAAGGAAGCGTTGCAGATTATCGCCGGCGATCCGCCTGATGTGGTACTGCTTGACTTGAAGGTGCTATCTGGGCAAAGCCTTACTGAGGAGCCGGATATCAAATCGGGGCTTGAAGCAATCCGTGCTATTCATCAGCAGACTCCTTCCACAAAGATTGTGGTGCTCAGTGCGTATCACCGACCAGAACATGTGGCACAGGCACTACAATCCGGTGCGGTAGGATATGTGTATAAAGGCCGTTCCGGCGACGAGGTGCTGGAAAGCATTCGACGCGCCCATGTTGGTCAAGTCCTCTTCCACCCTGAGATTGCCCAAAAGCTGCTCGAAACCCTGCAGAAACCGGAGCGTTTCGAGGGAGAAAAGCGCGAGAGTGGTCCCCTCACCCCGCGTGAGCGCGAGGTGTTGCAGCTGATTGCGGAAGGTAAATCTAACCAGGAAATTGCCAACCAGCTGCAAATCTCGCTCGGCACGGTGAAGAAACATGTTACCAATATGCTCGAAAAAATGCATCTGCGCAGCCGCGTCGAGGCAGCGTCGTTATATTGGCGTACCCGGTCGCAAGATTATTCTGCCTCCTGAGTAGCTGCTTTGGGTAGTATTCCTGCTTTGTCACAAATACTCCTTTGGATTAAATCCACCCTTAATCTTTTTTGTTACAACCTTGAGTGTATTGACGCCGTCTTGAACCCATGTTTTAATAAATAATTGAAGAAACTATCTTAGGAGGATGGAAGTGGCAGAAGTGACTCTCCCCAAGCGTATTGAGTGGACGGGTTATCGCGGTGTAAAGGTCAGGGTGGGCAAGAAGAAACGGGAGGCATGTTATGGCTACAGTGAACATGGATCCCCAATTCAGCTGTCTTATGATCGCGTTCTTAGTTGGGATCATCATAGGCATCATCATCGGTGGCGGTATCGGACGACCTCCTATGATCTTTCCCTAGGAGACAGGCGATAGCGGTGCCGGAGTTGCTTATAGATGTATCCCTGGGTGACGATTCTCTCTTATCCGAAGCTTTACACCGTGCAAAGCCTCGGTGTGATAGCGTCAGTCTACTGCTGCCCTGTGGATCAGCTGCGCGGTTGCGACTCCCAGGCCCATTGTGACCCAGAACAGGGCAACCAAATGGATAAAATTGATGTTGAAGAAGAAATGATCAAAAACCCCGCTGACCAATGCTCCGGCCAGTGCCGCGATACAGGCCAGCACGTATCCTTCGCTTTCTCCGCCGCGCGGCGCACGCCGTAGCGCTTGCAATGTCACAATAAAATAAACCGACACGACGATCAGAAAGAGGAACAAGCCCGGCAAACCTATCTGCTCAGCCATGAGCAGGTATAAGCTGGATACTCCCAGATAAAGGTCGATGTCAGGTGTGCCGGTGAAGCCTACCCCTAAAAATGGATAGCGACTAATCAAGATCAGCGCGTCCTTGTACTCGCCGAAGCGCATCTGGGTGGCCAGGTCTTCGCCGCGCAATCCCTCCCATAGGCGGGTGACGTATACCTGGGTAACCGGCAGGACGAGAAATAGGATGGCCAGCACCGCCAGCAGAATCAGGAGCTTGCGATAACGCAGGATGCCCACCAGGGTAAGCGCCAATGCCAACCCAACCATCGAACCGCGGGAGAAGGTCAACAGAAGGCAAAGCGCACTCAGTCCGGCGCACGGCACCAGCCACAGGCGAGGTAGGACAGGGCGGACAGCGAAGAGCTGTACCACTGCTACAGCGGTCACGATGACAAGCAGTCCTCCCAACGCATTGGGATCAATCGAGGTGCCGATGGCACGCATCGGTTGCGTGGGGTCGTCCTCCACGTAACGCAGGATGCCCGCGCCGGCGGGATAGTTGAACACGGCCAGTTTGGAGAGGATGCTCACCGTCCACGCCTCTGGCAGCACGTAGAACAATACCCCCAACCCGCTGCTCATGCCGCCGGCAACAACTAGTACGGCAATGATGCGGCGCAACGCGCCCAGATCGCGCACTTGATATAACACCACGAAGAAGAGGGTGATAGCCAGCAAGACCTCAACGAAACGGCGCAATACGGTCACACTGGGCGGCGAATGTGCCAGACCGGCTACAAAGGTGACCAACGTCCACAGGAGGAAAGCCAGGATGGGGATGCCTAATGCGGAGACCTCGAAAGTGTGCTGCTTGCGCGCTACGATGCGCAACAAGGAAACGGCGAACACCGCCAGCAACGCCAGGTCAATGAACGTCGGGCGAAAACCGATGTCCAGCGGCACAGCGGCATAGGGGAGGAGACAGATGAGCATCAGCAGCAGTGGCAATCCCCACTGATCCGAGCGTAGCAAAAGCGCGGCAATCCCCAGTGCACCTAACAGACCCGACGCCGGCAACGCACCCAGTCCGCCTATCAGGGTGCCTACTACCACGCCGACCAGCAACGCCACACCCATCGCGCTGACAGCAGCCAGGCGCGGATCGCGTGCCACCAGGGCCATTCGTAGCCAGTCTGAGACGGGATAACGTTCAGGAAAACGCGCCGATAATCTCATCGCTAACATTCTACAGCTAATCTCTAGCCTGGGCTGGCCAGGATCTCCCATCCTCCACCGTGAACTCAGCGGCCCTTCCCGCTCAAGGAAAAGCGGCCGTTTAACCGCTGCAACATTACCTCAACGTAGTCCTGCCCCTGTCCCAGCAGACGCACTCGCCGCCCTGTGGGCAGATCATACAGGCCGATGCGCAACCGGTAGCGTCCATCTCGCATCTGCGGCGGCAAACTCAACGCATAGGCATCGAGCACCACCTCCCCGGGGCTCCACAAAGAGGTCGGATAGCGCCCTTGGTGCGGCATATTGTCCTGTTGGACCACCAAGTTGGTGTGCTCGTCCAGCAAATGCGTAAAAACGGTGTAGTCATGCGCAACGACACCGGTCGCCTGCCAGTGCAGCACAATCGCAAGCACATCGGACGCGCTCGAGGTGGGAAGATCCAAGCCGCGCAGAAGAATGTTATCCTCGAAAGAGGTCAGCAAGTCAAATGTGGGTGGGGGTGGTGGTGCATCCTGTACTAGCAATTTACCCAATACTACACTGTCGGTGGCAGCCCGTTGGCCGGCGATGATGACAGGTAATCGCGCCAAGGAGGTGCGATGATACAACCCAATCTCGAACCGATAGACACCCTCAGGCGCGTCCGACGGCAAGGTAAAGTAATGTATCTCTGTAACAGAAAGGTTTGTCGGCCATATCTGAGCATATGATAGGGAAGAGCTCCCCAGGGCTTCGTTGATTTGTGCGATACGTTGATCACTTGCTAGATGGTAGAGGTGGATGAACACGTCATAGTCACCCTCGACGAAGCGCAATGCTCTCCAGGCGAGATAGAGCGCCACACTCTGATTACGTGTTGTCATTGTCGGTTGGATCGCGTAGCCGGTGAGTGCTACTTCATCTTTCCACTGAATATCGGTGGGTTGTAGTGATAAGGGCGCCTCCCACAGATGGATGATGTCAGAAACAAAGGTGCAGATCCTGGCTTCCGATGTACCATTATCAGCATTTAGGACAAAGCGCGATTCACAATTGCGTGTACTCGCAGCTAGTTTTTCCACCCGATCGTTTGCCAGTTGAGGAAGCAGGTAGATAGTCCCATCATCATTGGGTATAGGTCTGAGCAGAAACCAATTCGGAGGCAGTTTCGCCTCACTGTGAGGAAGAACGATGTCAATCTTGCTTGGAGGCAATAAGGTGAGCACTTGCTCAGCTGAAAGGCTCGCGAGAACAGGATATCGGGCTTGTAACAAGAACATGCTTGTAGGATTGCCACACAACTTTCTGGGGCATAATATCAAGCCGTCGGCGCGACGGTTTAAGTGGTGAACCAGTGCCGGTATATAGCCGTTATCGGGCACGTTATACTCGGTGGCCCAGGTGCCAAAATAGTTGTTGAAGCTACTTGTACCTACCAAAACTAACAATAAGAGGTTAGGCATTGCAATGCATATACTACCGGGGATACGACGGAGCAGTGCTTGATCTTTTTTGTCTGGGGTACGCAGCCGGCGATAGAGGAACGTACCTGATGTTGTCATACCAATGGCAGCGATCAGACAATTCGCCGGCCAGGCGATAATGCCGCGTAAGATGGTGGTCGTAGCGTCCCAATTCTGTCGTGACAGCAGCACCGGTAACCAACCCAAAACCAGCCAAACAAGGATGAACCAAGCCGTATCGCGTCGAATTTTACGCACACAGGCGGCTAGTCCGATCAACATAAAAACCACGACCAACCCATGAAGGCTTGGCCATTGACCCAGCCAGATGCCGCCGCCCAACTGGATCAATAACACCCGGCTCAAGTTGGCAATCAGTGCCTCCTTTAACGTATCTCCGGATAGGGAGATCGCCTCGACACGGCTGCTGAAGGCTTGCGGATTGTTAATGAAGTAGACTAAAAGAGGTGTGACTACAATTATCGCGGCAGACCAGAACATCGCCAGGCCAACAGCTCGGCGCCGTACGATAGAGTTTCGAAAACCCCGCATCAGCCATACCATGGTTACCAAAATGAACAGACCGGGTAACAAACGTGCTGCTAAATAGATATACTGACTCAGCCCCAATAGTAAACCACTGAGTACCCACCATCTTCGGCTGCATCGCTCATCGCACTGGGACAGTTGATCAGCGCGGATAACGAGCCAAACAATGGCTAGAAGCAATGGCAACAGTGAGATGGCACGTAGAGATTGTCGGCTGAAGAAAAGATGCCAGTAACAAATTGCCATACCAGTTGCGGCAAGGGAGCCCATAACCGTACGGACGAGCGGGCTGGTCAACGCATTGGTGGTCATAGCTAGTTGGCGACCCACCACGTAAGTGAGCGGAATAGCCAATGTTCCGACGAACACGGATGCGAACCGTAATCCGAAGATAGAAACGCCGATCACCTGCAGAAGCAGCCCTTGCAGATATAGAAACAAGGTCTCGCGGCCGAAGTTGTTTTGCAGGAACGGGGTCAGCCAACCCGCACGCACCAGCTGCAGAGCATCCAATCCATCTATGCTCTCGTCCATGCTGAGCACCAACGGCAGCTCGTCCAACCTGATGACGCGCACTGCGAAGGCAATCCATATCAGGAACACCATGAACCCGAGGGAAAACGTGCGCAGGGCCGCTGGATGAACTCGCTTGGATGCCGGGTTCGCGCTCATTCATTTACCCCGTCGGTTGCTCCGCTCGGGAGATGCAATGTAGCCAGGTAGATGGCATCGTGCAGGGGAGCCGGCCCACTTGTGCCCGTCAAAGCCAGCCGCTGACCGGTGGCGACGTCATACAGCCCGACCAAGACAGAATAGTCTCCCGGCGCAAGCTGGGGCGGCAGCGGCACAATGACCTCGTCACGGATGGTCTCCCCGACATCCCATAGCGAAGTGGGATAAGCACCTTCGGCCGGTGGGCGGTCCATCTGCGCCACGATGCGGGCGGCTTCGGGCTGCCCCGCCGCGGTGGTGCTCACCAAATGCACGAAGGTGGTGTAATCACCGGGCAGCGGGGCATCGCAACGCCAGTAGAACACGAGCTTCAGCGCTCTCGCTCGCACCGACAGGTCATAACCGATGAGGGTGACCAGCCCGCCCAGATGGTCGGCGCGCGGGTGCTCAGGAGCGGGTGTGCTGACAATCACCCCCGGCGGCGCACCGCCCACCTTGATGGTGGTCAGGGTGACGCTGTTTTCGTCCAATCTATTGCCCTTGGTGTCAACCAGATACAACGGGAAGATCTGCCCTCCCAGCACTTGGTAGAGTCCGACATCCAGATGGTAGACACCGGGTGGCGCTGCTGCGTCCACCGGCAATAGATACGCGTCCTGCACCACTTCACCAGCCGTCCACAGGGCGGTGCTATAATAATCACGTGGGACGCGATCGCGGCCACCCCATCGGCGCAGATCGGCGCCCAACAGATGATTAAAGACAATATAGTGTCTCTGCACGTCTCGTTCAGCCCGCCAATAGAGCGTGATGGGCAGCGCTTCACCCGGTTGCACGTTGCGCTCAGGAAGGTCATAGCCCAACAAGGTGATTTCGCCGCCGAACCGAGCGTTCACCACATGTTGCATGGGCGGCACAGCAAAATTGCGTTGACGTAGGCGCACTTCCAGCACTGGCTCGCTGACAAAGGTATGCTCCCCATAGCGCAATTGCACCCGATAGAGACCTGCTGACCAGCGCGCACC
>Ga0308395_1002311_pt1 | contig 11070 bp, 7 predicted proteins | sample Hotspr20SampleP4_FD_202097 | JGI IMG/M metagenome (GOLD analysis project Ga0308395, IMG submission 202097) | Hot spring phototrophic mat microbial communities from Mushroom Spring, Yellowstone National Park, Wyoming, United States - 20050930_P4 ...
ATTAACACCCTTGACAGCCGTTACGCTGATGTCAAATAACACCGGGGCATTAACATCTATCATATAAAAATCAATGTCACTTTCAGTATTAATAAAACCATCAATGGATTTTCCAACAGTTATAAGGTTAGCCTGAGTGTAGGTATCATTGGGTTCAATTTCTAGTAGTATTTCTTTTTTACATGTTATAAACATGATGCAACAAAGCAGAATATATATCCATAATTGTTTTTTTGTCATAAACATCCCAATCCAATTAATGATTTTTTTATATAGCATAGAAACAATTTGGCTAAATTGTTACCATCCGTGCAATTTAAGTCAAGTATCATTTTTGTTGACAGTAAATTTATATTTAGATTTGACATTTTTAAAGCATAAAGAGCATCATTAAATTCATTATTGCTTATTCTTAATACGGCGATATAGGTTTTTTTGCACCTGCATAGGTTCTTTTAATTATCACATTGGTGAATGTAGTTAAAAAATTGTGATGTTATTAAAAGGAGTAACATTATGACCACAAGATCAAAATTATATCTTATTGGCACTGTAATTATAATTCTGTTGCTTTCCAGTGTATATCTTTATTTCAAATATTTTTTTACTTATGAGCAGAAAAACATTGTACAACGTAAAATTGAAACCATAACCGGGCAAAATCTCACCATTACCGTATTTGGGTATGATGGCAGGATAATTAAACGCTGGTACGGAGTTGAAAAGATAACCACGCCAAAAGATGGCCGCAATTATTCTTTTTTCTATACCCGTGAAGGGAAATATGTACAGATACCCGCCAGTGTGTGGTATATTGCCGAAGAGGAGTAACCGTGCTTGACCAGAGCATTCAATACATTAAAGGGATTGGCCCCAAACGAGCTTCAATCTTAAAGCAAGAGCTAGGCATTGAAACCGTTGAGGACCTGCTTTACTTTTTACCCAGGAAATATATTGACCGCTCCAATACAAAACAAATCAAAGACTGTTTTGTTAATGACCTTGTGACAGTTACCGGTATTGTTAAACAGGTAAAAATTTCAGGACACAGGCGTAAGTTCCTTGAAGTTGTTATAGATGATGGCAGCGACACGTTATCAGGTGTTTTTTTTGGCGGCATACAGTATTTTCTTAAGCTTTTTGAAGTTGGGGATATGGTACTGTTTTCAGGCAAAGTGGATTATTATAGCACCAAGCAGATTGTTCATCCGGAGTATGATTTTATTGGCGATAGCTCTGATACATTACACACAGGCAGGATAGTGCCAATCTACCCTTCAACCGAAACACTCAAATCACATGGATTTAACTCACGGGTTTTCAGGAAGATTATCCACAGCGCACTTGAATTGGCAAGGGAGCATATACAGGAACCTTTTGACAATGAGATGGTTAGCAGGCTAAAACTAATGCCGCTTCCCCAGGCTATACAGCACATTCATTTCCCTGCTACAATGCATGAAGTACATCAGGCACGTTTGCGTTTAGCATTTAATGAACTTTTTTTTCTTCAATACTATTTACACCTTTCACGGCAATATATCAGGGAAACACATAAACATGCAAAACCTACAATAAATGATTCCCTGTATAACAATTTCATGCAAACATTGCCATTTACACTTACCGATGACCAGATAAAAGCTGTACAGGAAATAATTAATGACTTGCAAGCCGATTTTCCCATGAACCGCCTATTACAGGGTGACGTTGGTTCTGGTAAAACTGTAGTATCCATGATTGCAAGCATTGCTGTGGTGAGCCGTGGACAGCAGGTTGCCTTTATGGCACCAACGGAAATACTGGCTCAACAGCATTATGCTACATTTAAAAAGCTTTTACCGGCTTCTATACATGTGCAGTTGCTTACCGGTTCAACACCTGCTGCCGAGCGTAAAGAAATTCTTGCGGGCTTAAAAGATGGGTCTATTAATATTATCATAGGCACCCACGCCTTGATTCAGGAAACAGTACAGTTTGCCAATTTAGGATTCATTATTATTGACGAGCAGCATCGCTTTGGTGTCAATCAACGCGCAAGTTTACGAACCAAAGGTTATATGCCTGACCTTTTAGTCATGACGGCAACACCCATTCCCCGGTCACTATCGCTAACCCTGTATGGTGACTTAGATATTTCAATAATTAGACAAAAGCCTGCAAACAGAATCCCCATAACAACACTTGCTTTCCCAACATCAAAATTAGAAGCTGTATATCGTTCACTTGAAAAATATATGAACGAGGGCAGGCAAATATATTATGTGCTGCCAATAATTGAAGATTCACAAAAGCTTGATTTAAAATCTGCCACAGCAACCTACGAGCAGCTTATAAAGCGATTCCCAAATAAAACTATTGCCCTGCTACATGGAAAACTTACCAATGAAGAAAAAGAAAATATCATGCAGGAATTTAATAACCACGCCATTGACCTTTTGGTCAGCACAACCGTAATAGAAGTAGGAATTGATGTAGCCAATGCATCCATTATAGTTATTGAGCATGCGGAGAGGTTTGGGCTTTCACAGCTTCATCAGTTGCGTGGCCGTGTTGGGCGTGGTGAATATAAATCGTTTTGTGTTTTGATTTATCCTGATGACATCCCTCAGGAAAGCATGCAGCGCATACATATTTTAACATCAACAGATGATGGGTTTGTTATAGCTGAAGAGGATTTAAAAATGCGAGGAGCAGGCGAATTTATTGGCACCCGCCAGCATGGCCAGGGTATTGCCTTTGAATTTGCAGATCCTGTTAACGATTTTGAACTTATCAGTATTGCCCGAGAAGAAGCACAAAAGCAGGTAGAAAGATTAAAAAATATCCCCGCACTCTTTGAAAATATTAAACGAACTCATGCCATGAATATACTGGAAGGGTTAAGAAAAAAACATATATTAACACTGCTTTCGTAGTGAGTTATTTACCACAACAATGTTTATATTTTTTCCCACTGCCACACGGACATGGGTCATTACGGCCAATTTCAGCCCCGGTTTGTTGTTGAATCGCATCAATAATATTCTTGTTATTCATCTTTTGCAAATTAAATATCTTTGCATGTTCTTTCAATGCAATTTGGGTATCCCACATCACACGTACAAAGCCAGTTAATTTTTTCAGGAAAGTAGTATCATTGGCAAAATCCTCTTCTGACCACTTGTCTTCCATGCTTGCAATTAAAGCTTTCAGTAGATTAACATTGCCAATAAATATTGAATATATCTTGTTTACTTTCTCGTTTTTCAGCATTTCATCAAGCTGGCCTGTAGATAAATATTTTAAAAACGTTTCAGCACGCATAACAGAAGCTTGCACATACGCTGAATATGCTTCACGAGTTTTAATGTTAAAATCAGGCTCTTCAAGTTCGCTGTCTTGAAAGCGCTGTAAACGAAGAAGATAAAACCATAATGACTCAAGCTGATCAGCTATATCTTTGTTTTCCAGCACTTCTTCATTAAAAAAATCTTTTACAAGTGACCGCAGGGTAAAACTTCCCGCCGAGGCCTGCACCCCTAAAATAGCAGCTTTGAGATTATATATGTCAATAGGTATATTATTTGAATCTAGAATCTTTTTAAAATTTTCATCCCCTTTATATTGTTTAACTGTGAACATACTAAACCTTCATCTTACTTAAATATTGTTCTATCTACAAAGCGATTGAAAATTAATATTTGTTTCTGATTATAAACCTGCATGGCTTTTTGTTTTATAAATGATTTGCGATCTAACTTTTTTAATGTGTCCGGATTTAATGTCCCAAGATATGCGTCAATTTTTGCAACAAAATTGTCTATTTCAGAAAAATATTTCTTTGAAACTTGCCTGCGAATTAAATCAAGAGCATTAACGCTATCAAATGGTAAATCTCTGTTATTTACGTTATTTTGGCACCATTCCAAAACAATGGTCTTCAAAAATTCATAGGGTAATAACTTTTTGATTTTCTTGCCATCCCTTGAACTGAAACAGTACCCTTCCCCTGTTATCTGTATATCAGCTAAAAGTAAACGGCAAATAGTATGAGGCCCTAAATGATAATAAAATAGCCACTGATCATTATCCGGAATTTCAAAATATTCAATACTTTCATTTAAAATATATACAATTTTTTTATTCATAAACTCAACAAAATCTTCAACGATATCATATTGATCTTTATCAATAGATAGCTTAATCAATGCTCTCCGTAATTCTGATTTAATTTGGTCATCGGTCACCTGCTTTTTGGTATAATAAACCATATATTCAAGATCTTCTTTTTCAATGTTCAATACATTTTCGTCTACCATTAGAATATAAGGTTCCCGTGTGTTCCATGGTTTTGTGCCCTTCACTGTAAATGGAATTGTACTTTGTTGGGGAAAAAATTCAGATTGTGTTTTACTTTTCTTGTTATCATATAGTTCATTTTTATGGTAACCGGTAGTATACACAGGTTCTTCCAGACTAGATGAACTTAAATGTGCTGTTTTTTGCATATCCTCGTTGAGAGTTTCGGATGGATATTTTTCTGCTTCAGAGGTATTCAGTTCATTCAATAAACTTTGCACTGAATAGGACTTATATTCATTAAAACGCAATTTAGACCGTATATCAACATCAGCTAAATTATAATGATGTGAAAGCAAACCCAAATGGCGTGCTATTATTTCCAGCAAGATATCTGTTGCTTTACACAGGCTGATTCCCTCAACAATAATATCATTAAGTACTGATGACAGTTGCTTACCACCCTCAGCAAAGTTAAACACCGCAGATTGTTTTTCAAGTTCTGCCCAATCCTTTTTAATAAGGGTATTGAATGATCGCAGCAGTATATATGTATCTTTGAGTACTATGAAGTCCAGCCTGTTATCATCAGGGTAATCGTCGGGAAAATAAAGGGGGAAATCCTTAGTTGCTTTTCTTTTTAAACTTCCTTCATTAATTTCACTTATAAATTTATCTGTTAAAATTTCAACATCTTCAACAATTTTAAATATTGAATATGAAGATTTTTTTACTATAGGCACTACCTGTTCAGGAACCTCTGCAATATCAAGTCTTGAACGAAAAAGCTTTGCCAATTCAATGTGCTTGTGAATTCCATTGGAAAGCCCACGCTTAAAAAACTTTGCTACATCTGATATATTTTTTTTCTCCGGTAATGGTATATCACGGGATGCTTCATCTATTTGGTTTTCAATGTTATGTCCCGCATAATGCTTTACATGCGATTTCTGAACTGTATAATCTTTATCACTATCAATATCCTCTAATAACCTGTCCAGTTCATCATCTATCATACAAACCCCAAATTCTTTATGTTGGTATTACTTCTTTATCATCCAACAAAGGTTTTTGTGATGCTTTCTTTTTAACTTTTTCCACTTTTTGTTCCTCTTCAGGTTGATGTGGAGCTTCACCATTATGAATAGGTGGCAATGGTTCACCTTTCATTAAAAGTTCAATTTCCTGAGCATTTAATGTTTCACGCTCTATAAGGTTTGTGGCAATCAACTCAAATTTGTCACTATGTTCTTCTATGAGCTTAATAGCTCTGTCCCTGCAGCTGGTTACTATATCATGAACTTCCTTATCAATAAGTTGTGCTGTTTCTTCACTATAATCTCGGTGCTGAGCTATCTCACGTGCCAAAAATATCTGTTCCGTCTTTTTACCAAAAGCCAGTGGCCCTAATGTTTCACTCATTCCCCATTCACAGACCATACGGCGGGCAATATCAGTAGCACGCTCAATATCATTGCTTGAGCCTGTTGTAACCTGCCCAAACTTTATCTTTTCAGCAACATGGCCGCCAAATAGAATGGTAATCTGATTTAGCCAGTATTCCCTGTTATGCAGATGTCGTTCTTCTTTGGGCAAATGCATGGTTAATCCTAATGCCCTTCCACGGGGAATAACTGTTACTTTGTGTACAGGATCTGCACCAGTAAGAATACCTAATAATGCATGCCCGGCTTCATGATAAGCGATCACCTTCTTTTCCTCAGCAGAAATCAGGACTGACTTTCTTTCAGGGCCCATCAATACCTTATCCTTGGCATCCTCCATCTCAAGCATGCTCACGCGCTTTTTATTACGCCGTGCAGCCAGCAGTGCAGCTTCATTAACAAGATTTGCTAAATCTGCACCGGTAAATCCGGGTGTACCACGGGCAATAACCTTTAAATCCACATCTTTTGCTAAGGGAATTTTACGGGTATGAACTGCTAATATTTTTTCCCTTCCTTTGATATCAGGGATGTCAACAACAACCTGGCGGTCAAAACGGCCCGGCCTGAGCAACGCAGGGTCAAGCACATCAGGCCGGTTAGTAGCGGCAACAATAATAACGCCCTCGTTGGTTTCAAATCCATCCATCTCAACCAGAAGCTGATTCAACGTCTGTTCACGTTCATCATGTCCGCCACCCAATCCTGCTCCTCTAAGCCTGCCAACAGCATCTATCTCATCAATAAATATGATACACGGAGCATTACGTTTTCCCTGGTCAAAAAGGTCCCTAACCCTGGAAGCACCAACACCAACAAACATCTCTACAAAATCAGAACCGCTGATGGAAAAAAATGGAACACCAGCTTCACCAGCAACAGCACGTGCAAGTAAGGTTTTCCCAGTACCCGGAGGCCCTACTAAAAGAACCCCTTTAGGTATCTTGGCGCCAATGGAAATGAATTTCTTAGGGTCTTTTAAAAATTCAATGATTTCCTGAAGTTCAACTTTGGCTTCATCAACACCTGCCACATCGGCAAAAGTTACTTTATTTTTTGTTTCAGGCTGCAATTTAGCCCGTACTTTGCCAAAACTCATTGCCTTGTTGCCGGTGGACTGTATCTGACGTATCATAAAAAACCAGATAAACCCAAAGAAAAGAAGCCACGGCAGAAAATTAAGCAAGCCTTTCCAGAAAAGATTATCGTCAACCTCTTCGCCTTTAATTTCAACCTTGTTACTAATAAGTGTTTTTATTAAATCAGGATCCTGATAGGGTATTACTGTTTCAAAAAGATAGACTTTATCACCTTTGGTAAAGGTACCTTCAATTTTTTTACCATTAACTATCGTAACCGATTTAACTTTATTTTCGTATACTTTCTTTATGAAATCACTATATTGAAGCTGCTCAACTTTTTGGGTATTCATGTCATTCATTCGGAATATAGCGATAGCAAGGAGCGCTATAAGCAAAAGCAGAGCAACCTGTTTAGCAGCTTTATTCATATAATCTCCCGTAATTATCTGTGTTGATCAAGAAGTTACACATATATTGTACTATAGTCTTTACTTACAAGATACTACAAATACAGAAATACTCAAAGAAATTTATTGTACCATTCCCAACTTTTAGTGTAGGAGGATAAAAGCCGGTTGGCTTTAATGTATTGACATTTTACACAGTATTGCTATGCCAGTAACGAATAACAAGCATTTTTTGACCAGCTACAGGCAAAAAAGGTGGTGATATTTCAGCCTTTACAGTACCTGCTACATCAAAAAGCACCGCAGCTATCTGATTATCAATAACAATCAGGGGCACTTGCTTTTTTTGTTCTGGAGTAAGCTTGTAATCAATATATAAACGCTTTAATGTCCGTTTACCCGTTTTTCTGATAATTGCATCACCGGTACGTTTATTCCTGATAACAATATGGTCACATCCAGTATAACGGAGCATAATCACACTACTATCAGAAGACACAACATCATGTGATTCAGTAACAGCGCATTGAACGGTAATACCAGCTTGCGTGACTGCAACCGTTTCTTCAACAGGAAGTGTATATTCATAGTAACTATCGCCCAAAATTAAAGGGTCAGAGCAAAAAATCAAAAATGGCGTAGCATCATAGTAGCGCCTGTATATGTAGATTCCTTTTCCCTCAAAAAGGGTAACATTCTTTTTTTTTGAGCTATGCGCTTTATACAGTGCATCCAGAATATCAGAATCAACATATTTTTTGAGATAGTTACTGATAATATACGCACAGTAAAATTTAAATATATATTGGCTGTGTGCAATAGCCCTTTCCTGCACCTGAATATAACCTGGCTGAAATTGAATAAATCCGGGATACAGTGCGTGCATCATATCGTTGATGCTCTGTACAGCATCTTGTGCCTGCTTCTGAAGATTTATAAGCGCATCATCATACTGTGGGAATCGTCTTTGTATGTGCGGAATAACACTATGGCGGATATAGTTTCTAAGATATGTAGTATCGTCATTGGTATGGTCATGCCTGAACGATAACGCATTATACTGTAAATAGGCATACACCTCATCCTGTGACAGCACAAGTAACGGCCGTATAATGTTTCCACTTTTCAAAGCAATTGCCTGTAAGCCTGGCAATCCTGTTCCCTGAAACATACGCATCAAAAGCGTCTCAACCTGGTCATTTTTTGTATGTGCAGTTACAATTTTGGTATAGCCATACTGTTGTGCTATCGTGTTAAGTCGCAAATACCGGTATTCGCGTGCCTGCTGCTCAAAACTTTTTCCCTGTTCTTTTTTATTAAGAAAATCAAATCGTTCAATAAAAGCGCCAATGCCATACCGTGAAGCCTCATGAAGCACAAAAAGAAGATCGCTAAATGATTCCTCGCCTCGCACCTTATGGTCGCAATGATAGATAGCAAGGCTACATCCAAGTTGTTTGTGTAACGTATAAAGTATATGCAATAGTGCCATAGAGTCCTTGCCAGCAGAGACTGATACCAATAGTCTATCGCCAGGTGCAATAAGGTTATTATTTTTTATAAAATCATAAACTTTTTGTATAATAGTTTGCATATCGTAACTATTGAAATTTAGAAAATATATACCACTAGTAAACAAAATAGATATATCTTGTACAAGTAATATAATAATTCTTTTGATAAATTTTATATATCAGGCAAATGATGCTTTTTGTATTATTTGGGGGTGGGGTCCCCAATATAATTTCAAATTGTCGTTTCAATCTCCATACTATTTCCTCCCAAAGCAGTATATATAGTTTGAATGAGTTGATTACAGGATAGTTCCCAGCAAAAATTTTTCAAGCATAAAAAATGCATAAATGGTGAAATTCAACAAATGTATAGTATACTTGCATAAACTATCTTACCTCAATACATTATGCAGTTGACGTTGCAAGCACCATGCTATATAATAGCATAAAAAAACAAACCATTTTGTAAGGAGATAGTTACTATGGACATCACCATTCAAAAACGAATTGAACAATGGCAAAAGCCACCATTTGACATTAATACAATACAAGAAATCAAACAGCTTGTTGAACAAAAGAACGAAAAAGAACTTTACGAACGTTTTTATACCACTCTGGAATTTGGCACAGGTGGACTGCGTGGCATCATTGGTGCGGGCACCAACCGCATGAACATCTACACCGTTGGCATGGCAACGCAAGGCCTTGCAAACTACATTGTCCAAAAAGGAAATGCTAAAAAGGGAGTGGTTATTGCGTATGACTCGCGCCGCATGTCCGATGTGTTTTCAAAAGAAGCAGCCTCTATTTTAGCAGGCAATGGAATTACAGTATATCTTTTTAAGGACATCATGCCCACACCAATCTGTTCATTTGCAATACGCCATTTCAATGCCACAGCAGGTATTGTTATCACAGCCAGCCACAATCCACCGGAATATAATGGGTACAAGGTGTACTGGGAAGATGGCGGCCAGGTTGTTCCACCCCAAGATAAAGAAATAATTAATGAAGTATCAAAAATTCAGGATATTACACAAATTAAAAAGATGAATTTTGATGCGGCGATAGCTCATGGCATTATATCTCTGATTGGAGATGAAATCACCGAAATCTATGCTAAAAAACTTTCCCAGGTTAGATTCAAATCCGATGAGCTATCGCCCATACATATTGTTTATACACCATTACATGGAACTGGTTACCGTATAGTGCCGCACATACTCAAAATATTTGGGTTCCCCAATGTCCATATTGTTGAAAAACAAGCAATCCCGGATGGCAATTTCCCAACTGTAAAATCACCTAACCCTGAAGAAAGCGAAGCGCTAACAATGGCAATAGAGCTTGCACAACAAATCAATGCCGACATAGTCTTAGCAACCGACCCCGATGCAGACCGCATGGGTGTAGCATTCAAAGATGACAACGGCCAATACAGGCTTATCAACGGCAATCAGATAGGCAGCATGCTTTTATATTATATTTTGTTACAGCTAAAAGAACAGAACAGACTGCCAAAAAACGGATTTGTTGTTAAAACAATTGTTACTACTGATTTACAGCAGGAGATTGCTGACCATTTCAATGTTACTATTGAAAATGTCCTCACAGGATTTAAATGGATAGCAAAAAAGATGAATGATTATGAAGGATCACATGTATTCATTTTTGGTGGCGAAGAAAGCTATGGCTACCTGCCATTAGATTTTGTGCGGGATAAGGATGCAGTAAGTTCATGTTATTTCTTTGCTGAGATGACACACTGGCTTCACACAAACAACAAAACATTGAAAGACTTTCTGTATGAAATATATGCACAGTTTGGCTACTACAACGAAAAGCTTGTTTCCCTTACATTAAGGGGTGTTGAAGGCATTCAGAAAATAGAATCAATTATGAAGCATTTCAGAAGCAATCCACCAAAACAGCTGGCAGGGACAGATGTTACAGCAATACTTGACGTAAAACAGGGAACGCTTACTGATGTTGTACAGGGCACCTCAACATCTGTGGATTTGCCTTTATCGGATGTGTTGCAGTTTACGCTTGCAAATGGCTCAAAAGTAACCATGCGCCCTTCAGGAACGGAACCCAAAATTAAGTTTTATTTCAGCTCACGTAAAAAGGGACCAAACATAAAACAACTTGAAGAAGAAGTAACACAGTATAATGAAACACTGGCAAGTGAATTATTAAAAACAATTGATTCAATTATCCAATAACTAAAAGCTTGTTTGATGTCATTGCGAGCCCCACTGGGGCGTGGCAATCTTAATTTTGTAGAAAAAGATTGCTTCGCTTCACTCGCAATGACTGGTTATTCTCATAATGTCATTGC
>Ga0308395_1002329_pt1 | contig 10986 bp, 7 predicted proteins | sample Hotspr20SampleP4_FD_202097 | JGI IMG/M metagenome (GOLD analysis project Ga0308395, IMG submission 202097) | Hot spring phototrophic mat microbial communities from Mushroom Spring, Yellowstone National Park, Wyoming, United States - 20050930_P4 ...
CCAAAAAAATCAAACACGACCCATCGAAAGGAGTTCAGTACTACAAGCTCATCAAATTCCAGCGCAGCAACGCAGGCACATGCATCAATCAACGCCCCCTCGTAACCAAAGGTCAGCACATCCAAAAAGGTGACGTACTTGCTGATGGTCCTTGTACTGATAATGGTGAATTGGCCTTAGGACGTAACGTCCTTGTTGCTTTTATGCCCTGGAATGGCTACAATTTTGAAGACGCCATTCTCATTTCGGAACGAATCGTCAAGGAAGATATCTATACCTCCATACACATCGAAGAATTCGAAATTAGTGCACGCGACACGAAACTTGGTCCAGAAGAGATCACCCGCGATATTCCTAACGTTAGCGAAGAAGCTCTCAAAAACCTCGGGCCCGATGGAATTATTCGTATTGGTGCGGAAGTCAAACCCAACGACATTTTGGTTGGCAAAATCACCCCCAAATCGGAAACAGAACTCGCACCGGAAGAGCGTCTGCTGCGTGCCATCTTTGGAGAAAAAGCTGCTGACGTCAAAGACTCCTCGTTGCGAGTACCCTCGGGAGTCTATGGTATCGTTATGGACGTCAAAGTAACCTCCAACCTAACCAAAAAAACCCAAAGAACGAAACTCACTCCTGCGGAAGCCAAACGCCAAATCAAACAAATCGAAGAGGAATATCTTCAAAAAGTGCAGGAACTCAAAGAAAAACTCACCGACGCACTCGCAAACATCCTTTTAGGAGAAAAAATTCCTCTGGATGTTGTTAACGCCGAAACCGGGGAAATCATCATCCCGGCTAACCGCAAAATCACTAAAACACTGTTGGCCAAACTCGCTGACTGTTACAACCAAATCGAAATCGAACCCTCCCCCATTCGCATTAAAATCCGTGAAATCATAGCCCAATTTGAAGGTAAATTCGAACAACTTGCCAACGAAAAGATGCTGCAAATCGATCGCATCGAAAGTGGAGACGACATTGATCCGGGAATCATCAAACAAGTCAAAGTCTACATTGCCAGCAAAAGAAAACTCAGTGTTGGTGACAAAATGGCCGGCCGCCACGGCAACAAAGGAGTGGTAGCAAAAATCGTCCCCGAAGAAGATATGCCGTTTTTGCCTGACGGCACACCCGTCGACATCGTCCTTAACCCTCTGGGGGTTCCCTCCCGCATGAATGTCGGACAAGTACTAGAAACCCACTTAGGTATGGCAGCAAAAATCCTTGGCTTCAAAGTAGCCACTCCCGTCTTCGACGGTATTCATGAAGACCAAATCCGTGAATTCTTGCGTCAGGCCAAAGAAAAAGAACCACAGTTTTGTTCCGACGAGGATGGCAAAAACTACCTCTACGACGGACGCACAGGAGAACGCTTTGACCAACGTGTCGTAGTTGGCTACATCTACATGATGAAACTCAACCACCTTGTTGCCGACAAAATTCACGCCCGTGCCGTCGGGCCCTACTCGCTTGTTACCCAACAACCACTTGGTGGAAAAGCCCAACACGGCGGGCAACGCTTCGGAGAAATGGAGGTTTGGGCACTCGAAGCCTACGGTGCAGCCTACACACTACAAGAACTGCTCACTGTGAAGTCCGATGACGTTTCCGGACGAACGAAGATCTACGAAAGCATCGTCCGTGGAGACAATTACCTCCAATCTAGCACGCCCGAATCCTTCAATGTCTTAATCAATGAAATGAAATCTCTCTGCCTCGATGTTAAAGTCGGCAAACGGACCGACCGTCGCATCGAAGTTAAACCACCCCAAGAAAACATACTTCCTAGCTGAAAACCACCACGAAAACCCCTATGCAAGACCTCACTCACCCAACTCCTTCCACCGAGAGCCTTAGAGAAGCACTCGGCTTAGAACGTAGTGTCGATTTCGACACAGTTTCCATCTGTATAGCCTCACCGGACACCATCCGCTCTTGGAGTCGAGGAGAAGTAAAAAATCCCGAAACCATCAACTACCGAACCTTCAAACCTGAAAAAAACGGCCTCTTTTGCGAACGCATCTTTGGCCCCACCAAAGACTGGGAATGCGCCTGCGGCAAGTACAAACGTATTAAATACAAAGGCGTCATCTGCGACCGCTGCGGTGTGGAAGTCACCCTTTCTCGTGTTCGACGCGAGCGTATGGGGCACATCGAGCTAGCGGTTCCCGTTACCCACATCTGGTTCCTCAAATGTATGCCAAGTCGCTTAGGCCTCATCATGGATATGACCTCAAAAACACTTGAGCGTGTGGTCTATTACGAAGACTACATCGTTGTCGACCCCGGTGACACCCCGCTGCAATTCAAACAACTCCTCAGCGAAACAGAATACCGCGAGGCACTAGAACAGTACGGTGAAACCTTTGTCGCCAAAATGGGAGCAGAGGCTATCCGCGACATTCTCAAAATGATCGACTTAGAAAAACTCGAACACGAACTGCAAGAATCTCTTACACACACCCGCTCCAAGCAAACCCGAAAAAAACTCGCTAAACGCCTCAAACTTGTTCAAGCCTTCCGTGCTGCTGGCATGCGTCCGGAATGGATGATCCTTGAGGTGCTACCTGTGATTCCACCCGATCTGCGACCGCTTGTTCCTTTGGAAGGTGGACGCTTTGCCACATCGGACCTTAACGACCTTTATCGGCGCGTCATCAACCGCAACAACCGCCTAAAAACCCTCCTGCAGCACAAAACCCCCGAAGTCATTATCCGCAACGAAAAACGCATGCTCCAAGAAGCTGTCGACGCATTGATCGACAACGGACGCCACGGCCGTCCCATACTCGGCTCCGGTAACCGCCCACTCAAATCTCTCTCAGACATGCTTAAGGGAAAAACGGGACGCTTCCGCATGAACCTTCTCGGGAAGCGCGTTGACTACTCCGGCCGTTCCGTCATCGTCATCGGTCCTGAGTTGAAGCTCCACCAATGTGGCCTTCCCAAAAAAATGGCGCTTGTCCTGTTTGAACCCTTCATTATACGCCGTCTGAAAGAACTCGGTTACGTGCATACTGTGCGGGCCGCCAAAAAACTCATCGAAAAACAAGAGCCCATGATATGGGACATTCTTGAAGAAGTCACCAAAGGTCACCCCGTGCTATTGAATCGCGCACCCACACTGCATCGTCTCTCCATCCAAGCTTTTGAACCAGTTCTTATCGAAGGCGAAGCCATCCGCATTCACCCACTGGTCTGCACTGCTTACAACGCTGACTTCGACGGCGACCAGATGGCCGTACACGTCCCATTAAGCGTCGAAGCCCAACTAGAAGCACGCCTTCTCATGCTAGCGCCTCTCAACATCTTTTCTCCCTCCAGTGGAAGGCCCATTACCACTCCCTCCCAAGACATTGTTCTTGGTTGTTACTACCTCACACAACATCCCCGGAAACCACGCGACCCCAATACCCTAATACCTATCTTCCGTGACGCCGATGAAGTCCTTCTTGCCAAAGCAGAGGGATCTGTGCACACCCATAGCCACATCATCCTCAAAAACCCTGACTACGGCCGCGACACTGCTTTTGGAGACAAAGAAAAGAAATACATCGAAACCACAGTAGGCCGTGTCATCTTCAACTCCATCTGGCCACCTGCCGTAGGTTTTATCAACGTACCCGTAGCCAAAAAACGCCTCGGCGACATCATCCTCAAATGCTACCAACTAGCTGGACACGCCACCACCGTAGAATGCCTCGACCAGCTGAAGAAACTCGGCTTCGAAGAAGCCACTCGCGCCGGCATATCCATCGGCATCAGCGACATGATTATCCCCAAAGAGAAGAAACAGGAAATCGAGCGGGCAAAACAACAAATCCAAATCGTTGAAAAACAATACAACGCCGGCATCATCACCGACGGCGAACGCTACAACCGCATCGTCGACATCTGGACGCACGCAGGCGAAGAAATCGCTAACGCCCTATTCCGCACCTTAGAACACAACGAGGGACGCTCCGAGATGAATCCCGTCTACCTCATGGTCGACTCTGGAGCCCGCGGCAACCGCCAACAAGTCAAACAACTTGCAGGCATGCGTGGACTCATGGCACGACCCTCTGGCGAAATTATCGAACGACCCATACTTGCGAACTTCCGCGAAGGCCTCACCGTGCTGGAATACTTCATCTCCACCCATGGAGCACGCAAAGGCTTAGCGGACACCGCGCTGAAAACTGCCGATTCTGGCTACATGACGCGTAAGCTCTGTGATGTAGCCATGGACATCACCATCACCGAAGAAGACTGCGGCACGACTCAAGGAATTTGGGTTGAACCCATCTACGAAGGCGAAGATGAAATCGTGAAGCTGGCCGACCGCATCATCGGTCGCACCTCCTGCGACGACATTCGCGACCCGGTTACCGGCAAACTCATAGTGCGTAGCGGTGAAATCTTTGATGATGCCAAAGCACAAGCCGTAGAAAAACTGGGCATGGAAAAAGTGCGCATTCGCTCGGTTCTTACTTGCGAAACCCAAAACGGGGTCTGCGCCAAGTGCTACGGACTGAACTTAGCCACCGCCAAACCGGCCCGTATCGGCGAAGCCGTCGGCATCATTGCTGCACAATCCATAGGCGAGCCCGGAACCCAACTGACCATGCGCACCTTCCACATCGGTGGAACGGCCTCGCAAGTTTTCAAACAACCCCAAATCAAAGTCAAACACGGTGGACGCGTCAAATACAACGACCTTCGCATCGTGAAAGCAGCGGACGGCAAAAACATCGTCCTCAACAAAAACGGAAGCATAACCATTCACGCACCCGATGGAAGGGAACTTGAGCGCTACAGCATCTTCATCGGCTCCTCCATCTCTGTAGACGATGGAGGCGAAGCTAAAAAAGGCACCATCTTAGTGGAGTGGGATCCTTACAACGTACCCATCCTCACAGAAAAATCTGGCGTAGTGCAGTTTGTGGACATTATTGAGGGAGTCACCATCAAGCGACAAACTAACGAATCAACAGGCTTGGTAGAAACCATCGTTATCGAACACAAAGAAGATCTCCACCCGCAAATCGTCATCAAAGACGAAGCAGGCAACATTCTCGCATCCTACGCCATCCCTGCAGGGGCTCACATCGAAGTGAAAAATGGCGCCCACGTCAAAGCTGGTGACCGTCTAGCGAAAACCCCTCGTAAAGTCGTCAGAACGAAAGACATCACCGGCGGCTTGCCCCGTGTTGCTGAGCTGTTTGAAGCCCGTCGGCCTAAAGACGCAGCGGAAATTGCTAAAATCGATGGAGTCGTGGATTTTGCTGGCACAACCCGCGGTAAACGGCGTCTCATCATCCGTAATACGGAAACCGGCGTCGAAGAAGAACACCTCATCCCTCTCAACAAACACATCATCGTTTTCAAGGGGGACCACGTCAAAAAAGGCAGCCAACTCACAGAAGGCCCTGTGGTGCCTCACGAAATCCTAGAAATCTGCGGGCCTCAGGAACTGCAAAGATACCTTCTAAACGAAGTGCAGGAGGTTTATCGGCTCCAAGGTGTAGAAATCAACGACAAACACATCGAAATCATTATACGCCAGATGCTCAGCAAAGTCAAAATTACCGACCCTGGCGACACCTCCTTCCTGTGGGATGACCAAGTGGATCGGTTAACTTTCCTCAAAGAAAATCGTCGAGTGGAAGCTGCTGGCGGCAAGCCTGCAGAGGCAAAACCTGTGCTGTTAGGCATCACCAAAGCCAGCCTGGAAACCGAAAGCTTCATCAGCGCTGCCAGTTTCCAGGACACCACACGGGTGCTGACCGAAGCCGCCGTGTTGGGTAAGATAGATCGGCTCCGGGGCTTTAAAGAAAACATCATAATGGGGCACTTGATCCCAGCGGGCACAGGTCACGCATCATACATCTCACTGCGACTGAAGCAACTAGCTGAACCCGTAGGCGAGCCCCTCATCGGAGTAGAAAGCGAGACTTCTAAACTTCCCAATCTCCAATTGGAGATCAGTGCTAGCCTGGGTGGCTCTGCATAAGCAGAGAGCCAGATCGCACTACTGCCTTCTCGGCGGGCTGTCTTCTGCCACTGCACCGACGAATTCATACAGAATTCCCTAGAAATGATCGATCCAGTGTTGTTTTTCTTTATTTTGGGCATTATTGGAGCACTTGCGCGTTCTGATTTGCGAATTCCCCGTGAAATCACCGACGCCATGAGCATCTACCTCCTGCTGGCCATCGGGCTCAAAGGCGGCATCAAGCTCCACCAGACGGGGCTACAAGGCGTGTTCTGGCCGCTGTGCATCACACTGGCCATCGGCGTGATCATCCCGATGGTGGCCTACTTTATCCTGCGGCGTGTCGGGCGTTTTTCGGTTGTAGACTCGGCGGCGATTGCCGCCCACTACGGTTCGACGAGCGTGATCACCTTTGCCGTTGCGCAAGCCTACCTCAACAACCGCGGCATCGAGCATGAGCCGGAGCTAGTGGTGCTTATGGTGGCCATGGAAATTCCCGCCATCCTGGTGGGGTTGATGCTGGCGCGCCTTCTGGCAGGTGGCCACAGTGTACCCTGGCGAAAGAGCCTCCAAGAGGTCATCCTAGGAAAAAGCGTTTTGCTTCTACTGGGCGGCCTGCTGGTGGGTTGGGTGAACGGTCCAGAGCGGTTGGAGCAGACGAGTTGGTTTTTTAGCCAGCCGTTTCGAGGAGTGTTGGCACTGTTTATGATAGGTATGGGGGTGTCTGCAGCACAGCGTATAGCAGAGATTAAAAATGCCGGTGCTTTTCTGCTAGTATTTGCTGTAGTAATGCCCATCTGTAATTGTGTTTTGGGATTAGTGGGCGGAGTTTTGGCTGGTTTTTCGGAGGGCGGCGTTATGCTGATGGGTGTGATTTCTGCCAGTGCATCGTATATCGCAGCTCCTGCCGCAGTGCGCGTGGCGTTACCTGATGCCAACCCCGCTGTCTACCTGGGGGCGTCGCTGGGAATTACATTTCCCTTCAATGTCTTGCTGGGTATCCCGCTGTATCACCACATGACGAAAGTGCTGTTGAATTTTTTTAATTGATGCCTTGCTGGACTCCATCGTGAAGGGTCATCTCCCCCGTTGGTTTGCTAGGGATTTTTTTAGAGCAGTTTGTACGGCAGCTGCTGAACTTTTGCAGGTTTATTCTAACAAAGCAAAAAGCAGCTTTGCCTGAACTCACACACTCTAGCTAATTTGCGTCCGAGGAGGAGGAAGCAGGGTGTACAGCACCTTCCTGCTGCAACAACCGCAACAATTTTTCTAAGATATCTTCCACGGGAAGTTGGCGCAGGCAGGCATGCGGTTCTCTCCAACGGCAAGAACGATTCAAACAGGGCACACACGGTAGCGCTCGTTGTACCACTTGAGAACGGACAGTCCAGGGCCCTGTCTTTGTGGGATCGGTTGGGCCGTATAAACCGAGGGTGGGTATATCACAAGCACAAGCAATATGCAAAGGACCTGAGTCGGTAGAAATCACAGCACGCGCGTGCTGTACCATAGCCAACAGTTCGCTAAGGCTTGTGCGATTGCTCCAGTCTTCTGCACCCGCAATTTTTTGCAGAGTGCCTCGGCCGATTATCACAACTCGGTGTGGCTGTAATACATCAATGATGTGTTGTGCTGTCTCGGCATCGAGGCGTTTGGTAGGCCACTTGGAGAAGGGATGTAGGGCGATATAGGGTGGATTGACTGCAAAGCCCGGTGGCAGTGCTGGTCGAGGTAGTGGGAAGGAGAGCGTGTGGGTACTTGCTCCCAGTTGTCGCATGGCTTCCATGTTGCGCCAAAGGGCATGGCCTGGCGGCACAGATAACTTTTTGCTGTAGAAAAGTGTTGCACCTTCTCGTGCATCCGCAAAACCAATAATTTTCCTGGTACGTGCTGCTTTGCAAATCCAAGCTGAGCGCAGTAACCCTTGGAGATCTACGGCTAGGTGGTAATATTCACGGCGCAAGTCGTGTAGGAATTGGGGTATGGCATGAAGAGCTCTGCGCGGAAAGCGAATAACTCGGTTAATACAGGGATTGCCATCTAAAAGCGGGGCAAGCTCTTGGTTAATTACCCAATCGAGTCGTTCTACTCCAGACATGTTGCGCAACGCAGCTGCGGCGGGAAGTGCGTGGATGACGTCGCCCAAGCTACTGGGCTTTACAAGGAGTATCTTCACTTTCAGTAGTAATTGTTTGTTAACGCCCCACGGCGAGCCGTTCTGCAAGTCGAGGCGGTAAACCCGCTTCCAAAATCTTCTTTTGTGCAGTGATGATGTCGTATTCCACCCTACGTAGTGTGACGGTTTGTTCGACAGTGTCGTAGATGGCGTAGGCGGCACGCCAGTCCCCATCTCGAGGTTGCCCAACACCTCCAGCATTTATCATGTACTTTCTTCGGGGAGAGATTTTGATTTTTGAGTAAAAACCGCCTCGCAGTCCGGAATCGCGCATAAAGACGTGGGGAACGTGGGTGTGACCAAAGAAGCAGATTTGTGTCGTTTGGTAAGTAAAACTGGCAGCTGCATCCATTTCATTAAAGATGTATCCCCAGGAAGATGGGGAATCTAAAGAGGCATGCACTATGGTAAATTCGTCTACGTATTGAAAGTAGCGAAGGTTGCGAAGAAAATTCTTGTCTTCTTCAGAGAGTTGGTCCCGCGTCCACATGATGGCGTGTGCAGCAGAGCGGTTAAATTCGCGCAGGTGGCGATTTTCACAGGTTTCTTCATCATGGTTGCCCTTGACAACAGGACAACCGAGTTCTCGGATGATGTCGAGGCATTCTTTGGGGTTAGCGCCGTATCCTACGATATCACCCAAACAAACCACTTTGGTGACCCCCTGTTGCTCCATGTCGTTGAGCACAGCTTGGAGTGCTTCCAGGTTGCCGTGGATGTCACCAAAAATCCCATATCGCATGTGGGAATTGTATTTATCGGAGACGATTTGGAAAAGAGTGAACGAGGAAATTTTTTGTTATTTTGCAAGCAGAACCCGTGGGGGATCGATTTCAAACTTAACAGAACGCTGGCTGTGTAGTAATTAGAGTTCGCGGAATCTTCCCCGGCTGCCTCCAACGCGGGTGAGGCGTCGTGCGCCTTCCTTTGCTTCATTCCTCATGGAAAAGCCGATGAAGTGAATTGTTGCTGGATTTATGAGTGTGGCTTGTAGTTCTTTGGCGCGTTCGATGATTTCCTCCCAAGGGATGTTTTCTGAACCACCAAAGGAACGTTGGTAGGATCCGTCGGAGATGATGAACATGACATCCGGTTGCATTTGGAAGGCCCGTTCTAAGATTTTGATAAAGCCAGGGCCACCCGTTGTCATATTGGGAGTGCCTTTCTTGAGGGAACCGTCGACTGCAAACCATTCGTCAAGCCACTTTTTGGCATCTTCCCGGTTTTGATCGGTGACGGGCACAAGTTCAGGGCGCCAGCATGCATAGTTTCGGGAGTGTTGGATGAAGTTGAAGTTGGCCGAAATGGGAAGCTGGTCGAGTAGCCGTTTGGTTTCCTGGCGGATTTTGTCGAAGTCGTTTCCTGTACGCCTTGCAGCATTGACGACCGATAGGGAAACGTCGACAATGATGAGAATTCTGCGACCCTCTGCTTGAATCCCCATGAAGCTGAAGCCCGTACCGATGCCTCCTCCGCCGCCTCCGCCGCCAGCGGCTCCAAAACCTGAACCCGTGATCGCTGTAATGGCATCGGATAGGAGTTGGGAGGGTTCCAGTGTCATAACTTGCTCGATGGGCAGTTGGGGTAAATCCGGAAGTCCTTTGTCCATCAGCCGTTCGGTCTGCAGGCGGTCGTCGAAGGAGGGGGCTGAGGCTGCTTCTTCAAATTGTGCGAGAGACATTTTTTCGTCCCGTTCTTTTGGATCGATTTTAACGATCTTGCGCGATTCAAATTGTGCCGGCGTAGGTTTGTAGAGAATCGCTACAACGAGTACTGCCGCACCCAACCCCAGAAGGATATGGACAAGAACGCTAATGAGGATGGCGTTCTGGAGGGCGGCTTTTGCGCGTCGTTTATTGGCTTCATCGACGGCAATTTGCGAGTTGACGTCGGCTGAGAGGGTTGTTGGGTTAGAAGTCATCTTCTTGTTCCGTTGCGATGGTGACTCCGGTGATTTCTAGTGCCGCCATTACGTTCATGACATCGATGATGCGCTGGTGACGAGTGTCATCGCTGGCTTGGATGGTAACGAGAGGTTCGGTTTTGTTGCGTAAGCAGGATTCTTTGTAGCGGCGCATGAGCGCGGTGAGCTGTGGAAGGGTGCTGGAGCCAGGGCCATCTAGATTTGTGCCATTGAGAACGATTTGCCCGTCAGAAAGGATCTCGATGCGTTGCTCGTCGGGGATATCCAGCGATTCGCTTTGTTCGACTTTGCCAGGCAGTTCAAGTCCGACATCCGCCTCTGGTTTTATGGGCTTGGCGCTTACCATGAAAAATACCAAAAGTAAGAAAACCATGTCAATCATTGGGCCCATGGGGATGTCCTGCACCCCGTAGGAACGACGACGCAATTTCATCGGCATGGCAGTAGAGGGGTGTTACTGGGGTTTTTTGTACGAACCAAAGATGATCTCAACTGCACCTGCGTCTGCAGCTATTTGCATGAATTCTTTGATGCGTTTGGCGGGGGAGTTGGCGTCGGCACGCAGGTAGATTTTCAATGGGGGGGCGTTAATGAAGCGTTTTTTCAGATATGCTTTGAGTTCTTCTTTGGTAACGGGGTTGTCGCCAATGTAGTAAATGCCGTTGGCATCCATGTTGATGATGTCGCGTTCTCCTGGTTCATCGGGCACAACTCCGTCGGGTGCAATGGGTAAGTTGATGTCGAGTTTCTTTTTTTCTTCGGTAATTTTGCTCGTCACCATGAAGAAAATCAGCAGTAAAAAAGTAATATCGATCATTGCAGAGAGCTGGATGGGTACTTCTTCGTATTCTCTGCGTTGTGCTGAGATGGCCATGGCGTGTACACGGGATTCTTTTTAGCGCGTCATGC
>Ga0308395_1002330_pt1 | contig 10985 bp, 10 predicted proteins | sample Hotspr20SampleP4_FD_202097 | JGI IMG/M metagenome (GOLD analysis project Ga0308395, IMG submission 202097) | Hot spring phototrophic mat microbial communities from Mushroom Spring, Yellowstone National Park, Wyoming, United States - 20050930_P4 ...
TGCTGCGCGAATCGCCCCGATCGGTTAATGGGTTGGAGCAAATTGCTGAATGTGTGCGGCGGGGGACTTGATTTCTTAGCGTGGCTAAGGGTATATTCTATAGAGAAATGGAGGCGACGATGGTTTCTATGGAGGAGCAAACGCAGCAGGCAGTCGTGGAGACCCCCGAGTCGGAGGGGTTCGTGGCGATTAACTACATCACCTGCACGCCCGAGTATCGCGAGCGGTTCGAGTACCTGTTTAAGACGCGGGCGCGCGCGATTGACCGTTTGCCGGGCTTTCGCGGGATGTATGTCTTGCGCCCGCAGCAGGAGGGTGATGCGTATTTGGTGATAAGCCACTGGGACAGCGAGGCGCATTTTCGCGCGTGGCTGCAGTCGCCCGAGTTTTTGGAGGGGCACAAACGCGGCTTTGAAGACATTCGCGCCGCCAAAGCACGCGGCGAAGAGCCGCCGATGCGTTCCGATTTCCGCACCTACGAGGTCATTACCCGCTGAGCCTGCCGAATCTGAGACATTTCGCGGCGATTGCCGTCTCACCCAGCAGGAGATTGGCAATCGCCGTTGAAGTTATCGGGTACAATACCGACGGTTGCGGATGGGCGGCAGGAACCGTAGCCCTGCCGCCGAATCGGTAGCATCAGGAGAACGGCATGGCGAAACAACCAGGCATCGTCGTGGGAATCGACTTAGGGAGCCGCTTGATCAAGGTGGCGGAGGTGCGTGCAGGGCGTCCGCCTGTGGTGACAAACATCGGCATTGCGCCGACCCCTGAAGGCGCGGTCGATAGCACAGGCGTCGTGGACAAGGCGGCGGTCGCGGCGACTTTGAAGAAACTACTCGCCGAGACGGGTGTCGGCACGAAGCAGGCAGCGTTCGCACTCGCGGGGCAAAACTCGGTGGTGGTGCGCATCCTCGAAGTGCCCAAGATGAACGCCGTCGAACTCAAGCAGCACATGGACTGGGAGATTGGGCGCAACATCCCGTTCGCCGACACGCGCGTGCAGTCGGCGTATGAGGTGGTGCGTCGCCCAGGTGCCGACCCGAACGCCGACAACATGGAGGTTGTGCTGGCGGTTGCGCAGCAGGACGCCGTCGACGGGCTGGTCGACATTGCGGATAAGTTAGGGCTGGAGCCGTATGCCATCGATGTCGAGCCGCTGGCGCTGGCGCGTAGCCTGCTGCTTACGCAACCCGACCTGCAAAACCAGAATGTGGCGGTGGTCAATCTCGGCGCGGAGGCGACCTCGATCGACATCTACAGTCAGGGCTACCTCAGCTTCCCGCGCATCTTGCCTACAGGCGGCAACATGCTCACCCGCGCGATTGCCGAGCGGCTGATGATACAATCTGATGCGGATGCAGAGCAACTGAAGGTTCAGCTGGCAGAGGTGCTGATGGATCAAATCCCGCAGGCGACCTCGCCGTTCGGCGTGTCGGGCATGCCTACGGGCGGGTTTTATACGCCAGGGTTCCCAAGCGAGCCGACGATTGCGCCCGAGCCGTCGCCGTTTATGACGCCCGGCTCGTTCACCGCGCCTGAACCCGACATCCCGCCCTCGCCGTTTGCGACGCCCAGCGCGCCTGAACCTGAAGATGCGCCCGCTACAGAGCCAGAGCCTGCACTGCCTGTGCAATCGCCCGTAGACCCACGCAAAACGGAAGTGTTCCTCGCGATTTATCCGCTGCTGGAAGAGCTGGTCAGCGAGATTCGCCGCTCCATCGAATACTTCCGCAGCCGCAACCCCGACGCGGATGTGCAGACCATCGTGCTGTGCGGCGGCGGGGCAATTATGCCGAATCTGGATCAATTCATCGCCCAAGCAGTAGGAATCCCCGCGATGGTGGGGAACCCCTTTAAGGGCGTCCAGTTGCAGGTGAAGCGGCATGGTCCGGAATATGTCGCTGCCAACGCGCACCTGATGGCGGTGGCAGTCGGGATGGGCTTGCACGCGAGCTTCTAACGGAGGCGGTCACGGATGAAACTGAACCTCGTACCCGATTATGTACGCCAGCGGAAGGTCAACAAGCAAATCATTGCGCTGCTTGTGGTGCTGTTTATTGTGGTCAATGCGCTGATGGCGTTCTGGATGGTGAGCGCACAAGGCACGCTGCGCGAGCTGCAGGCGCGCAAGAGCGAGTTAGAGGCGCAGGCGCAGCAAGTTGACAGCCTCTACAATCAGGCGAACGCGCTCATCGACTCCGCGGCGATTGCGCTGGGCAAAGCGGAGTGGGTCAAGCGCGTGCAGCAGCACAACCTCAAGTACCCTGAACTCTACAGCGAGGTGAGCCGTTACACCTCGCCGCGCGTGCGCTACACAGGAATGCAAGTGGCGCAGGGCAACCAGCTGCAGCTGTCAGGCTTCACGAAGGGGATACGCGAGCTGGGGCTGTATTTGCAGACGATGTATAACTGCCCGCTGTTCACGGCGGTGAGCCTGACTTCGGCGGCGTTGCCGGGCTATCCTTCGGGGGGCGGTCAAGCGGGGGTGACGGTGCCTGGGTTTGGCGGTTTTGGCGGCGGTGCGCCCATCGCGCTGGGTATCGGTGCGAGCGCCTCGGCAGCGGGCGGCGGATTTGGCGGTGGTTTTGCTGGCGGGGGCGGGACTCAAGTAGGCAGCTCGCCTGCGAACCTGATGCCGTTCCAAGTGGTAGCGTACCTCAAGGAGCCGATTGCACCCCCTGCGCCGCCTGCCAGCGTGCCTGGACTAAACCTTGGCGAGGGCGGCGGGCTGCCGACACTGGGTGGATTCGGCGCGGGCGCGCCGCCCATCGGGATTGGCGGGCGGGGTCCAGGAATATAGGAGGAGCCGATGAAAGGTCTGAGCATGTTCGCGAAGGTTTCAATCGGGCTGGTGGCGACCATCGTGGTGGCTGCCGCAATCTATCTGCTCGGTATCCGCCCGACCCTGCAGAACATCAAATATCACGAGGACAATATTGCTCAGCTGGAGCAGAAGGTCGGACAAATTCCCCGCGCGCGGCAACTGGTGCAGCAGGCGCAAGCGCGCGTGGAGCAAGCGAACCGCGACTTGGCAGCCATCGACCGCGCCAAGATGCCTGTCAACACGATTGACCTCAGCGACCGCCTCAAGGCGTGGATGCAGTATCCTGATATGACGCGCGAGATTGCCAAAAAACTGGAGGCTTGGCCTGCGAAAACGGGCGTGCAGCGACTCTATCCGGTGGCGATGCCGCCGCCCCCGAATGACCCGAACGCGATCCCCGCGCTCGTGCTGGTCTTTCCGTTGGGCACGGTACAAGTGCGCGCGTCGTCCTTTGAAGGATTGCTCAACCATGTCCGAAAATGGAACGATGTGCCGAACTTGGTGGTGCTGGTCGACGGGCTAACGATTTCGGGGATGAGCCCGAATCTGATTGGCAGCTACACGCTCGTGGCGTTCGTTTACCCGCGCAGCGGCGACCGACCAGGTCCGAATGTGCCGTCCTCGCCGCAGGCGGGCGCGGGCGGTGCGCCGGGTGGTTTCGGCGGCGGCTTTGGCGGCGGTTTCGGGGGGGGCTTCGGCGCGTCGGGTCCCTAAACGGCAGGAGTCTGCCGATGAGACGCGAATTCAGAGGTGAGCGGAAATGAAGAAGGAAACGCAAATCGCGTTGGCGGTAGCGGTGATTGTGCTGGTGGTGATTGCCATCGCGCTGCTGTTGGTGTTCACGGGCGGCGGCGGGGACAACAGTGCGTCGCAACCGCCGCCAACGCCGCCCGATATCGACCGCGATGGTGGTGGTCTGGTGCCCCCGTCTCCGAGTGGCGGATTCACGTCGCCTCCGACCACGATGGCGGCTGCGCCCCAGCCCGCAGTGGCGCGCCCGCAGTTCACCCCGCGCCGCGATCCGTTCGCGCCCTTGCCCGAAGAGGTCGCCGCGATGCAAGCGGACGCTTTTGACCCCGCGCGCTACTTCGTGCTGGCAAGTCCGCCCAAACCGCCGAAGGTGGAGCTGCCTGAACCGTTCGAGGCGCAGCCGCGCCGTCGCGTGGCGGGCATCATCATCGGGGCAACGGTCTCCGCGATCCTCGAGCAGGAGGGCGAGCTGCCCCGCATCGTCTATCCAGGCGATATGGTCGGCGAGTTCCGCGTGGCGGCGATTACCGAAACAGGCTTGATCCTGCGCCGTTCGAAGGGCAACCCGCGTGAGGTGCGCGTACCCTACGAGCCGCCAGGGAATGTCGGCGGCGGCGGAGGCGGCGCAGGCTTCGGCGGTTCGCGCGGCGGCGGACTCGGCACCCCGCCAGGCGCTCCAGGTTTAGGCGCCCCTGGCGGCGGACGCGGACCCGACATTTAGAAACAGAACACCCGCAGAAGCGTAATTTGCATGGAGGTAGAACGATGAAAACCAAACTGATACTGGCAGCGATTGCGGTTTTAGTAGCGGCGCAGGTCTCCCCACTGCTGGCGCAGCAGGGCGGCGACCCCACGCAACGCCGCGTCACGGTCAAGTACGACCAGGCGGATGTGCGCTTCGTACTGAAGCAGTTGTTCGACAGCGTTGGCGTCAGCTACACGCTCGACCCGAATGTGCAAGGCACAGTGACCGTCTCGCTGACGGATGTGCCGTTCACCGTTGCGCTGGACAATATCCTACGCCCGCTGAACCTGACCTATCGCGTCGAAAACGGCGTCTACTTCGTCACGGTGCGTCAACCAGAAGAGACCCCGCTCGCGCCGAATGTAGACACTACAACGCCTGATGAGGGCGTCCGTCTGAACCTGCCCGAGAAGGTGCAGTTGAACTACGCTAATCCCACGCTGATTGCTGCGCTGCTTGGAGGCTCACTGATCAGCTATGCTCAGTATGAGTTGCAGAGCGGCGGCGGTGGTTTTGGTGGTTTTGGCGGCTTAGGCGGCGGTTTTGGTGGTTTTGGCGGCTTAGGCGGCGGTTTTGGTGGTTTTGGCGGCTTAGGCGGCGGTTTTGGTGGTTTTGGCGGCTTAGGCGGCGGTTTTGGTGGTTTTGGCGGCGGCGGCTTCCGTGGCGGTGGTTTTGGCGGCGGTGGTTTTGGCGGCGGCGGTTTTGGCGGCGGCGGTTTTGGCGGCGGCGGCTTCGGACGCTAACGCTGTCCCCCACCCTTCAGTTCAGGGGGCTGACTTGCTCAGCCCCTGCTCAAGTATCATGGAGGAGGATCTTGCGAATGAGAAAAGGAATCTGGAGCCTGATTGTAGCGACCGTGCTGACAAGCGGCATGAACTTGTCCGCATGGGCGAACGACGACTACCTTGTCTCGATATACCTGATGGACGCTGACCTGATTACGGCGGTCAAGGCGATTGCGCAGCAGGTGAAGGCGGAGGTTGTTTTCGAACCGACCGAAGAACCGTACAAGCGCATTAGCTTCATCAAAATCGACCAGAAGCCGTTCGAGCAGGTCTTGGGCTACATTTGTCAATCGGCAGGAGCGACTTATCGAAAGGAGGCGAACGGCGTATATGTGATTGGTCCGGCGCGTGCGAAGCCCATCGAGACACCTGCGCCAGCGACGATCACACCCCCAGCAGAGGTACAAAAGCCGCTGGTAGTGACCGAGCGCATCCCGTTGCGCTATAGCCGTGCGTCGGACATCGTGCGCATCATCAAGACCGAGATGATGACCGACGACCCGTTTGCGGAGCTGCGCGACTTTGTGAACCGCACGATAACCCAGAGCGCGCCGGGCATGCAAGTTCCTGTGCCGCCCAGTGTGCCCTTCCGCTTGGACGGCAACCCGTCCATTCCCTACAACAACACGCCTGTGGCGAACCCGAACGAGGCGCTACAGGAGCCAGGTGAAGGGCAGCGCGGGCGCGGTCAGCCCGGCGGTTTTGGCGGTCAACCAGGCGGTTTCGGCGGTCAGCCGGGCGGCGGCTTTGGCGGCGGTCAGCCGGGCGGCGGCTTCGGCGGACAGTTCGGCGCAGGCGGGCAAGCAGGCATCCTGGTTCCCGAAGGACTGGATGGCATCGTGGCGAACGACATCGACAACTCGTTGATCGTGCGCGGCACGCCCGAAGCCATCGAGTTCATCCGCCGCATCCTGCGCTTTTTGGATATTGCTCCAAAGCAGGTGCTGATTCGCGCGGAGTTCGTTACGGTCACGCGCAACGACGCCGAGAAGTTCGGCATCGACTGGAACCTCGCGCGGGTGAACCTGCAAACAGGCACGACTGGGTTGGCAGACCGTTCTGCGCCCATCTTCGTCAACTATGCGTCGGGCAACCTTGTGGCGAACCTGCGGGCGCAGCTCAGTCAGGGGCGCGGGCGTGTGGTCAACGCGCCGATCGTCGTCACCCAGAATAACAGCCCCGCAACCGTCGTGTTTTCCACAACAGACTATGTCGAGCAACAGTTTGTGGTATTCAACCAAGCGGGGCAGCCGACGACTTTCACACAGCCGATCCCTATTCCTGTGCCGACTCAGCTGACCGTGACTCCCCGCATCAACGCGGACGGTACGATAACTCTGGCGTTGTTCCCGCAAGTCTCCACCGTCGGTCGAGTGCGCGTGGGCGCGCGGGATCTGCCGCGCTTCGATACGCAGTTTGTGTTCACCGTGCGGCGCATTCGAAACGGCGAGACGATGGTGCTGGGCGGACTGGTCACACGCAGCGACAACAGCGCCACGACGAAAGTGCCGCTGCTGAGCGACCTGCCGGTGATTGGGCAGTTCTTCCGCAGCCGCGACCGCGCGATTGTAGAAAACGAGCTGCTCATCTTCGTCACCGCGACCATTCTGGATGAAGAGGAAGGCATGGGGTCGCTCTCGCCGTAGTGTGTAGGCAGTTCCCGTGATACTGACTGCAGGGGCGCGTCCAGCGTCCCTGCAGTTTCACATATAGCGATGCGACACCTCTATCTTGTCGGCAACATGGGCAGCGGCAAGACCACCGTTGGCGAACTGGTCGCCCAGCGGCTGGGCGCGCCTTTCTACGACCTCGACCAGCGTATTGAGCAGGCGACGGGGCAGACTATCGCCGAACTGTTTGCCCAGCACGGCGAGGAAGCCTTTCGCCAACTGGAGCGCAAAGCGCTGGCGGAGACTCTCTTCCTATGGGACGGTATAGTCGCCACGGGCGGCGGCGTGGTGCTGGACGAACGCAATCGCAAGGCGATGCACTTGTTGGGGTGGGTTATCTACCTGCGGGCGTCGCCCGAAACGCTGTGGCAGCGCCTTCAGCACACGACCGACCGCCCCCTGCTGCGCGCCGAATCGCCCTACGAAACGCTGCAGTCGATTGTGCAGGCGCGGGAGCCGCTGTACCAAGAGGCGGACTGGGTCATCGAAACCGACGCGCTTAGCCCAGAGGAGGTCGCCGAAGCGATTGCACGCATCGCTGTCCCAACACCTGAAGACCCGCTGATAATCCCTGTGCTGCCGAACCAGCCGCATGAGTACCCTGTGCTGATTGCTCCAGAACTGTGTGCGCACGCGGCGGAAGCCATCCTGCAGCGCGTCCAACCGACCCGCGTCGCTATCCTAACACACCCCAACTTGCGACGCTATGCCGACCCAGTGCATGCAGGGTTCACCCAGCGTGGCGTCCCAGCGCGCCTCATCACGCTCCCGTCAGGCGAGCAGATGAAGTCGCTACGCGTGGCAGAACGGCTGTATGCCCAGTTGCTGGAGGCGGGGTGCGATCGGGGCAGCCTGCTCGTGATTATCGGTGGGGGCGTGCTGGGCGACTTGGGCGGGTTCGTCGCGGCGACCTACATGCGGGGGATTCCGTATGTGCAAATCCCGACCACCCTGCTGGCGCAGGTCGACTCCAGCGTCGGCGGCAAGGTCGCCGTCGACCTGCCGCAGGGCAAAAATCTCGTGGGCGCGTTCCACCAGCCGCGAATGACGCTGATTGACCCCGATACGCTATACACGCTGCCGCTTCGCCACTGGCGCAACGGCTTCGCCGAGATGCTCAAGTACGGCGCGGCGCTGCACATCGGACTGTGGCGTCGCCTACAACTGTTCGTCGAGGCGAAAGTCGTCGCTGCCCGCAGGATTCCGAGAGATGCGGCGCTATGGACGCTGCCGATTGCCCGATGCGTATCGCTCAAGGCGCAGGTTGTCTCGGAAGACGAGCGCGACCTGTCGGGCAGGCGCGCGCGGCTGAACTTCGGGCACACGGTCGGGCACGCGATTGAAGCCGCGCTGGGCTATCGGGACTGGCTGCACGGCGAAGCCATCGCCGCAGGCATGGTCGCCGAAGCCGAAATCGGGCGCACACTGGGCGTCACCCCGCCCGAAGTCGCCGACGAACTGCGCGAGACGACTGCCCAAGCGGGCTTACCGACCCGACTGCCTGCAGGCGTGGACGCCGACACGCTGCTTGCCCACATGCGCCACGACAAAAAGCGGGCAGGCGACTCGCTGAGCATCGTATTGCTGGAAGGGATAGGGAACACGCGCCTTGTACCGAATATCCCGACGGAGGCGATACGGGAGGCTCTGACGCGATGCGCGACTTCGTAGCGGCGGGCTGGCTGGTGTGCGCGCTGCTGGCGTTCTATCTGGCGCACTGGGCGGACGCAGCGACAGCGAACGCGCTCGCGCGCGTCGGAATGGCGCTCTACGCGCTGACGCTGACGCTCACTCTTGTGGTTGCCGCACGCGCGTGGCTGAACCGCGCCCCGCAGGAGGGCAAGCGGTAATGCCAATTCTTATGATTGTTGCCCCCCTCCTTGAGGTTCCCCCCGCTTCACGAGGGGAACCAAGCCAAGCGCAGGTTCGTGTCTCCCCTGCTTCGCGAGGGGAACCAAGCTGTGCGCCCGCGCGGTTCCCCCTGCGGGCAGGGGGAACCTTAAGGAGGGGGTTAACCACGCCCCTTGCCTTTGTGCAGCATGTCCTGTCCGTTGTTATATCGTGCGTCATACCAACTGGATTATGGGCAGAGCCTACGAATTGCCCCCCTCCTTTAGGTCTGATAAGGGTACATCGCTTGAGTTCACTGTGTGCGGGGCTCGCACGCTTTTTCGCCCTCACCCCCAGCCCCTCTCCCACGCTGTGGGAGAGGGGTGTAGGGCGCACGGCGGTGCGTTTCCCCCTCTCCCGCCTGCGGGAGAGGGGGACAAAGGGGGTGAGGGCAACACGGCGCGCCTGCCCGTTCACGCAACCGCTGGGAAAAATCGCGCCTACCCCCAAGATTCCGTGCCGAACCGTTGTACCCTTACCAGCTCCTTTAGGTTCCCCTCGCGAAGCGAGGGGAACCAAGCCATGCGCCCGTTCGGTTCCCCCTGCGGGCAGGGGGAACCTTAAGGAGGGGGGGTCGTTCGCCCGCGTTTTCGTTAGGTTTGGTGTGGCGATTGGGGTAGTCTTCCCTGCCCTCTGCTTTGCCCAAGACCTACGCGCCCCCTTAGACCCCGTGTTCCCGTCCCGTTTCGTCTCCAGCGTGCGGCAGGAGGGGTATGTGGAGTATCGCGTGGAGTTTCCCAGTGCGTATCGCAGCCCGTACCCTGCGAACAACACCGTGCATGCGTGGTGGCTTGTGCCTACCAAGCGCACAGGGCGCGCGCCAACCGTCGTGCTGCTTCACAGTCTGGGCGTCCGCCGCCCCGAACTGGAGATGGGACTCGCGCGCGAACTGGCGCGCAACGGCGTCGCTGTGTTCCTGATGACCCTACCGTACCATATGCAGCGCACGCCGCCAGGCTACGGCAGCGGCGACCTAATCTTGGCGGGCGATATTGCGCTACTGCGCGAGGCGGGCATCCAAGCGACTTGGGATGTGCGCCGCGCGGTGGACTGGCTGCAACGCCAGCCCGAAGTTGACCCCGATCGCATCGCGCTGGTGGGCATCAGTCTCGGCGCGATTCTGGGCGCGACCGCGCTGGCGTCCGAGCCGCGCCTGCACAGCGCCGTGCTGATTCTGGGCGGGGCGGACCTGGCGCATGTGCTGTGGGACTCGATCCTGGCAATCCGCGCGCGGGCGCGCCTGCGCCGCGAAGGGTACACGCTGGAGCGGCTGCGCGAGGAACTCGAGCCGATTGAGCCGCTGAACCTGCTCACGTCCGAACACGGCGAGAAGACCTTCGTGATTGGCGCGCGCTTCGATATCGTCGTGCCGACCGAGGACACCGAGAAACTCATCCGCGCGTTGGGCAACCCGAAGGTGCTGTGGCTCAACACGGGGCACTTCGGCGGCGGCTTGGTGCAGCGACCGCTGTTCCGGCTGGTGCGCCAGCACCTGCAGGCGCGGTTCGAGGGGCGCAACCCCGACGGCAACCTCAGCGTGCTTGCCCCAACGCTGCGCATCGGCGCGATTTATAGCGCGGGACGCGACTTTCGGCTCGCGCTCGGCGCGGACTTCTGGCGCTCCGACGCGCGCGGCACGCTGTTCGTGTCGGGCGTGCTGACCCCGCGCGGCGGCTCGCTGTTTGCGGGCGTGCGGCTGCGATTGGGCTTCTCCGTAGGCGCGGAAATCACCCCCAAACGCGCCTATGGCGCAGTGTTCTGGCACTTCGTGCTGTAGGGCGCGTTTTCGAACAACGAGTCAAATTCGGGGTATAATACAGGTGTAGGAGACCAGCCATGAGAGACATCACTTTGCGTGGAGGCGAGTTTCTGCTGAAAGCGGTGGCGCCGTCGACGGTGTTCACTCCCGAAGACTTCACTTCCGAGGATCTGGCGTTGGCGCACGCGGCGGAAGAGTTTGTGCGCGGCGAGGTGCTGCCCCGCAACGACGCGATTGAACACCAAGAGGAGGGACTTACAGTCAGCCTGCTCAAAAAGGCGGGGCAACTTGGCTTGTTGGGCGCGGACTTGCCCGAAGCGTTCGGCGGGCTGAACCTGCCCAAGACGACCAGCACGCTGATTGCCGAGCGGATGAGCCTGCAGGCGTCGTTCGCCGTCTCGTGGGGCGCGCATGTGGGCATCGGCACGCTGCCGATTCTGTTTTTCGGCACGCCCGAACAAAAACAGAAGTACCTGCCCAAACTGGCGACAGGAGAGATGATTGCCGCGTTCTCGCTCAGCGAGGCGAACTGCGGCTCCGACCCGCTCTCCGCCCGCAC
>Ga0308395_1002331_pt1 | contig 10978 bp, 6 predicted proteins | sample Hotspr20SampleP4_FD_202097 | JGI IMG/M metagenome (GOLD analysis project Ga0308395, IMG submission 202097) | Hot spring phototrophic mat microbial communities from Mushroom Spring, Yellowstone National Park, Wyoming, United States - 20050930_P4 ...
GAAGCATCCAAACGGTGAATCGGCGAGGCAAGTATATGGTGTTTCCGTTGTCCGGAGCAGTGACGCTGCTGATGCATTTGAAGATGAGTGGCCGCGTGTATGTATGTGCCTCGGATGCACCGCCTGACCCCTACGCGCGCATTACATTCGCGCTGGACGATGGCCGCGAAATGCGCTTTAGAGATCCGCGCAAGTTCGGGCGAGTCTACGTGACTCCGGACGTCGCCCGTGTGCTCGGCCATTTGGGCCCTGAACCCCTTGCGGAAGATTTCACCGCAGAGACGTTTCTGGCGCGCATCAAGGGCCGGCGGGGTATGATCAAACCTCTGCTGATGAACCAGAGCTTCCTGGCCGGCATTGGCAACATCTACGCCGATGAAGCTCTGTTTCAGGCACGTATCCATCCGCGTCGCCGTGCCGAGACGCTCACGGAGGCGGAAAAGCGCGCTCTGTATCACGCCATCCGTCGCGTTCTGATCCGTTCTATCGAGCTCAACGGAGCGACGTTGCCGGATGGGATGTATCCAGGTGGCAGCTTCCAGAATGATTTCTGTGTCTACGGCCGCGGAGGCCAACCCTGTCCTGTGTGTGGCAGCGCCATCGAGCGCATCAAAATTGGACAACGTTCCTCGTATTTTTGTCCTGAGTGCCAGAGATAAGACGCATAGGACGAGAGGAGTTACCGATGGAACAACTCGGAACTATGCAGCCCGAACAGCTACTCCGACTATTGTTGGGTGTGCTCAGCTGCGCGTTGGTGATGATGGCGGTCACCGTCGTGTATATTGTGCTCGCCAGGAGGATGCGTCGTGGGCGCAGTGAGCCTGCATGGCACCTCGATGAACACGTTGCGACAGTCGCGGTGGGGGATCGCCAGGAGGGCATGACAGCCCCCGATGTGACAGCAAGGTTGATGGACCAAGATCGCGCAGCTGGGCAGGACAAGGAAACACGAATGGGCCAGGTACGTCCTGCCCAGTGTATTCCGGAGATCCTACGCGTGGTGCAGGATATTTCGAGCGGGCAGCTCGCGATTAAAATAGACGGGACACGCTATACCCGTTTGGGCGAAGTGCGCGATCAAACATTGGGCAAACGCATTCTGGCAGCGATCACTTGGGCATTGCGCTTCAGTGGAGGTAAGGTGGCGGAAGATGATGGCGTTACCTCCTTACAGCTGCCACCATGCGACGCGGTGCACGTGCCAGAATCGGTGCCCCTATTCGTGGATGCGGATGAACCGGGCGAGATCATGCGATTGTTAGGAGATGCAGAACGGAATGAGTTCTGGGTTCAAGTGGCAGGCCGCTGCTACGCCCGGCTCGATGATGTCGCGGATCCGGATGTGGCCCTGCGCGTCCTCGGAGGCATCAGCTACCTGCTCCAATTTAGCTACGGCAGGCTGATGGCCAATGATGGGATCCGTTCTGTTCCGATACCCAAACTCACTGCTAAGATAACAGCGTCCGTGATGCACGCTTTAGCTGTCTCTAAAGGGACGCAACAACGTGCCATACGGGATGAAGAGGAACGGTTCTTCCAGAGTCTGATGCGCACTTCGGAAAGTTCTCAGAATTGGGCGCGGCGCATTTCTGCAAGTGAGAGACACAGCCGCACTATGAAAGCGCGCGGTGCTCCTGCCAGCTTGGTGGAAGAGATTGATCGCATTTTTCAGCGCAAACTCGAGGCATCCCCGTACGCCCATCTTGATGCCCAGTTTGTGGAACGCCCAGATGGAAGCGTACGCATTCGTGTGGGCACCAAATTTTACGAATCCCCGGAAGAGGTGCCTGATCCCGGGCTGAGAGAACTTATCAAGGCAGCCATAGCAGAATGGTAGCACAAAGGTTGGCAAGGACTTTGCCATAAGTACGTATTTGCTTCCTACTCCCACAGCCGAACAAGCGCTTCCTCGAACCAAGTCACCAGCTCATTGCGCTCGCTTTCGGGCAGGAAAACTGCAGCGGCGGCATAGAGGATTGTCTGGTGAAGCATGTGAAGCTCAATCCCCATATGCTGAAGGGCCAGCATGTATTCATCCGTCAGGGAAGTGTTGGAAATCCCAGGATCATCTGTGTTGATGGTGACACGCACATCTTGTTTCAGATAGTGGCGTAACGGGTAATCAGAGAGTGTTGCGATGGCACCGGTGTGCAAGTTGCTGGTGGGACACATTTCCAACGTGATCCCTCGTTCTGCCAGTAGCAGCACCAGTGCTGGATCTTCGATCGCGCGGATGCCGTGACCGATGCGTTCTGCACCTATCCGTTCGACAGCTTCACGGATGTTGGCCGCAGGCCCGACCTCACCGGCGTGGATGGTGATGTGAAGTCCCTTTTCCTGTGCCCAGCGGAAGACCCCCGTGAACGGTGTCGCCGGATAGGCTAACTCATCTCCGGCCAGGTCAAGCCCCACCACACCTTGGCTCTGTGCGGCTACCGCGATTTCCGCAATGCGGCGCGCCGTGGCTACACTCTCATCTCGGCCGATCTGCAGAATCAGCCGCACTTTGATGTTGTGATCGCATTGCGCGCGTTCAGCCGCCTCGGCAACCCAGAGCACCACCTGTTCCAGTGCGAATCCGCGGAGCCTCGCAAGGGCCACCGGATTGAAACGCAATTCCAAATACTTGATGTTATCAGCGGCTGCATCGGCGATGCACTCGGAGACGATGCGCGCGATCAGATCTGGGGAGACGTAGAAACGACGCAGCCACTTGAATTTCTCGAGATATGCGATAAAGTCCGGCGAATCACCTTTCATCACCTGCACATATGGCCGCAATGTCTCGGGATCATCGCTGGGCAGATCAAGGTCATAGGTGCGCGCGATTTCGAACAGGGTCTCCAGGCGCAAGCTCCCTTCCAGATGGCGATGCAGCTCCACTTTGGGCAGGCGTGCGATCTTAGTCCACAACGGATGCGCAGAGTCGAGCACCATTGGGATTCGTTCTGTCTCAGACGAACTCTGGAGAGAAGGTTGGGAACATCTTACCTGCGACGCGATGGTTTCGTTGCGCCGGTCGCTTTCGGATGTGAGGAAGCGACCGCCGAGTCGGGTTGGGGCTGGGGCATGCGATGCGTGCCCCCTGCCATATCTTGAGCCCAGTGACAGTGCTTGTATTTCTTGCCGCTGCCACACCAGCATGGATCGTTGCGGCCGATTTCGCGTCGCGTACGGACGGGGCGACCGGGTCGTTCGGGTGCGCTTCCGGGGTGGACCGCTTGCATCGGGCGCGGCTGTGGCACGGCCACCAGCTGCGCGTGATAGATCGCATGCACAATGTCGTGCTTGATGGACTCGAGGAGGCGGGCGTACATCTCATATGCCTCCCGTTTGAAAGCCACCAAGGGGTCTTGTTGGCCAAAGGCGCGTAGTCCAATGCCCTCACGCAGAGTGTCCAGATCGGTCAGATGGCGTACCCATAGATTGTCAACCACGCGGAGCATCACCGCCCGTTCCAGCTGGTGCATCAGCTCAGGCCCGAGTGTCCGGGTCTTCTCATCATAGAGTCTCTCTGCCAGCGCGATGAGTTCGTCCTCGATCTCTTGGGGGCTCATGCCCTGCCAACGCGCGGCGGTCATCGTGGCCGGCAAGGGCATTATCGCGCGCATAGCGCCATGCAAGGTGCTTAGATCCCACTCGTTGGGATCCTCCGATGCCGTGGCGGCAGCCACCGCATTGCGGATCGTTTCGAACACCATGTCCAGGATGATCTCGCGCAGATTAGGGCTCGAGAGGATGCGACGACGCTGGCTATAAATGACCTCGCGCTGCTGATTGACCACGTTGTCGTACTCGAGCAAATGCTTGCGGATGTCGAAGTTGTAGCCTTCGACACGCACCTGCGCGCTCTCGATGGACTTGTTCACCAAACCTGCCTCGATGGGCATGGTGTCATCGATGCCCAGCGTGTTCATCAAGTTAGCGACGGCTTGCCCACCGAAGCGTCGCATCAGGTCATCCTGCAGCGACAGATAGAAGCGGCTCGATCCCGGGTCACCCTGGCGTCCTGCGCGTCCACGGAGCTGATTATCAATGCGCCTTGCCTCGTGGCGTTCGGTGCCGATCACGTGCAGCCCGCCCAGTTGGATCACCTTGGCACGGTTCTGTTCACACAGGGCAAACTTTTCTGCCAAGACCTCTGCCCAACGGGTCGGGTAGCGTGTTGTCGGATCCTTGCCGCGGCGCAACATTTCCACAGCTTCGTTCCACTCTCGGCTGGGGATTTGGGTCAGATCCACCCCTTCCTTGCGCAGCTGCTCGCGGGCCATCCCTTCTGGATTGCCACCCAGCAGGATGTCAACACCGCGGCCGGCCATATTCGTGGCGATCGTGACCGCCCCAGGCACACCTGCCTGGCTGATGATGAGCGCCTCGCGTTCGTGATGCTTGGCGTTGAGCACATGATGGGGGATGCCACGCCGCTTCAGCAGATTGGACAGGTATTCCGAGGTTTCGATCGCCACAGTGCCCACCAGCACCGGGCGACCCTTCTGATGGTTCTCGACGATCTCGTTGACAACTGCCCGAAACTTGGCTTCTTGGGTCTTGTAAACTTGATCTGGGTAATCGATTCGCTTCCAGTAGCGTTCGTTCGTTTGCGGGTTCTCGTAGGTGACGACCTCAACCCCGTTTTCGCGGCGAGTGACCGTTTGCAGCTCGCCACGCATCGCGCGATATTCGATGTTCGTGGGCAGCACCACGACATCGAGGTTGTAGATCTTGCCAAACTCTTCCTTCTCGGTCGCCGCTGTGCCGGTCATCCCTGCCAGCTTGTCATACATACGGAAGTAGTTCTGGAAGGTGATGGTGGCCAACGTCAAGCTCTCGCGCTGTACCGGCACCCCTTCCTTGGCTTCGATCGCTTGGTGCAGACCCTCGCTGTAGCGCCGGCCGATCATGAGGCGACCGGTGAACTCATCCACAATGATCACCTCGCCATCGCGCACGATGTAGTCGCGGTCGCGCTGATACAACACATGGGCGCGCAGGGCATTGTCCAGATAGGGGATTTTCTGCCAGTGCTCCGGCCCATAGAGATTCTCGATCCCCAAAAGGCGCTCAACCTTCTCCACACCCGCCTCAGTCAGGGTGACCACGCGCATCTTTTCATCCACCACGTAATCCCCATCCGGCTTCTTCGCTTCGACACTTGCCGGACTGCTGGGTTTCAGCTGGCGCACGATGGTGGCGAATTCATTGTAGAGGCTGCTGCTTTCCTCGGATGGCCCGGAGATGATCAGGGGAGTCCGCGCTTCGTCAATGAGGATGTTGTCCACCTCATCAACGATGGCGTAGTGCAGCTCGCGCTGACACATTTGGCTCAGGTCAAACACCATATTGTCGCGGAGGTAATCAAAGCCGAACTCGTTGTTCGTGCCGTAGGTGATGTCACAGTGATAGGCACCCCGACGGGTGGTGGGTCGCAAATATAAATAGCGATCGTCGGCGGCCTGGTAGTCGGGATCGAACTCAAACGAAGCTTCATCGGGATGACCACTGCCGGCGGACTGGATGACACCCACCGTCAAGCCCAGCAGATGGTAGATGGGGCCCATCCACTGGACGTCGCGCTTGGCCAGATAGTCGTTGACCGTGACCACGTGCACACCGTGTCCGGTCAGGGCGTTAAGGGCCACGGGCAAGGTAGCCACCAGGGTCTTGCCTTCTCCAGTGCGCATCTCCACCACGTTGCCGTAATGGAGGACGGCGCCGCCGATGAGCTGGACGTCATAGTGGCGCAGGCCTGTCGTACGCACACTGGCCTCGCGCACGGCGGCGAAGACCTGGGGCATGATCGCTTGCAGCAGCTCTTCCTCCAGTTTGAACAGCTCGCGTCGCAGCCGTTGCACTTCCACCTCGAGTTGACGGCGCTGGTCACCAATCGCGACATCCCGCTCGACGATGCGTTGTTGCAGCTCTTCGCGCAGCGCCCGCGTGCGCTCGGCGATGTCCGCGCGGAAGCGCGCCATCATATCTCGCAGTTCCTCATTGCTTTTGCGGCGCATTTCCGGTTCAAGCGCGTTGACCTCATCCACCAGCGGGATCAGGCGCTTGATCGCCTTTTGACTCGGATCACCCAGGAGGCTCAAAAGGACGTTTTTGAACATTATCCCTCTTTGGTCGCACCTTCCCGTTTGGCTGCCTGGCGCGCGGCGTATTGAGTGGGGCGAATGCGCGCGTAGTAACCGGCAGGGCGCAACAGCTTCTGCAGATTGTAGATGTGTCCGACGTGGCGCTCGTAGTCGGCCAGCTTGTACTCGTGATCCATCACAATGGAATCAAACGGGCAGAATTCGGCGCAGAAACCACAGTTCATACACACATCAATGTCAATATAGAACTCAGCCGGAGCGGTGAGCGGTTTGCCCTTTTCGTCTTGAGCGCGCACGATCCAGATGCATTGGGGAGGGCATACTCTGGCACATATCCCACAAGCGGTGCAGCGGATGACCTGGCGCGTGGTGTCCCCTTCTACTTGGATGTCATAGACGAGAAATGGCAGGAAACGAAACGCCTCTGGAACGGGACGCTCTTGTTCGGGATACTGCACCGTGAACAGACCGCGCCCGCGCACGCTCTGCCGCGCTTCCAGGGCTGCCGCGCTATAGCGGCGAGGAAAGTACTTCAGGTCATCCAGGTAGGTCTCGATGAAGTGTTTGAACGTCACGGCCAGGCCTTTGGCAATGCCGATCCCGAACATCAGCGGTCCACCTCCCCCAGCACAATGTCGAGCGCACCCAGAGCCACGATCACATCGGCCACCTTGAGTCCCCGGCACATCTCACTCAGAGCGGTCAGGTTGATAAAGGAAGGCGAACGGACGCGATAACGCCATGGATTGCCGGTGCCGTTGCTGACCAGGTAGTAGCCCAATTCTCCTTTGGGATGTTCGATTCGGGCGTACACTTCCCCGGCCGGCACGCGCGTCTGCCAGGCCTTTTTCCCCGCCTGAATCGGCCCTTTGGGTATCTGATCCAGAGCTTGGTTGAGAATCTTCACCGCCTCGCGCGCTTCCAAAATGCGAATCAGATAGCGGTCATAGAGATCGCCGTTGTGCAACAGAGGAACTCTGAAGTCGAAACGGTCGTAGATCGAGTAGGGCTCGACGCGCCGGATGTCGTAGGGCAAACCAGTCGAGCGCAAAATGGGCCCTGTGATGCCATAAGCAATCGCCTTTTCAGGTGTCAGAATGCTCACCCCTTTGAGGCGAGAGATGAGGATCTCGTTTTCATTGAGCAGCTGTTCGAACTCGTCCAGTTTGCGCGGCAGTCGTTCGCGAGCCAGATAGCGGGCCCGCTCCAGCCAATCGTCGCTGACATCGTTGGCCACGCCGCCGAAACGCATGTAATTGCACATCATCCGCGAGCCACTCGCTTCTTCGAACAAGTCCAGGATCAGCTCGCGTTCTTTAAATGCATACAAGAACGGCGTAAACGCAGAGCCCAGCTCATTGGTGAGGAAGCCGGCGAAGGACATATGGCTGAACACACGGTTCAGCTCCGCCATGATGACCCTGAGATATTCGGCACGCTCCGGCACCTCAATGCCCATCAGACGTTCCACGGCGATGGCGTATCCCAGATTGTTCCCCATAGCATTGAGGTAGTCCAGGCGGTCGGTGTATGGCATGTTCATCAGCCAGCTGTTGCGTTCGCCGATTTTCTCGTGATTGCGATGCAGGTAGCCCACTACGGGTTCGGCGTGCAAAACCGTCTCGCCGTCCAGCGTGAGCACCATCCTGAAAACGCCATGCGTGCTGGGATGCTGGGGCCCCACGTTCACGACGATTTTTTCGGTGGAGATGTGCAGGTCAGGCAGCTCGCGATAGTCCACCACAGGCAGTTCCTCTTCCGGTGGGCTCCACCGCTCCGGATCCCAGTCCACCCCGGGAGGGTACTGCAATGGATAGGCCACATTGTCCTGATAGGGAGTGCGTGCTTCCGCCGATTGGTAATGGCCGCATGGCCAGCGGCTGCTGAACGGTTTCACCGGCTCTTCGTAATAGGGTTCTCGCCAGTCCTTGCGCAGCGGATGACCGTAGAAACCCTCCCAGAGCAGAATGCGCTTCAGATTGGGATGGCCGGTAAAACGAATCCCGAAGAGATCCCAGACCTCGCGTTCCTGGAGGTTCGCACTGGGCCAGACGGGGACCAGGGAGGGTAGCTCGGGATTTTCTTCCGGCACGCGGGCCTTGAGCACCAGCGCGCTGCCGCCACGGCTGGTGGAATATAGGTGATACACCACCTCGAACCGAGGGTCACGTCCCAGGTAATCCACACCGGTCACGTTTGAGAGGAAGTCGTAGCCCAGGTCTGGAGTGTCACGCAGGTAAGTGGCCACCTCCACCAAGCGGTCTGGCCGAACGACAAGCACATCCTTTTCCGGGATTACGCAGCCATCGCCGATTACGTGATTGAGGCGTTGCGCCAGCGCTTCGGCGAAAGGCAATGGCGTGGTGTCCCACACCGGCAGCTTGAGCGCCTTATCGGGTGACGCCGTCGTGGCCTGCTCTTCTGCAGCCGCCTCCTGGGCATGAATCGCACGTTGTTGGGATAGCACTTGCTTGATGGATGGGAGGCGACGAGGGTCAATCAGGTCCGGACCACAGATCGGGATGGGGATCGCCTCGTTGCGCTCCTGTTTGCGGTACCATGGCACTTCGAAGATTGATTGACGCCGGATCTTGTCCTGCAGGCGCAAAAACCCCTCCAACAGTGCCTGAGGTGTGGGAGGGCAGCCGGGTATATACACATCCACCGGCAAGAACTTGTCGATCCCAGAGACAACGTTATAGCCCTCTTTGAATGGGCCGCCTGCGGTGGCGCAAGCTCCCATCGCGATCACGTATTTGGGCTCCGGCATCTGGTTGTACAGACGCACAATCTGCGGCACCATCTTCTTGGTGACAGTGCCGGAAACGATCAGCAAGTCAGCCTGGCGAGGGGATGGACGCATCAGTTCCGCGCCGAAGCGCCCCAGGTCGAAACGAGCGGCAAAGGTGGCCATCATCTCGATGGCACAACAGGCGAGCCCGAACGCCAGTGGCCAGAGCGAATACATGCGCCCCCAATTGTAGACAAAATTGATCGGTGTGGCGAGCAAATTGCGCCAATCGTCCGGTGGTGTGAAATTTTGCGAGCGTTGCTCCAGTGATGCGTTCATCCTGTGCTCCTCGGAAATTGACCAGAAGATAACCAGGCAGTCACCCTTTCATCCGTTGACAGAGATACAGACTATGTTGGACCGACATAGCCGTGTGCACACTCCATGATTTGACCGAGTACGGTTGCCGGTCACCCTTGCTGACAATTGTAACATTTCCAGAAACGACGGGCAAAAAGAGGGTGTCGAAAAGGTCCGTTGGGATATGTCGCGCTGCCCTGGCCGCCTGTTTGTAAGCACAGCACTTGCCTGGTTGCACAAAGAGGAAAATGTGAGTATCATATTTGTAAAGATTGGGGGACTAAACGGGATTAGACCGGCCGATCCGTGTGAAAGGGGTGGAATTGACCTATCGAGCAAGGCATGTGAAGTGATACGATCGTTCCGCCTGTGGGATGTTGCTTTGGTGGCACGCCTCCAGCGTGAAGGGGTGGCGTTAGATTTAGAGACCCATTTGACACGACCGCACTCCCCACTGGGTATGGCGCTTCTGGCGCATTTGCTGCCGGCGCGCAATGGAATGCACACTTGCATTGTGGATTACAAGGATGAAGACGGTGGCAGCTACGGGCTGGCGCAGATGCGCCGGCGTCCAGGTCGCCACGAGTATAGCATCATCTTTATGGCGCCGGCGCTCAGCAGCGGCAGCGGTGCCCATGCGATATGGCAGCGGCTTTTAAATCACCTGGCAGTTCAAGCGGGCGAACAAGGCGGTCAACGTCTGTATGCCGGTCTCCCCGATGAAGGGGAGGAATATCAAATCTTTCGCCACGCCGGGTTTGTGGCATATGCCCAGGAGATGGTGTACCGCTGTGTCGCCCCGCCTCCATTGCCTTCCACATCGCCGGTGATGTTGCGTCCGCAATGTGAGCGTGACAGCTGGGGGCTTCAGCAGCTCTACGCCGCGGCGACGCCGCGTGCCGTCCAAACCGCTGAGGGTTCCGGACAGGGAGAATGGGAGCTGTTGCGACCACGCTGGCTGGGCCAACCGTGGCGACGCGGCTATGTGTGGGAATGTGCGGGGGAAATCCGTGCCGCGCTCCAGGTGCGCTCCACCGTCACGGCACATTGGATCCGGCTGCTGTATCACCCCGATGATCTCAATCAGTTGGATGCGCTGGTTGTCGCGGCACTCATGCAGGTTCTGAAAGGCAACCGAAATCGAAAAATCCTCTGGGCCGTGCGCACCTATGAAGCCGGTTTGGCGGCAGCACTGGGCGAGTACGGTTTTGCGCCGATTGCCAGCCAAACCCTCGTGGTCAAGCATTGCACGGTCTGGGCACGCGAACCGGCGCTCCATCCCGTGGCGACGTTGAATGGCAAGGCGGAGCAGGCGGCTCCGACAGTGAAGTATCACTATGAGTGAACCCATCGTGCATATCGGTAGTAAGGTTATGACAGAAAAGATCGGTGCTCAATTGAGAATTACGGACGATTTAATCGCTTTGTTAAACGTGCTCCCGCCGCGTGTGCGGGACGCGCTGAAGGAACTGGATCGCGGTGATGACTTGATCGAGATCGTTTTGGACCTGGGCCGCCTCCCGGAGGCGCGTTTCACCGACAGGGAAGTGCCCCTGTCCGATCAGGAGGTGACCCACGAGGACATTGATTACGTTGTGCAACGCATCGGCCAGTTCACTTCGGACAACCGGGCCGGGATCGAGCGCACCCTGCATCGCATCTCAGCGATCCGCAACCGCCAGGGCGCCATTGTGGGCCTGACCTGTCGGGTGGGGCGTGCGGTGTACGGCACCATTGACATCATTCAAGACATCATCGAGTCGGGAAAGAACATCTTGCTGTTGGGACG
>Ga0308395_1002343_pt1 | contig 10946 bp, 10 predicted proteins | sample Hotspr20SampleP4_FD_202097 | JGI IMG/M metagenome (GOLD analysis project Ga0308395, IMG submission 202097) | Hot spring phototrophic mat microbial communities from Mushroom Spring, Yellowstone National Park, Wyoming, United States - 20050930_P4 ...
AGGCGCGCCGGCGCGCTGGCCCTCGCCCTAACGGTCACTTAAAGATGAGCTGCCGGCCATCGCTCACGAATGTCGCCTCCGACACCTCCTTGAGGTTCAAAGCGCGAATCGAGGCGCGCAGCAAAGGCGGCAGGCCCGCTCCATCTGCCCAAACCACCCAGCGCGGTCCAGCAGCTTTGAGTGCGACCACGTCGGTCCTCTGCGCATCCAGGAAGATCAGCGCAGCGCCAGGCTGATAGTCAATCGCCTGCTGCTCGCCGACCAGGTCTATCACGACCTCGCCATGCGAGAGGCGCGCACCGATCGCCTGCCGACCGTCCTGAGCTGGCATCCGTAGCGCGATGGTAAGAGACACCTGATCGTCCAGCGCCCACGTCAAACCATCTGTCGCCGTCACGATCTGCGCGGTGTTGGCGCGCACCACATCCCAAACTAACGCCATGTCGTCGGTCAGTGGATCAGGACCTGGTGGCAGGATCAGATCGCGGGCGCGGTAGTGCTCGAGCAGGAAGCGCGCGTCCTGCCAGTAGCGCATGCTGCGTTGGGGAAGGATGAGCGCTTCCAACTCCCCGTCGCCGACCGGCATCGTGCGGCGTAGGGTGTTGACGACATCACCGTTCCCCAAAAACACGGCCTGCCGGCCAGACGGCGAGCGGACGATCGCGCTGCTGCCGACAAAGGTGAGATGAAGCCGGCCATCCGGCTGCTGAAACCAGAAGAGCACGCCTAGGCCAAGAGCCGTGAGCCCCGCAACGCCCACGGATAGCGCACTGCGCCGCGCCCACAGCAGGCGAGCCACTGCTCGTCGGACGATAGGCGGCTGGAACAGAAAAGCAGTGCTGCCTAACAAAACTGCGTAATACGCAGCAGCCGCCGGCAGGCTGAAGAACGGCACTTTCAGGAGGGCATGCTCGAACTCAGCAAATCTCTCAATGATAAGAATCGTAAGTGACGATAGCAAATGCGCAGGCAGGATCGCCAGTTGGCCCACATCCGTCAGCCCTGCCGTGAGCGTTGCGATGAGCGCTCCCAACGCGCCAGAGATCATTAGCGGCGGCTGTAAGGGCACGACGATCGCGTTGGTCGGCAGCGCAACCGACGAGAAGGACTCGAAAATCAGCCACTGGACGGGCAACGTCGTCAGGTGCGTCACCAAGGTAAGGAGGGCTACTTCTGCGACAAAGAGAACGGCCTGCTGGACGCGACGCTGAGGAATGCGCGACGACGCCCAGGCATATAGCCGATCTTTCATTCGGTCGGCATAGAGTACCAAGCCCAGCGTCGCTGAGAAGCTGAGCTGGAAGCCGGCGTCAAAGAGCAGGTGCGGATCGGCGATCAGCAGGATGAAGGCAGCCGCGCACAACGTGTTCAGCGTGATCCCCACGCGCCACAGCAGCATGCCGACCAAGCCCACGCTCGCCATGACCGCGGCGCGCACGACCGAGGCTTCCAAGCCGACGAACACGGCGTAGAGCGCGATGATCGGCAAAACCAGCAGGGCTGCCCGACGCCGGCCTGCCCATCGGATCATCAAAGGCAGCGTTAGCGCAACGAGGATGCTAAAGTTGGATCCCGAGATGGCAATCAGGTGCGATGTGCCGGTGCGCCGAAAGGCCTCCTTCACGTCGAGCGGCATGGCCCGGCCGTCGCCCAGCAAAATGCCGCAGAGCAGCGCAGCCTCTCGAGCTGGCAAAATGCTCCACACGCTTTGACGCATGGCGTTCTTAAACTGCAGTAGTCGCAAATAAAACCAACTCTCCGGTGCCTCTCCGACCTTCTTCAACTTATGCGGCTGTTTGATCCAAGAAAAGGCCCACCTGCGGGCCAAGTATTCGCGGTAGTCGAAGCTGCTCATGCGCGGCGGCGCGTCGAGCAATCCCTCGACGTGCACGACGCTGCCGTAAGCCCAGTCTTTATAGTCGCTCTGCACCCTGCGGCGCAGCGCCTTGTCATCAGAGTGATCCTCGTGGGCTCCGTGCGACGCGACGCGCACCAGCACGAGATCGTCCAGCGCGTCATCACTCGCTTGTGCCGTGTGAATGCGTAGCGGCCTCAGGCGCAGGTTGGTGTGGGTTGGTCGCACATCGGGCTCGTCAACGACCACGCCTTCCAAAGTGACGTGCTGGCCGTTGTAACGCGCGACTGAACGCACTGCCGGCAACGGCGCATCCAGCGTATAGCGCAGCGCACCCAGGCAAACCAGCATGGCGCAGGCTGTTATCCAGATGCTCAAGTGCGCGCTGCGCAGCCATGCCGCGCCGATCGTCGCCAACACCCCGACGGCAAGCGCAGCAGCGAGCAGCGCTGTCGGCATGGGAAAGTTCGCGGCCAGCCAGACGCCAGCAGCGACGGACAGCGCGATCAGGACGAACGGATTGCTGCGCGTCACCCTCTAGGCTGAAGTTTAGCAACGCACAGGCAACGCGCCAGCCTGGGGCGCATTCGCGGCCAGAGACGAGCTCCTCCCACGCGGAGAGCGCGGAACTGTTAGGGCTTCCGAGATCGGCGATATACCCAACACCGTCTGGGAGCGCGCTTCTGGGGAGCAAGACAGGGGCTGCCCCAATGGGGATGAGCGCACCCTCAGCCTAGAAAAGACGCTTGATAATCGCCAGTGCACCCTGCTTCCAGGGGACACGGTGAGAGACGCCCGATTGGTGGGCGAACTTCTCGTAGTTGTCCAGATACCACTGGAAATTTCTCAGCAGCGCGTCTTTGTTGGAATATTTGGGGCGAAAGCCCAGGATGCGCTCGGCCTTCTCGATGGAGACAAACGAATCTTTGGCGATCGTCTCATACACCCACTTGTAGAGCGGGGACAGGCCCAGCGCCTCTAGGATGCGCAAGCCGAGGATCACTGGACCAGCCGGGAAAGGCTTGACCTTCTTGCCATAGCCGGCGTAATCCAGCACAGCTTGAAAGTCCTCCGCCACAGTGCCGAATTCTTTGGCCCCGATGTTGAACGTGTCGTTGGTCTTCTCGCATGGCAAGGTCGCGCACAGGTAGATCGCATCGCACAGGTCCTCGACATCTAAGTATTGATAGCGATTCCTGCCGTTCCCCAGAATAGGGAAGCTGCGCCCATCTTTGGCCCAGTCGTATAGCAAGGCGAACACGCCCAGGCGCTCCGGACCGACGAACGACTTGGGCCTGATAATGGGGATGCACATGCCCTTTTGGCGATATTCCAAGCAGACCCGCTCGGCTTCGATCTTGGCTTCCCCATACGGCCCCACACCGCACAGCGGATCATCCTCATATAAGGGGTGATGATCCGGAATGCCGTAAACAGCGGTGGACGAGATGTGAATCAGCCGCTCAACGCCGGCTTGATACGCCGCCTCAACGACGTTGCGTGTGCCAACCACGTCAGTCGTGTAGATGTCCTCCCTGGAATACAGCGGCAGCGCGGCCGCCGCGTGAACGACGACCTGAACGCCCGGCATGACGCGGTCCAGGGCAGCGCGGTCACGAATATCGGCCTTGATGAATGTAATTCGGTCACGCTCAGGATAGTCAAAGTCGGCAATGTCGTAGCAGATCACGTCATGGCTTTTGTTCAAAAGGTAGCGCGTGAGGTTGATGCCCAAAAAACCAGAACCGCCTGTGATGAGGTACTTCATAGTGCTCTCCAGCTCGCTCCGTCGCTTGCTACGCAGATATACACAGCAGGCTGTCGCCCCGTGCGGGCAGGATAGTGGTGCACGATAGCGCTGCGCAGCTCACTCACTTTTGCCTCGTCGGTCAGGGCGATCGCGCAACCGCCGAAACCGGCGCCGGTCATGCGCGCGCCATACACACCCGGCACCCCACGCGCGATCTCCACAACGGCATCCAGCTCGGCGCTGCTCACCTCGTAGAGATCGCGCAGGCTATCGTGCGATTCGTTCATCAGCCGGCCAAAAGCCACCACATCGCCGGCGCGCAGGGCAGCTACTGCGTCCAACACGCGCTGATTCTCATAGATGACGTGCTCAACGCGCTGTGCCACCAATGCCGGCAGCGCCGCGCGTCGCCGAACGAACATCTCTGGCGATATGTCACGCAGCGCAGCGACGCCGAGCGCTTGCGCTGCTGCTTCGCACTGGGCACGTCGCTCGTTGTAGGCGCTGGCGGCCAGGCTGCGAGGCGCTCTTGTATCCACGACCACAACCGCCGCCCCAGCCGGCATTGGCACTAGCGCATAGTCCAGCGAGCGGCAATCAATGTATAGCGCATGCCCTGCCCGACCCAGGGCAGCGACGAACTGGTCCATGATCCCACAGTTCACGCCGACGAACGTATTCTCGGCGCGCTGCGCCAGCCTGGCCGCACGCACGCGATCCAGGCTTGCCAGGTCCGGCTGACAGGCAGCGAAGGCCATGAACGTGGCCATCTCGATCGCTGCTGACGACGACAGGCCGCTGCCGATTGGCACATCGCCATACAAGACGGCATCAAAGCCGCGCAGATCGAACCCAGCCTCCAGGAGCGCCCAAGCCACGCCACGAGGGTAATTGCGCCACTGCCCTGCTGCATCGTGCTGAAGCTGACCCAGTTCAAAGTCGGCTTCCTGGTCGTAATTCAACGCATAGAGGCGAACACGACGATCACTGCGCGGTGCGCCGACGATCGCAACCTCGCGATCAATCGCCATCGGCAGCACAAAGCCATCGTTGTAGTCAGTGTGCTCGCCGATCAGGTTCACTCGTCCTGGTGCGCGCGCCAGAAAGTCCGGCCGATAGCCAAACTTCTGCTCAAACCGCGCCACAAGCGCTGGGTAGTCCATGGCGACCAAAAATAAGCCGAGCCTGTGGCAGGCTCGGCAATCCGGCACAAAAGAGAACGCAGCCGGCGTTCAGGGTACGAACAAACGGACGTTATTCAAGAGCGAGGCAAGTGAGGCGATAACGATCATCGCGCCGACCGCCATCAGAAACACAGCGATGAACTGCACGAAGCGGAGGGTTGTATCTGGCCCGAACGCTTCGCGAATGCGGCCAGCGAGCGGCATGCTCAGCGCCTTGTTCTCGGGCAACAGCAGCGTCGCATAGCCGCTCAGGAACAACAAGCCGGCTACGGCTATCCCGATAAATGGACCCCAGATTTGCAGTGTAGTCATCTTTTACCTCCTGAGAAGACGAGCGTAGACTACGCTCGTATCTATATTTTAATTTTATTGTCATGTCTCTAGCCCGACAAGCTATGCCGGACGATGAGATCACCTCGGATTCAACCTCCAACCGAGGCAGCTCACGACGCACCCAATATCCTGTCTAATACCTCGTCCCAGCCGACGAGCTCGCCATCCTTGGACAGGACAACCCGACGCTCAGCAACTGATGCGGCTGCGCCTCGGGTGAGCCGCTTGCCGCCCACTACAGGTATGGCCAACAACCCTGCCCTGCGCAGCAGCGCGGCGCGCTCCACGGCGCGCTCAACGTCGCTCAGATCAACCACGTTAGACACTTCAACCGCCAGCCACACCTCAGCCTCGCCCCGCTTCTTGGGCAGTTGACCGCGCACGATCAAGTCCACGGCAGTCAGACGGCGCATTTCTATTTCATCGAGATGCGCCTCGAGCTGGTCCCAGATGTCGCTGACTTCCACAACCGCTGGTTTGCGCAGCCAACCGCCAAAGAAGGCAACCGCTTTAATGCGATAGTCTAGCTCAAGCTGTCTGCCTCGCGCATCCGCCAGCTCATCCTTTATGCCGATAAGCTGTTCCTGGATGCGGAGCTGCGACTCAGCCAATTGAGCGAAGCGCTCATCCGTGCGCCGGCGCAACTCGGCCAGCTCAATCCCTATGCGCTGCTGTGCCTCGGCCAGCTCAGCGAAGCGCATGTCTACATAGCGGCGCAATTCGGCCAGCTCCGCCTCCACGCGCTGCTGCGCCTCGGCCAGCTCAGCGAAGCGCATGTCTACATAGCGGCGCAACTCGGCCAGCTCCGCCTCCACGCGCTGCTGCGCCTCGGCCAGCTCAGCGAAGCGCATGTCTACATAGCGGCGCAATTCGGCCAGCTCCGCCTCCACGCGCTTGCGAAACTCAGCCTGCTCCGCCTCCGCGCGCTGCTGCGCCTCGGCCAGCTCAGCGAAGCGCTTGTCCACATAACGGCGCAATTCGGTCAGCTCCGCCTCCACACGCTTGCGAAACTCAGCCTGCTCCACCTCTGCGCGCTGCTGAATTTCAGCCAGCTCTTGTATCAGTGACGGCATTGCCAGCAGCTCGTTGGTGAGCACGATGCGCCGCACCTCGCTCAGCCACTCCGGCCGCTCGATTAGGATGCGCGTCAGGTCTTGTAGATCGTTTACTGTGAAAGGCATGTATATAAAGGATTATATGCGACGCGCTCTTGCTGGGTGCATTCACAGCCGGGGGCAAAAGCTTGGGTGGGCGACGGCAGTGCCGTCGCCCAAGATTTGCCTTCGCTGGCAGCATAGCTTGTGGAAGATGCCCCTATTGGTGAACGCACCCCTCTTGCTTCTCTCGCCAAGCGCTGGGTATACTGACTTCGGGTATGGTCACGTGGTGGCTTAGAAAATACATCGCTCTGGGCAAGGCCGGCTGGGCGCTAATCATGGAATATCGCGCTCAGGTCATGATCTGGATGATGAGCAGCTTCTTGATGGTGATCATGCTGCTGGTGTGGCTAAGCATCAGCAGCGAGGGGGAGGTGAACGGCTACAGCACCACGGACTTCATCACTTACTTTATGGTTGGCTGGATCGTGCGCAACCTCACGGCAGTATGGGCCTCGTGGGAACTGGATCTCAACATCCGCGAGGGCCGGCTCTCGCCAATGCTGCTTCGCCCTATCCATCCTATTCATAACGATGTCGCCATTCACTGGGTTGAGAAGCTACTGCGCCTGGGCATCGTCCTCCCGATTGCCGCGTTCGTCTTGATTATTACGCCCGGAGTCCGCCTGGACTTCAGCCTATTGAACGCGCTTGCTTTTCTGATTTCACTGATTGGCGCATGGATCATCGTCTTTCTGTCAGATTACCTGGTGGGCATCCTGGCGTTCTGGATCACTCAAGTCGGGGCATTCATCAATGGCTTCTTCGGCATTCGCCTGGTGCTCTCTGGCGCGATCGCACCCACAGCGATGTTCCCGCTGGCCATACAGGACATTCTGCGGTGGTCGCCCTTCCCCTATATGCTCAACTTTAGCGTGGATGTAGCCATGGGCCGGCTGACACCGGAGGCATTGTTGGCCGGCCTCATCATTCAGTGGGGCTGGGCGGTCTTCTTCATCCTCGCTACCTGGGCATTCTGGAAGGTCGCCGTCCGCAGCTACAGCGCCGTGGGTGCCTGAGCAGCCATGCGCTACCTGCGCCTGTTGGGCCTGTTCCTCAAAGCCAATTTGCTCGCGGAGCTAGAGTATCGCGCCAACTTCGCTGCGCAGTCAGCGCTGGGCGTGCTGTGGGCCGGCCTGACGTTTGTCAGCGTCGCGGTGTTCTTCACCCAGACCGATGCGTTAGGCGGTTGGACGTATGGGCAAGCGCTCATCATCGTCGCCCTCTTCACCATGATCAGCGGCATGACCCGCTTCATCCTGGAACCTAACGTCATCAAGGTGGTCGAGATGGTGCGCACGGGCACGATGGACTTTGTGCTGACCAAGCCGGCCAACAGCCAATTCCTCGCCACTCTGCGCCACGCCCAGTATGCCGGCCTCGCTGACATCGCTGCCGGTGGCGTGATCATGATATTCGCTATGAGTCAAATGCAATACTCGCCCGACCCAGCAGCGTTGATCCAGTTCGGGATTATGCTGACCTCAGCGCTGGTCATCACCTACAGCATTTGGCTGGTGATGGCCGCGCTGTCGTTCTGGTTCGTGAAGATAGAAAGCCTGTCGGAGCTGTTCTACGCCCTATTCGATACAGCTCGCTTTCCAGTGACCACGTATCCCGGATTGGTGCGATTGCTGCTCACCTTTGTGCTGCCGGTCGCGTTCATGACCACCTTTCCGGCCCAGGCCGTGCTCGGCTTGCTCGACTTCGCAACGCTCCTCGCATCGGTGGGTCTGGCTACTGTGTTGATCCTGTTCAGCGCGTGGCTATGGCAGCGCGCCGTGCTCAGCTACAGCAGCGCCAGCTCGTAACGTTTGCGCTATCATCCACGCTTAACCATGCGCGTCCTGACCTACAGCGAGGCTATCAACGAGGCGTTGCGCGAAGAGATGGCGCGCGATCCGCGCGTGTTCATCATGGGCGAGGATGTAGGGGTGATGGGCGGGGTGTTCGGCGTCACAGCCGGCTTGCTGGCGCAGTTCGGCGAGGCGCGCGTCATTGACACACCAATTAGCGAAGCTGGCATCGTCGGCGCAGCGCTCGGCGCAGCCATGATGGGCATGCGACCAGTCGTCGAGATTATGTTTGGCGACTTCCTGGGCTGCGCGGGCGACCAGATCATCAACCAAGTCGCCAAGGCGCGCTATATGAGCGGCGGCAAAGCGCACGTCCCGCTGACTATTCGGGTGACCACCGGCGCTCCGGGTGCAGCCGCCGCCCAACACTCACAAAGCCCAGAATCATGGTTTCTGAACATCCCCGGCTTGAAAATCGCCACGCCGGCCACGCCGGCCGACGCCAAGGGCCTGCTCAAAAGCGCCATCCGCGGCGAGGATCCCGTACTGTTCTTCGAGCACAAAATGCTCTACGCCACCAAGGGCGAAGTGCCCGATGAGGATTTCATCATCCCCTTCGGACAAGCCAACGTGCTTCGCCAGGGCTCGGACGTGACGATCGTTGCGATCGGTGGCATGCTGCCGCAAGCGATGCAGGCTGCCGACGCACTGGCTGACGAAGGTATACGCTGCGAAGTGATTGACCCGCGCACCCTCATGCCGCTGGACGCGCAGACGTTGCTGACCAGCGTGCGCAAAACTGGCCGCTTGGTCATCGCGCACGAGGCTCACAAACGCGCTGGACCAGGCGCAGAGATCGCCGCGCTCGTCGCCGAGCGGGCGCTGGACTACCTCGATGCGCCTATCCGCCGCGTGGCTGCCAAGAATGTGCCATTGCCATATGCGCCGGCGCTGGAACAATTCGTCCTGCCGGACAGAGACGATATCATCGCTGCGGTGAGGGATGTGCTGCGATGAGCACAGCGCCATCCCGATCAGCGAGCCGCTGCTGCTCACAACCCCATGCGCGTCCTTGTCGTCCTGCCCACCTATAACGAAGCCGAGAACATCGCCCTGCTCCTGCCGGCGCTGCTGGAGTTGCCAGTTGACATCTGCGTCGTGGATGATGCGTCGCCGGATGGCACCGGCCAACTGGCCGAAGCGTGGGCAACGCGCGATTCGCGCGTGCACGTCCTCCATCGCCCAGGCAAGCTGGGACTGGGCACAGCATACGTGGCTGGCTTTCGCTTTGCCCTGGCCCAGGACTATGACGCCGCGCTAACTATGGATGCTGACTTCTCGCATCATCCACGCTACATCCCGGCTATGCTGGAAGCAGCTCAGTGCGCCGACCTAGTGATTGGCTCGCGCTACGTCGCCGGCGGTGACGTGCGCTACCCGCCGCATCGCCGCTGGCTGAGCAAAACAGCCAATCTGGTGGCCCGAACAGCGCTTAGCCTGAAACCACACGACTGCACAGCCGGCTTCCGCCTCTACCGCGCTATCGTGCTGAGCACTGTGCCGATAGACACAGTATTCTCAAATGGCTATTCCTTCCTCATCGAGATGTTGAATCTCGTCCAGGGATTCGGCTTCACCATCACTGAAGTGCCGATCGTCTTTGAGGATCGAACGCGCGGGCAGTCCAAAATCTCGTCTATAGAGATCGTACGGGCTATGTATACCGTGTCGCGGCTGACCTATCGGCGCTGGCGCGATCGGCTGATTGGCCCGCCGTCCGCCCGCCGCAAGCACGCCCTGCGACATAGCCAAGACCAACAGTGATACGAATTGTGATGAACAGCAAGCTCGAGGTCACTCGCCAGCCAACCCCGCTCCCCTTCTTCAAGGTGATGTTCACGCTGATGGAGCCATACACGTGGTTCGCTCCGACCTGGGCGTTCGTTGTGGGCTGCGTGGCCAGCCACAGCATCTACTTTGACCCAGCTGGCGACCTGTGGGCCAGCGTCGTGAGCATCGGCAAGATCGCCATCGGCACGCTGATGGCTGGGCCGCTGCTGGTGGGCTTCTCCCAGGTGTGGAACGACTGGTGCGACCGCGACGTGGATGCCATCAACCAGCCAGAGCGGCTCATTCCCTCTGGGCGCGCCACGCGCGGCCAGGTATTTGCGATCATTGCCCTGCTCGGTATCTCTGCGATGGCCATTGCGCTGTTCCTCGGTCCGCCTGTGGCTGCGGTGGCCATCGTCGGCATCGTGATCGCGCTGGCCTACTCCGCTGAGCCAGTCCGCCTGAAGAAGAACGGCTGGCTGGGCAATTTGGCCATCGGCCTGACCTACGAGACGTGTGCGTGGATCGCCGGCCATCTCACCTTCGACCCACAACTCCAGTCAGCCAGCGCTGGGCGCAGCCTGCTGCTGGCGCTGATCTACGGCCTGGGCGTGGTGGGGACGATGATCATCAACGACTTCAAGAGCGTGGCCGGCGATCGCAAGATGGGCATCCGTTCGATCCCGGCCATGTACGGCGAATCGCGCGCGGCGCGGCTGGCCGTCGTTATCATCAACGCCGCCCAGCTCATCGCCATCGGCCTACAGGTGGCATGGGGCAGTGTCATCACCGCCGGCGTGTGCTTCCTGCTGCTTCTGGCCCAGCTCCGCAGCCAGCTTCAGCTCATCCGCGAACCCACCCAGCCGATGGCCGTCCGCTACAACCTGATCGGCATCCCACCCTATACGTGGGCAATGTTGGTCGCCGCGATCGGGCTTGGGGGAATGCTCAATTTTGGGGTGACTTGACTTACTGACATCTAACCGCCGAGGCACAGAGCGCGCGGAGAGACAAGCCGAAGTATCTCTGCGTCCTCGGCGT
>Ga0308395_1002368_pt1 | contig 10862 bp, 14 predicted proteins | sample Hotspr20SampleP4_FD_202097 | JGI IMG/M metagenome (GOLD analysis project Ga0308395, IMG submission 202097) | Hot spring phototrophic mat microbial communities from Mushroom Spring, Yellowstone National Park, Wyoming, United States - 20050930_P4 ...
TGCAAAAGCGTTAGAAGTTTCAGTGCTCTTCAACGAGCCGAAATTGCTGAAATTTGAGTTGCGCAGCGGCGGCAAGCGCAAGCGTTGCGTGTTTCAGTGCTCTTCAACGAGCCGAAATTGCTGAAATTCACAGAGCCGGGGGACGAAATCGCACCGTCCCAGTTTCAGTGCTCTTCAACGAGCCGAAATTGCTGAAATGCAGATCGGCATTGTCATCGTCGGTTTGGGTTTCCGTTTCAGTGCTCTTCAACGAGCCGAAATTGCTGAAATTTTGACAGCATCGGCGAAGAGGGAAACGAGTAGCGCGTTTCAGTGCTCTTCAACGAGCCGAAATTGCTGAAATGCCAAGAACTTTGACGACAAGGTATTCCTTCGCGGCAAGTTTCAGCCGAAATTGCTGAAATCCCGTACTGCTGCTGCGTCAGCGCAGCATCGCAGCGGTTTCAGTGCTCTTCAACGAGCCGAAATTGCTGAAATTTGGCGGCGGCGACCGACGGTGCAATGCTGGTCGTCGGTTTCAGTGCTCTTCAACGAGCCGAAATTGCTGAAATCACCCGCGCCCGCCGCGATCTGGCGTACAAAAACGGTTTCAGTGCTCTTCAACGAGCCGAAATTGCTGAAATCGTGCGCGGCTGGCTGCTGTTGTATGATGCGGTGGGGTTTCAGTGCTCTTCAACGAGCCGAAATTGCTGAAATTAAGTAGAGTTACATATGCGCTACTCTTCACGTTTGGTTTCAGTGCTCTTCAACGAGCCGAAATTGCTGAAATTCCAAGGAAAAAACCGTTAACCGCGCCGCTGCTCGCGTTTCAGTGCTCTTCAACGAGCCGAAATTGCTGAAATATGGTGTACGTTGCGGTACTGGCGATGATCTACGTCGGTTTCAGTGCTCTTCAACGAGCCGAAATTGCTGAAATCGTGTAGACCCGATTTTGCCTTTCAATGCAGACGAATGTTTCAGTGCTCTTCAACGAGCCGAAATTGCTGAAATTTGTCTTGCTGGTCGGCACCGGCTGGTACTATGTGCCGTTTCAGTGCTCTTCAACGAGCCGAAATTGCTGAAATCGTCACGCCAATGGCGAGCGCCAAAACGCCCACGAACGTTTCAGTGCTCTTCAACGAGCCGAAATTGCTGAAATCGAAAAAGATTAATAATCGCTACTTCAAGCGCAACCCGTTTCAGTGCTCTTCAACGAGCCGAAATTGCTGAAATCGAATATATTCGCCGCTCTCTGGCGCTATATTCGATTGAGGTTTCAGTGCTCTTCAACGAGCCGAAATTGCTGAAATTGAGAAAATTAGTGTACCAATTATTAAATGTATTTGTTTCAGTGCTCTTCAACGAGCCGAAATTGCTGAAATTCGATCCCGACGATTTCGTGACTGCGCTGAGGTGAAGTTTCAGTGCTCTTCAACGAGCCGAAATTGCTGAAATCGAGTCTCTACAACGCGCTGCTGGCGATTGAGGAACGTTTCAGTGCTCTTCAACGAGCCGAAATTGCTGAAATCGAACTTATCGGCTACATTAGTCCAGTATGATTCATGTTTCAGTGCTCTTCAACGAGCCGAAATTGCTGAAATGCTTCCCGATCCTAAGCCGGCCCATCTGTATGGGTTTCGGTTTCAGTGCTCTTCAACGAGCCGAAATTGCTGAAATTTCGCGCGAAGATTTGTGGGAGTACGAGATTGTTGAAGGTTTCAGTGCTCTTCAACGAGCCGAAATTGCTGAAATCGGGATTTACGTCCTCAAACCACCCAAGCTCCTCACGTTTCAGTGCTCTTCAACGAGCCGAAATTGCTGAAATTGCAGGTACCAACCCTTTAGCCCGCCGCCACGCAGCGGTTTCAGTGCTCTTCAACGAGCCGAAATTGCTGAAATCAGCAGACTACGCCAAACGATCCGCAATGCGCGCGGCAAGTTTCAGTGCTCTTCAACGAGCCGAAATTGCTGAAATTCGAAGCGATACCGTAGCGCCATCGGGTAAGTTCAGAGTTTCAGTGCTCTTCAACGAGCCGAAATTGCTGAAATCAATCCGCGCCGGCAACCTGCGACCAGCGCTCGGCGAGTTTCAGTGCTCTTCAACGAGCCGAAATTGCTGAAATACGTTCGCTATCGTGCGTGACGCGCTCAACGACGTTGGTTTCAGTGCTCTTCAACGAGCCGAAATTGCTGAAATCTGGGGCGTCGTGTACGACGCGGCCGATCCCGACTGTTTCAGTGCTCTTCAACGAGCCGAAATTGCTGAAATCGTGACAACACCAGCGACGCGGCAGAAGCGCCGTACTGTTTCAGTGCTCTTCAACGAGCCGAAATTGCTGAAATGGAATGGCTGGATGGATGCGCTCATGCATCCCGCGCGTTTCAGTGCTCTTCAACGAGCCGAAATTGCTGAAATCAGCCCTCCGGGCGTTAGTGTAGGTGGTAATTGGGTTTCAGTGCTCTTCAACGAGCCGAAATTGCTGAAATGTACCGCGTCCCGTGCCAGTGGTGTATCAGCCAATGTCTAGTTTCAGTGCTCTTCAACGAGCCGAAATTGCTGAAATGCTCTTGTTGTATAGCCGCAGCCTGGCATCAGACGGTTTCAGTGCTCTTCAACGAGCCGAAATTGCTGAAATGGCCACAAGAGAATTACGAAAGCCATCAGCGCGCCCGTTTCAGTGCTCTTCAACGAGCCGAAATTGCTGAAATGCACTATAGTGCAATAGAGGCCCGTACTTTCGTATGTTTCAGTGCTCTTCAACGAGCCGAAATTGCTGAAATTCTACAACCCTATCCGTGTAACGGTAGGATATGACGTTTCAGTGCTCTTCAACGAGCCGAAATTGCTGAAATCGAGGGGGATCAACGATGCCAAAAGCAGCACGTGACGAGGTTTCAGTGCTCTTCAACGAGCCGAAATTGCTGAAATTCGCGATGTTATCCGAATGATGAAGTATTTTTCGAGTTTCAGTGCTCTTCAACGAGCCGAAATTGCTGAAATAGGGGGATCAACGATGCCAAAAGCAGCACGTGACGAGGTTTCAGTGCTCTTCAACGAGCCGAAATTGCTGAAATCGAAAACTTATATTCAGTTGTCAGCGCCGGGGGCTACGTTTCAGTGCTCTTCAACGAGCCGAAATTGCTGAAATACACAGAAGCAACAATGCGCCGGTAGAGAACCGCCAGTTTCAGTGCTCTTCAACGAGCCGAAATTGCTGAAATTTACGAAAGCCATCAGCGCGCCCAGGAACCAAAAGATGTTTCAGTGCTCTTCAACGAGCCGAAATTGCTGAAATCCAGCAGATACGCGAACACCTCGATTGCCAACGACGGTTTCAGTGCTCTTCAACGAGCCGAAATTGCTGAAATGCATGGCGCCGTCTGCGAGCGCCAGCGAGCAGCGGCGGTTTCAGTGCTCTTCAACGAGCCGAAATTGCTGAAATCCAGTGGGCGCTGGTGCAGCGCTATCCCGATCTGGCGTTTCAGTGCTCTTCAACGAGCCGAAATTGCTGAAATAATCCACCGCAGCGCGGGGATGGACGGCATCACCCGTTTCAGTGCTCTTCAACGAGCCGAAATTGCTGAAATTCGGGCAACCACGTGTTGCCCCAAACATCACGCCAGTTTCAGTGCTCTTCAACGAGCCGAAATTGCTGAAATCAACAAGATACTGGAGAAGTATTTTGGAATAATGTAGGTTTCAGTGCTCTTCAACGAGCCGAAATTGCTGAAATCACGACCTAGAACAGGTTGACGATGCGACCCAACATCCGTTTCAGTGCTCTTCAACGAGCCGAAATTGCTGAAATTAAATCTTCGTGAAATATTATATCACAGATAAGGAGTTTCAGTGCTCTTCAACGAGCCGAAATTGCTGAAATCCGCCGCGACACCATCCCGCGCCACTTGGCGGACATGTTTCAGTGCTCTTCAACGAGCCGAAATTGCTGAAATAGCGCTTGAGGATATACAACAAGAGCGCCGAATCGGGTTTCAGTGCTCTTCAACGAGCCGAAATTGCTGAAATTTGGCTGATATACGTTTGGCACGGGACGTGGTATAGGTTTCAGTGCTCTTCAACGAGCCGAAATTGCTGAAATCTGATCGTATGTTTAGGGCGATAAGAGCAAGAGCACCAGTTTCAGTGCTCTTCAACGAGCCGAAATTGCTGAAATAGGGAATGGCGGTCAGGACGCATCAGATATGTTCTGCGTTTCAGTGCTCTTCAACGAGCCGAAATTGCTGAAATGAGTAGCGCGGCAATACGTCCTTCAGGGCATTCTATGGTTTCAGTGCTCTTCAACGAGCCGAAATTGCTGAAATCGAGCGGCAGAACATATCCGCCTGCCCGTCACCGCCCGTTTCAGTGCTCTTCAACGAGCCGAAATTGCTGAAATTTGCCGATTGAGAATCTATAATAAAACCGCTGAAAGGTTTCAGTGCTCTTCAACGAGCCGAAATTGCTGAAATCTTGGCTTGAAAGAAGCGTCATACCAGCATTGCGCAGTTTCAGTGCTCTTCAACGAGCCGAAATTGCTGAAATTGGTGGTTACGCTTGGGCGAACACATATGAAGTACAAGGTTTCAGTGCTCTTCAACGAGCCGAAATTGCTGAAATTGATTGCGCTGATGTTCGGAAAATAATGAATGCAAGTTTCAGTGCTCTTCAACGAGCCGAAATTGCTGAAATCGCGCTTGAACAGGTGGTATCTGATCCCCGATCCGACGTTTCAGTGCTCTTCAACGAGCCGAAATTGCTGAAATCAGGGCGAATCGTGCGCACGTACCCGCCATTGGTGACGTTTCAGTGCTCTTCAACGAGCCGAAATTGCTGAAATTGTGTCCGGTGTGCGGCGCGCTCCACGGCAAGCGCGGTTTCAGTGCTCTTCAACGAGCCGAAATTGCTGAAATTGAACGTCGCCCTCGACATTCAGGCGACGCCGTTCGCGTTTCAGTGCTCTTCAACGAGCCGAAATTGCTGAAATTACACACTCAGTACGAACCCAACCAATCTCGCGTAAAGTTTCAGTGCTCTTCAACGAGCCGAAATTGCTGAAATCCAATTCACGCCGTTCATACGCACCTTATTTCTACGTTTCAGTGCTCTTCAACGAGCCGAAATTGCTGAAATCACCAATTCACGCCGTTCATCTATCGTCTCCTCTTCACGTTTCAGTGCTCTTCAACGAGCCGAAATTGCTGAAATACCAGCCCGACGCCGGGTTCAACCTCACTCCTCACCGAGTTTCAGTGCTCTTCAACGAGCCGAAATTGCTGAAATGCCATCACTGGCGCTACGTGGGCGTCTGGCATTTCAGGTTTCAGTGCTCTTCAACGAGCCGAAATTGCTGAAATGGCGCAAGTCGCGGCGACGGCGGTGCTGGTGCTGCGTTTCAGTGCTCTTCAACGAGCCGAAATTGCTGAAATCAGTGTAAACGTCGCGTTGCTGCGTATGAACAATGCGTTTCAGTGCTCTTCAACGAGCCGAAATTGCTGAAATGATGCTGAATTAGTGCTCGACGACGAGCGCGGCGCATAGTTTCAGTGCTCTTCAACGAGCCGAAATTGCTGAAATATATTGCATCTGCTGCTGTCGCTACTCAACGCCTTGCTGGTTTCAGTGCTCTTCAACGAGCCGAAATTGCTGAAATGCGATCTAGGTTTTTATCCCAACTCGATTGAGTTTTGTTTCAGTGCTCTTCAACGAGCCGAAATTGCTGAAATCAGAATACTTGAACGTTGCTTAGACGTTCGGACAGCGGTTTCAGTGCTCTTCAACGAGCCGAAATTGCTGAAATCTTGGATTCGTTTTGGGGAACGGGGGACTCCTTGCGTTTCAGTGCTCTTCAACGAGCCGAAATTGCTGAAATGGGCTTGCATCAGCGCGGTAGCCACCAGCCCGACGCCGTTTCAGTGCTCTTCAACGAGCCGAAATTGCTGAAATTCACGCTGCTCGTGCAGCGACTTTGCGAGTTCGCGGGTTTCAGTGCTCTTCAACGAGCCGAAATTGCTGAAATTTCAACGACCGCAATCTGAAAAGCCGAAAAGTATCTGGTTTCAGTGCTCTTCAACGAGCCGAAATTGCTGAAATTAAACCCCTCGCCGATCGGCTCCCAGCGCGTTATAGTTTCAGTGCTCTTCAACGAGCCGAAATTGCTGAAATTAGACGCGATCCCACTCCGTCGCCGGTTCCGCCGCGGTTTCAGTGCTCTTCAACGAGCCGAAATTGCTGAAATTTGTTCGACCAGTTGGTCGCCGCCGGGCGCGGTCCGCGTTTCAGTGCTCTTCAACGAGCCGAAATTGCTGAAATGCAAGCAGCAGCGCCGTCAATGCGAGCAGAACTGCAGTTTCAGTGCTCTTCAACGAGCCGAAATTGCTGAAATGGCAACCGAGTGGGATCGCGTGTATCTCGATCTCTAGTTTCAGTGCTCTTCAACGAGCCGAAATTGCTGAAATGCGCGCGTCTCGATCTGCCGCAATTCGTTGAAGATGAAGGTTTCAGTGCTCTTCAACGAGCCGAAATTGCTGAAATTGCCCACCTGGTGCGCGCGCCGTCGCCGTAAGGAGAGTTTCAGTGCTCTTCAACGAGCCGAAATTGCTGAAATTCCCGATCTGCACCGCCAACGCCGCGACAGGATCGGGTTTCAGTGCTCTTCAACGAGCCGAAATTGCTGAAATTAAAAACGTCGCTCAAGAACATCTTGCAAGCGAATGTTTCAGTGCTCTTCAACGAGCCGAAATTGCTGAAATTTGATACGACGCCGGAGGAACAAAGCGACTTCTGCGGTTTCAGTGCTCTTCAACGAGCCGAAATTGCTGAAATGTTGCTTTTAACGACGTAGTTCCCTCCCTGCGCCTCGAGTTTCAGTGCTCTTCAACGAGCCGAAATTGCTGAAATATTGAGTCGCGCAGCGCTCTGGCGCACCAGCGAGACGGTTTCAGTGCTCTTCAACGAGCCGAAATTGCTGAAATGTTGCGCGCTGCTGCCGAGCAGTTCGCAGAGTACTTGTTTCAGTGCTCTTCAACGAGCCGAAATTGCTGAAATTACGCTGCGATGGAACAGCGCATCGCCGCCGATCTCTGTTTCAGTGCTCTTCAACGAGCCGAAATTGCTGAAATACCTGATCTTATCGCGAGTCAGTCCTGAACTCGACATTTGTTTCAGTGCTCTTCAACGAGCCGAAATTGCTGAAATGTCGTTCCACCACACCTGAACGTTGCGCAGTCGTTGTTTCAGTGCTCTTCAACGAGCCGAAATTGCTGAAATGTGCCGTTCTAAATCTGAACCTCGCTGGAAAAGAAGTTTCAGTGCTCTTCAACGAGCCGAAATTGCTGAAATTTGCTAAAAACGTCGCTCAAGAGCACTTGGCAAGCGAGGTTTCAGTGCTCTTCAACGAGCCGAAATTGCTGAAATGGAGATGCGTTTCGAGATCAACCGCGCCCGCGCCGGTTTCAGTGCTCTTCAACGAGCCGAAATTGCTGAAATCCAGCGCGGAACGGCGAACGATCCCGACCGCCCAAGTTTCAGTGCTCTTCAACGAGCCGAAATTGCTGAAATCAGCGTCACCGCTGCGTTGATGTTCCACCTCCGACGGTTTCAGTGCTCTTCAACGAGCCGAAATTGCTGAAATGATTTGCACCACACATCCCTTTGCGTAACGAACGAAGTTTCAGTGCTCTTCAACGAGCCGAAATTGCTGAAATGAAATCGCATCTTGCGTCTCTTGCAAGTGTTCTTTTGGAGTTTCAGTGCTCTTCAACGAGCCGAAATTGCTGAAATTAAAAGAGAAGCCGGTGTTGTGACGCCCGCGCCCGGGTTTCAGTGCTCTTCAACGAGCCGAAATTGCTGAAATCGAGATCAACCGCGCCCGCGCCGAGGCGCTGCTTGACAGTTTCAGTGCTCTTCAACGAGCCGAAATTGCTGAAATCGATCCAGATCAGTTCACGTCCCGCGCGCAACACAGTTTCAGTGCTCTTCAACGAGCCGAAATTGCTGAAATGATGCTGCGCTGACGCAGCAGCAGTACGGCGCTGCGGTTTCAGTGCTCTTCAACGAGCCGAAATTGCTGAAATCGACGAGGGGAGCGCATCTTTCGCGTGCGCGTCGGAAGTTTCAGTGCTCTTCAACGAGCCGAAATTGCTGAAATCGACCGGCTGCCCATCGTCAAGCAACAGATAGTCTAGGTTTCAGTGCTCTTCAACGAGCCGAAATTGCTGAAATCAATGATCCATCCCACGACATATCACTGCCGTCGGGAGGGTTTCAGTGCTCTTCAACGAGCCGAAATTGCTGAAATTCAGATCAACGTCTACGCCGCGCTGACCGACGCGCAGACGTTTCAGTGCTCTTCAACGAGCCGAAATTGCTGAAATGCTGCACCAACCCGACCGTTGCGAGTTCAATCAGCGTGTTTCAGTGCTCTTCAACGAGCCGAAATTGCTGAAATCACCCCAAAACGATCACCCCCGTCACCGATCCGAAGCGGTTTCAGTGCTCTTCAACGAGCCGAAATTGCTGAAATAGACGCTGAACGTTGCGCAACATACCCGATTCCGAGTTTCAGTGCTCTTCAACGAGCCGAAATTGCTGAAATTGCGTCGCACCTCTTCAAGCGACGCAACGCGCTGCCAAGTTTCAGTGCTCTTCAACGAGCCGAAATTGCTGAAATTGACCGCAGCGCGCTCAGCATCCGCGAAGCCGCGAGTTTCAGTGCTCTTCAACGAGCCGAAATTGCTGAAATCGCGCGCAACTCGTGCACGCGCGCGCGACGCTCGGGTTTCAGTGCTCTTCAACGAGCCGAAATTGCTGAAATTGCGAAATCTGTTTGACGCGGGGACGGCTGTGCTGCGGTTTCAGTGCTCTTCAACGAGCCGAAATTGCTGAAATTAAGCAACAGATAGATCATGAGTATGTTTCGGGCGATTGTTTCAGTGCTCTTCAACGAGCCGAAATTGCTGAAATTTTCGACCTCTACCGCGTCTGGTCGCACTGGCAGAAGGTTTCAGTGCTCTTCAACGAGCCGAAATTGCTGAAATCCAGAGCGTCACCACGAAATACGTACGGATACGCACCCGTTTCAGTGCTCTTCAACGAGCCGAAATTGCTGAAATTTGCGCCAACACCTTTCATATAGATGTTTTCGAGTTCCGTTTCAGTGCTCTTCAACGAGCCGAAATTGCTGAAATCCGGTGCCGACTGTTCGGCGTTGCCCTCGCCGCTTCCGTTTCAGTGCTCTTCAACGAGCCGAAATTGCTGAAATATCCGCACCTCGTGCACCACAACGCGCCCGTCGTGCACGGTTTCAGTGCTCTTCAACGAGCCGAAATTGCTGAAATGGACGGTGTCGTTCTCGCCGCGCGACAGGAATGACCAGTTTCAGTGCTCTTCAACGAGCCGAAATTGCTGAAATCGCTATACGCTCGCGCCCGTCACGCCGCCGCCGCTGTTTCAGTGCTCTTCAACGAGCCGAAATTGCTGAAATTGCCGGTCGGCGTCGGCGTGCGCGTGCCAGGCGTGCGTTTCAGTGCTCTTCAACGAGCCGAAATTGCTGAAATGTTCATTTCCACACCTCAAGCAGCGCGTTTGCGAGCGTTTCAGTGCTCTTCAACGAGCCGAAATTGCTGAAATTTGAGTACCGTCGCGGCGTCGCGGATGCTGAGCGCCGCGGTTTCAGTGCTCTTCAACGAGCCGAAATTGCTGAAATTCGTCACGATCGTCAGCTGCGCCAGCAGCGCCTGCGTTTCAGTGCTCTTCAACGAGCCGAAATTGCTGAAATCCTGCGCCGCGTGATCGCGTCTGTTACTACATCGATGTTTCAGTGCTCTTCAACGAGCCGAAATTGCTGAAATACGTCGGGGGGATCACCGTCAACGCCGCGCCGGGGAGTTTCAGTGCTCTTCAACGAGCCGAAATTGCTGAAATCAAAGATGGTAGACATCTTTGCGCATACGGCTTGTACGCGTTTCAGTGCTCTTCAACGAGCCGAAATTGCTGAAATTGTTGAAAACACGTGAAACTACCACGTGTTCCCAACCCGTTTCAGTGCTCTTCAACGAGCCGAAATTGCTGAAATCCCGTGAGATGCGTCACGCAGAACGCAACGTAGTAGTTTCAGTGCTCTTCAACGAGCCGAAATTGCTGAAATGTGTCGAGATCGCGTTGATTGATCTCGTACCAACAAAGTTTCAGTGCTCTTCAACGAGCCGAAATTGCTGAAATCCTGAAACACTGATAGCGCCCGCATTTCGGGCGCTATGTTTCAGTGCTCTTCAACGAGCCGAAATTGCTGAAATCGAACACTTCAACTGCCAGATTCGCGGCGTGCACCGTTTCAGTGCTCTTCAACGAGCCGAAATTGCTGAAATTGCATTCCGTGCTGGTGCCGCGCGGCTTGTATGCCGGTTTCAGTGCTCTTCAACGAGCCGAAATTGCTGAAATGTGCACGGGAGTCTGCTGCGTTGGCGTCGCTCTGGCGGTTTCAGTGCTCTTCAACGAGCCGAAATTGCTGAAATTATAGTGGATTGGCTGGGCGGCATAGTCGACTACACGGTTTCAGTGCTCTTCAACGAGCCGAAATTGCTGAAATTCATAATTCAGCGGACGGATGATGTCTTTGTTCGTCGCGTTTCAGTGCTCTTCAACGAGCCGAAATTGCTGAAATCGCCGTCGCCGTCGCCTTTGCCGTCCTGCACGGTTTCAGTGCTCTTCAACGAGCCGAAATTGCTGAAATGTCGCCCGGAAGCGGCATTGATGCTTCGATGTCGTGTTTCAGTGCTCTTCAACGAGCCGAAATTGCTGAAATCCCGACCTCCGCTCCCTTCCCCACCAGTGTTCCAGACCCCAACACCCGCACGTCGCCGCTCCTGAGCCTTCCTGGTGTTTC
>Ga0308395_1002387_pt1 | contig 10810 bp, 10 predicted proteins | sample Hotspr20SampleP4_FD_202097 | JGI IMG/M metagenome (GOLD analysis project Ga0308395, IMG submission 202097) | Hot spring phototrophic mat microbial communities from Mushroom Spring, Yellowstone National Park, Wyoming, United States - 20050930_P4 ...
ACCCGTTCCGCGCGCAGCGCCGCGAGGTGCTGCGCCACGATTGAGGAATTTTCGGCTCGCTGAAGAGCACTGAAACCTAGAACTTGCGTTATTTGTTCGCAGGAATGCTCCATTGAGGAATTTTCGGCTCGCTGAAGAGCACTGAAACGTTACGCAGACGCAGCAGTTCTTGGTCTGCCGCGTCCTATTGAGGAATTTTCGGCTCGCTGAAGAGCACTGAAACTCTTTATCTCGCTCGACAGCGCGAGATGCCGGAACGATTGAGGAATTTTCGGCTCGCTGAAGAGCACTGAAACCTCGTTGACGCCATCCGCAGCGTCGTTTCTGCGAAGATTGAGGAATTTTCGGCTCGCTGAAGAGCACTGAAACTTGCCGGACGCGCTGGAGGGCGCGGCGGCGGTGCTGGATTGAGGAATTTTCGGCTCGCTGAAGAGCACTGAAACTACGTGCTCGCTGAAGGCGACGCTGAACGACGCGCATTGAGGAATTTTCGGCTCGCTGAAGAGCACTGAAACGGTTCCGATGTCGTTGGTCTTCAGCAACGCCAGCAACTATTGAGGAATTTTCGGCTCGCTGAAGAGCACTGAAACTCGATCAACGCGCCAGCAGGCGTTGGACGCGGTAAGATTGAGGAATTTTCGGCTCGCTGAAGAGCACTGAAACTCAAACTGGACGCGCGTGCTGTGAGTAAGCGATGTAATTGAGGAATTTTCGGCTCGCTGAAGAGCACTGAAACACCGGAACATTGGTGATGCCAATCGTCCTCCTCCCGACATTGAGGAATTTTCGGCTCGCTGAAGAGCACTGAAACCTATCCCGCTGACGTTGAGCAACTGCACATCGCCGCGATTGAGGAATTTTCGGCTCGCTGAAGAGCACTGAAACGCAGAGCCGCGCACAATGCTACGAAACGTCTATCGATTGAGGAATTTTCGGCTCGCTGAAGAGCACTGAAACGTTGGCAGCGCGTTGCGTCGCGTGAAGAAGTGCGACGATTGAGGAATTTTCGGCTCGCTGAAGAGCACTGAAACTACTATACGACATCGCGGTAGCGCTCCAGTATCGCGATTGAGGAATTTTCGGCTCGCTGAAGAGCACTGAAACCGACGCTGCGCACCCCGGCGCTCAACAGCAATCCGAATTGAGGAATTTTCGGCTCGCTGAAGAGCACTGAAACTTGAACACCGCAACATATCTACTTGAAACAAAACCCGATTGAGGAATTTTCGGCTCGCTGAAGAGCACTGAAACCCCGTCGCCCGCGTCACACTGATCGCCGCCGGGTGCATTGAGGAATTTTCGGCTCGCTGAAGAGCACTGAAACGCTGTCGGATCATCAGCAGTGTCACAACACTCTATAGAATTGAGGAATTTTCGGCTCGCTGAAGAGCACTGAAACCCGCCACCTCGTCACGCAGCCGCGCGGCGATTTCGGATTGAGGAATTTTCGGCTCGCTGAAGAGCACTGAAACTCGATCAACGCGCCAGCAGGCGTTGGACGCGGTAAATTGAGGAATTTTCGGCTCGCTGAAGAGCACTGAAACCTTGAGGAAGCGCGCGTGTTCGCTGAACGCGACGCATTGAGGAATTTTCGGCTCGCTGAAGAGCACTGAAACTTGTCATTCTTGCGTGGGCGCTGCGTGAGTTCGCGGGGAATTGAGGAATTTTCGGCTCGCTGAAGAGCACTGAAACGCGAGGCAATACCAAAGAAACTGCACAGTCCCGCGACATTGAGGAATTTTCGGCTCGCTGAAGAGCACTGAAACGAAGAAAGAAGAAGATGAAGAAGTGCCGTTCTGAACCATTGAGGAATTTTCGGCTCGCTGAAGAGCACTGAAACGCGCCGCGCCTCCTCTTCCGACAGCGCTTCCGGCACAATATTGAGGAATTTTCGGCTCGCTGAAGAGCACTGAAACCCGTCACCGATCCGAAGCGCGGCTTGGTCGGGTTTGTTCGATTGAGGAATTTTCGGCTCGCTGAAGAGCACTGAAACGTCCCACGTCTGCTGCGTAAACGCGAGAATATCCGATTGAGGAATTTTCGGCTCGCTGAAGAGCACTGAAACCCTTTGGCTAACTCCGTCATCGCGTCCAGCGCTTGCTGATTGAGGAATTTTCGGCTCGCTGAAGAGCACTGAAACGCGCGGAACAAAGCAAGTAGCGCGGGGTCTTCTGAGATTGAGGAATTTTCGGCTCGCTGAAGAGCACTGAAACCAGGGTCAGTTTTGGGTCTATCTGGGCGTCTGGCATTATTGAGGAATTTTCGGCTCGCTGAAGAGCACTGAAACTTTTGATCTCGCTCGACAGCGCAAGATGCCGAAACGATTGAGGAATTTTCGGCTCGCTGAAGAGCACTGAAACTCGTTGACGCGGCGAGGCGCTTGACCATCCCGACGTAATTGAGGAATTTTCGGCTCGCTGAAGAGCACTGAAACTCTGCCGCGCCGCAGATTGCCCCAGTTGCGCGTGCATTGAGGAATTTTCGGCTCGCTGAAGAGCACTGAAACCGTCGCCGTCGCCGAATACGCCCGTCCAGGCGGTCGATTGAGGAATTTTCGGCTCGCTGAAGAGCACTGAAACCTTTCCCGTCGAGGATCGCCCACTGCACCCCGCGCTATTGAGGAATTTTCGGCTCGCTGAAGAGCACTGAAACTCATCGTGGCAACCTTCCGGCGCACTGTAGCGCGCATTGAGGAATTTTCGGCTCGCTGAAGAGCACTGAAACGTTCGCGGTTTACGCGCGTTGGACGGACGGGTTGAAATTGAGGAATTTTCGGCTCGCTGAAGAGCACTGAAACTGACAGAAGGGAACTTGTGTGCTAGGGTAACGCTTGGCATTGAGGAATTTTCGGCTCGCTGAAGAGCACTGAAACGCGATGCGAACGAACAGGTGCGAAGCGTGCGTCATATTGAGGAATTTTCGGCTCGCTGAAGAGCACTGAAACTCACTGCCGCAACGGAGGCGGCGACGGCGGGCGTGCAATTGAGGAATTTTCGGCTCGCTGAAGAGCACTGAAACAGGCGGCGACGGCGGGCGTGCGGGCGTATCGTGACGATTGAGGAATTTTCGGCTCGCTGAAGAGCACTGAAACGCAGCAGGCGCTGGATCATTTGCAGAATAGTGTTCGTAATTGAGGAATTTTCGGCTCGCTGAAGAGCACTGAAACTGACAGAAGGGAACTTGTGTGCTAGGGTAACGCTTGGCATTGAGGAATTTTCGGCTCGCTGAAGAGCACTGAAACCCGAGTGCGGGCGGAAGATGCGCTGCTCGAACTTCGATTGAGGAATTTTCGGCTCGCTGAAGAGCACTGAAACACTCGATCCCGACCGCCGCAAGCCAGCCCGCGAGGTCGATTGAGGAATTTTCGGCTCGCTGAAGAGCACTGAAACCTCGACGCGCTGTTCGCACTGCCGCGCGTCGTCTGCATTGAGGAATTTTCGGCTCGCTGAAGAGCACTGAAACCCCCAGATAGTTATCATACCTCGCCCCTTCTGCAGAATTGAGGAATTTTCGGCTCGCTGAAGAGCACTGAAACGTACGCGATCGTCGAGCTGCTGCGCGTGCGTGAGGAATTGAGGAATTTTCGGCTCGCTGAAGAGCACTGAAACTCCGGTTGCCCTAATCCCAATCCTGGTCGTTACTGGATTGAGGAATTTTCGGCTCGCTGAAGAGCACTGAAACTCGTATTTCCCGTGCCACGGCACCGGAGTGAAATCGGGATGATTGAGGAATTTTCGGCTCGCTGAAGAGCACTGAAACTCTCAGACGTTGGCTGCAGGGTTAGGGCGGTATGAATTGAGGAATTTTCGGCTCGCTGAAGAGCACTGAAACTGCCGCTAAGGTCCCTGCTGGCAGATCGTACACGCAAATTGAGGAATTTTCGGCTCGCTGAAGAGCACTGAAACTTGGGGTGACTTTGGGTACCCGCATGCTCGGCCGCAATTGAGGAATTTTCGGCTCGCTGAAGAGCACTGAAACGGTGGCGGCTCGTGGTACACGACGAGAGACGATTCATTGAGGAATTTTCGGCTCGCTGAAGAGCACTGAAACTGTGTGATGTTCGTGACGGTCATAAATCGCTCCTTTGATTGAGGAATTTTCGGCTCGCTGAAGAGCACTGAAACTGGAAGGAAAATGGGGAACGAGACAAAGCGTGTTGATTGAGGAATTTTCGGCTCGCTGAAGAGCACTGAAACCGACCGGCTGCCCATCATCAAGCAACAGATAGTCTAATTGAGGAATTTTCGGCTCGCTGAAGAGCACTGAAACTGACATAGGTTGACACAACCGCGCGGTCGAATGCCACTATTGAGGAATTTTCGGCTCGCTGAAGAGCACTGAAACTTCTTCAGCAACCGCTGTGGCGCCTGGTTCTGGCGTCAATTGAGGAATTTTCGGCTCGCTGAAGAGCACTGAAACGGCCTGAGAGCGCGATCGTCGTGAACGCTTCGGGATTATTGAGGAATTTTCGGCTCGCTGAAGAGCACTGAAACCGATGTAGCAGACGCGCCGTACTGGGATGAGGACAGCATTGAGGAATTTTCGGCTCGCTGAAGAGCACTGAAACTGGTTAGGACTTGGGAGGTGGACCAGCAAGACTTTTGATTGAGGAATTTTCGGCTCGCTGAAGAGCACTGAAACAGAAGACAAACGAATAGGACGCGGCACAGACGCTTGTGATTGAGGAATTTTCGGCTCGCTGAAGAGCACTGAAACCATTCCGCGCCGGCGCTTCGCGCCAGAAGCCGCCCAATTGAGGAATTTTCGGCTCGCTGAAGAGCACTGAAACATTTGTCTTTGCAGGGCAAGACATCGGTCTACACGATTGAGGAATTTTCGGCTCGCTGAAGAGCACTGAAACACGATCCGCTGGCCTGGTAGATCAGCCTGCCGTTATCATTGAGGAATTTTCGGCTCGCTGAAGAGCACTGAAACAGAAGCAGCGCCTGCAACGTCTTCTCGACGAAGCCCGCATTGAGGAATTTTCGGCTCGCTGAAGAGCACTGAAACTTGCAGCGGTGACCGAACGCTGGGCTGGCGAGACGCTCGAATTGAGGAATTTTCGGCTCGCTGAAGAGCACTGAAACGCTATCAGCGTCGAGAGGTTCATCCGCCATTCCAGTCATTGAGGAATTTTCGGCTCGCTGAAGAGCACTGAAACTGACAGAAGGGAACTTGTGTGCTAGGGTAACGCTTGGCATTGAGGAATTTTCGGCTCGCTGAAGAGCACTGAAACCCAACGAACGCCTCGCCGGAAGGTCGGTTCAGTTCAACAATTGAGGAATTTTCGGCTCGCTGAAGAGCACTGAAACCGATGACGGAGTAATTGCGCTGGCGCTGGCGGTGTGGATTGAGGAATTTTCGGCTCGCTGAAGAGCACTGAAACGTGCACTAAACGTCTTGCGCGTCATCTGCTCGATAGCATTGAGGAATTTTCGGCTCGCTGAAGAGCACTGAAACGCGGCGGCAGCGGGTCGGGGAGATCGTCGGGATCGGATTGAGGAATTTTCGGCTCGCTGAAGAGCACTGAAACGCGACGTTCAGCGTCTGCGCGCGGTGTACAAGAGTAATTGAGGAATTTTCGGCTCGCTGAAGAGCACTGAAACAACGTCGAATCGAGCGCGTTGGTGGGCGGGGTGCGAAATTGAGGAATTTTCGGCTCGCTGAAGAGCACTGAAACTTCTGTCAAGGGCTTTTGGCGGGATTTCGGTTGAGATTCGATTGAGGAATTTTCGGCTCGCTGAAGAGCACTGAAACTGGAACGAACTGGCGGAAGAGGCGGAGCGGCGGCTATTGAGGAATTTTCGGCTCGCTGAAGAGCACTGAAACGCGAGGTGATTTTCGCGTTGCGGTAGTAGCCCGGCACATTGAGGAATTTTCGGCTCGCTGAAGAGCACTGAAACGTTGCGCTCTACGAGGTCGAGGAACTCTTCAGTGATTGCATTGAGGAATTTTCGGCTCGCTGAAGAGCACTGAAACCCAGCGCCTGCGGCGCGTCGGTGATGAGTTCGGTCGATTGAGGAATTTTCGGCTCGCTGAAGAGCACTGAAACCATTGCTGCGCTCGATTGTTCCGACGCACGCGCGAAATTGAGGAATTTTCGGCTCGCTGAAGAGCACTGAAACTCCACCAGCGCGCCGGAAATGAGCGTTGACAAGTTCAATTGAGGAATTTTCGGCTCGCTGAAGAGCACTGAAACCCGAGTGCGGGCGGAAGATGCGCTGCTCGAACTTCGATTGAGGAATTTTCGGCTCGCTGAAGAGCACTGAAACGGGTTCACTACGACGCTTCAAGGTAGGCTCAACTCATTGAGGAATTTTCGGCTCGCTGAAGAGCACTGAAACACTCGCGCGCGCTGACGGTTTTGATGTCGATCACCGTCATTGAGGAATTTTCGGCTCGCTGAAGAGCACTGAAACCACGGTGGTACGCGCTTCGGCAAGATGATTTCAAGCGATTGAGGAATTTTCGGCTCGCTGAAGAGCACTGAAACTATTTGTTGTATAACTATGTATGAAGATATATGGTGATTGAGGAATTTTCGGCTCGCTGAAGAGCACTGAAACAACATCGAAGAACTCCGGCACGTCGGGCTACCGGTGCATTGAGGAATTTTCGGCTCGCTGAAGAGCACTGAAACGCTCGATTTCGTCAATAATCACGAGGTCGTAGGGCAATTGAGGAATTTTCGGCTCGCTGAAGAGCACTGAAACTCAGTCCGTTTGTCGAAATCGCGGCTGGTACGTAATATTGAGGAATTTTCGGCTCGCTGAAGAGCACTGAAACACGGTGTGCAGCACAAACTGCACATCAAACGTCAAGATTGAGGAATTTTCGGCTCGCTGAAGAGCACTGAAACATGCCGTGTCCTATTTGTCTTTGCAGGGCAAGACATCATTGAGGAATTTTCGGCTCGCTGAAGAGCACTGAAACCCACGCGCGCAACGCGCGCGGTGTGGGAGATCGACGAATTGAGGAATTTTCGGCTCGCTGAAGAGCACTGAAACACGCTGATTGAGTTGGCGACGGTCGGGCTGGTGCAACGATTGAGGAATTTTCGGCTCGCTGAAGAGCACTGAAACACGCTGATTGAGTTGGCGACGGTCGGGCTGGTGCAATTGAGGAATTTTCGGCTCGCTGAAGAGCACTGAAACCGCTGAAGAGAGAGAGGAGTAGGAGGGCATCACGTATTGAGGAATTTTCGGCTCGCTGAAGAGCACTGAAACGCGAGGTGATTTTCGCGTTGCGGTAGTAGCCCGGCAATTGAGGAATTTTCGGCTCGCTGAAGAGCACTGAAACTCGCCGTCACAGCAAGCATTTTTTCTTTTATTTCTATTGAGGAATTTTCGGCTCGCTGAAGAGCACTGAAACACGATCAGTACCCCAACATCGTTGTAATTCGTTCCATTGAGGAATTTTCGGCTCGCTGAAGAGCACTGAAACTCGCCAACATCTGAACCACCGTCTCGTGAACATACCCCCAATTGAGGAATTTTCGGCTCGCTGAAGAGCACTGAAACCGTTGTTGGTTCGTACAACTGGAAACAGCGTCCGCAGATTGAGGAATTTTCGGCTCGCTGAAGAGCACTGAAACGCCCGACGCGCCGTACACCGTCCTCGCGCGGCGTGAATTGAGGAATTTTCGGCTCGCTGAAGAGCACTGAAACCGCGCGCAATCGCCAGCCGGTTACGCAGTCGCAGCAATTGAGGAATTTTCGGCTCGCTGAAGAGCACTGAAACTTCTATTCCGACCGCCGCCAGCCAGCCCGCGAGGATTGAGGAATTTTCGGCTCGCTGAAGAGCACTGAAACACCGCGTGATCACACTCGGTCTCGATCTCTCACACTATTGAGGAATTTTCGGCTCGCTGAAGAGCACTGAAACGATCCAACGCCGCCAGCAGCAGCGCGCTGAGGCGCTATTGAGGAATTTTCGGCTCGCTGAAGAGCACTGAAACATAGCGGCCCGAGGCGACGGACGGACAGCCCGGAACGATTGAGGAATTTTCGGCTCGCTGAAGAGCACTGAAACCTTGCCGGTGGGCGTCTGCATCGACACAATCACGCGGAATTGAGGAATTTTCGGCTCGCTGAAGAGCACTGAAACTTCGGCAATCGCGGGCGCGGCGTCGCTCGGCGCAGCATTGAGGAATTTTCGGCTCGCTGAAGAGCACTGAAACGGACGCGCCCGGCATCGGGTTCAACGTGAATACGCTTTATTGAGGAATTTTCGGCTCGCTGAAGAGCACTGAAACTCGCCGCGTGGCGGCGGATGCCGGGAGCCGACCGCATTGAGGAATTTTCGGCTCGCTGAAGAGCACTGAAACTTGCGCCATCGCTCAAACCGTATGAGCGCCGCGCGGTAATTGAGGAATTTTCGGCTCGCTGAAGAGCACTGAAACGCGTTGTCGGTGCGGCGTCAGACTGGAGCGGGTAAATTGAGGAATTTTCGGCTCGCTGAAGAGCACTGAAACGCTCGATGCGTGCGGTGTGGGAGATCGACGATCTGCAATTGAGGAATTTTCGGCTCGCTGAAGAGCACTGAAACGTTATCAAGATAGTAGCAGACATACTCACGACTCAATTGAGGAATTTTCGGCTCGCTGAAGAGCACTGAAACGGATTAGACCCGCGCACGTCGCGGGTTTTTCTGGTGATTGAGGAATTTTCGGCTCGCTGAAGAGCACTGAAACGGCTACTTGGCGGATCATCTGACCGCAACGACAACGATTGAGGAATTTTCGGCTCGCTGAAGAGCACTGAAACGGTGGGTTGAGATCGTGCACATCGCCCCCGTTCGCGATTGAGGAATTTTCGGCTCGCTGAAGAGCACTGAAACTCCCCACCAAATACGCGCCGTCCGGCGCTTTGTCCCCATTGAGGAATTTTCGGCTCGCTGAAGAGCACTGAAACACGCAAACCTGCGCGACATTATTGAAAACGTCTTCTTATTGAGGAATTTTCGGCTCGCTGAAGAGCACTGAAACCGACGCTGGACACCCGCACGCCGACCGTGACGCGCACGATTGAGGAATTTTCGGCTCGCTGAAGAGCACTGAAACGCCGAGGTCATCAGTAGTAGCAGTGTCACAACATCCATTGAGGAATTTTCGGCTCGCTGAAGAGCACTGAAACTCAACGTAACCGGCAGCCGCACAAAAGCGAGAACCGATTGAGGAATTTTCGGCTCGCTGAAGAGCACTGAAACGGCGAGGATCGGCGGGGTTGAACAACGAAGGTGGGGGATTGAGGAATTTTCGGCTCGCTGAAGAGCACTGAAACAAGCGCGGTTGTCAAGAGGGAAAAGCGAGGAAAAGATTGAGGAATTTTCGGCTCGCTGAAGAGCACTGAAACGGTCGAAGTTTGACACGTTGCAGGTTGACGAGAAGGATTGAGGAATTTTCGGCTCGCTGAAGAGCACTGAAACAAAACACTGATAGCGCTCGCAGATCGAGCGCTATCATTGAGGAATTTTCGGCTCGCTGAAGAGCACTGAAACGTGGTAGGCTACCGATACACCGACCGCGTCGTTGAATTGAGGAATTTTCGGCTCGCTGAAGAGCACTGAAACTTATTCTAGCGGTCATTTTTTTTCACGTCTACATGGATTGAGGAATTTTCGGCTCGCTGAAGAGCACTGAAACTTATAGTGTAGGTGATGACACTTGCACACCTGGGTTGATTGAGGAATTTTCGGCTCGCTGAAGAGCACTGAAACGATAGAACTTCTGTGCTACTACCGTGTTACCAACACGGATTGAGGAATTTTCGGCTCGCTGAAGAGCACTGAAACGGTGAACAATCAGAGTCGGCGCGTAGTTCCAGACGTATTGAGGAATTTTCGGCTCGCTGAAGAGCACTGAAACGCCTTCGAGACGGATCGCCAGCATTGGCGCCCAGCAATTGAGGAATTTTCGGCTCGCTGAAGAGCACTGAAACCAAGCCCGCGTGCATCGCGGGCGCTGGGCGTCGCTCAATTGAGGAATTTTCGGCTCGCTGAAGAGCACTGAAACTTCATAAGCACCTCATCCTTAAGGGATACAAAACTTCATTGAGGAATTTTCGGCTCGCTGAAGAGCACTGAAACTTCGTTCAACCCTACTGCCACCACCCGCCCCCGCCGGATTGAGGAATTTTCGGCTCGCTGAAGAGCACTGAAACGTGACGACGTAACGGAAACCATCACGCGCCTACTATCGATTGAGGAATTTTCGGCTCGCTGAAGAGCACTGAAACGAAGTAAAGCCACAACCCAGGCTTACGTTCGACAGGGATTGAGGAATTTTCGGCTCGCTGAAGAGCACTGAAACATCAGGTTATTATGTAAAGCAAGTTTCAAAAAACAAGATTGAGGAATTTTCGGCTCGCTGAAGAGCACTGAAACGATTGACCGCATGCACTTGGCGATCGTCCAACACGATTGAGGAATTTTCGGCTCGCTGAAGAGCACTGAAACTCAAAAATGTCTATTTTGAGGGTTTTTGCGACATAATATTGAGGAATTTTCGGCTCGCTGAAGAGCACTGAAACGCCACTGCGTTTTGCCGGTGCCCTTCGCGGATCTGAATTGAGGAATTTTCGGCTCGCTGAAGAGCACTGAAACATCTCTCGTACTACGCTTTTGTCGAACGCGCGTCGTATTGAGGAATTTTCGGCTCGCTGAAGAGCACTGAAACCGATGACGGAGTAATTGCGCTGGCGCTGGCGGTCTGGATTGAGGAATTTTCGGCTCGCTGAAGAGCACTGAAACTCGAGATCGTTGACCATCTCGTATTTGACCGGCGGCATTGAGGAATTTTCGGCTCGCTGAA
>Ga0308395_1002390_pt1 | contig 10807 bp, 12 predicted proteins | sample Hotspr20SampleP4_FD_202097 | JGI IMG/M metagenome (GOLD analysis project Ga0308395, IMG submission 202097) | Hot spring phototrophic mat microbial communities from Mushroom Spring, Yellowstone National Park, Wyoming, United States - 20050930_P4 ...
TCCTTTGCTCCCACAGCCGGAGGTGTCTTTCGTTTCGGCAACACCGCTCTGTCGGAAAACATGGGGTCCGTCAGGTATAGGGTCGATCCGATTTTTACGGCAAAGGTATTATGCCCGACCCAGAGAATGTAGTCCCGGCTTGAAGCTTCGGACATCCGTTTCGCCGCATCGGGTACCACGGCCGGCAGGAAGGTAGACTCTTCTTCCGTGTAGGAGTTCTCGGCTTTGGTAAATAACTTCCACCGAAACACTCGAAAGACGTCGTAGTCAGGCATTCGAAGCCAGGGGTTGAAAAAACGGTCATTTTCTTTATTGGGGAGATAGAGGGTTTGCGGATCAACCGAATCTGTCTTACTGCGCCAGGCCTCTTCGTCAAAAGGTTCCGGCAGGGAGGCACAGGAAGAGGTGACGACTACCAAACCCACGGCTAAGACTGAGCAAATCACTCGTATATTCATGGCCTAAAGGTAATAATCCCAGCCCCATGGGGGCAAGATCGAGGGGAAGATGAAAATTGCGAGGGAGGAATGTGGTACTGAACAGTACGAGTAAAGAATCCTAACTTGCAATGATCCAGGCGGGAGAGATGGTTCCCGTGGAGCAACCCGCCTGTCCCTACCACTATCCCGGTCAATTTTGAGGACCCAGATCACCACAGACTGAATGAGATACCTCCGGGATCCCCTTTTCCACAGGCCAAGTAGGGACATCGGAGTGATTGACAGTGGCGTGAAGGATTGAAAGCCCTCTTATTCGTGATATAATTATCGATAGAAAGATTGTTATTTCGTTAACATTTCTGCTCCGTGCATCCAGAGAGAACACATCTTTTTCAACAGTAACCAAACGTAAAAGGAGAGTTGTATGAAAAAGAGTAACGCCTTTGGAATGATCCTGTGTATCCTTTTGATCCTGTTTATATCGAGTTGCGGGGGTGATTTGTTGTCCACTCAAGGAAGCGACACCGGCTCGACTAGCGGCGGCTCCGGCGGGTCAGGAACCGGTGATACCGGTGGCTCCGGCAGTTCTGGCGGCGGATCCACCACTCCATCCTGGAAGGATGTAGGCAGCCCCGGATTTTCTACGGGAGAAGTGGAGTATGTATCCTTCGCAGGGGATCCGAATGGGAATTTGTATGTGGGGTATCAGGATAAGGGAGATAATTACAAGGGAGTCGTTAAAAAAGGGACTTTTTCGGGGAATTGGGAGGAGGTGTATTCTACAAATCCTTATATAGGCGTTGCATCTGTAACGGTTAATAGCTCGGGTATGTTATATGCCGCATTTGGAGAGCAGAGAGAAGCTAATTACGAAATACATGTCAGAGCACGTAATGGAAGTTTATGGACGGAAATTGGAAATGCAAGCAATTATAGTTCATTCTCTCCTCTTATTTGGAATATTCAATGAAACTACATATGTGCTTCTAAGCAGTAATGAAGCAATTACATATAGCGAGAATGGCTGGATTTCTTTAGGTGGGATAGGGGGAGAGGGGCAAAACAAGTCATTATATATTCAACAGGATACAGGAACACCATGCGTTGCATATATGGATCAAAATCTTAATACCGGTTACGTAGATAAATATAATAGTGAAACTTGGGAGCACATAGGGAATCCAACCGCGTACCATTTTGATACTCTCTTAAAAGATGGATATGGTAATATCTCATTGGGGTGGTGGAACGGAGAGATCCCTACCGCACCTATCGTTGCCTACAGAAAAAATGATGGGAACATTTATGTAAAAAAATTGTACAAAGATGTCAATTTTTATTGGGACAATTTAGGCAATAACCCTATTGGTTACTGTCAAGATCCTCTAACTAATGCTTACAAAGGAATAGTTTCTCTCGTGGTTGTAACTACATCGGTAAGTCCTCCCAAAGGGAAAGTATACGTAGCCTTCCGAGACGGTAACAACGGGGGTAAAGTAACGGTAAAAGCATGCGCTATTGACAACCCTGTATGGGAAACCGTGGGCGAGGGGTCTGCTTCTGCCAGTGCAGCGGAATACATCAACCTCATTGTGCTGAACAATGTACCCTACATCGCTTACAAGGATTACGCCAACGGCGGAAAGATAACCGTGCGGAAGTACGAATAGAAATCGACAGTTCTTCTTGACCGCCCGGGGGCAATACTCTATCTTCTACTCTATGTCCATGTACCACCCCAAGCTACAGCACTTCGAGGAGCGGCTTAAAAAACTCTTCGACGAGGTGGATCACTATATCGAGGACCGGTATGGCGACCGATTTCCCCTCCATCCTTCAAGACCTTCCCGCGGACAAACGGCGAATCCCCAAGCGGACGGATTGTTCGATGTGGGGGCAGCCTTCACCGCCGGGTTCGGCTCTCACCTCGGGAGGGGATACCTGATCGACATTACCATGGTTACGCTTGAAGAGGTGGAGGAAGGTGTGAGACGACAGATCTATCGGGATGCAGCCGCAAAAGTTCAGGAACTCCTACCGGTTCACTTCCCAGAACGGCACCTGGAGGTTCGTCAGGAAGGGAACCACTTCAAAATCCAGGGTGATTTCGGCCTGGGAGAGCTTTAAGAAACCATACCGCCCTTCCTTTGGGTACTCGCGGGCCCCACTCATTGCAGGGAGGAAGGGGCGGCACTGCCTCTCATATATGATCCAGGGGCACGTACTGCCCGCTTTCATGTTGCTTTCTGGATTGCCCAAGGATATTCACGGTTCCTACTCGCTCAGCCTGGATACATCCGCCACCGCATAGTGCTTGCCGCCCATGCCAGGCAAGTGGCATACTGAAAAACGGTATACTGACAAGTGGCATACTGACAAAAGGAGGATCCTTCATGCTGGCAATCCTACTCCTCGGTGCGTTTTTGGTAGCGATGGTCATCATCGGCATCTGGGGGATGCGGAAAACCTCCACACTGGGGGACTTCTTTCTAGGGGGTAGAACGGTTGGGCCCTGGATCTCCGCTTTCGCTTACGGGACTTCCTACTTTTCCGCCGTACTCTTCATCGGATTCGCCGGAAAACTGGGCTGGGTGTTCGGGCTACAGGCTCTGTGGATCGGGATCGGGAACGCGGTATTCGGCTCCCTACTGGCATGGCTTGTCCTGGGACGGCGAACCCGGATCATGACCCAGAACCTGGATGTGATGACTATGCCGGAGTTCCTCCTGGAACGGTTCGGGGGACGGTACATCAAGATCCTCGCGGCGGTTATCATCTTCATGTTCCTCCTTCCCTATTCGGCCTCGGTATTCAAGGGGCTGGGGCACCTGTTCGAGGCAACCTTCCACATCTCCTACGATCTTGCCCTCCTGATCATGATCGGGATCACGGGGGTGTACCTTGTCCTGGGAGGATACTTCGCCATCACGCTGACGGACTTTATCCAGGGGATCATCATGCTTGCCGGTTCCCTCACGATGGTAGCGGTGCTGGCCGGGAAGAACGGCGGAATCGGAGGAAGCATTGCCCGGGTGATGGAAAAGTATCCCCTCCATGTCCCTCCGGGGAAAGAGCCGCCCCTCCTCCTTCTGGCAGCCCTGGTGTTCATGACCTCCTTTGGTACCTGGGGGCTTCCCCAGATGGTGCAGAAGTTCTACGCGGTGAAAAGTGAGGGAGTTATCAAAAAGGCCGCCCTGGTCACCAGCGTTTTCGCCCTGGTGATCGGGCTCAGCGCCTACTTTACCGGTTCCCTCTCCCATCTTTTCTACGACGCGGTGCCGATGGTAAACGGGAAACCCGCCTTCGACCGGCTGATCCCCGACCTCCTAACCCGGCACCTGCCGGAACCCCTCATGGCCGTGATCCTCCTCCTGATCCTCTCCGCATCGATGTCGACTCTTTCTTCCCTGGTGCTGGTATCCTCCTCTGCCATCGCCATCGACCTGTACAAGGGGCATGTGAATCCCCAGGTGTCCAAGGAGAACTCTCTGTACATGATGCGGTTCCTCAGTGCCCTGTTCATCATCATTTCCTACTTCATCGCCCGATACGACTTCGCCATCATCATTACCCTCATGTCGTTATCCTGGGGTGCAGTGGCAGGGTCTTTCATGGCGCCCTTCCTGTACGGGCTGTTCTGGAAGCGAACCACCTTGGCCGGTGTATACGCAGGGATGCTGACGGGCCTTGCCACCTCGGTTACCCTGTTCTTCTACTGGGGGGAAGCCTGGTCGCCCCTCGCTTCCTCGGTGGGAATGCTCCTGCCCTTCCTCGTGATGCCCCTGGTGAGCCTCCTGACCAAACCGCCTGCCGAAGGCGTGGTGGAAACGGCATTCAGGGGGATAGACTGATTAGGATGAGGAGTACGGCGACATTTAGAGGGTTAAAGGGACTCTGCAAAGGGGTTATGGACCGCCTGAAAGCAGGATTTTTAAGTAATCATAGTTAGCAGTACGCTCCAAAATTAGGATGTGCTTGCTAGCGAACTTTGCTCTATCCCAGGTTCCGTCGTCATATCGTCTGTGTAGATCGTCGTAGGGTGTGGCGGAAATAATGTACGAATCTAAGGTGATATTCTGGCGATCGCTTCTTTTGCCTATCTCCCTGGCGAGCTCGGGGAGGCGCTCGCGCAGTCACGCTTTCTCATCGTGGATGTAGGCTTTGGCGTGGATCATACCATGCGATAAAGATGATCCGTTGAGTGGTCTTGTCCACCATCCACAAAATAAAATCGGGGTAAAAGCCTCGTTCCTCAAGAAATCCGATGCCGCTTCCCCGACTTAGGTTTCGCAATAGTTATACTTCTTTTCCCGCGAGGGTGTTATCTTCCTCAGTCGCCCAGTATGCTTTTAGATCCCGCACGAACTGTGCTTCGCTGGGCTTTAAAGCCGGAGGCATGGCCTGCATACTGTCTGCCTGCTCCACAAGGAGAGGTAGATACAGGTGACAATCGAAATGGATCCGGGGTAAACCATCATTTTCCTGTTGATACAGCGGAACTATGCCATGTAGTTGGCGCGCACCGCAAAGATGTTGAGAGTCTCCAGCAGACGCAGGTGCTTAGGATGATTCCCAGGCAGGGCCACGCTTCGCTTAAGGCTCAGATCCCTGCCTTTTAGACGTATCCCGAGGCCAAAGAGCTGGATGATCTGTGAACCTTCCTGCCGGCCAATGTTGAGCAAGCCCACGGTGGAGACTCGCCACGAATTCCAGCCCTCCATGAACTTCCTAGCACCGATAAGGATGTGGATCCGCGTATCGGGCCGGTTGATGTCCTGGAACAATAAAGGGGAAAGAGCATCTTCTTCAATGGTGATCCCTGCTTTGTCCTCCTCGATCAATTTCTTGAAGGCGGCCGTGTCACTAATGTAGATTAGACCGAAATAGTTATCGGCACCGGCATCTTTGAGCCCGAGTTCTCCCGCGCTACCACGAATATCGCATAGGTGCAAACCGCCCCCCGACGAGGCGTGAAAGATTCGGCTCAGGATGTCTTTGTACAACTCTTGGGAAGAAGGTCCGATCTCTCGAAGGTATTGCAAACGGTTGGCAAATACTAATCTTTACTTAAGTAAGTACACGTGATATACTAATGACTATGAAGGAACTAGACGGAAGAAGGCTAAGCCATGAGGCACTCGAACAGATTCGTATTACTGCCGTGAAGCGGGTGGAAGCTGGTGAAAGTCCTGAAGAGGTGATCCGGTCCATCGGGTTTGAACGAGTGTGTATCTATCGATGGATTGCCCGCTATCGATCGGGTGGCATAGAGGCCTTAAAGGCGAAGCGTCTCAGCGGAAGGCCCCCGGCATTAAGGGGTGAACAACTCATGAAATTATACATGATCATTACCCAAGGGGATCCTCGGCAATATCAATTTCCTTTTGCGCTATGGACGGTCCAGATCATACGGGAGGTCATCTACAAAGTCTTTCAGGTGCGCCTGTCTACGGTCTCGGTCTGGAGAACCTTGAAGAAGGTGGGGCTGAGTCCCCAGCGTCCTGTGCGTCGGGCGTATCAACAGAACCGTGCGGCCGTGGAGGTGTTCCTGAAGGAAGAGTATCCGAAGATTGTGGAGCGAGCGCGCCGCGTGGGAGCAAGTATCTACTGGGAAGACGAATCGACGATTCGATCCGATTACCATGCGGGCACTACCTGGGCAGAAAAGGGGAAAACCCCGGTAGTGGCTAGTACAGGTTCCCGATTCAAAGTGAACATGATCTCCGCCGTGGATGCTAGAGGTACCTTGCGCTTTATGGTGATAGGAGGCAGCTACACTGCGGATCGTTTCATCGAGTTTCTCAACCGGCTCCTAGCCGGCCGCACCACGCCGGTGTTCCTGATTGTAGACGGCCATCCTACCCACCGGGCGAAGAAAGTGAAGGAGTTTGTATCGAAGCACTCAGAGCTGTTAGAGCTATACTATTTGCCGGGATATTCGCCTGAATTAAACCCCGATGAGCAAGTGTGGAATTAGGTGAAAAACCACACGGTAGGGAAAATGGTTCTTAAAGGTCCTGATCACTTAAAACAGGTAGTGCTGCGAACGTTAAAGCGGTTGGCAAAACTGCCCCAGTTAGTTCGGAGTTTCTTCAAAGCTCCAGGATTAGAATATATTATGAGTACTAATTTATGAAAATGTTAATAGTTTCAGGCTTCCATAATAAGCTGATATCATTAATCCACTCCGGATCCTTTTCGGTGGAAGGATTGGCTACTTCGAACTTTTCTTGTAGCGGATTAAACGCAATACGTATCATTTCGGAGCGTAACTCTTTTGTGATAATCGGGATTGCTTTGGTCACTGCGTAGAGAGAGGTCAACCGCTGTTGTCCATCCACAATCAGCAGTCGTGGCACTTTTTGTTTTTGAGTTGCCCCAATTGTACGGTGTTCACCAGAATACCCATTCTCCCATAGGAGTAGATAGCCGATAGGAAAGCCACGATACATGGAGTCGAAAAGGTCACGTACTTTGCTGCGCGGCCAGACAAAGGGACGCTGGATGTCGCCTAAACCGATCTCGCCCATGTGAATGTCCTCGATGAGTTTTTTGAGGCTGTAATCTACCTTCTTGAACAGAACATCCGCCATAGTATGCCTCCACTGGCGCAAACATGCGCGCCTTGAATAGGGCGTCCAGGGAACGGTTGGCCATCAAGATTCCTCCTTAGGTACTAGAGGCTCAATCTGCTCCAGCAATCGTGGGACGGCTTGCGTCGCTGTCCGCCAAACCACTCCCCACAGTATCTTTTCATAGCCGTGGATGAGGCGATTACGCATTCCTACAATTTTTGCCCACTCAATCTCCGGATGCGCTGATTTGAACTCCTCGGATAATCGCGTCACAGCCTCGCCGATGACGAGAAGCTGTGCCACGACGGCCCAATGCTTTTCTGTGTTGGCTGTAAATCCGGCTTCGTCCACGTCGCGAACAAACGCCGCGATTCTTCGTGCTGCCTGGGCGATATCCAACAAGGTAGCCTCATCACGCCACATAGAACACCTCAGCGTTTTCAAGGATATGACGGCGGCGGATCCAGTTATCACTTTGTTCTACACCCTGCCGATCGACCAGGTCCACTGGCCGCCTGAATATCTCGCTCAATTCTTGCTCCGCCTCCGCCATGTCCAGTAGGCTCCATTTAGCGTCCGGGGCAAACTCAACTAATACATCCACGTCGCTTTCGGGGTTGAAGTCCTTACGCAGAACAGAACCGAACAACCACATGCGGTGAATCTTCCATTTGTGGCAGAATGCCTCGATCTTTTCCATGGGCACTTGAATCTGTAAAGCCATTGCTATGCCTCCACTGGCGCAAACATGCGCGCCTTGAATAGGGCGTCCAGGGAACGGGCTCCCGGAATGTACGAATCACCGTTGGTATAGATTTTACCCGCGCCATCGGCTAGTTTCTGTTCTTTTACAAAATCGCGGTGGCGGCGGTAGTCCTCTTCGATCCAGTCTTTGGTATCGCGCCAGATGACGGCAACGGTGCGGCCGTTACGCAACGCACCCCGATAAACCAGATAATGCTGCCCCGCATCGTTGTACACCCGTCGTGTCCGCACATCCAGACCCAGGAGATAGTTGAAGGTTTCGGGCAGGTCCACAGTCCGCTCGCGGGTCTCACCGCCTGCCTGTCCGGAAGACAGGTCCTCTCGGTTCAAGTTGATGACCGCATGTCCGGTGGTGCCGGAGCCGGCGAAGAAGTCGAGAATAACATCCGCTTGATTGTCCATAGCTTGCCTCGCGAGAGTTTCAATTAATTCAACGGGCTTTGGATAAATGAGCACCCTTTGACGAAGAATATTATTAAGTAGTCGCGTCGCTGTGGCATTCAGAGGCGCATTCTCCATCCATGACGAGAAAAGTCTGGCAGTTCTCTGGCGATCTTTGAGAAATATCTTTAACACAAGACGCTTGTTTGGATCGCTTGGAAATAGTACTTTTGGTAGCCACCTTCCATCAACCGTTCTCTCAATAAACTGTCTCATTTTTTTCAGGCTCATATACCCAAACTCTCTTAGGGTTACACTTGTATATGTTTCCCGTTGCAGGATCAACCAGATCGTAGAACAGATTCGGCCTTTCTTCAGCGGTCTTGTTGCATGTCAAGTCACCCTCCACCACGCTTTTTCCAAATGAGTTCCGAAACGAGGGAATCTTCTCGTAATAGTTGCTGAATTAAATATCTCAATCCTGGAAACTCTACATCATCTATACTGCTAAATAAACACGCATCGCTCGTCACATGACTCGATGATAGAGTAAATAGCTGAGACAGTATACTTAGCCAGCTTGAGTGCTGGTAACTATCCTTGAACACAGTTCCATCGTTCCCTGTATTATGCGATGGATCAATGTAAATGCACTTAATTCTTTGCGGGCGCAGCTTGAAGTATACAGTGACGCCTTTGGGGGCTTTGTATGTGTAGTCTGTGAAATACTCACCGGTCTTGATGTGGTACTGATCGTGGTTGGCCCAGTAGAGATAGACTTCCTCGTCGTTGTAGGGAATGGCATAGCGCTCTTTTTTGGAGTAGCGGCGCCTGGAGATAAAGTCTCCCTCTTGCCAGTAGCGGCTGAAGAAGGTGTAGAGGTGGTTGGAAACGGCGGCTTCCAGGGCCTCGCGGTTCCGCGAACCGGCGGCTTGCTGCTGCGCCGCCAGGTACTCCTTGCCCGCTTTTGTGTTTCGATAGGCTTCCGCCAGATTGCCGTCGACATCCAAGGCATCATCGCCCAGGGCTTCCAGTACCTTTTTCCGCGCGAGCTCTAGCCTTTGTATGGCTTGCGATAGTTCCGCCAGTGCTCCGCGCGCAAGTTCCTCAGAGATGGCTTTGGGCAGGTCTTCGGTAATGAAGCGCTCGATGACCGCGCGCTTGTAGTTCATAACGCGGTAGATACCGAAGTCCAAGTCAGCGCAGTCGAACTGGAAAAGTTCCCGCAAGAGGTTCTGGAATTTAACCTGGTTCTCACTCATATCACGTTTCATTACGCCTATAGAATAACAGAACTATCTCCCAAAGTGCAAATCGACCTGGTCAACCCCCATATTTCCCCCTCAGCGCCACCTTGTTCACTTTGCCCACACTTGTCTTATCGAGGGATGGAACGAACCGCACTTTGAGAAGGATCGCTTCTCGGGGCAGGATTCCGCTGTCCACGTACGTTTTTACATAGGCGATGAGCTCGCGCTCGGTGGGACCCGCTTCCCTATCCCCTGGGCCGGCGGGCTTGCTTTCCGCAGGCCCCCCATGCCCGACAGGACCTTTTTCCGCGGCCCCCAAAAGCGCGGGGGGGGTGTTCTCCGAAGACTCGCCGTGGGTCAACCCTGTAGGCCCCCTCTTCAGTACCACGAGGGCTAGGGGAATCTCGCCCCATGTGGTATCGGGTTGCCCGATCACGGCGGCTTCCGCCACCGCGGGATGTGAGGAAAGGATATCTTCCAGCGCCAAGGAAGAAATCCATTCTCCCCCCACCTTGATAATATCCTTCTTCCGATCCGTGATCCGGAGAGATCCCGAAACGTCCACACACCCGATATCCCCCGTGTGGAGCCATCCCCCCTCCCAGAGCTTTTCCGAGTTGGTATGGTCCTTCCAGTACCCCTGGGTCAGCCAGGGAGCCCGAGCAAGGATTTCCCCCGTCGAACGGTCATCCGGAGGGACGTCCTTTTCCTGCTCGTTCACTACCCGGGTGTAAACAAGGGGAATGGGGTTGCCGGTGCGGGTGCGGATTTCTATACTGGACTCCAGAGCCGCATCCCCTGACACGGAGCCTGGAGCCGCTTCCTCATCTTTCAGAAAGGCACCTGCCGCTTCTGCCTCGCCCCCTTCTGGAATTGGGCTACCCATGGACGTCTCCCCCGGCCCGGCCTGAAAAATCCGGGCGATGCTCAAGACCGGACAGGTTTCCGAAAGGCCATAGCCTGAAAAAATATCGATTCCCCGTTTGAGAGCCTCCCTGGCCAATCCTTTGGGTAACGCAGCTCCGCCGATGATCACTTTCCATCGGGATAAGTCCAGGTCTTTTGCACCAGGATCTTTCAGCAGCATGTGCAGGATCGTGGGTACACAGTGGGAAAAGGTGACCCCCTCTGAACGAAGGAGGGAGAGGAGGATAGAAGGAACATACTTTCCCGGATACACCTGCTTCACCCCCAGCACCGTTGCCATGTAGGGGATTCCCCAGGCATGAACATGGAACATGGGAGTGAGGGGCATGTAGACGTCCGCGGTATGGAACCTGCCCTTTTCTGCCACGCTGCCCAGTGCGATCAGCCCCGATAGGGTGTGAAGCACGATCTGCCGGTGACTGAAGTACACCCCCTTGGGAAGACCCGTGGTGCCCGTAGTGTAGAAGAT
>Ga0308395_1002393_pt1 | contig 10800 bp, 9 predicted proteins | sample Hotspr20SampleP4_FD_202097 | JGI IMG/M metagenome (GOLD analysis project Ga0308395, IMG submission 202097) | Hot spring phototrophic mat microbial communities from Mushroom Spring, Yellowstone National Park, Wyoming, United States - 20050930_P4 ...
CATCCCCCCTCCCCAGAGTGAAGCGATGGGGAGGGGGGTGAAGGGGGGAGGGGCCCAAAGCCCTGCATAAGCACCGAGGGAAACCGCCCCTCAAATTTGTTACTATAGCAAGGCGAATCTCAATAAGGAGGTGCTGTGGCGTTGCTCTTTCTGGATACGGCGGACGTCAACGAGGTGCGTCAGGCAGCAGCCTGGGGAATACTGGACGGCGTCACCACCAATCCGACGCTGATGATGCGGGCCGGGACCGCCGACCTGAAGGCCACCACGCTGGAGATCGTGGACATTGTCCAGGGGCCCGTCAGCGCGGAGGTCATCTCCACAGATGCCGAGGGGATGATCGCCGAGGCGAGGGAGATTCTGGAATGGTCGGAGCACGTCTTCGTCAAAATTCCCTGCACGGTTGAGGGGCTGAAGGCGATGCGGGAAATCTCCCGCTGGCCCAACGGGCGGATCAACGCGACCCTGATCTTCTCCCCGATTCAGGCCTACCTGGTCGCGAAGGCTGGGGCGACGTATGCTTCTATCTTCGTCGGACGGATGGACGACGCCGGCCTGGACGGGATGGAGGTAGTCCGCCAGACACGGGCGATTTTTGACCGCTATGGCTTTCCCTGCCAGGTGCTGGCGGCCAGCATCCGGCACCCGGCCCACGTGGTGGAGGCACTGCTGGCGGGCGCCGATATTATCACCGTCCCCTTCGGCGTTCTCCAGCAGATGGTCCGCAGTCCGTTCACCGACGCTGGCCTGGAGCGCTTTCTGGCCGACTGGCGGAAAGTGGCGGGGGCCGGGTAGGAGCAACCCTTGCGGTTGCCCCCAACGGATCAGGGGAAGCCCGGCCTCCTACAGACTGCAGACCCATCTGGCCTTTATTGAGAGGACATACGCAGAGGATTTCCCGTGTCGTTGCCTCAGATGGTTCCTATCCGACAGGTGTGGGTAGAAAGCCGCAAGGTGCGCACTTTCGTCCTGGATATGGCACTGCCGGAGGCCCAGCCGGGGCAGTTCGTGATGCTCTGGCTCCCCGGAGTGGATGAGAAGCCCATTTCCATCGCTCAGCCCGATCCGCTGACACTCACCGTCGCCCGCGTCGGCCCGTTCAGCACCGCGCTCCACCGGGTCCGGGAAGGGGACCGGGTGGGCGTGCGCGGGCCGTTCGGCCGGGGGTTCCACCTCCATCCGGACCGGCCAGCCCTGCTGATCGGCGGCGGCTACGGCGTGGCCCCCCTCTATTTTCTGGCCCTGCGCGCCGTCCAGCACGAAGTCCCGACGACGGTCGTCATCGGCGCCCGGCGGGCCAACGACCTCATTTATATAGACCGTTTCCAGGCCCTGGGGGTGGAAGTGGTGGTCGCCACCGACGATGGCTCCGCCGGTCAGCGGGGGACGGCGGCGGCGGTGGCGCAGGGGGTGGCGCGGCGAGACCCTCCCCCCGCTGTCTACGCCTGCGGACCGGAGCGGATGCTGGTGGCCGTTCTGCGCCTCTGCCAGGAGCACTCCCTGCCCGGCCAGTTGAGCGTGGAGCGGTACATGAAGTGCGGATTCGGCATCTGCGGACAGTGCGCGCTGGATGGGATGCTGGTCTGCCTGGATGGGCCAGTCTTCTCCGCCGAGCAACTGGCCGGATTGACGGAGTTCGGTCGTTTCCGCCGCAACCCCACGGGCCGCCGGATGCCGGTCAGGTAGGGTTATCTCTTCCGGCGCCAGCAGAACCCCGGGTCCCTCCACGAACGCCAGCACCAGCAGCGGGCCCGGATGGAGGGGTCAAATATGGGCCAGAACGGTCGGGGCAACTGGCGCCAGTCCCCTTCCTCCAGTTTCGGGGTCTCGGCGTATGTGTCCACAAACAACAGGCGCGCTCCGGCGTGGGCGGCGGCATAGTCCAGGAGCGCGGCCATCGTCTTGCCAGTATAGGTGGTCTCCAGGGGCAATCCCTCTGTTTGAGCCACCCACTTCACCGCCCGCAACGCCTCCGGTGTCGGATGAGCGTAGCCGGGCCCCAGATAGCCGTCCACTAACTCCACCTCTTCCGCCGCGATGCGTACGGGCGGGATGGATGGGTCCTGCCTGCGCAGGTACGCGGCGGCCCGGTTGACCATGCGGGCAATCTTGGGCCGGTTCGCCACGTCCTCCTCAATCACCCGCACCCCCAGCACGCGGCCGTGCCACCCCGCCAGTTTGGCCCCCAGGAGTAATCCCGCGAAGGTCCCGCATGATCCCACCGCCACGAACATTGCCTCCGGCTCCGGGATGCCCATCTGCTCCCACTGAGATTTGAGTTCAAAGGCGGCGTTGACGTATCCCAAAACCCCCAGCGTCCCCGAGGCGCCGGGGTAGATGAAGTAGACCGGACGGCCCGAGCGCACCGTCCAGCGCACATACTGCCAGAGGAAGGAGAGAGCCAGTCCCACGTAGTCCCCGCAGAAGTGGGCCTCAATCCCCAGCGGGGGACTGGCCCGAAGGTTGTGATAGACCTCGTCGGTGAGGGGCTGGCAGGCGTAGTATATCCTCTTCTCCTGCGCCGCGCAACTTACGTCTTCGCAACAGGGGGTCCCCAAACTGTAGGACAACTACGAACAGTTCCTACAGTTTTGGAACACACCCGTAACGCGAGCAGTGTTGCGGGAGATTCAAGACATGCTATAATTTTCATAACCGAAAAAATCAGAGGGCAACGGGAAGCCGTTGCCGCAGAATCCGCCGGTTATCCGAGAAATGGGAGCAGCAAAGAAGGCAAAAGCAACTCCCCGGGGAAAAGGGAAAAAACAGAAACGGCCCCAGCACCCGCCGGAGCCGCGCATCCGTCTGAGCCGGGACGCCCAACTGGATATTCTGGGCTACTCCCTGGTCATTGTCGCTGCGCTGACCGTGCTGGCGCTCTTCTCCGTCCAGCGCGGCGCTCTCCTGGGACTCTGGGTGCAACTCCTGGGCCGCACCTTCGGCTGGGGGGTCTATTTTGTGCCCATCCTGATGGGCGCGGTCGGCCTGTACCTGATCCTCCGCCGCTTCGGCGACCGCGTCCCGCGGCCGGAACCGGAGCAGGTGGCTGGAACCCTGATGCTCTTCCTGGCCTTCCTGGTCACTGCCCATTTCCTGGGCCGCTGGCTGACTCGTCTCTCCCCCCAGGAACTGGCCGACCGGGGCTACGGCGGGGGGCACGTCGGCCGCTACCTGGCGACCTGGCTGGTGGAGGGGATGGGCAGCGCTGGCGCGGCATTGGTGCTTCTGGTGACCTGGCTACTGGGCCTCTTCTTTGTGCTGGGCATCTCCCCGGCAGAGATGGTCCGGGCTGGTGCTGCGTGGCTCCAGCAGCAGGAAGAGCGACGGGCCCGCGCCCGCCCCCGTCCTCCAGCCCCACCACCGGCCCCGCCCGCGCGACCAGCCCCGCCCCCGGTTCGGGAACCCGCCGTCGCTCCCCAACCCCGCCCGGCGACGGCGCCTCGTCCCGCCCCCAGCCCCCCGCCCCCCGCCGTGGAGCCCGCACCCCCGCGCGTTCTCGGCGGCGGTGCCCTCTGGCAACTCCCTCCGATAGACCAGATTCTGGAGCCGGGAAGCGAGCAGGACCTTAACCAGGAACTGATCCGGCAGCAGGTGCGAATTATTGAGGAAACTCTGGCCAGCCTGGGAGCGCCGGTCAAGGTGAAAGAAATCAACCGGGGGCCGGTGGTCACCCAGTTCGGCGTGGAGCCGCTCTTCGTGGCCAACAGCCGGGGGAAGGAGACGCGCGTGAAGGTCGCCAAAATCGCCAGCCTGGCGGACGACCTGGCGCTGGCCCTCTCCGCCCGCTCCATCCGCATCCAGGCCCCCGTGCCCAATAAGGGATTGGTGGGGATTGAGGTGCCCAACGAAGAGGTCGCGCTGGTCGCCCTGCGGGACATCATAGAGAGCGAGGCGTGGGAACGGGTCTCCTCTCCGCTCCGGCTGGCGCTGGGCCAGGACGTCTCCGGAGCGCCGTATGTAGCCGACCTGCGCGCGATGCCCCACCTGCTCATCGCCGGAACTACCGGGTCCGGCAAGTCCGTCTGCATCAACGCCATCCTGACCGCGCTGCTCCTCCAGAACACGCCAGACGATCTGAAACTGCTGATGGTGGACCCGAAACGGGTGGAGTTGACCCCGTACAACGGCATCCCGCATCTTCTGGTGCCGGTGGTGGTGGACATGGAGCGGGTGGTCGGCGCGCTGGGGTGGGTCCTGCGGGAGATGGACAGCCGGTACCGGCAGTTCGCCTCTGTCGGCGCGCGGGACATTGGGGACTACAACGAGCGGGTGGTCCCTGGCCGCCCGGACCTCAAGCGTCTGCCGTACATCGTGGTGATCGTGGACGAGCTGGCCGACCTGATGATGCTGGCCCCTCAGGAGACGGAGAAGGCCATATGCCGTCTGGCGCAGATGGCCCGGGCGACGGGGATTCATTTGATTATCGCCACCCAGCGTCCCAGCGTGGACGTGGTGACGGGCCTCATCAAGGCCAACTTCCCGGCCCGCATCGCGTTCGCGGTCGCGTCGTCGGTGGACTCACGGGTCATCCTGGACATGCCGGGCGCCGAGCGGCTGCTGGGGCGGGGGGATATGCTCTTTATGCCCCCCGACTCGCCCCAGCCGATTCGCCTGCAGGGTGCCTTCGTCTCCGACGCCGAGTTACAGCGGCTGATCGGGTACTGGAAAGGAGCCGCTCCACCGCCCCCGCCAGCGCCGATGCCCGCCGGGCCCGCCGAGGGGGCACGCCCGGTCCAGTTGCCCCTCCGCCCCGACCTGGCCCCTCCCCCCGCCCTCTTTGAGGACGACCTGATTCCCGACGCCGTGGCGGTTCTGCTGGCGGAGAACCGGGCCTCGGTCTCCCTCCTCCAGCGCCGGTTACGCATCGGGTACACTCGTTCCGCCCGCATCATTGAACTGCTGGAGGAGAAGGGCATCGTGGGGCCGCCTCAGCCCGGCACTCAGTTCCGGGAGGTGAACCGCGCTGCCGCCGAAGCGTTGCTTCGTCAGGCGGGATGGAGCGACCATCGGTAGAAGGGATATGATTCGGATATACAAAGAGTCCTTTTCAGAACATCAGGTGTACCGCTACCGGATCACCGATGAGGCCGACCGGACGCTATGCCTGGCCGAACCGACGGGCCTTTTCCTCCCTAACCCGACCCGGGAGATCACCCTTTGGGGGCCGAACTGGGAACCCCTGGGCCGGGTAACGCCGCCAGATCTCTCCCGCTGGCCCTGGGGCGGCGAATATACGGTGGTTCTGGCAGACCGGGAGACCCCACTGGTGGTGACGGAACAGTGGGAACTGGTGGACATGCTCCTGCTGCGGATGCCCCGCTACTCTTTCCAATGGGAAGGCACTCCGTACATCGCCGTAGGAAACCGGTTCGGCGAGCAATTCTACGAAATCTTTCTATACATCCCGGAGATCGGGGAAGAATTTGGAGCAGAGGCCTCCATCGGGACAGTCAGCCTGGCCGACCTGGACGTTGCTGAACTGGAAAGGGCTGCGGAGAGGGAAAAACATCGTTGGGGGGAACCGGTGGGCGCCATTTGGCGTCCCTCTCGTGGCCCTCATTATCAGGCCGAGGTTTGGGCATCTCCTCTTCAGGATGCCAGCCTGCTGCTGGCAGTTCTGGTCGTTCTGGCAGACCTTCACATGCAGGAACAGGAAGGAACCGCAATATAACATTCATTGGGCAGGGAAAGGACAGCGATAGCATGGACCGTCTGGCGATTGCTACGCCTCGTCCCGATATCGCTCCCTGCATCGCTCTCGCCCGGGACTACGGCACCGGTATAGAGATTCAGGTCTACGGATACAACCCGGATTTACTGGATGGCGATTGGCCCACGCTGGTAGAACAGCATCGGCGTCTGCTGAAGGGATTTGAGGGAGAGATCGCCCTTCACGGGGTCTTCTACGATATGAGCAGCGCCAGCGAGGACCGGCAAATCATCCGCGTCACTCGCGACCGGTATCTCCTTAATCTCCGAATCGCGGCCGAGTTGGGCGCCCGGCAAGTCATCTTCCACGCCAACTACATCCCCTGGATTCGGAATGCCCGCTATTTGCGCCGATGGACTCAGCGGCAGGTGGAGTTCTGGACCGAGATCGGCGCGGAGGCGGAACGGCTGGGATTGATCGTCGCTCTGGAGAACATGTGGGAACCCAGCCCGGACCTCATCGGGCGTGTTCTGGATTGGGTGAATTCTCCGTTTGTGGCCGCTTGCCTGGATGTCGGACATGCGTACCTGTATTCGGATTCCATACCTTTCACAGGATGGGTGGCCCGGTTGAAAGACCGCCTGGTCCACTGCCACATCAATAACCATCGGGGGGTGGAGGATGAGCATCTGCCCCTGGATGCACCGGGTGGAGTCATAGATTACTCCTTCGTCCTTCCGCTGCTCTGGGCTCTCCCCTCTCCCCCGCTGATCTCTCTGGAGATGGAAGGCCTGGACGACCTGGAGCGGAGTTTGCGCTTTATTACGAAACTCCGAACGGTTGGAAGGTAGGACACGGATGAACCAGGTTCTACCAGAGTAGGACAACCGCGAGCAGTTGTCCTACGAAAATCTGTAGTAACAGGGAACTACCTACCCGAATCGGTTTGCAGGTAATGTAGCGCAGGCTGTTAGCCTGCATGCAGGCCTGGCGGCCTGCGCTCCAGGAGCATGCCTTCACCACGTCTTTGATGGCGCTTGCCCGGAGGCTCCCTGGTAGGCAGTTACAGTAACAGACTCATCTCCGGAGGTTGTATGAAAGGCATCATCACCATCGCCGGATACGGCACGCGATTTCTGCCCGCCTCCAAAGCGTTGCCGAAGGAAATGATCCCCATCGCGGGCATTCCCCTCATCCAGTACCATGTGGAATCGCTGGTCGCCTCGGGAATTACGGACATCATCGTGGTTGTCCGGGGCGGGAGCGAAGTCGTGGAGCGGCATTTCGCCCCCGCACCCGACCTGGAACGGCACCTGGAGGCGACGGGGAAGCGGGCATTGCTGGAGGAGGTGCGGCGGCTCTCCCATCTGGCCAACATCGTCTTCGTCCGCCAGCCGGAGACGCTCCCCTACGGCAACGCTTCCCCCGCGCTGGCGGCCCGCCCCTGGCTCACGCCCGGGGAGCCGTTCTACTACATGTTCGGCGACGACATCATCCTGGCCGACGTGCCCGTGCCCCAGCAGTTGCTTCGGGCCTACGAGCAGTACCGACCGGCGGCGGTCCTGGCAACCCAGCAGGTCCCGGATGAAGAGACCCGTCTCTATGGCTGTATGGAGTTCAAGCCCGGCACCACCAACGTCCTGGCCCGCATCATAGAGAAGCCGGAACCGGGCACGGCGCCCTCTAACTGGGTCCAGGTGGGCCACTTCATCTTCACGCCGGAGATTTTTGACGTTCTGGACCCCCGCCAGACTGGTAAAGGAGGCGAACTGTGGATGGCCGACGCGGTGGACCGACTGGCGGCCCGGGCGACGGTTATCGCCCAGCCCATAGAGGGGATGTGGCTGGCGGCCGGGGACCCACTGCGTCACCTGAAGGCCTCCATCCACGCCGCCCTGCGGCGGGAGGATATGCGGGAGGAATTGCTGGCGTTTCTCCGCTCACTGGTGTAGGGTGGCGTGGCGCAGGCTGACAGCCTGCGGCGGCGCAGGCTGTCAGCCTGTAGCACAGGCTTTTAGCCTGCGACTGCAGGGAAAGTTTGCCCGCGGTAACTGTTCAGCCTCACCCCTCCCCCAGCGGCTTCGCCGCTACCCCCTCCCCTCTCCTGACCTTTGGTCAGGAGAGGGGAGGGGGTGCCGCCGAAGGCGGCGGGGGTGGGGTGAGGAAGCCTGAATAGTTACTGCCCGCGTCCCCAGGCCTGGCAGCCTGCGTCCTGCGCCCTGCGCCCTGCGACCTGCGCCCTGCGCCCTGCGACCTGCGACATGCGACCTGCGACATGCGATATGCGCCCTGTAGCCGTATCCCAACCTACCCGCTGATGCTCTGGGCCGGGCTCCGGGTGATTTCCAGCATCGTTGCGGCCTTCGCCTCCACCCTGCGCCCACTCACCGAACCGGAACAGCGGGTCCCGGCCTGGCCTCCCGCGCCGCCGTTCTCCCTCTGGCTGGAGCGGGTGCTGGTGGCGCCCTGGGCCCGCTGGGACGCGCTCTGGTATGAGCGCATCGTCCGCTTCGGCTACCGCCCCGACGACGGGACGGCCCAGTTCCACCCCCTCTACCCCTGGCTGGCGGTCCCGCTGGCCCAGTTGGGGATTCCCCCGCTGCTGGCCCTGCTGACGGTCAGCACGCTGGCCACGCTGGGCCTGCTGGTGCTCTTCTACCGGATGGCGGAGCGGGAAGCGGGGCCATCGCAGGCGGCCGTCAGCACCCTCCTCTTCGCCACCTTCCCGGCCGCCTGTGTCCTGTTTGCCCCCTACCCGGAGGGGCTCTTCCTGCTCTGGGCCGCGTTGAGCCTGAAATGGGCCCGGGAGAGGCGCCCGTGGGCCGCCGGGCTGGCGGGGGGGCTGGCCGCGCTCACTCGCCAGCAGGGGCTCTTCCTGGTGTTTCCGCTGGCCTGGGAACTGTGGGACGCCGGACGACGGGGCAGGGCAGAATACCGCCCCGTGCACGGGCTCTCGCTCCTGCTGGTGCCGCTGGGGTACGGGCTCTGGACGGCGTACCGCCTCCTCGTCCTGCGGGATGCATCGCCTGATTTCTCCTCCGTCCACAGGCTGATTTATTCTCTTCTGGTCTCCCCCAGCGCCAGCCAGGTGGTCCCGGTCCAGGGGTTCCTCTGGCCCTGGGAGGCATTGCGGCGGGCCATCCTCCATTTGGCCCGGACGGGGGATATGGACACGGTGTACGACCTGGTGCTGGCGGGGTTCTTTCTGGCCCTGCTGGCGCTGGCCTGGCGCCGCCTGCGGGGGAGCGACCGCTGGTACGTGGCGGCGATGACGCTGGCGGCCTTCTCGTACCACACCGGCTCATTACACCCGTACATGGGGTTGCCCCGCCACCTCCTGCTGGCCTTTCCGGTTTTCCTCCCGCTGGGCCGGGTGGTCCGCCGCCGCTGGCAACGGCTGGTGCTGGTCACCATCGCCGCTGGGGGCTGGACACTGATGACCGGCCTCTACGTTCTCCATACGTGGGTGCCGTAGGAGGCAGGCAAATGATCCCTTCGGACACCAGACCCTGCGAGAACGGGCGACAGGCCGCAGCAGAGGACCTGAGGCACCTTACCGTGATTCTCGGTATCCTGTTGCTGGGCATCTATCTGTTCTGGGTGTGGCGGTTCTGGCCGTTCACCGTTGACGACGCCTACATCAGCGCGCGGTATGCCCGCAATCTTGTCCGGGGATATGGTCTGGTCTACAATCCAGGCGAGCGGGTGATGGGCTACACCAATCTATCCCTCACTCTGATAGAGGCGCTGGTGGAACAATTCGGCCTGGACGGAGTGCTGGCGGCCAAGATTGTCGGAGTTGCGGCTGGTGCTGGAGTGCTGGGACTCACTTTTCTGCTCGCCCGAAAAGCAGGAGGCTCCGTTGGCGCAGCAACCCTGGCCGTCGCTTTCCTGGCTGTTTATCCCCCCCTCGCCATCTCAGCAGTAATGGGAATAGAGACCACCCTTTTCGTCCTGTTCTTGCTGATGTTTCTTCTCCTTTTCCTCCGTTTCCTGGACCGTCCGGGCGGGGTTGCCTTCCAGTTCCTTCTGGCTGCATCGCTATGGATGGCGACGGTCACCCGTCCGGAAGGGCTGGGGGTTGCCCTTCTCTCCCTGGTTCTCTCTATCGCTGGTATTCGCCCCTCCGGTAGAGTCGCAATCCGGCAGATAGGATGGGGGGCTATTTACGGCCTGATGCTGGCCCCCGTCCTCATCTGGCTCAGCGTTTACTACGGCTCCCCGGTCCCGAACACTTTCTTTGCCAAGACCGCGTCGGGATGGATGCCAGCGAAGTACCTTGCCGGCCTTGTCTACGTGGTCATGTGGCTCCGAGACTATCAGACTCTTCTACTACTTCCCCCACTCCTGTGGGCGCTGAAGGTGCGGGAGGGCAAGAGGGCCGTGGTTCTGGCCGTATTTCTGGCATTCTATGCAGCCTACGTGATCTACGCGGGCGGGGACTGGATGCCGGGGTATCGGTTCCTTCTGCCTGCCATTCCCCTCTACTTCGTTCTGGCCTCCCTGGGCCTGGATAGAGTGTGGCAGATTGTACGCTCCCATCTTCTCCCTGCAGGACGTCTTTGGGGCATAGTTCTCTTTCTGTGCTTTGTCGCTCTCTCTTTATCCACTGTGGTTAAGGAGGACCAGTACGTTCTATCCCGGGCCCGGGGTTATCAGCAGGCCCATTTCGCTGTGGGCATGTGGCTGAGGGAGAACTCCTCCCCTGACGCATCGGTTGCCCTGATGGACATCGGCCTCATCGGCTATGTATCCGACCGCTATGTCCTGGACATCACCGGGCTTACCTCGCGGGAAGTCGCCCGGATTGCCCATCAGGGCGGAGGGTGGGCATTGGCCCCCGAAGAGATTGCCATACAGGTAGCGGATTACGTCCTTTCCCAGGAACCCGATTACATCGTCCTGGCCCATGTCACGCCTTCCCTGGACCTCTTCGCCGGATGGCGTTTTGACTGGGCAATTTTCCATTCTCCCTCCTTCTCTGCCCGGTACCAGCACATTTTTACCGTCCAGCATACGGATGATTATTGAGTTTTGCTTTTTTAAAGCAACCCCTGGGGTGGTGCTTGGGGGCACCTGGGCCCTCACCCCTCCCCCTGACCCCCTCCCCTCTCCCGCCCAGCGGGAGAGGGGAGGGGGAATTGGGGGGA
>Ga0308395_1002399_pt1 | contig 10772 bp, 4 predicted proteins | sample Hotspr20SampleP4_FD_202097 | JGI IMG/M metagenome (GOLD analysis project Ga0308395, IMG submission 202097) | Hot spring phototrophic mat microbial communities from Mushroom Spring, Yellowstone National Park, Wyoming, United States - 20050930_P4 ...
CCACGCTTACCATCGTTGTACGCACTTACATCAATAATTCCTCCCGTTGGAAAATCAGGATAAATCTCCACCTTTTTTCCTCTTAATGCGGCAATAGAAGCATCTATGAGTTCATTAAAATTATGGGGTAAAATTTTGCAAGACAAACCCACGGCTATACCTTCTACACCCATTGCTAATAATAAAGGAAACTTAACAGGTAAAGTAATAGGTTCTTTGTTTCGCCCATCGTAACTCAACTGCCATTGGGTTGTTTTAGGATTAAATACGACTTCTAATGCAAAAGGCGTCAAGCGGGCTTCAATATAACGAGCAGCAGCAGCACTGTCTCCAGTTAAGATATTTCCCCAGTTTCCTTGTGTATCTATAAGCAATTCCTTTTGACCCATACCTACCAAGGCCTCTGTAATACTGGCATCTCCATGAGGGTGATATTTCATTGTATTACCAATAATATTTGCCACTTTATTGTATCGCCCATCTTCCATTTCCCACATACTATGCAGGATACGTCTTTGTACTGGTTTTAACCCATCATCAATATGTGGGACGGCTCTTTCTAATATAACATAAGAAGCATAATCAATAAACCAATCTTTATAGAGTTCAGAAACGTGCTTAATACTTTCTAATTCATTATGATTATGTGCTTCACTCATTGCTTATCTTTTGGCGGCAAAGATAGTTTTTAATTAAGATACTTTTTTGAAAAAAGAAAATCAGAAAATATCTTAAAAATTTAGGAATTAGAAATAAATACTCGTCAATTTTCTTCCCACTCACTTTTTATTTTACATTTAAATATGAAGTCCTTATATTGCTTGCGGATTTAAAGGATTTTTTCCAATGAATGAAACCACTATGTTTGTAAAAACCAAAATATCTGTTGATATCCTTCAAAGGGCATACCGCTTGATGTATACAGCCAAAACAATGGCGGATGTGTACGAACAAAAAAGAGAAATTACCTCCAAATATGTGCACGCCACATCGCGCGGACACGAAGCCATCCAATTAGCCACAGGAATGCAACTATTACCTCACGATTTTGTTTTTCCTTATTATCGTGATGATGCTATGCTTTTGGGCATAGGATTGACGCCTTATGAATTGATGTTGCAGTTATTAGCCAAAAAAGACGATCCTTTTTCGGGCGGTAGAACTTACTATTCACATCCTTCTTTGAGAAGAGAAGATATGCCTAAAATACCTCATCAAAGCAGTGCTACAGGAATGCAAGCCATACCTGCAACAGGAGTAGCATTGGGCTTTTGGTATCAAGAAAAACAAGGAATACCAAATGAACAAAACGGGCTAAAACCTGTGGTCGTTTGCTCATTAGGCGATGGAAGTTGTACCGAAGGCGAAGTATCCGAAGCATTTCAAATGGCAGTATTAAAAAAATTACCTATACTCTATTTAGTACAAGACAATAAATGGGATATTTCTGCGTATGCGGACGAGATTAGATCTCAAGATATTTCTGACTATGCCAAAGGATTCAAAGGATTAGAAACACGAAAAATAGATGGTACGGACTTTATTTTATCCTATAATACAATAAAAGAGTGTTTAGAAATTATCCGCAAAGAAAGACGCCCAATGCTCATTCACGCTACCGTTCCTTTACTTAATCACCATACATCAGGAGTAAGAAAAGAATGGTACAGAGATGATTTGGAAGAAGCCGCTAAAAAAGATCCCTTGCCAAAATTAAGAAAACAACTCATTATTCACGGTACTTCTGAAAAAGAAATTGTTGATTTAGAAAAAGAAGTAGAAAATTATGTTTGGGAAGAATTTAATAAAGCCCTTTCTGCACCCGATCCTGAACCTGAACAAGCCACTCAATACATTTTTGCCCCTACTCCCATCACCGAAGAAAAAGGCAATCGTTCGCCCGAAGGAAAACAAAAAGTAGTAATGGTAGATTGTGCCTTATTTGCTATTCGGGAACTTATGGAAAAACACCCTGAATGTTTGTTATATGGACAAGATGTAGGAAAAAGATTAGGTGGCGTATTTAGAGAAGCCGCTACATTAGCACAAAAATTTGGAGATCACAGAGTGTTCAATACGCCTATTCAAGAAGCATTTATTGTTGGATCGACGGTTGGAATGAGTGCAGTGGGCTTAAAACCCATTGTAGAAGTTCAATTTGCAGATTATATATGGCCAGGATTAAATCAATTGTTTACAGAAGTCAGCCGTTCGTATTACTTAAGTAATGGTAAATGGCCTGTAAGTATGATACTTCGTGTTCCAATAGGTGCTTATGGAAGTGGGGGACCTTATCACAGCAGCAGTGTTGAAAGTGTATTAACGAATATAAAAGGGATAAAAATTGCCTACCCAAGCAATGCCGCCGATTTGAAAGGATTATTAAAAGCCGCTTATTACGATCCCAATCCTTGCGTTATATTAGAACATAAAGGGCTGTATTGGAGCAAAGTCAAAGGCACAGAAGATGCTAAAACCATTGAACCCGACGAAGAATATGTACTTCCATTTGGCAAAGCAAGAATGGTACAAACGGCTGATGAAAAACATCAGCAGCAAGGAAAATCTGTTTTAATAATAACTTATGGAATGGGCGTATACTGGGCAAAAAATGCTTCATCAGACATTAAAAATCAAGTTAGCATTTTAGATTTAAGGACATTAGCCCCACTGGATGAAGATGCTATTTTTAATGAAAGTAAAAAACATCATAGAATTATTGTTTTAACCGAAGAATCAAAGTCCAACACCTTTGCACAAAGCATAGCTGGTCGCATTGTAGAAGAATGCTTTGAATATCTGGATGCCCCCGTGAAAGTAATTGGTGCTCTTGATACCCCTGCTATTCCATTAAATGAAACATTAGAAAAAACTGTATTGCCTAATTCAGAAAAAGTAAGAAAAGTCATTGATGAGATATTAAGATATTAAAGGAATGTTTACTACTCAGCACTTCAAACTTAACCACCAAGAGCATAAAGAAAAACTCACACAAAACACACAAAGAAAATAATTAGTTGAAAGTAAAAAGTTCGTTCCATAGGGATAAAATATGGGTAGCTCCGAAGGGGCAAAATACAAAAGCACAGGGCAAAGCCCTGTGAAAATAAATCTACACCATTTCAAGTCCTGAAAGGGCGACACCTATAGGGAATTTAAGGATTAATTTTTGATACAAAATACTATGTTAACTTTATGCACATCCTTTGTGTTCTTTGTGGTAAATATAACACACGAGTAACAAAAAAATCAATTTATACTCAAATTGTATTCAATTAAATTCCTATTTTCAGTACCTCAAAAAAAGAATTTGCCGAATTAGTCCTATTGTTTGTATATTCGCATTTTATTTCTTATATTTGTTGCAATATGAAAAAATCTCTTTTCTATTTAATATTCTTTTTTTTAGTTTTAATTAAAATACATTTTGCTCAATTAAATTTATCCACTACTACTCCCCCAAAAATAGGCATTAGTGCGGGAAATATGAGTTTTTGGGGAGATGTAGGGGATGTTAATTATCAGCCCCCTCTTACTTCAAGATATGGATTTGAAATAAATTTTTCTCATCAACTAACAAATTATCTTCAACTCAATTTTAATTTTCTATATGGAAAATTAAGTGCAGTAGAAAATACTTATTTAAGACACGAAAATTTTCAATCTGAAATTCGTTACGGTGGATTTTATTTGTTGTATGATTTTGGCAATTTAATTCCTAAAAAATATACTATTCGTCCTTTTATTTCCGCTGGTGCAGGTGGTTTTGAATTTTTAAGCAAAAAAGATTTATTTGATAAAAACGGGAATCGTTATTATTACTGGAGTGATGGATCTATTCGCAATTTACCTGAAAACTCACCCCAAGCATCACAAGCCATACATTTAGTAAAAGATTATTATTATGAAACAGATATTCGCGAAAGCAATTTAGACGGTTATGGAAAATATCCCGAAAGGGCGTGGGCATTTCCAATTGGTGCAGGAGTAGTAATGAAAATCACCAATCATTTTGATTTGAAAATAGGAACCAGTTATTTCTTTACAACTACTGATTACATTGATGGCATTGCAAAAGGTGGCCAAGGACTTCGTAAAGGCGATTCTAAAAACGATAAGTGGGTATACTCTTATGTGACCATCCAGTATGACTTATTCATCCCAAAGAAAAAATCTGAAATACCTGATTTTGATACATTACCTGATGATTATTTTAAGGATGTTGACTGGATGGCTATTGATAGTGCGGATACCGATGGAGATGGTGTAAAAGATTGGTTTGATAAATGTCAAGGAACCCCTAAAACCGCAAAAGTATACAAAGACGGATGCCCTGAAGACACTGATGGCGATGGCGTTCCCGATTATTTAGACGAAGAAAATCCTTCGCCAAAAGGATTTGAAGTAAACTTAAAAGGTGTTGCTTTAACCGATGAATACTGGGAAAGATGGTATAATGAATATTTTGACTCAACAGGCATCTATCACACCACTGAAGAATACATTGACAATGTAATGGCATTAAAATCAAAAGAAGTAAAAGACGTTAATAAAAAAATTTATACTGTTGAATTAGCCCGCTACAAAGGCGGTGTACCTTCTGATGAAATTGCCTATTTGATGAGTATTGGTGATGTACGTTCAATGACTTTAGAAGATGGTACTACTGTTGTTTATACTGCAGGTCAATACGAAGATGTAATGTTGGCTATCAAGCGTAGAGATGAATTTAGAGAAGAAGGACTGAAAAAAGCCAATGTAGGATATTTCAAAAATGATCAATACTATTCACTAACAGATGAAGAATTAAAAGCAGAAATTGAAAATCAAAAAAATAAAAATATCGCAAAATCTAACAACAGTAATAAAAACCAAACATATTTACCAAATAACAATACAAACAATACATCTACTACTGAAGAATTTAAAAAAGATGAGATCATTTATCGTGTGCAATTAGGAGCATTCAGAAGACGAATCTCAAAAGACATATTTAAAAACGTTCCAGGCGGAATTATAGAATTTCAAACAGAAGACGGATTATATAAATATGCAGGTAAGGCATTTAAAAACTTACAAGATGCAGTTGAATTCCGATCTAAATTAGTTTTAATGGGTTATTCCGACGCATTTGTTACTGCCTACAAAGACAGAAAACGGATACCCTTAAGCGAAGCCGGTGCTACAATGATTAGCAAAGAAAAAGAAAACTTAAAAGAAAATGTAGCATTTAGTTCTATTGATAAAAATGCTATTGAATTCAAAATACAATTAGGTGCCCTGAAAAAACCTGAAAACATTCAAGAATTTGAAAAGAAAACTTCTCAACTCAAAGACGTCCAAAAACAAAATACAATTTTAGGATTGTATCGCTTCACATCAGGTCATTTCAATAGTTATGAACAAGCCCAAAAATATCTTCAAGAATTGCATAAAAAAGGATTTGAAGATGCTTTCATTATTGCAACGTTTAATAATGAACTCATCCCCGTTCAAGACGCTATAGAACTTTTAAAACAATAATCTTTCTTGTTCACATTTTGTTAACAAATTATTCTACAGAAGATTTAAAGATTTTAATTAATTACTAAAATTTAAAATGTAAATTTGCGGCTTCATTTAAAAAAACATCTATGAGCAGTACAACATTAAATACTGAAAAAATTATCATTCAACCCAAAATTATCAAAACAGAAATTATTCTTTCTTCTTCAGAACTTAATCAAGAAAAAGAGAAACAACTTAAACATATTCAAAAACACATCCAACTTCCCGGATTCCGACCCGGCAAAGTACCAATGAGCATTGTAAAAAAGAAATACGAATCAATGGCTTTTTATGAAGCATTTGAAGAACTATTAAAAAATAAAACTTTAGAAACCATTCAAGCACAAGTTGATACACCACTTCATTATGTTTATGATTTTGATGCCATTGACGAAATTAAAGATGAAAACAAAGACATCAAGCTTGGTCTTGAAATGCTTATTGAACCAAAAGTCAATATTGATGTACATAATAGAGAATTAGAGTTAGTCAAATATGCCTTTACTGAAAATCAAAGAAAAATTTTTTCTGATTTAATTATTTTATTTAACTTTGGCTCTGATGATGGTGTTTCAGAGATATTAGATGATTTTAATACTCATTTTATTCTCAATCTAGAAGTAGAAAGCCCATTATTAACCAATTCTGAAAACAATTTAAAAAAACATAAAGCCACATTCTCTTTGTTGATTCATCAGTACGAATTTGAACTTTATGGATTGAATGCATTTTTATCCCCCCCATTAGAAAAAGGTAAATCCTATCCCGTTGATCTTCAAAAATGGATAGAAATAATGAAAAGTCATCTCCAAAGTAACGAAGCATTTTTATTAGATAAATTAAAAGAATTTAATGATGAAGGGGAAACCACAGTCAATATTAAAATCATAGATATTATTAAGTGCGACAATTTTACCGAAAAATTAAACATTGATGGCATAAGAAAAGCTTTTAAACTAAATGAAAATGATAAAGTAAATTTAAATATTCTTTACACAAAATTAAATGAAATTATTGACATTGTGGGCGACTATTTTAGTGGGATGGAAAACATTAGAAGAATTAATGAATTTATTAGTAGTTTATTTGAAGTAAAAGTACCTGATTATTTCATTGAGAAATTATACAAGACATATCTAAGTAAAGAAGATAGAAAGCACACCTCAAGAGAATTATTTAAATTAAGCATAGAAAAGGATATTGAGAATAAAATTATAGGAAATCTCTTGCCCAATGCCTTCTCTAAACCCACAGAATATGAAGAGTTTATCAATAATGTTGCAAATTATTATTTGGTTGACAATTTAGTATCAAAATTATATTTTATTGAATTAGAATCTATCAAGAATTTTATTTCGGATACAATACAAGACGCTTCTAATGATGATGAGTATGCAGAACTTATCCTTGACGGTTATATTTCAAAAGATGCTATTTTTACAATTCCCAAAAGAATTGAAAAAGATATTACCGTTCACTACAAATTAGAAAACATCAATAAGGTTCATATTGCTGCATACCTAGGTATTAAAGAAGAAATCTTTGTTTAATATGACTCTTCATAAGTAAAAAAGAGCCCCTTATTAGGGGCTCTTTTTCATTTTAAATAATCCGCATTTAAAAGTATTCTTTTGCAAACAACTACTCCATCAACGTCAAATATCCTTTATATTCTTTTACTTCACCATTAAGTAGTGTACATTTAATTAAGTAAAAGTAAGTTCCTGTTGGGGCTTTGGCATTATTTTTTAAGTATCCATTCCAACCTGTATTCACATCATTCCATTCAAATAATAATACCCCCCATCTATCAAATATCTTTCCTTCAAAATCCTTTATACTTTTTGACCGCACTTTAAATACATCATTAGTACCATCTCCATTAGGTGTAAAAGCATTAGGTATTTCAATACTAAAGTTATCTTGAATAGATATGCATTTTGTAATCGTATCACTACAATAATTAACAGTATCAACAGCTGTAAGTAAAATACAATAAGTTCCTTCACTACTATAAGAATGATTAATGTTGGTAGAATAGGTAGAAAGCGTATTACTATCTCCAAAATTCCAAACATATAATTGAGCCCCTGTAGAAGTATTGATAATTGAGATGCTTTCATTAGAATACGCTTGCGATGGAATACTAAAAGATGCTGTCGGAATTGGTATTATATTAATTGTAAATGGTGGAGATACAGATAAACACATATTTGTATAAGTGCCTTTTGCTACTACTGTGTATATTCCAATAGTATTGAAACAATATGAATTTGTGTTTACATAACCATTTCCATCACCATAATTAAATTGCACATTTGTATAATTACTTGGCAAATAAGTAAAAGAAATACAATTGTTTTGACACACTAAAGAGTTGGTAGATGTTATACTTAAATTAGGTGCTGTAAGTACAATTACATTGGTTGTTTTAGTATCTAAGCATCCATTAATCTGTCCAACTACTGTATAGATACTTGTAGATGAAGGAGAAACTACGATTGAACTTGTCAATGCCCCTGTATTCCATGTATATGAACTTGCTCCTGATGCAATAAGCGTAGCACTCTGACCACTGCATATTGTAGAACTATTTACAGTTATTGTAGGATTTGGATTAACAATCACTTGTGTTGTTTTCGTATCTGTACAACCTACTACACTGCCACTTACTGTATAAGTAGTATTTGATAACGGTGATACAACAATACTACTTGTTGTTGCACCAGTATTCCATGTATATGAACTTGCTCCTGATGCAATAAGTGTCGCACTTTGACCACTGCATATGGTAGAACTATTTACAGTAATTGTTGGATTTGGATTAACAATCACTTGTGTTGTTTTCGTATCTGTACAACCTACTACACCGCCACTTACTGTATAAGTAGTATTTGATAACGGTGATACAACAATACTACTTGTTGTTGCACCAGTATTCCAAGTATATGAACTTGCTCCTGATGCAATAAGTGTCGCACTCTGACCACTGCATATTGTAGAACTATTTACAGTTATTGTCGGATTTGGATTAACAGTGATCGTTAAAATACCACGATATAATCCTGGACAAGTACCTGCGTAATAAGTATACGTTCCAGCAACAGAAAATGCTGGTAAAGACAAAACACTTCCTGTTGCAATAGAAGATGTACTTGTGTAGGATGAATACCAAAATATAGTATTATTCGTATTTGTAGAAATAGCAGTAGCCGTTACAGGACTTCCAATACAAACACTAATAGTGGATGGAGATATTGATAGTAATTCTGGTGGTGTTAATGTATTAGTAACAATACCTGATCCACCTTTTGTAGCACCATTGGGTGGAAAATTATTATCAATTTGACAACCATTAGATCCACTTAAGTACTGTACAATTCCATTATTTCCACCAGAAACATTTGTATTTGGGATAGTTACATTACTTCCAATATATCCACCACCTCCACCACCACCAGGTCCATAAGCATCATTTGGAGAACCAAATATATAACCCGATTTCATTTGTTGATTACCTCCATTCCCTCCCTTTGCAGTGACGGTTGGAGACCCAACAACGGGATTGGGTGTTTTAATAATAATGGCACCACCGCCGCCACCACCACCAGCCCCATCTCTCCCTGTTAAATCATTAATATTAGGCGTTGGTGTTGAAGTATTGTAGCCATCTCTACCATTTGCAGTAATAATTCCATTAGCAATAATTCTACCATAATTAAGAATGAAAATGATTCCTCCACCACTTCCTCCTCTTCCTCCATAATTGTTATCTGCATCTCCTGCACCACCACCTCCGCCCAAAAACACTCTACCCGAAGCATAATCCAATGGTCTTCCACCTAAACCACCATTATTGCTTCTTCCATCACCTCCCCAATTTGGATAATCATTTGGACCGTATACTAAAGGGTCTTTATTAGAATTAGAATAAGTATATCCCCCTCTACCACCACCAGAAGAGATATTAGAAGCAAAACCTGGTGATTCTAAATTCCAAGCCGTTACCCACGATGGATTAGACACATCTGGATTTCCTTTTCCATTCCAATTAGACGTATCCCCTGCATTAGCCCCACCACCCCCACCCGCATTTACTGCATTACCACCGCCGCCTCCATTGGCTACAGCCCCTTTTCCAAATCTCCCGGAAAATTGTGTAGCATAAACCCCTGTATCACCTGCAATACTTTCACCCTTATAAACACCCATATTTTTATCAAGATGTCCCATATCTAATACTCCAAAACTTGGTGAAGTACTTCTTAAATTGGTTCTCCCACCTCTAAAACCAATCGTATCCGCAGATATTTTTCCAGTAGAATTAATTTGCAAAGTGTCTGCCACTTCGATGGCAATAACACCACCTGTTGTTCCATTCCAAGGAGAACCATAAATGGTATGATTAACCACTAAATTTGCAAAACGAGGAACTTTTATTAGCTGCACTTTTCCAGAAGCCGTATAATTTTTTTGCACAGGGCAATTTAAATATACTGTATTTCCACTCACAGAATTTACCTCGGCAAATTCATAATTACCTGCATTGTTATAATTAGTAATAGCACCATAATTACTTGTATTAGGAAGTGAAACTAAGGTATTGGAAGGATTGGAATAACAATTTACACTTGCTCCTTGCATTTGAATAATTAACACTAAATCTCCAGTAGATAAAACGGGAGTAGGGGTTACTAATACATAATTATCTCCCGAATTGATATTTGAGGTTACTGAATAATATTGATTTACAATAGTATTCGTCGTAGTTGTAAAGTTCCCATTTTTTCCTAATTGGGCATTTAAGAAGTTTACATAAAAGGAAAACAAAATACAACTCATCCAAATTTTTCTCATACTACTTTTATTTTTTTGCACTATTGTCCAAGACGATTGTTAGTAAAAAAATTAAAACAATGATTATCAATAAATTAAACTTTAAAATTTGATGGTTCGGAAAAGCACTCCCCCTCTTTTTTCATCTCCGCTTTTCATTGCTGTTATTGATATTTTTCACATGGTATCAAAAAACATTTTGGACAATAGTGGTTTTTATTAAAAAAATTGCACTTCTTAGTTGAGAGTTCAATCTTAACCAATAAATTTTCTTAAAAAACATTCACTATTGTCCAAGATAATTGTTAATAAAAAATTAAAACATTGATTATCAATAAATTAAATTTTAAAATTTGATGGTTTGAAAAGGCACTCCCCCCTCTTTTTTT
>Ga0308395_1002405_pt1 | contig 10759 bp, 12 predicted proteins | sample Hotspr20SampleP4_FD_202097 | JGI IMG/M metagenome (GOLD analysis project Ga0308395, IMG submission 202097) | Hot spring phototrophic mat microbial communities from Mushroom Spring, Yellowstone National Park, Wyoming, United States - 20050930_P4 ...
GATGGCCCGAGAAACGGATCCCCAAGACATCTTGGGAATTTATCTTTCTTCATTGACTCAGGTTTACGATCCGCACTCGGAATATTTAAACCCTTCTCGATTAGATAGTTTTGAGATTATAATGCGACTATCGCTCAGTGGGATTGGTGCAGTACTTGGTTCCGAAGACGGTTATTGCGTGATCCGTGAATTGGTTCCAGGTGGCCCAGCTGAACTTTCCGGTCTACTCAAACCTGGCGACAGAATCGTAGGTGTCGCCCAAGAGAACGAAGAAGAGTTCACAGATGTGGTCGATATGAATTTAAACAAAGTCGTCAACCTCATCCGTGGAAAGCCCGGCAGTCGAGTGCGATTGCTTGTTTCCCCTGCTGGTTCAAAGGACAGCTCGATTACAAAAGAAATCACCCTTGTGCGTGACCACATCAAAATTACACAAAACGAAGCGAAAGCGTACATCGTGGACCTGCCAACTCAATCCTCAAACACCATACGGATTGGAGTCATTGACATACCTTCTTTCTACGGAGATCCTCCTGGTAGCGGGATTGCAAGTGAAAGAAAAAGCACCACAGAAGATGTAAAGAAGCTGATTCAAAGACTTAAAAAAGAAGGTTTACAAGGGTTAATCATCGATCTGCGGAGAAACGGTGGGGGTTATCTAGAAGAAGCAATACAGCTCACGGGTCTATTTATACCACCTGGACCGGTAGTACAGGTGCAGGATGCCCGAGGGCGCGTCGAAATTTTACGCACGATGAATACTGAGCCCGTTTGGTCTGGTCCTTTAGTGCTTCTGCTTAGCCGATTCAGTGCTTCTGCTTCTGAGATCATCGCAAATGCCTTGAAAGACTATAATCGAGCTGTCTTAGTCGGAGATTCTTCAACTCATGGGAAGGGGACAGTCCAGACACTCATAGACCTCGACAATATCCTACGGCGCTTTGGGCGAGGCTTCCTTGCAAAGGAAAATGAAAAAGCTGGGGGGCTAAAAATCACGGTGCAGAAATTTTATGGCCCTGCCGGATCGTCCACACAACTTCGTGGAGTTACTCCAGATATCATTTTACCCTCGGTGAATGATTACCTGGAAATTGGGGAAATGTACCTTCAAAACCCTTTACCTTGGGACGTGTTACCACCTGCTTACTTTAAGAAGACTGCGAACGTAACTGCGGATGTAATTCAAATCCTTAAAGACAAATCCAGAAATAGAGTAAACAAAAGCCCAGATTTTGACTACATCAAAGAAGACATAGAGCGACTAAAACTTCAACTCAAAGATAGGTCAATCTCCCTGAATGAAACCTCGCGCCGTAAGGAACGCCAAGAACAAAAGTTATTGTTAGAGCGACGTGAACGCGAACGCAAAGAAAGGTTTTCTCAGTGTGCCCATACCGTCATAGTGTTAAGAGTTTCCGACCTGGATAAAACTGAACTGCCAGAGCCTGTCACATTGACAGCAGAAACAAGTACTCGACCACTACTTGAAGAAATTTTCTCCGATGATGGTATGTCCGATCCCGAGAACCCCCCCAACCCAAACATTCCCCAATTTGATCCGATCCTAGCAGAAGCACAAAATATTCTTGTTGATCTGATCCATCTCAGCCAAACTCCTGTTAACCATCAAGTTGAGACAAGTACACTTGCCGCTAACCCCCAACCAGTAAAAAAGCCCTAGCATTAAACCTGGTTCGCAGTGAAATTCATACTCTCCCCAAACTCGCCGCCGTTTGAAAAAAATTCCTCAAGCTGTGGATGAATCTCTAAATAAGAAAAACTGGAAGATCTTAGCAAAATCGGCAAAATATTCCTGGTGAATGCTACAGAAGCCTTTCTTCGATATGTTCTTTCGATTTTGGTGAAGCATCCTGAAAAGATGCAGCTAACCAAATCTGAGAACGACAAAGAAATTCAGTTTCAGCTGAAGGTTGCACACGATGATGCTGGTCGCATCATTGGCCGGAATGGAAGAACCATCTCTGCCATCCGCAGTCTAATGCAAGTGTCGGCTGGCCGAGTAAATAAGCATGCTGTCCTGATACTCCAAGGGGAAGAACAGCATCCTACAACTGCATCAAACAACAGTTCGAAAATTCCTTCCAACAAAGTTGACCTTCACAGTTCCCCTCATGCGGGTTGACGTTTTAACGCTGTTTCCAGCCATTGTGGAAGGTGCTCTTTCAGAAAGCATAATTCGACGTGCTCGAGAAAAAGGACTACTTGAGTTACATGTTCACAACTTGCGTTCATACGGGATCGGCAAACATCGCACTGTAGATGATACCCCTTATGGGGGTGGTCCGGGTATGGTTTTGCGTTGTGAGCCTATTTTTCAGGCCGCCGAAAGCATCCTTGGGGAAGAATTCCACACCACTCCCCGAATCTTAATGTGTCCCCAAGGAAAGCCATTACACCAAGCTACCGTCAAGGCTCTTTCTAGCTACCGTCGGTTATTTATTATTTGCGGGCACTACGAAGGTGTAGACGAGCGAGTACGGTTGTACTTAGCCACCGATACCATCAGCATAGGCGACTATATCCTGACAAATGGTGCACTTGCAGCTGCCGTGCTTATCGATGCCGTTTGTCGTCTCATTCCTGGTGTGTTAGGCTGCCCTCACTCTCCGTTGAGCGAATCTTTTTCCCACCAAGAGCTTGAGGGGCCCGTGTACACTCGACCAGCTGATTTCCGTGGTTGGAAAGTCCCGGAAATCCTTCTGTCGGGTGATCACCAAAAAATTGCATCTTGGCGTAAAAGCATGGCCCGTCAACGTACCGAAATGGTACGTCCAGATTTAACTACATCGCAGATGTGATCTTGTTTGTGGAGTAGTCGCACACACAACTAGAGTTTTGAGCATGAATGTTAAAGTTTACCATTTAGAAAACTGCAGTACATGCAAGAAAGCAGCTGCATGGTTAACCAAGCACGGTATCAGTGCAACCTTTCTGTCCATCAAAAAAGAAGTTCCTTCTATTCTTGAGCTACAGCGTGCGTACCAACGTTACAAAAATTGGCGACGTCTCTTCAACACTTCTGGAAAAGAATATCGTGCTCACAACTTATCGGTAAAGCTTCAGCAGTTGTCAGAACAAGAGATTCTTCATTTGCTAAGGGGAAATGGTATGCTCATTCGGCGACCATTTTTAGTTACCGACAGTGATGTTGCTGTTGGTTTTATCGAGTCTGAATGGAAAGAATTACTTCTACATGCTCAATAGAAAGCTGTTTTTGCATTCCAGCGTTTTAGCTTTCACCTGCGTATTTGGGCTGAGTTCTTGCCAGAAAACGGCAAAAAATCAGAACTCTCTCCTTCCCGAACATGAAGGAGTTCCTCAGCCTGTGGATGTAACTCAATCTGCTCCAAGAATACTTACTGGTTTAGAACCTCAACAAGCTGATCCCCCAGGGGATGTACTACCTCTGCTTGTGCATGGGCTTTCAGCAAAAATGGTTCAACTTGACGACTCACACCAGTTGCGTCTCACTGGATACCTGGCGGATGGTGCAACAAAGCTTTGTGAACCAGAAGTCCAAATACAAGAAGATGTCATTCACGTATTCCTACGGGCAGAACGAGACCCCGATGTTATTGCAACAACCGCTCTTGTACCGTTCGACATGATGGTGGCTATACCCGCACCAATGCCGGTGCGCATTTTTCTTAACGGATCGCTGTTTTTTATTCTTCAGCACAAGAATGATAGCTCCAACACAAACGATTAGCAGCGATTTTTCCAATCGCGTTTCAGCGATTTTCTCCCCTCAGGGGGAGTTGGCGCGTGCGGCAAATTATGAACATCGTCCCCAGCAGCAACAAATGGCTGCCGCCATCGCCGCTTGTGTCGAGGAGGAACGACACTTGCTAGTGGAAGCAGGTACTGGAGTGGGAAAATCTCTCGCATACCTAGTGCCAGGAATCCTGTATTGTTTGGAGTACGGTAAGAAGTTGCTTGTTTCCACTTACACCATCCACCTCCAACAACAATTACAGAAGAAAGATTTACCGATTGCCAGCAAAGTCCTCAAAATCGACGTGCGTTATGCCACCTTAATGGGACGGAACAATTACCTCTGCCCTCGTCGCTTAAAGCGCGCTCTGAGACATGCTCGCGAACTCTTTACGCAGACTCAACTATCTGAGCTACAACGCATTCAACAGTGGGCCACTCGCACTCTTACAGGTCTGCGGCAGGAACTTCTCCCTGAGCCAGATCCCTTCGTCTGGGATCAGATTTGTTCAGAACGCCATGTCTGCACCCCCCGCACGTGCCACGTGCGGGATTGTCATTACCAACGTGCTCGTAAGCTGGCACTAGAGTCCACTGTTTTGGTTCTGAACCACTCGTTGCTATTTACGCTTTTATGTGAGCGAGAGTTCGGTGAAAACGATTCTGGCTACATTTTCGGTAACGACGTGTTGATTGTCGATGAGGCACACACGATCGAGAAAGTTGCCGCTAGACATATTGGGCTGAGTTTCTCAGAACAACGACTTTACCAGACTCTGCACCGGTTGTTTCACCCCGCCACAAAGAAGGGGCTGCTTGTTTTGTTGCGGGAACAAAAAGCGGTAGATGCGGTGCGACTTGCTGAAGAGGCTGCAGATGCATTCTTTGTGCGGCTTTACGAAGAACTTAAGCCCGTTAACAACGAAGAAATCCGCATTCGCAAGGCAAATGTTATTGACGATTGCTTGTCGCTTCCTTTGGCCCAACTGAATCAAATACTTGTGAAAATAGTCGCAAATATTTCGCAGAGCGATGTTCGTAACGAGGTGCAAGAGATGATTCGACGAATCAACGAAATGCGGAAAAACCTAGCGGTGATACTCAGCCAAAATGAAACCGGTTTTGTTTACTGGGCATCCATTTCAGAACGCAAAGCGGCTCGACCGGCCCTCACCATGCAGGCTGCACCGCTGGATCTTTCTCCTTACCTCCGCTCGCTATTATTTCGCGACGGGGCTACAGCTATTCTGACTTCGGCTACGCTTTCCGTAGATGGTCGCACCATGAATCATCTTGCCGGACGCATCGGCGCTGAGGATGCACAGCAGTTAGTGTTAGATTCTCCTTTCAATTATCGAAGCCAAATGCAGGTCTTTATCGCTGGGCAGGTGCCAGACTATCGTGAGGAAAATTATTTGCAGGCATTGTGTCGAGAAATTGCTTACCACACCGCACGCTCAGATGGTTATGCACTGGTATTGTTTACCTCCTACCGTGAGATGCACCAGGCAGCTCAAGTACTGCAACCGGTGTTCGCCGAAAGAGGCCATCTGTTGTTGGTTCAAGGTGTGGGTATTCCTGCCGACGAAATGTTGCGGCTGTTTCGGAAAACGCCACGGGCTATCCTCTTTGGAACAGATTCATTCTGGACTGGCGTGGACATCGCCGGGGATGCACTGACAAATGTTATTATTACCCGTTTGCCATTTGCCCCACCTGGTGATCCGTTGACTGAAGCCAAGTGTGAAGCCATAGAGGCTGCTGGAGGCAGTGCTTTTTGGGACTATAGTCTTCCAGAGGCAGTTTTGAAGTTTCGTCAAGGGGTGGGTCGTCTGATTCGTTCTCAACGCGATCGCGGTACGTTGGTGATTTTAGATTCTCGAATTTTGACAAAGCCGTACGGTTGCCATTTCCTTGCGGCTCTGCCCGATTGTCCGCGGAAAATTCTTCCGCCTGCGCCGCATTGGAGCTCAGCAGGAGGGGTGGGTGAGTAGGAGAAAACATGTAGGTTCGGGTAGTTTACCGTCGCAGTGCCGCATCCGCAGAAGTGCGGATATTGAACATGTACAGCAGCGGGGAGCGCGATTGCTGTCGCAACACTGGATTTTGCGGTATGCTACTGGTGGATTCGGCGAGATGTCGCGACTTGCCATCGTGACGACACGTCGTAGTGGAAAGTCGCACGATCGAGCACGTCTTCGCCGAGTTGTCAGGGAGTTTTTTCGGACCCGCAAGGCAGAATTAGCTGTGCCTCAGGATGTGTTACTGATTGCCCGTGCAGGGGCAGGGCAAGCCGATAATGCCACCTTGCGTGCAGAGCTGGCTAGGTTATGGGAAAAACTGAAGGATGTTTGCCGAAAATGAGATTTGTTTTGGTGTGGTTGATCGGAGGTTACCGAATCGTGCTTTCTCCATTTTTGCATACCTTGTTGGGTCCGGGGTATGGCTGTCGTTACAGGCCAAGTTGTTCGGAGTATGCTCAGCAGGCGATATTGCGGTTTGGAGTTTGGCGAGGAAGTTGGTTGGCACTGCGCCGTTTAGCCCGGTGCCATCCGTGGGGTGGAAGTGGAGTGGATCCAGTGCCAGAGAGTTGGTGCCCCCAGCAAAAGGGGAATGCAGAGCAGCGGTAAAGCAAATCGGAAGCAGCCGCTAGTGTGGGTAGCAATGTGCGGATGTCAAGGGGAAGAACTCTCCTAGAGTGAAAGTGGTGGCAGTGGTCCTACAAGGAGAGCCTAGGTACGGGATTGGTTGTAGATGGTTTTGTAGTAAGGCATGTTCATTTGGATTTGTCGAATGCGCTCGGAGGTGGGCGGGTGAGTAGCAAGCCATGGCGGAGGGCGGGGGCCGATGTTTTTTTCCAACCGGCGCCATACGTTGAGGGCTTCTTCGGGATTGTAACCCGCTCGAGCCATGTAGTGAACTCCAATGCGATCGGCTTCAAATTCTGCTTCCCGCGAGTAAGGAAGAACAACGCCAAGATGGGTACCAAAGTCGAAGATTTGTGTGAGGCTAGCGGTGGTGTTGGAATCCCCACCGGACAGGATTGTGGCTAGGCCAGCACTAAGTATGCCAGCTGTGAGTTGGCGGCTGACGCGTTGAGTGGCATGCCTAGCGGTGATGTGTACCATTTCGTGAGCAATCACGGCAGCTAAACCGTCGTCGTTTTGGGTGTATTTGAAAATGCCATCATGAATACCAATTTTGCCGCCAGGTAAAGCAAAGGCGTTGGGTGTACTGTCGGCAAAGACGACGATTTCCCAAGGGAAGGCGTCTTGTAGGTTATTAGCTAGCAGAAGTCGTTGGAGAACACGCTGGGCCGTTTGTTGATAGGAAGCGTTGCGGGTAAGTGGCTTTTGTGCTTTGACTTTAGCAAATTCACGATGGCCTAACGTGATTTCTTCCTCAAGGGAGATAAGATTGAAGTTGCTGTTGGGAGGTTTGCTGGGAGATAAGGAGATGTATTGCGGACCGCTGGTGGTGATACAACCAGTTAGGCCAACAATGCATAGGGAAGCAAAGCAGAGGTGGTAACCTTTCTTCCACATCATCCTACTTGAAGAGAAAAATTGTACTTTTTTTTGCAAGCGCAAACACATTTTTTGCACATTCAACTAAGGGGGTTGTGCTACTGCGAGGGGGCAGATGTTTGTCGATTTTTTTTGTGAAATTTTTAGAGGGTCAAATTTGGAGCACAACTGTTGCGTTCATGAAAGGGGAGAGTAGGGTTAAGTGATGAGTTTACGGATGTTGTTTTTGGATTTTAATTCGTACTTTGCATCTGTAGAGCAGCAGCGCAATCCCAAGCTACGGGGGCGTCCGGTAGCAGTTGTACCCATGATGGCAGAGACGACCTGCTGTATCGCTGCCAGTTACGAAGCCAAGCGCTTTGGCGTGAAGACCGGTACAATGGTGGCCGAGGCGCGCCGGTTGTGCCCAGAAATCATTTTCGTAGAAGCCGATCATGAACACTACGTGCGCTACCATCACCGTTTGCTGGAGGTGGTGGAGAGTTGTCTTCATGTAGACGCGGTACATTCCATCGATGAACTTTCGTGTGAATTACCAACAAATTTTCGTAAAGAGGATGCGGCGGTGAGACTGGCCAAAAGACTTAAGAAAAAAATTCGCGACGAAGTGGGAGAATGCTTGAAATGTTCGATTGGGCTGGCGCCGAATCGTTTTTTGGCAAAGACGGCAACCGACATGCAAAAGCCCGATGGTCTAGTAGTGATTCGTCAGGAGGATTTACCTGAGTGTCTGTACGGTTTGCAGTTGCGGGATCTGTGTGGGATTGGAGAGAGGATGGAAGCTCGGCTAAGGGCATACGGAATCCACTCAGTTCAACATCTCCTGCAAGCACGCAAAGAGCTGTTGCGAGCCGTATGGGGCGGTATTGAAGGGGAGCGAATGTATGAGAGGTTGCGTGGCCGTGAAGTATATGAACCGCCCACCAGTCGCACTACAGTGGGACATTCGCATGTATTGGCGCCAGAGGAGCGCAATCCCGAGCAGGCATTCGCAGTATTGAGTCGGCTTACACAAAAGGCAGCGGCGCGATTACGGCACATGGGATACTTTGCTGGTGGGTTACAATTGGCGGTGAAATACAAAGATCGTTCACGCGATGGTGGGGAAATGCAATTTGATCCTACGCAAGACACTCTTGTTTTTTTGCATGTGTTGGGGGAGTTGTGGCGCCAGCGACTTTTCCCCCATAAGGTGCCATTGGCAGTGGGAGTGACGTTATTTGAAATTGCTGAAGCCAGTACGGTGACGCCTTCTCTCTTCGTGGAGGTAGAGAAGCGGCGTAAGTTGAATGCAGCGGTAGATGAGTTGAATCTACGCTTCGGTAAGGACACGGTGTTTTTCGGTGGTGCGGCAACAGCAAGGAATTCAGCACCAATGCGCATCGCTTTTCATCATGTGCCAGATTTGAAAGTAGAAAGATGAGTCATGCAAAGGGTTTCAGTCGGGAGGGATTCTCAAAGATTTACTCAGAAGGTCGTTTACCGATAGTGACAATGGAGTAGAGCGGGTATTTTTTGAGTTTTTGGTAGCCACCCAAATATGCGAGTTCTACAAGGAAAGCGACGTCGATGATTTCTCCGCCGAGTTGTTCGACTAGAGTCGTTGCTGCCGCAGCGGTGCCTCCGGTAGCAAGGAGGTCATCCACTAGGGCAATGCGTTGGCCGGGTTTGATAGCATCTTCATGAACTTCGAGCGTTCCTTGCCCGTATTCAAGTTCATAGGTTATGGATTTTGTTTTGTAAGGCAGCTTCCCTTTTTTTCTTATGGGCACAAAGCCGATGCCCAATTGACAGGCGATTGCTCCGCCTAGGATAAAACCGCGAGCCTCGATGCCGACGATAGCATCGAGGCGTTTTTTGTAGAACCGCTCAAGAAATAAGTTGACGCTAAGCCGAAACAGTTGTCCTTCTTGCAGAACAGGTGTGATGTCGATGAACTGAATACCGGGTCGAGGAAAATCGGTAATCGTGCGCAGGGCTTGGTAGATACGTTGGATGGAGCTGAGTAATTCCACCGCCTTAATCTAACACGCTGCTCATCTGTCAGGAATAAAATTTTACGCCAATGCGGATTTTTTCTCTGCCTCTGGCCAGGCGATGAGCATTAGTGTCGCGCAGTGAGTAGATGCAACCGCAATATTCCTGTTGGTAAAATCGTTCCCGTTTAGCGATTTGAATCATGCGTTCGGCCCCCCCGTGTTTGCGCCAGTTGTAGTCCCAATACATAAGTCCTGGGTATTTGGCGGCGGCACGTAAGCCGCATTGATTGATTTGTTCGAGGTTTTTCCACCGGGAGATGCCAAGGCTGGAAGTAAAGATGTCGAAGCCGTTTTCGTATGCATAGAGGGCTGTGCGTTCGAAGCGCATATCGAAGCACATCGTGCACCGTGCGCCGCGTTCAGGTTCCCATTCGAGGCCTTTTGCCCGCGCAAACCAGTTGTGAGTGTCGTAGTCTGCATCAATGAAGGGTATTCCGTGTTTTTCAGCGAAGCGGATGTTTTCGTTTTTACGCAATTCGTACTCTTTACGGGGATGAATGTTGGGATTGTAAAAAAAGATGGAGTAGTTGATACCGGCTTCCGCTAGCCGTTCCATAATTTCTCCTGAGCAGGGTGCACAGCAGGAGTGGAGAAGAAGCTTTTTTCGTCCTTCGGGCAGAGTAACCAACGGGGGTCTTTTTTGCATGGAGAAACAGGAATTTTAGCACCGTGGCAGTGAGGATCACGTTACCGTTGCTGCCTTTCGGCCCTGGCGGGGTTGGCGTGTCTTCACTCCACGGCTTAGATTTAGTATATTACTGTAAAGGTCGCTGGCAAGTCTGGGGTTGGAGGAGGGATGTGTTATTTTAGAAATGGAATGGCAATAGGGTAGGTGTAGAGTTCGTTTTTGGCCGCTTTAATACCAGCAATGATTGTGAAGGTAAGCCAGACGAGAAGTACCACGGGGATCAGAACAAGGCCGACAAATACTAGTGTTAGTAAAGCTGCCAACATACCTACGATGCTCATTGTAATTTGAAAGTTGAGTGCGTTTTTGCCGTGAGGTTCAATCTCAGGAATATGAGCTTTTTTGATCTGCCAGATGAGGAGGGGACCAGGGATGTTGCCAAAGGGCACGACTAAGCCGCTGAGAGCACTGAGGTGACACAGCAGAAACCAGTTGCTGTTGTTGGACAGAGGAGAGGCTGTGGGTTTTGAGTAATTGGAGGTTGACATGATGTCAAACCTATTTGCTTATAGCAGGGAATTACAAGATTCTTTTTAACTAGGAGGGGATGGGACTGGGGCTAAGGTCGGCAGGCAGTTCTGGGGCTTTTTCTTCCGCGCCCTTACAAGCTTGAGATTGGGCTGGTGTGGTTTGAGTTTGAGGTAGAGTCGGTGGGCGCGTAGCAGGCGGAGTTCTCATGTAGCCTAACTTGACGAGGTCTTTAACTTGATTGCCGTCAAGTGTTTCGTATTCCAAAAGTGCTTCCGCAATTTTCACCAGTGTATCTCGGT
>Ga0308395_1002408_pt1 | contig 10747 bp, 12 predicted proteins | sample Hotspr20SampleP4_FD_202097 | JGI IMG/M metagenome (GOLD analysis project Ga0308395, IMG submission 202097) | Hot spring phototrophic mat microbial communities from Mushroom Spring, Yellowstone National Park, Wyoming, United States - 20050930_P4 ...
AGAAGAGGGACGCAACATCAAAGATAAATATGACCCCTGAAAGGGAGGAGACCAAACTTAAAAAGGGCTCTTTTTTGTCTTGACAATGGGGGAAAGTTTATAGGGACCGATGGCATAAGCCCAACTACCAATGGAAATCTTTGCTTTTGACAAGGTCATACCCCCTTCCCCTACGGTAATGAAAACGTATGCATAAATATTATAGAACAACTTTTTCTCAAAAGTAAACCCAAAATTTAAACAAAAGAAATTCATAATGAAATCTCTTTCCACTGTGCAGGAAAGGCTTGGGGAGAATATGATACAATAATAACGAAAGGGAGGTTTGCCAGATGAAAATTTGGATGATCATAGGAATTCTGAGCATGGTTTTTTGGGGAATGGCTGTCAGCCCGGTGCTGGCCATTGATACCGAGACGTCCACTTACAGTTTCGACGTATCCGCGGAAGGGTACGCTCAGGTGATGTTCGATCAGGGTTATAATCTCTATCAGGTGGGTAGAAAAAGCGAAGCGGTACAGTTCTTTATCGAAGCCGTCACCACCAAACCCAACTTTTCTAAGGCGTGGTTCTGGTTAGCTCGCACCTATCAGGAAGAGAATCTGCTTGATGAAGCCATATGGGCCTGGAAAAAAGTGGTGGAACTCGAGCCGGACAATAGCCAGGCGCGTTACTTCCTCAAAAAATGTCAGAACTGGAAACAGTACGGTAAAGAAGCCTGGGAAAATTACGAACGGGGAATGGTAGCCTACGAAAACAAGGAATATTATGATGCCATCGAGCTTTTTAAAATGGCTATTCAGGCAAATAAGAGCTTCGACAAACCTTACTACTGGCTTGGGATAGCCAACTACAATGTGGGTGACTATATAAACGCCGTCTGGGCCCTGGAAAAATACCTCCAGTTCCAACCCAAGGATAGTAAAGCCCAATACTGGCTTCGGGAAGCTCGTTCCCGACTTCCAAAAGTTACTCCCTGAGCGCAAAAGCCCGGATGGGAGAACCGGAACAGCCGGTCAGTTTCAGGGGCACCCCGAAAAAGGTGGCAGTTCTCTCTACCAGAGCTTTCAAATTGGTCAAACTTTCAAAAATGAGAATCTCATGAGCCAGAAGAATCCGATGAACCTCGAAGGGGTAGGGGTCGATGCTGGGAGCATCGATGCCTACCCCTTTTATTTTCTTTTCCACCAGAAATCGGGCCACTTCCTCTGAAATACCCACCTCTTTCTCAAAGTATTCCCCTTTTCCAAAGAGCACATCCATGCCGGTATGTAGAAGAATGATGGCTCCTTCCATCTCTTCTTCTCGTAAAAAAGTCTGAAATTCGGAAAGTCGAATAACGCCTCTTCCGGTCAGAGAGGAAACATCGAAGGTCAGAGCCCTACCTATGAACCGCTCGAGATTCATCGCTTCGACGGTCTTTCCCTCCAGAAGAAAGTGGGCCGGAAGATCCACATGGGTGCCGGTGTGGTCCGCCATGAAACAGACGTGCGTTCTATGTCCATGGGAAGATATATCGTGCCAGGGAAAGACGGTTACCTGTGGTTGTCCCGGGAAGGAAGGACAACCTGAAAAAAGGGGGAGAGTGAGATCTACCACTTCCATGAGCTATGCATCACCGCAGACTTCGATGAATTTCCTGATAGAGCGGTCATAGGTTCGCTCAGCTTCTCTGGGGAAAAAGCACCCGGGAAGTTCTCCATGAGAACGATGATATACTACACACTCACAGCATCTACCCCGACGATGACAGGAAAGATACGTACAGGTACACTGGCTCAGGTTGGCCTTCAAGTTACACTCGGACATAATGCCGTACCTCCTTTTCATCGACCACTTTTTCCGGAATTCTGACTTTATTTTCGTACAGAGCATAGGCCCGGAAAATTTCCACATACATTTTTACCCGATGGTAGAACCCCATAAAGGGACCGTACTTCTCTTCTTTATGATAATGCGCCAGACCCCAAAGAGGAACCATTTCCACGTTTGCTGCCGAATCATAGGCAAACTTGGTGAGGAAAACCTCTACCCCAAAACGAGTCCAGGAAAAGTTCGGCAACTCCCGCACCCAGCTCCCTCGCACCGCTCTCTGGCCGTTCAGAATGGGAAATATCTTCTGGGCCAGGTCGCTCGAACCTCTCCCGCCTTTGAAGACCCCAATGGTCATATTCAAAAAGGGATATCGAACCAGAGGCTCGGCCAGAGCCAGAAGATGCTCGTCTCGCAGATGGATGAGATCCGCATCCAGAAAGAGATACAGATCGCTTTCAGGATAACGACGAATCCCCGATGCCAGAGCTTTGCCTTTTCCCTGGTTTCGAACATGGCGGATGACGTCTACCGGAAATCGTTGCGCAACCTCAAAGGTCCTGTCATGAGAACCATCATCGACCACCACAATCCGATCGATAAAATCGGTTCTGCAGACCACTTCCAGAACCTTAGGTATCCGGATAGCTTCGTTATAGGCTGGAATGATAACCGTTACCGTCTGTGTTTCGAGCATTTCTGGCATCAGTCCTTGTCAGATGGATTAAAAAATCATAGAATATTATACACAAATCCAGAGAAAGGAAAAGAAAATTGCTCCTACCTCAGGAAAAAATACTGCGAAATTTCTACTACCTGACGTTGGGGGTCATCATTTTATACCTGGTGTATCTTCTCTGCAACGTCCTGGCGCCTTTTGCGCTGGCAGGCCTTTTAGCCTATGCTTTTGTACCCGTAGCCCGGTATCTCAACCGCCTGGGCCTTTCCTGGAAAACGGCCACCACCATTATCTTTGTAGGTCTTGTCATCTTTGCTTTGACACTTTTTTTTCTGATCATCCCCGAAGTGATTTCGCAGTTTAAATCATTTACCGCCTCTTCTCCTGAATACACGGCAAGAATCGCAGAAAAAATCATCGAAACTGCTCGCGTTCTCGACCAGCGTTACCCCGACCTTAATCTGGCAAAGTCCATGGAAGAATTCCTCAATAACCTTTCGCAAAACCTGCAAAATTACCTCGCCGGCGTTCTCAAAAACATTTTTAATTTCATCTCTCTTTTCATGACGGTACTTTTCTTTGCCCTGGTCGTCACTCCCTTTGCTCTCTATTACTTTATGGTAGACGCCGGAAAAATCCGTAAATCTTTTGTGAAACTATTCCCTCCAGAGAGACGCCGGGAATTCGTGCTCATCCTGCGCGATATCGATCGCATTCTGGGAAACTTCGTTCTGGGAAGACTGATCCTTTCCCTCTTCGTAGGCGTATCCGCCACGGTGGGACTCTTAGCCCTGGGAATCGAGTTCCCCCTCCTTATCGGAGTCATCGCCGGAATCACCGACATCATCCCCTACCTGGGACCAATCGTCGGAACCCTTATCGCCCTCATTTTTGCCAGCACCAAATCCATCTGGATTATCATCGGGGTGGTAGCCCTCTTTGGAGTCATTAACCTCATTGAAGGCATCCTGGTAACCCCCAAAATCATGAGCAAAGAAATGGGTCTCCACCCCCTTACCGTCCTCATCGCCCTCATGATCGGCGGACAACTGCTCGGCGCTTTAGGGCTCATCATCGCCATCCCTGTGGCCGGAATTCTCAAGGGTCTATTATTCCACTATCGACGAAAGCAAATCCTGAACACCCAGGAAGAAGAACCAACCTGAGTAATCTTATCCTTTGACCGCTCCAAAAGTGAGCCCCCGGACAATGTAGCGCTGAATGAGAAGCGCCAGAACCGTTGGGGGAGCCAGAGCCAAAGTGGCACGGGTAGCCATAAACCAGAACTGCACTCCCCGGGTGTCTTCCGCCCCCGCAAGGTATACCGGAAAGGTCTTCGCTTTCAGAGAGGTTAAGGACAAGGCGAAAAGGAACTCATTCCAGGTGAACGCCACACATATTGCTGCCACTGCTACAAGCGTGGGTGCTGCCAGGGGAAAGGCAATCCTCCAGAAAGCGGTCAAATCTGAACACCCATCCACGGCAGCAGCCTCTTCCAGTTCGATGGGAAGCTCCTGAAAAGCCTGACGACTGATAACCACCGCGAAGGGAAGAGTAAAAGTAGCATTCATCAGGATCAGGGCCAGTTGCGTATCGAGAAGCTTAAGGGTGCGCATGAGAAGGAAAAACGGAATCACCACCACTACCGGCGGCAGAACCCGCTGGGAGAGAAACCATACTGTAAGATCCCGATTCTTCATCCTCCGAAACTGGAAACGAGCCAGGGCATACCCCGCCGGCACTCCCAAACTCATAGCGACCAGGGTGGCAAAAACGGCCACAATAACACTGTTCGTCAGCGTAAACCTACTCTCCCGGGTCGATAATTCCGTACGCCAGTTCTCAAGGGTTGGACGAAACTGTAAGAAGGGCACCGAAATCCCGGTAATGGTGAACGTCTCGGCAGGAGGTTTGAGAGAGGTCACGATCCCCCAGTAGATTAAAAAAATGGCCCACACCATAACGATAGTAACCAAAACATACCGCACCACCGCGAGTCCCTTTGATTTTTTCCGTACCACTCCCATGGACGTGCTCCCTTCACTCGTAAACTTGTCGAACTCTGCGGAAGAAGAGATTCACAATCACCATCACCATGGCCAAGAGTAGATACCCCAGAGCCGAAGCATAGCCGAAATCGAAAAACTTTAAACCGGTTCGATAAGTGTACAGCGAGTACACTTCGGTAGCCGTTCCCGGACCCCCACCGGTGAGACTATAAACCACATCGAAAATCTTAAAAGACTCGATGAGTCGCAACAAAAGAACAATAATTACCACCGGCTGGATCATGGGAAAGGTGATTTTGCGAAAAATCTCCCACTCCGAAGAGGAATCAATATAGGCAGCGTCGTAAATCTCTTCGGGCAGAGATTGTAAGCCGGCCAAAACCACCAGGAAACAGAACGGGGTCCACTGCCAGATGTCAAGGAGTAAAACTCCTATCCAGGCCCAGAAGGGGTGAGAAAGCCAGGGAATTTTTAAATCAAACAACCGCATCAGAATGCTGTTAATCGGTCCTCCCTCTTCGTAAAAAACGGTTAACCCCAGATACCCTACCGCCACTGGGGTACAGAAAATGGGTAAAATCAGAAGGGCCCTAAAAATCGACTTCCCCTTCATTTCCTGATGGAAAAGGAGGGCAATGAGGATTCCCAGGATAACCTGAATAGAGACGGTCACAGCCACGTAAAGGAGGGTAACACGCAGAGAATTCCCCAGTTTATAGTCCTGCAAAAGACGGGCAAAGTTATTGAGTCCTACAAAGGTGGCCGGTTTACCCAGGCGTACCCGGAAAAAACTCAAACCAAAAGAATAAAAGAGGGGAAAAATGGTAAAAGCCAAAACCCAGAACATAGCTGGAAGGATAAACGAATACTTGACGGATCTGTTTTTTAAACTCATCGCCATCCCCCTTTCAGGGGAGGCCATGGCCTCCCCTGAAAACTCAAATTACTTCGTATAGCCGATGGATTCCTGGTAAACCTTGAGCTGCTCGGCACGCCCGTAACGGTTGGTAATATCTTCCCAATCCCGGGCCACCCGGTCAAGAGCTTCTTTCGCGGAAGCCTGGCCGGTATAAGCTTCGGAGAGGTGTCGATCCAGGGCTACCCAGTACTCATTACCACCGGGGATACGGAGGTACGGAGCAATGTTCGGAGCAAAGAAGTTATCGTAGTACGCTTTCAAGTACTCCTGAGCATCATCCGGGTTGAAACCATTGGCCACATAGTCATCAAGGCTGGCAGTCCCATAAGGAGGCAGGAAATGGAATTTCGCACCGGGATCGACTCCTGTCCACCCACGCTGTACATTCCAGAGGCTGATCTTATTGGTGGCATGGAAAGCCAGGAGATGGTACACCGCTTCCGGATTCTTGGAGAGCGCCGAAATCACACCGTGCCAGGAACCACCGGTGGTGTTTCCCCAGACATTCGGGGTCTCAAAGGTCACGAACTTCCCCTGAGAACGGTCATAGACTTCGAGGCTGCCCGGAAGTATCGAAGCACCCATCTTGCCCTTAATCTTGGAACGGGCTTCATCCTGCACCAGAGACCCCACGTCACCCCAGGAGAAGGTGAAGACGGCCTTGCCTCTTAAGAAGTAATCCCAGGCTTCTCCAAGGCTCCAGGCTACCTGAGCGTCCGGACCGGTTTTAGCCAGCTTCAACTGGAATTCCAAAGCTTTGACATGGCCTTCGCTATTGATGAGGGGGGTCATATCCTCAGGGTCAAACCAGTAAACGTTGTGGTACTTATCGACCTTTTCACCCGGCAGAATGCAGAACGGAGCCGAGAGAGAGGCATAGTGATACATCCCCTGAGCACCGACCTTGAGGTGCATTACGATACCCGAATCCGGTTCTCCGTCGTTATTCCAGTCCCAACCGTTGAAGAACTCGGAGATATCATAGAGCTCGTTCCAGGTTTTGGGCGGAACACTATATTCATACCCGTATTTCTCCTTAAATTTCGCCTGGTAATCAGGGTTCATGAGGATATCTTTACGGTAGTAGAGCACCTGACCGTCAGAGTCGTTCAAAGGACCATACCAGGTATCACCCCAGGTATAGAGGTTTCTGATCGAAGGAGGCAGGGAATCGGGATCCCACTTGGGGAAACGGGGATCTTTCATGTAATCGTTGATGGGGACGATATACTCACCCGCTACCAGCTCTCCCATCCAGTCAGAACCGATCATAAACCCGTCGTACTGACCGGTTCCGGTAAGAAGATCGGTCATTACTTTCGGATAGTGTTCGGCATAGGGGATTTCCACGATGTTGAGCTTGGCACCGGTCAGCTTCTCCCACACATCCCGCCATTCATAGAGCGGACCGGAAATACCACCCTTCGGACCTCCCTGGTTCACGGTGATGGTGATGGTAACACCTTCAAAAGGCTTTTCACCCGAAGTGATGATGGTTCCCAATTCCTCGTCAGTAAAGGTAATCGACTCCCCTGACGCATTGGTCAGCGTCATATCCGCATATACCACCGAGAGACACAGGACCACAAACACGGAAAGACCAATCCACAACAAACGCCGCATGACTCACTCCTCCTTTTTTGATTTTGCAGAGAATTTCTTACCTAAACCATATTTTTTACCGTTTGCTTATCGTTTATCACCCCCCTTTCCTTCCTCTTCGAGGACGGCTTGAGCCGCTTCAGCATCGGTCACCAGCACGTTAATATATCCCCCGCGCAGGACAGCTCGGAGGATATTTTTTTTCTCTTTTAAACCGGCTACCCCGATCGCATAGGGTACCCTCTGGAGCCTGGTCAGAGGAACACTCATCACCCTCCGGTCAAAATTCGGGTCGCTGAGCATCCCATCCTTTTCCAGGAAATGACACAGAAGATCCCCGACCACGCTTTCTTTTCTGAGTATCGCCGATGAAACCGGGTCGCTAAAGAAAAATTGGGGCACCGGAACCTTTCCCATTCGAGGATCCCCCATCCCCACTACAGCTACATCGAGCTTCTCCCAGACCTCCACCACCCTTCGAAGGCTCTGATCCCAGGAAAGTGTGCGAGCAATCTCCTCGGTATCCACGAGAACCGGGGCATAAAAAGGTACGAAATGTCCTCCCGTTCTCTTGGCAAACTGATGGGCAAGCTCGTTTACCTGAAATTCCAACTCCGTCTGACCGGTAGCGCCTACCAGTGGTACCACTGTAAGAGACACTTCTCGATGAAAATATCGCAATGTTTCATACACCGTTCGCCCCCACCCAATACCAACTACGTTTCCCTCCTGCACGATAGATTCCAGGTAGTGAGCTGCAGCCATGGCGATTCTTCGTCGAGTCAAATAATCCGAATGGGGTGAACTATACACTACAATCGCTTTTTTGAGCGCAAAACATTGCTCGAGCTCCTGTTCAAGCTCTGCAAAAGAGAGAGAAGGGTTAACCAGACGAATCTCCACCACCCCCTCTCTTCGAGCTGCTTCCAGAAGCCTCTGCACCCGGGAACGGGAAAAACCGGTATGCTGAGCGATTTGCTCCTGCGTCAGCCCCTCCTCATAGTACAAATGGGCAATTTCATACAGAAGATGCAGTTCCTTTTCTTCTACCCTCGCCAAAGAAACCCTCCTGAACATTTGCTCAAAACAATTGTTTAAACCAGTTCTATTGTAAGAACTCCCATCTCCTTTTGTCAAGAGGGTACATTGAATCGGATGGCCTCGACGTATTGGGGGAATATTTTGAAAAAAATCCTCCCAAGACTTCATTTGCTGCCTGTATCTTCTTTTTTCGCCTCCCTCATGCAGATACTCCGACCTTTTCCACAGAGATCAGCTTGGCAGGGAATCTGGAACTTTTTTCGCCTTTGACAAAAGGGTGCCAGCTTTTTTCGGGGTTGTTTTTCTTTTTCTCCGGTTTACGAACCGGCCTTTCCACCACCTGGAAAAGCCTCTTTTCCTCTTGCGATCTTCAAACCGGTGTTTCCAGGAAGGGCTTATTTTTCCTGTTATCCCCTCCGATAACATTTACGCCAATCCCTCAATCATCCCTCAACTTTTGTGCGCAGAATCCCCCAGAGCGCCAGAATCGTTGCCAGAATGACAAGGATGTCTCCCACAGGCATAACCGGAGGAACATGGATCCAGCCGAAGAGACTTGCAAGCACCGTACCAACGATGAGGAAAACTCCAAGAACAACCTTCATCTTCACAGAAAAGCACCATATGGAGCATGAGGAGAGCGAGGAAGAGTGTGAGGAAGGAGAGGCAGAGCGCATGAGCGTGAGCAGATGTTTTATGTTTCCAGGAGGTCTGTACTTCGAGAAAGTGGGAGAAGTCTTGAGCTTCAAGAGCAGCCCGAGCCTCTCTGGTATAAGCGGTGAAACCGACTCCAAGGTACACCCCAAGAAGGCAAAAGAGAATAATCCAGGAAAGACCAAAGATAAGGAGCGCCTTTCTCATCCTGCATGCCCTCCTTAGATAGCGCTCTCAATATTATACCACCTCAAGCTGGTACGGAAAAAACCAAAAATACCGCTTCATACCCCCTGGCTTTTTATGAATCAGAGAGAAGGTTTTTCGCCTGATGAAACAAACAGCAAGGTGAAAAAGGACCGAGATTCTGCGAATAGGTCTTTTGGTAGGTAACAGTAGAAACCGCGGTGGGGTTGCTCACAGGCGCTTGATGTGACCGATGCCTTGACCGGCCGGACTTAAAACTCAAGCGACCAGAACACAAAGCACGCGAAGGATCTTTGAAATCCTGGAGAGCCGGACAGAGCTTCCCTTTCTCTTTCGAGGAACGGTAATAAAGTCGCACAGGGTGGGCAAGAATATACCTCTGGGGTGTGTAGCGAGAAAGACCGAGCGAGAAGGTTCACAGAGCACCGAAAAGTTTGAACGGATTCGAAACGGAAATCAGCTTTAGAGATGCGTGGAAGTCCCTACTCCTTTTCGGAACAGGGAGAAGGGTCAATAAAAGTACACATGACAGCCAGCAGTGGGCTGTCCATTCTGGTGAAGGTTTCCGGAGAAGGTGTTACTCTGATAGGTCCATACACCATTTGCCTCGGCGCCAGCAGGGGGACAGTTCCTTCGGAGCCAATAATTACCCATAATATCTTCCACGTTGGCCCAGACACCAACAAAGATGCCTCCGCCAGCAAATACAGCTCGATTATATCTGAAGGTGTTGCCAAGAATGGTGGGGGAAGAAGAACCTTCCACAGCAATGCCACCACCAGAGCCATAGGCGATGTTTTCTTCGATAATATTGGAGAGGATTCCTGCATTTGACTGTCCATGTATATAAATACCGCCACCATCAAAGGCATGGTTATCCTTGATCATGTTGGACATGATGGCGGGGGAAGCGTTATCGATGTAAATGCCACCACCGCTGTAACCAAAAGAAGTTAAAGTGCCGCTCCCGTTCCGGACGGTAAACCCCATCAGAGCTGCTCGATTTGTCTCGCCCTGCTTGAAAGTAACGACACTTCCCCTCCCACCTCCGTCAATAATGGTTGTGGCTACAATCGAGGGGTTCCCCGGGTCTTCGCTTCGAAAGAGTATATCTTTTCCCCGAAAGTCAATATTTTCGTTATAGGTCCCTCGGGAAACCATTATCTCATCACCGTTCCGAGCATCGTCAATGGCTGCCTGAATGGTAGCATAGTATTTGTCCTGTGTGAGGTTGTGAACCGAACCCGTTGGCGTAGAGATGGGGACTGGTGTAGCAATTGGGGTGGGGGTTTCTTGAGAGGTGGTAGGTTGAGAACAGCTTGACAGAAGAAATGCCACAAGAACAAAAAGAACAGCCAGAACAAATATCGAGTATCGCATATTCGCTCCGCCCTCCTTGTTTTGGTGATGTGAGAATTATATCACGTAGATAAGGGGGCTTACGGGTTCGCTCGTGCTTATCTCCAATGCGGTTTTTGCCGAGGATACACCTTCTCCAATAAGCAGTGCATTTTTTCGAGAAATCTAAGGCGATTTCTCCGTTACCCATTCAGAAAAACGATGGGTACTATTTTTCAAATCGTCTCCTCCGGAAGGAAAAAAAGTTCCATGGATATCCCTCATCTATCGCCAAATATTCTTTCCACAAGAAACACAAAATCAAAAAATAATCCAGAAAAACGGTAGGTAGTGTGCTTTATTTTTGTGTCACGTTTGGGAAGCAATAAAACCTCCTGACAGGTACAATTGGTAAAACAAAAGGAGAATACCAATCATCCTATCAGGAGGTGTCCAAAGACTATGAAAAAGGTCAAGAAAGACTTC
>Ga0308395_1002415_pt1 | contig 10715 bp, 5 predicted proteins | sample Hotspr20SampleP4_FD_202097 | JGI IMG/M metagenome (GOLD analysis project Ga0308395, IMG submission 202097) | Hot spring phototrophic mat microbial communities from Mushroom Spring, Yellowstone National Park, Wyoming, United States - 20050930_P4 ...
CGGAGGAATTCCTGGATTTGTGCGACCGATATGGACTGATGTTCGGCAATTGTTTTTACGGCTGTTATTGGATGCAGCCGGGAACCCCCTACCCGGAAGACCTGGAGCTTTTGGCCCGGAGCACCGTGGATATTATCCGGCGGATTCGGAACCATCCGAGCTTGGTCCTCTACATGGCCATGAACGAAGGAGAAACCCGCCGGGAGGTTTACACGATGTGGCGGGAGGCGATCCAGGACCATGACGGCACTCGGCTTGGGATTCCCTCCGGCTCGTTTCCGGATTACCGGAAGGAGGTACCGGAGTGGATTCGGCCGGATTTGCCGGTAGGAGTAAACGACTATCCGCCGAAATCCTACGGCTGGGTGGAGCCGGAGCAATTTTTCCGTTGGGTGCGGGAGAAAGGGAATTGGATGTTCATGTTGGAGAGCGGTTCGCCGTCGGTGCCGCCGATCGAGAGTCTCCGGCGGTTTCTGCCCGATTTAGAGCAGGTCCGGCCCGATAGCACCTACTGGCCGCTTACCTCGGCCTGGGCGCATCATGACGCCTGCCATTATTTCAAACCCTATGACGAGGCGATGCGACGGATTTTCGGGCAGCCGAAAACCGTGGCCGATTACTGCCGACGCAGCCAACTGCTCACCTACGATCAGCATCGGGCCATGTTCGAGGCGGTCCAGCACCGGATGTGGGAGATCACCAGCGGCTTTTGCCAGTGGAAACTGAACGCCTGTTGGCCCAGCGTGGAATGGCAGATTTACGATTGGTATCTGCGCCCGATGCTAAGCTTATATGCCATCCGAAAGGCGACCGAACCGCTCCATGTGCAACTGACCCCCTTGGACCGGATGGTTACGGTGGTCAATAGCAGACCGGAGCCGGTCGAAGGCCTTCGGGTCCGCGCACGTCTGCTGGACCTGGACTCCAAACTCCGATGGGAGCACCAACAAACGGTGGACATTCCGGCCGACGGTTTCCGGGAAATTTTTCCGGTCCCTGTACCGGAGGATATAACGCCGGTGTATTTTGTTCGGCTGGATCTTGTGGATCGAAACGCACGGCAGGTTTCGGAAAACTTCTACTGGCTGCCCCGGAGCGACCTGAAGGAGCTGGCCCATTTGGAGAAGTTGCCGGCGGCGGAAGTGTCGGCCCAGATGACGCTTCACCCCCAGGCGACGGAGACGGCGGCCGAGGTAACCGTCCAGAACCGTTCCGATCGGATCGCCTTTTTGGTACACTTATCTCTTTGTCGGCCAACCGACGGCGAAGAAATTCTGCCGGTCTGGTGGGACGATAACTATGTCTGTTTATTGCCGGGCGAAAGCCGACCTATCCGGGCCCGGTTTCCAACGGCGGGGGCAGGCGGCGAAAAACCGCTGCTGAAGCTGACCGGCTGGAACGTTCGGCAAAGAGAAGAAGCCGCCTCCGGCCTTTGGCCAGCCCCGCTGAAGCTGACCGGCTGGAACGTTCGGCAAAGGAAAGATGCTCTTCCGAAATTCTGTGTTAGCCGGGGGACACCACCCACTAGCAGCCCCCGGACTGCCCAAACGCCATAAAATGGGCATTTCGGTACACCGGAAGAGGTTGGAAACGGTTGGGGGCTGCCGCCCGGCGCCCCATTTCGGGACAACCTCGGAAAAAGAATCCAGTTTCCCTAGTCCGCCGGCTTGACAAGCCCTCGGCACCTCTGAAGTATTCGGCTCGGAAAGGCAGACGGCGGCTCGGGCAGATGGAGGTTTGCCTTTTAGTGGAAATGTGTTTGGTATCCTCTTTTAGGAGAACGGCCGATGGGAGGGAATCCGCGGATTGTCTCGGTACCGACTTTAGGGCCGGCCCAAATCCCTTCGCCGCTTCGGCGAAGTAGCCGGCCCGGGGATGGATTGCCGAAGTTTGTGCTGCCGAACCAATACGTGCGATATCCGTTGGAATGGAATCCGGAGCAACCGCCGGAGGAAGAATTGTTTTTTGAGAAGGCGGGGCCTCGGCAACAGATTTTCTTCGATCCCCGGCAGGTACGGGCGGCGCTGGTTACCTGCGGCGGATTGTGCCCCGGATTGAACAATGTCATCCGCTCCGCCTTTCTGGAACTTCATATGAATTATGGGGTGCCCGAGGTCTGGGGGATTCGGTATGGGTTTCGAGGGCTGAATCCGGCCGTGGGCGATCCGCCGATTCGGCTTACTCTGGAAATGGTTGAACATATCCATCAGGCGGGCGGCACGATCCTGGGCACTTCCCGAGGGCCGCAGGACGCGAAAGTGATGGTCGATTTCCTGGTGGCTCAAAAAATCCAGATTCTGCTTTGCATCGGGGGCGACGGCACCCAACAGGGAGCGCAGAAAATTTTCGAGGAAATCCAGCGACGCCAGGTGCCGATTGCCGTGGTCGGCGTACCGAAAACGATCGATAATGATATTCTGTATTGTGAACGTTCGTTCGGTTTTTCCACGGCGGTGGCCGAAGCCGCCCGGGTGCTGGACTGCGCCCATGTGGAATCCAAAGGCGCCCCGTATGGCATCGGCCTGGTGAAGCTGATGGGGCGGGAGTCCGGTTTTATTGCGGCGGCCGCCACCTTGGCCAGCCAGGAGGTCAATTTCACCCTCATCCCCGAAGTGCCTTTTGTGTTGGAAGGACCTGGGGGCTTTTTGGCGGTTTTGCGGCGGAGGCTCTTGGACCGGCGACATGCCGTGATCGTGGTGGCCGAGGGGGCAGGCCAGGATCTGCTCGGCGCTCCTTCCGAAGAGCGGGACGCCTCCGGCAACCTGAAACTCCGAGACATTGGGCTCTATCTGAAAGAGCGCATCACGGCCTATTTTGCTGAGCACGGCCCCGAGGTGAGCCTCAAATACATCGATCCCAGCTACATCATCCGCAGCGTGCCGGCCTCCAGCGAGGATGACATCTTGTGCGACCAATTTGCCCGTCATGCGGTCCATGCGGCCATGGCGGGCAAAACGGGGATGATGGTGGGGCTGCTTAATGGATCATTTGTTCATGTGCCCTGGGAACTTTCCGTAGGCCGACGCCGCTATGTGGATGAAGAAGGTGATCTGTGGGCCGCTGTGCTAGCCGCCACCGGTCAACCAAAACGCTTCCAGTAACATGTTCGCCGAATGAAGCAACCCGCCTCTCCCCTCGCCCTCTAGAGGCCGGTTGAGCGAAGCAAAGCCGGCTGAAGAGTGTCATTCCCGCGAAAGCGGGAATCCAGAAAGTATCTCCGAGTTCCCACGGACCCAGCAGGAACACCTTAGCAGGCCCAAAGCCGTTTGGATTCCTGCTTACGCAGGAATGACACAGCCGATCCCCTCCTTCGACTAAAGTGTTCCGTTTTTATCTATCCGCCGGAAGGAAATCCCTTCTGTTAAACGATGGCGTCGGCGAATTCTTTTTTGAGGGCGTCCAGAGCTTTTCGGCCCTGAGCGGCATCGACCACCACATGGAACCGTACTTCGCTGGTGGAGATCATATCGACATTGATTTTGGCGTCGGCCAAGCATTGGAACATGCGGCGAACCAGCAGGGTATGGGTTCGCATCCCCACGCCGCTCAGGGAGAGTTTGGCCACCTTAGGGCTGCTGGCAGGCGGCGGACATCCGAGGGCTTTGGCCACGGCAGAGGCTGCCTGCAGGCAGGAATCCAACTGTTTATGCGGCACGGTGAAGGTCACGTTGGCTTTACCTTCTCGGCCCACGCTCTGCACAATCATATCCACCACCACACCGGCCCGAGCAATCTGATCGAAGATGCGGGCGGCAACCCCCGGCCGATCCGGCACGCCGACCAGGGTAACACGAGATTGACTTTCGTCCAGGTCCAACCCGGTGATGATCAAATCCTCCATGCCGGCCATTCGGGCCGCATAGTTGACCGCCGCCTTGGATTTGCTGGGGGGGGCCGACGGCGGAGCCGGTGCGAGCTTTTCGGGCGGCTCGTCCAGCCGAAACGCCTCATGCACCGCTCGAAGGGCCTCCTCGGCCCGATCCCGTTCTACGACCGTGGAAATCTTGATCTCGCTGGTACTGATCATAAGGATATTAATGCCTCGGTCGGCCAGGGCGGCAAACATCTTTTGCGCCACCCCCGGCTGCCGAGCCATCCCCATGCCGACAATCGAAATCTTCGACACGTTTTCATCGTAGGTGTAGCCGCCGGCGCCCAGCTCCTGGACCGCTTCGCCCACCGCTCGGAGCGCTCCGGACAGGTCGTCCCGGAAGACGGTGAACGAAATATCCGCTTCGCCGTTTTCGGCCACGTTCTGCACGATCATATCGGTCGGGATATTCCGGGCGGCGATACGGGAAAACAGCGTCATGGCCGCCCCCGGCCGATCCGGCACCTTCTGCACCGTGATCCGGGCTTCGTTTTTGACCATGGCGGCGCCGCAGACCGGCTGGGCCAGGCTTTCCGGTTCCGTGGTAATCAGCGTGCCGGGCGAATCCGTCATACTGCTCCGGACATAAATGGGCACCAAAAACTTCTTGCCGAACTCGATGGATCGGTTATGCATCACGGCGGCGCCGGCACTGGCCAACTCCAGCATTTCGTCGTAGCTAATCTGTCGCAGCAAGCGGGCTTCCGGCACGATGCGGGGATCGGTGGTATAGACGCCATCAACATCTGTATATATTTCGCATCGTTCGGCTCCCAAAACGGCAGCCAAGGCAACGGCCGTTGTATCGCTGCCGCCTCGGCCCAAGGTAGTGATATTGCCCTGCTCATCCACCCCCTGGAAACCGGCGGCAATGACGATCTTTCCCTCTTTGAATGCCTTCTTGAGCCGATCCGTCGAAATCGACCGGATCCGGGCCTTTGTGTGGGTGCTGTCGGTCACAATGCCGATCTGGGCACCAGTGAAACTCACCGCCTCGTAGCCCAGCCGATGGACCGCCATCGCCATCAGCGCCACACTGACCTGCTCCCCTGTGGAAAGCAGCATATCCATCTCCCGCGGGGAGGGCGAATCGGTTATTTGCTTGGCCAAGTCGATGAGCATATCCGTCGTATGCCCCATGGCGCTGACGACCACCACCACATCATGGCCTTCCCGTTTGGCCTGAATGGCCTTTCGAGCAGCCGCCAGAATCTTGGCGCTGTCGGCCACACTGGTTCCCCCAAACTTTTGCACAATCACCGACATGGACAAATGCTCCTTGAACAAATTATCTCTATCGGAATGGAAATCCCATCGATCAGGGAACATCTTCGCCGAATGAAGCCAATCGCCTCTCTCCTAGCGGGAGAGATCGGCCTGGCCAAAGGCCAGGGTGGGTGAGGAGTGTCCTTCTTGCGAAAGCGGGAATCCAGAAAAGACGAGAAGTCCATACTCTCTGGGTTCCTGCCTCTGCGGGAACAAGCCTGGATTCCTGCTTACGCAGGAATGACACATCGACCCCTCCATTCGGCTCACATGTTACTCGATCCGGATTTGGTGCCGCCCAAGGCAGGTGCTGACCATTTGCCCCCTATGGGAGAGGGAAAATCGGACCAATCCCTTCGGCCACCCTGTTCTCGAAAGCTTGGAACTCTTTTAGGCCGACCGGCCGAGGAAGAAGTCCATCAGTTTCCAGCCTTCGGGGAAGTATCGGGCCGACCGGGCTGCCGTGGGTTCGTCGTATCGCTGGGCCTCGTCCGGCCGGATATCCGAACCGGCCATGGCCACCGGCACATCGCCGTGCGCATGCGTTTTGAGCCGAAGCGGCGTCGGATGATCCGGCAGGATCATGATCCGATACGGGTCCAGCTTCTGCAGGGCCTGGTAGATCGGCCCGACAATGTGCTGGTCAATGGCTTCCAAGGCCTGTATTTTAGCCTCCAGATGCCCCTCGTGGGAGGCCTCATCGGTGGCCTCGATATGCACACAGACCAGGTCCACCTCTTGGAGGGCCTGGATGGCATATCGGCCTTTGGCCGCATAGTCGGTATCCAGGTAGCCGGTAGCCCCCGGCACGTCGATCCGCCGCCAACCCAGCAGCGCCCCCAGACCCCGCAATAGATCCACCGCGGTGATCATGGCCCCTTGGAGTCCGAATCGGTCGGCAAAGCGGGGCAGTTTCGGGGCCTGGCCCAGCCCCCAGAGCCAGATGTTGGTCGCCGGCAGTTTGCCTGCTGCCTGTCGGGCCAGGTTCACCGGATGCTCGGCAAACACGCCGATGCTATCGGTCATCAGTTGGTTCAGTAGATCACTGCCCGGGCCCCGCGGATAATGATCCAACACGCTTTGGTCGGTCAGATCATGGGGCGGGGTGGTGCGGGTATCGGCCGAAAACGGGGCCGGTTCCTCCGGGTTGCCGCGATAAATCACCAGGTTCCGGTACCCCACTCCCGGATAAAACCGAATCCGTTCGGAACCGAGTTTTTCCTGGGCAGCGGCCATCAGTTCGGCCGCCTCCGCAGAACTAATCTGCCCGGCCGTAAAGGACCGCATCACCTGATCTTCAATGGTAACCAGATTGCACCGGATGGCCCAATCATACGGCCCCAGCGGAATTCCCTGGGCGGCTGCCTCCAACGGCGCCCGACCGGTGTAGTACTCCAGCGGGTTATAGCCCAGAAGGCTCATGCAGGCGATGTCCGAGCCGGGCGGCAAATGGGCCGGGGTGTGGTTGGCCCGCAGCACGATCCCATCCGCTGCTACCTGGTCCATCGCCGGCGTGTGGGCCGCTTCCAAAGGCGTCCGCCCCCCCAACGCCTCCTGCGCCTCATCCGCACAACCGTCGGGAATAATAATCACATATTTCACGGCCAAACGGTCCTATTGCTGGGGGAATTACCGTAACCATTCCGCCGAGCCGGGCAACCGCCTTGCAGTTACCACCGTCTGAAACAGGGACGTTTAGGATAGATTCTTTATCTTACCCAAGGTATCTTCAATGGTAAAGTACAGGTTTAATTTTTGGAACAGTTTGGCTGAATGAAGATGCCTTTGGGAGGACGTGCTTGTCAGGTCCGGTGCTTGCCTCTCCCTGAGAGGCTCTCTCGAAATTCCGTTTTTTAGCCGGCTGTACCACCAACCGTCAGTCCCCGGACTGCCCAAAACCCCATAAAACGGGCATTTTGATAAACCGGAAGGGTTTGTACCTGGTTTGGGCCGGCCCTAGATTACCAATTTCGGGACAGTCTCTGAGGGGAACAGTGTAGGATGAGGGGGCTAGCAGAAGGGCACGGGCGGCTTCTTTTTGCCCCCTCACCTGGCCGGCCCGAAGGCCATGCCGGCCTCTCGACAGCCAGGGGAGAGCACAGTGGTTTCATTCGCCTAAAATATTACGGAAAGCCAAAAACAACAGAAAAGCCCGAGAAAAAAGGAGGCCAACCATGCAAACTGGAGCACGACCGATGGGTAGGTGGAAGTGGTGGGGGATTTTGGGAATGGCTGCCGTGGCAGGGGGAATAGGCTGGGTGGGCTGGGGGTGGTCGGCCCCGTCGGGCGATGCTACCCCTGCACCGCCGGACAAACCGGCAAGCCCGGCTCCGCCAGCCCCGGTTCCTGAGTCTTTCGGCCCCGCATCGGGCAGAACGGTTGCACGGACTGCACCTGGGGCAGTCCCGAAAGAGGCTTCTGTGGCCCAGGGGCCAGTCGCACCGGCCGAGGCTCGGGTCCTGGTGGTCTATTACAGCCTCCGGGGTTCGACAGAAAAGATGGCGGCTGCGGTGGCCGAGGGCGCCCGCTCCGTGCCCGGCGTGAGCGTGAAGCTAAAAAAGGTGGAAGAGGTAACCAAACAGGACCTGACCGAAGCCGAGGGCTTGATCCTGGGCTGCCCCACCTATTTTGCCAATATCCCGGGCAAAATGAAGGTGCTGATGGACGATTGGAACTGGAAATGGAAAGTGGATTTTACGGACAAGGTAGGCGGGGCGTTTGCCACCGGCGGCGGACTGACCGGCGGAAAAGAATTTGTGATCACCTCGCTACTTTTGTTTATGATCAACCATCGGATGGTCGTGGCCGGGCCCCTGTATGAAGATGAACAGGGCGAAGATAAATGGGGCGAACCGGGCGCCTCGGCCGCCACCGGACCGCTCGACCCCGGCCTGAGCGAAGCCGAACTGTTCACCGCCCGACGCCTCGGCCAGCGAATCGCCCAATTGGCCAAAAAATTCCACCCGCCCCACTAACCCCAAAACCCCGTCAAAAGCTTCATCCCGGTTCACGGAATCCGGAATCCTTCTGTGGGCCATACGCTGCGGCCACCTACTGGTCGGCTCGGTGGTACGTTGTGTCGGAGCCGGAGAAAGGTCATCCCCGCTCCTTCCCACCGGCCCATGCTTTTAATGTAGATATGTTTATACCAACCCCCAGCGTTTACGCAGGTACCATTCGACGCTCAAAAGGCCGACAAAGAGCAAAAACACCGGCCAGGTGTCCCAGAGGGTTCGTTTGCGGACCTGTTCGACCTGCAAGGTGCTGGTCTGGCGGAGGAGTTGTTCGAGCAAGCTGGGCAGTTGTTCCGGGGCCAGGGCTTGCCCGCCGGTCATGGCCGCAATGGTTTCCATGGTTCCGATGTCGGCGGCGGCCAGGTTCAGTTCCAGGTCCTGTTGGAAGACCAGGAAGCGGGCGGTGCCGGTCAGTTCCTGGCCGTCGGGCAATTTGGCCGTGGCCCGCAGGGTGTAATCGCCCGGTTGTTCTGTTTGCACCATCGCCCCTTGCCAACCACTTTCGCCGGAGACTAGAGGAACCTGTTCCAGCCGGCCGTCGGGCAACTGCACTTCGGCTCGGAATTGGGCCTGGGGGATGGGCTGGCCGGCCGGGTCATTAACGCCCAGTTGGAATTCGACCCGGTCGCCCGGGGCAAAACGCCGCTGGGCCAATTTGATCCAGAGGTCCGATTGGCTCGCTTCGTCGGCCTGGGCAAGCCACAAAATCACCTGACGCCAAAATCGGCGATGCTGGTCCTGGAACCCGTGCATCGGCCATCGCCAGGTGCTATCGCCGGCAAAGGCCAGCACCCGGCCGCTACCAAACGCATGGGCTACCAGCACGGGATGGTTTGCCTCATCGGTGGCCCAGACCAAAGCGCCGGGCGCCGGTCGGTCCAGGCGGTTGATGCCTTCCAGCGGCGGCAAACTGAGCCAAAGTTTGCGGTTTTCCTGGGGATCGGCGGCCAGGCGCATGGGCGAGGCCTGCTGGCCCACCGGCGTGGGCATCAGGCGGATCGGCCCAGGAATGTGCATATCTTCACGTATCCGTTCCTCAAACCCCTGCCGGCCAAATCGGTCCATCTGTACAGGTAGCACCTTGGCAAGCGCCGACTGGCCATAGCCGCCGGGCGCAAAACTATGAAACCCGCCCAGCATCAAAAGGCCTGCCCGTTGGGAGACGGCCTCGGCTAATTGGGCTAGTTCTTCCGGCCGAAAAGCAGCCGAATCCAGATCGCCCAGGATATAGACGTCGTATTTGCCGGGGCGGAAGGCCTCGGACAAGTCCAGATTGCCCGGACGCAGAAAGGCCGCCGGGCCCCGATCGGCCGGCAGCGTGGGGTCCCGCACAATCCGATAAAAGTCCACCTGTACATTGGGAGCGGCACGCAGGGCCTGCAACAGGAATCGGCTTTCCACCCGCACCTGCCCCTCCAGATACAACACGTTGATCCCGCCTTTGAGCACCCGTACAAAAGTGGCTATTTCATTATTGGTGGTAATAAGTTCCCCAGGCTGCGGTTCCACCCGAACCACCAGCTTATAATCGCCCGGCGCTGCCGGCACATAAACCAGATCGATCGGAATCCGGTCGCCGGCGGCCTGGACTTCGACTTCTTTTCGGGCCACTTCTTCCAGTTGGCCGGGCCGAGTCTCAAAAAGCATCTGGACCACCAGCGTCCGATGCACATACCCGTAGGCTTCCAGATCGGCCGAGACGCTCAGTTCGTTTTTGACAAACACGGTCGGATTGCAGCGGAGGGAGGACAGGCGTACATCTTGTGCCTGGCCCAGGCCGCGAGATTGCCCGATCGGGAACGTATAAAGGGGAATCCCCTGGGCTTTCAGCCGAGCGGCAGCGGTCTGGACGGGCAAGTCCCTGGGCGGCCGGGCCTGCTGCACCCCATCGCTGAGAAGCAGGACGGCCAAAAGCCGTTTGCCCACCTCCTGTTGCAGCAGGTCGTCTAAGACCGCACCCAGAGCGGTTTGATTGCCGTCGGGTGTTTCCGGCAGAAGCACCTGACCGTCAGCCACCTCCAGGGCCTGCAACCGAGCGTCGAAGGCGTAGGCTTTCAGTTCAAATTGCTCGGCCAAGGAACGAAGGGCGCCGTTGGCGTCGGCCAGCGTTTGCCGGAGGAGTTCGTACCGGGTTTGGCCGCCCACGCCGTCCGGAATCGACATGCTGCGGGACTTGTCGGCCAGGAGCACCACAGTGGCCTGCTGGGGCTTCATCTGCGTATAAACTAAGGTAGGCCGAAGCCAAGCCAAAAGCAAAAGTATAAAACTGGCCAGCCGAAGCCCTAAGAGCACCCATCGGCGTCGGCCCGCTGTTTTGCTGCGGGGCGGCCCCCAAGGCAATAGGGCCAACAGCCCCACCACTAGGGCCGCCAGCCCCCACCAACCACCTACCGGGTCCCAGGTTAAACTGACCATAAGCGAGTCAGGTTTGTTGCAATGAGGTAACACGTGAGCGGAATGAAGGGGATGATGTGTCATTCCTGCGTAAGCAGGAATCCAGGTGGCTTGTGCCACCCAAATCCTCCTCACTAGGCGGTGCCAAAGGCACCGCCGACCTCTCCCAC
>Ga0308395_1002416_pt1 | contig 10710 bp, 7 predicted proteins | sample Hotspr20SampleP4_FD_202097 | JGI IMG/M metagenome (GOLD analysis project Ga0308395, IMG submission 202097) | Hot spring phototrophic mat microbial communities from Mushroom Spring, Yellowstone National Park, Wyoming, United States - 20050930_P4 ...
CTCACAAGTAGGTTTAGAAAATTTTTCCACCTGAAAATAAAGAATTTATAAGCTCAGAAACACCCACATCTGATGGCTTGAAACTCTTCGTGTTCGTCCCTCTGACATTGACCTCTTTCCGCCAATTGTTAGAATCGACTACATGGCAATAATCTCAGAAGCGGAACTTACTCCAGTCCAAAAAGAAGCTTTACGACGCGCAAAACTCGCTGCCCAGAGAGATAATTTTGATTATGCTATCACTTTGCTGCAAAATATCCTTAGCGAGAGTCCGAACTACTTAGAAGGCCGCGTACTTCTCCGAGAGACCGCTGCACGAAAAAATGCAAACTTAAACAGAATTGCAAAGGGTTTGAGTACTCTCCAATTGGCAGGCACTATTGCAAAAGCACAGCTTCAGGCAAAAAAAAATCCCAAAGAAGCACTGAAAGTGATTGAACAAGCACTAGCTATTGATCCCACCAATACTCAAGCGAATTTGTTGCTAAGCGAAATTTCTCAATCTCTCGAGATGTGGGAAACAGCAGCCTTTGCTCACGAAACCATCGCAAAAGCAGACCCCAAAAACATTCAAAACCTACACGCGCTTGGCAAAATTTACCTCCGTCTCCACGACAAACGTGCATTGGATGTCTACACAGCCATTCTCAACCTTAACCCGCATGATGGAGAGGCCCTTTCTGGTCTAAAGGATGCCGAAGCCCAGCAATCCATGAAAGAAGGAAATTGGGAAAAAGCACAATCCTATCGTGATGTTCTCCGCGACAGAGAAGAAGCCATTCGTTTGGAGCAAGCTGCTGCAGCAGTGAAGTCTGAAGAGGCCATCGATGCGCTTCTAGCAGAAACGTACGCAAAATACCAACAAGAACCTAGTAATGCAAAGTTAGTCTTAAAAATGGCTGAACTTTATCGGCAAAAAAATGACCTTGAACGGGCAATTCAGTGTTACGAAGCCTACTACGAAATGACGGCTCGCGCCGACTCAAATATTGAAAGAACTATTGGTGACCTCAAATTACGTCTTCTGAACCAACAAATTCAAGAGGCTGAAGATGAACTGGCAAAACTACCCGAAGGCCCTCAGAGGGAAGAACTAAAAAAACAAATCGAAGAACTTTACAAGAAACGCGCGTTCGCGAACCTCCAAGAACGAAAAAACCGCGTTGCTAAATATCCGAACGATCTGCAATTTCGATTCGACCTGGGAGAAGCACTGTATCACTGTGGAGAGATTTCTGCTGCCATTCCTGAGCTACAGTTGGCACTACGGCAGCCGTCTGTACGCATCCGTGCTATGATGCTACTTGCTTTTTGCTTCAAAGCCAAAGGACAGCTTGATTTAGCTATTAAACGTCTCGAAGAAGCAGCGGCAGAAGTCATAGGAATGGATAACACCAAAAAAGAAATCCTCTATAATCTCGGCTTGTTGTACGAGGAGATAGGTAACACTGAAAAATCGATAGAAGTGCTAAAACAGATTTACGAAGTGGACTACTGCTACCGCGATGTAGCTCAGCGAGTCGAAAGCGCTTACGCAAAAAAGTAGCCAGAACGCTGCTTTTTCTTTTTGAACGAATTGCCCTTTTCTATCGTCTTACAGTCAGAATACGGCATTCCACCAAAAACCTTCGTTACAGTCGTGCAATCTGTACCACCTGCAATTCTTCGTCGACTGTACTGGAACCTTAGGCGACCCTCATCGATGGCTCTAGCTGGCTTTTATCGCTCAGCATTCCGTGGTCGTGGTGTGGACTTTGATCAAGTGGTCAAATACGTTTACGGTGACGATGTGCGCACAATTGACTGGAATGTCACGGCCCGGCGTGGTGAGCCTTACCGGAAAAAATACATCGAAGAACGCGAACTATCTCTGCACATCTTTTTTGAAGAGGGTCCTGGGATGTTTTTTGGATCGGGCAACAGGATATGCAGAGAGTGTGCTCTGGATTTTATCGCTTTGATCTGCTACCTCTGCGTACTGAATCGAGACTGCTTATCCATAAATCATCTCACTGCTTCCTCACATACCTTCTACAAACCCGGCCGTGGCCGATCTTCTCTTTTTGCAACAGCACAAAAAATCCTCAACAGCCCGTATCGAGTGATTTCTGGCCAAATTGAAGATACGAAATTAAGTCAAGTCCTACGTACGACGGTGCGACTTCTGCCCAAACATACCATCTTTTTTTGGCTATCAGATTTCCCTCCCAGGGATATCCCTAAAGTGTGGCCAATACTGCAACAACGTTTTGTTTGTATAGGTGTTCGAATTGACGATCCTTGGTATACAGCCACGCCTCGTTCTGGAATGTTCTCTGCAATCGATACCTCAGATGGAGAAACTCTGACTTTAGATTGGGGCAATCCCAAGGTCAGACGTCAGCACACTCAATGGCGTCATTGCCGTGAACAAATATGGAAGAGACTTTTTCCTGCAGCCGCCGACCGTCTTACTCTGCAGGTAGGGCAACCCACATTTAAACAACTCTATGAATTTCTTCTCCGACGTACTCGTCTTTCCCAAAGATGCTCGTTGAACATCTAAGCTTTGCCTACCCCTGGATGTTTGCAGCATTTTTGTTGCTGCCGATTATTTCTTACTTGCGCCTCAAAAAGCAAGTCCATCGAGTGTTAATTCCATATGCGGCAAGCTGGCTGCCTCCCAGACGAAACTCCGCACCTCCAATGTGGAAGGCCGTCCTGCTTTATGTTTCTCTGGCATTGTTAATCCTCGCTGCGGCAAGGCCTCAGAAAATGATCGCTCTGCAGCCCACGGAAAAACAAGGTTACGACATAATGCTAGCGATTGATCTATCAGGTTCTATGCTGGCAGAAGATGCTTTTCAGAACGGCAAGCGTGTCAGCCGCCTTCGCGCCATCTTGCCTATAATACAGCAATTCATTAGAAACCGTCCAAACGACAGGATTGGCATAGTAGTTTTTGGAGGCAAAGCCTACACTTTGGCGAACCTAACCATGCAACACGATTGGCTTGAGGAACAAATTGGCCGCTTGAGTGTGGAGCATTTAGAAGACGGTACAGCCATTGGAGATGCGCTTGGTATCGCGGTGTCACGCCTCACACAAAAAGATCGCGTCCAGGAGGGTGTTCGTACCGGCTCTTTTATCGTGCTGATTACAGATGGTGCTAATAATTCTGGTTACCTTCAACCCTTGCAATCGGCACAGCTTGCTGCACGATTAGGAATCCCCGTTTTTACAATAGCAGTCGGTCGTCAAGGAGTTGTACCCTTTCCGGTTTTTGATCGTGCTGGGCATCTTCGCGGTTACGAAAATCGCGTTTCTGAAATCGACTTCGACACACTCCAACACATCTCCCGAATCACAGAAGGAAAACATTTTCACGCTGAAGATGCAGCAACAGTGGAAAAAATATTTGCGGAAATTGATAAAGCCACCCCTAAACGTTTTTCAGCAGAAAGAGTAACACTAACCACAGAGGAATTTCACTGGCTAGCTATACCTGCTTTGCTTTTTTTATTTTTGAGCCTCCTTTTGCGAGGCAGCACCAACGCTACCAGTTTTTGAGAAATATGGTTTCATTAATCAGCCCTGATTTGTCGTTGATTTCTCCGACTTGGTTGTTGGTTGCTGCTGCACTGTCTGTTGTTGTTCTCTGCATGCTTGTATTTCGATGTATTCAGTTTGCGAAAAAAGCGCCCTTTGTGCATTTCCTTGAAATGCTTAGCGGTCTGCAGAGCAATTTGAGAATTTACTTCGCATGCATCTTAGTAGCGGTAGCCCTAGCACGTCCGTACTTTGGAGAAACAACCACCCATGTGAAAATCCCGAGCGCATCTCGATACGTGCTTATCGGCCTTGATGTATCTCTCTCAATGCTAGTTGATGATGTGAAGCCCAGCAGATTGGAACGCGCAAAGTTTTTAATACGCCAGTTGTTAGACAGTCTTGCGGGAGAACATGTTGGTCTGCTTCTTTTTGCCGGAACAGCATTCCTCCAATGTCCATTGAGCACAGATCATGATGTTTTACGCGATGTGCTCGCTGACATTCATACTGGTTATATACCGTATCAGGGCACTGATTACGATTCGATGCTTCGCACCGCAATAGAAAGCTTCCCAAAGAAACCAAACTCTGTAAGGATTCTGATCATTCTAAGTGATGGGGAGACCCACGATGAATCTTGGCGCACGCATCTCCCCGCACTCACTCGAAGTGGAATTTCTGTCGTAGCTTTAGGAATTGGCACAGAACAAGGCGGTTTAGTTCGCGCGGAAAGTGGCGGCTTTGAAAAACATCCCGACGGTAGACCTGTTTTGTCGCGTATTGACTCTAAAACACTGATGGAGCTTGCTTCTGCTACGGGCGGTATCTACCTAAATGCCAGTCAACTGTTGGACTTATCCAGCGTAATACAACAAATCGAATCACGACTATCGACATCTCAACCACTAGAAAGAAAAGTCTCTCATAAAGCAGAAGTCTTTCACTGGTTTTTACTTTGCGCTGTGTTGTTCATTTGCTGGGCGCTGCTGCAAGATGTACCCGTTTACACCTTTCGCAGAAAACTCCCTTCTTGGCAATTAACCGCTTTGATTCAGAAAGACCCTACGCCTCTTCGACTGCAAGCACAAAAGTATTCCTCTTGGAGCCTGCTTTTTGCAGGCAGCTTTCTTCTTCTAAACGGCACGAGCTACGGAACTCAAAACCACTTCCTTATTCTACCAAATCAAGCTGTTTCTCATGTCGAGCATGCAACACAACAAAATTTTTCCTATGAACAACTCCGTACTTCTTTCCAGCAAATCGTTAAAAGCCTCTCACAAACCAAAGATTCCCTGACGGCTGTGCAATATGCCTCGTTCGCACGAATGACACTCAATTACTTAGAAGCAGTAGCTTCTCGTTTGCCTGCACAAACAATTCGTGATTTAGCCCTCGATGGGCTGGACGCCGTATCCCGTGGCTCAGCACTAAATTCTTCTATCGCCAACTGGAAACATCTGCGTGATTCGCTGAGTCGATGGCTGGAGCCACCACCTGCCAGAGAGGACTACTTTCCTGCAGGAGACTTACAACAAAAAGCTTCAGAGTCCTCAGATTCCTCTGCCCAACTGCAATCTCTAACACAACAAATTCCAAACACATCTCCACTCCCCAAACACTCCTTGGGCCAAACTCCCCCTCCAGCCTGTCACCAAAGACCCCAGCACGACACACCTACTCATTCCCAACATCCCTCACAACAAGAAACAACTACCCCATTACAAAATCGCTCACCAAACACTCCGCAGCATCTCTACTCTGACGCAAGGCACGACAAACAACCTACAGAAAACGATGTTTTGGGTAGCATTCCCACTCCCCATCCGCAAAACTCCAGGCAACAGAAAAACAACACCAACCCACAAGTCCCTCTGCAAGACCCAACATCTAGCACAGCTGATTCTCACGCTGAGCAACTTCACATGCCGCAAACACACACACGAAGAATTGGCGGGCAACACATCCACCAAGTACCTCGGCACCTGCGACAACTTGCACCGGATCTGCAAGATGTCCTAGAACTCCTCGAGCTCGCTCGCCAAAACGACACTCCTAGTGTGTTGTTTAAAAGAATGCTCAAAAACGAAAAACAGTCCCTTAGCCACACTAAAAACTGGTAATGCTTCATGGGCCGTTACAGGTTTAACGCTTTTGTCAGCATCTTTGCACTTGTCACTACTGCCTTTGGTGAAGGTGTGCGCTGGTCCGCTCCGTTAGAAGCAGTCGCCCATCGCCCGTTTACAGTCAGCCTCATTTTTGAAGATTGCCGTCCAGCAGAAAACGTCATTTTGCCTGCGGTAGATGGTTTGACCTTCACGTACTCTGGTGAAAATCGTCAGGTTAAAATGATTCACGGCCGCATTACGTCGCAGCACGCTTTGATTTACTCAGTTCGTGCCTCTAGAGCAGGCCGCTTCGTCCTACCGGCCTTTTCGGTTAAGACATCAACTGGAATTCAGAAAGTCGATGAACTCATCTTGCATGTAAAACAGCCCTCATCCTCTGCTCCCCATCAAGATGGAATTTCCCGCACAGCCATCGCTCAACTCATCACACCGTTCAACGAAGCTTGGGCAGGACAAGTCATCCCGATTGAGTATCGACTGCTGATTAATCCACGAAGCCGTGTTCAGCTAGCTGGACCCATGCAATGGCCGGCAACTGGCTGGCTGGTAGAGAACTGGAGCAACTCGGAGCGCTGTGAAACTTACTATCAGGGCTCTTATTGGATCGCTCTAATCCAAAAAACCCAGATTATGACAGACATTGTCGGCGAGCGAGTTTTAGAACCTGCCTCACAAAAACTTGTAATTACTCCTAGGCACCAACACGGCTGGCTGCTACCACCAGCAATATCTGAAGAAGTCACTGTGGAATCAACCGAACGTGTCATAAGCATCAAACCGCTCCCCCCGGCCCCAGATGACACTTTTACGGGTGCAGTCGGGCAGTTTGATATTGTCGGATACGTCACCCCACAAAATCCGATGTGTGGGGAACCCGTCAGTTGGACGGTTATCATTTCTGGTATCGGAAATTGGCCATCGAATTTCCGCACCCCTCTCAGGGAAGTACCACAGAATTGGCGCGTTTTAGACACCGTTGTTCGGCGAGAAAGCCCACCGGGGAAAATTTTTCAGTCTTCAGTACAAGAAGAAGTCGCTCTCGTGCCTGAAGAACCTGGGACGTATACCCTTGCAGCAGTCAAATTCACTTATTTCGATCCGCAAAAAGGTGAGTACACAACCCTACAAACCGAAGAGATCTCTCTACAGGTACAACCTAAACCACAACCCCCTGTTCCAACCCACCCTCCAGCGCAGCCTGCCCAGCCATCTGACGAAATTACCTTACATGCGCAATCTACTGAAACTCTGCTGGGTACTCAGCCGCATGCCTGCACACCTCTACTTCCTCGATTCCCCCTTCCCGGTCAGGCAGTGGCCTTTGCACCACTTGCTCGTTCTTCATTTCTCGGATGGTTAGTTGCCCCTTGGCTTTTGTTACCTGTGAGTTTTGTACTGTTGGCGATCCGTCACTTGCGCATCAGCGACCCTGCACAAGAGCGCATCATTGCTAAACAGGCAATGCTTCGTGCTCTCATCCAAGCGCGTTCTGCTAAAGACAAATCTGAGCTGGTTGCCAACCTTATAAACTGGCTACTTGCAGCTAAAAAATACTGGGCAATCTCCAAAGCAGTTCCCACCTTGACGGATTTACAGAATTGCGAGTTGCTCAACAAAAATGCGGAAACTCGCGATGTATGGTGTGCGTTATTCGCAGAATTAGATCGTTTTTTCTACAGCCCCAGCTGTTCCCTACCGCAACAGTGGCTGCAACAGGCTTACATTGCAACCAACAGACTTCATCCGCAGAGAAGGAGTCTGCGAGACGCACTTCGACTTCAGCATCTTTTTCCCAAAGCTGAAACATCACCTAGTAAGACAACGGCTGTGATGGCAGCGATTGTACTTAGTGGAATTTCGATTGTTTGCTTTGCCAGAGAATACAAGGCTCCTACCGTCAAACAGGAAAATAGACAGGAAAGAGACTCTGCCGAATCCCCAGCCAAAGATCCCCTCCAAGAGTACTTACAAGGAAATTGGTCGGTTGCTGAAAGGCTGTGGAAGGAAAGAATCCAATCTCAACCCAGAGACTGGCACAGCCATAATAACATCGCTTTAGCTTTACTACAGCAACAACGATGGCAAGAAGCCGCCCTTCATTTGATAGTAGCGCGCTTGCTTGCACCGAGATCTAGTGACGTAGTTTGGAATGGCCAGATCGTTGCCCGGCAACTTCCACAGCATTCGGTCGAATTACTACGATGGCTAACTTCTCAAATCCAGCCTTTTCCCGCCGCGCTTGGTAGTGCGGTCACTTGGCAGCTTATAGCAATTATTTCCTCCTGGTTGGCGGCAGCGGGAGCTTTTTTCTTACTGTGTCGACTGCATTTTCATAGGTATCGCCATCTATTCGGAGCTGTAGCAACTGTTTTGTTTGTTTTTTCCTTTTTCTCTGGAGCCTCTTCTGCTTGGGCTATACAGCAGTGGGGAATTTTGATGGATCCGTCCTTGGTAATAATTATTGAAGATTGCCCACTTCGCAGTATTCCCACCGTTGTGGATGAGCAGATTTATCGCGAGTGTCGTGCAGGTGAAGCTGCGGTCGTGAAATCCCGTTTTTTAACTTGGATTAAACTGGGTTTTCCTAGTGGTGAGGAAGGCTGGATCCCTGCTCGATCTGTCACTGCGGTTTACTACCCTTTGCCGCAGTAGCAATAAGGAAAAAAAATCCTTCGACGAGAATCTGTCTTTGTTCACTATTTTGCAGAGGTGTTTGCTTTGTTAATTAGCTTCACGATCGCATCTGGCAGCTCCACTGCCTGATTCGTTTTTCTATCTACTGCTACGTGTGTCGCACGGCAGCGTGCCAACAATACATCCTTACGCCATGCTAGACATTCCCAACTGAAGGACTTTTTTTTTACTTCTACTACCCACAGTGCGCACTTTAACTTATCACCCAGTTTCGCTGGCTTCTCAAATAATGCCTCGCAGCGAACAACTGGGATGATCACCGGCATTTGCAAAATCTTTCTTAGAGGCAGCCCCTCTTTTTCTAACCAGTGTTCAAAAATCTTGTGCGCCATCTCGATCCAGCGGGAAAAAAACCAACACCCTGCTGCGTCCGTATCCGCGAGAACCACTGTTGTTCGAGTAACCAGCAGCACTTTTTTATTCGGAGATATTCCTTTATTTGTCGTGTCGTTTTTCTGTATCGTCGTCGTCATCTTGCTGCTGTTTGGGGAAGTCTTCTCGGGATTCCTCTGGCGCTTCCTCATGTGATTCTTCCTCCGTAAAGAATGACAGCTGGCCTTGACTTAAGCTCTCCGCAAGCTTTCGGCTTTCTTCTGTCAGTGCTTCAAGCACTTCAGTAGCATCGTCTACTTCTTCCCAAACATTTTGCGCTACAAACAGCGGAGCCCCTGCCTGCGCTGCAAGCGCTATCGAATCAGATGGGCGTGCATCAATTTCTAGAACCTTCTGATGTATCTCGTTTTTAACGCTCAAAACCAACCTTGCAAAGTAAGTGCCTTCTCGCAAGTCGTTGATTACCACTCTTTCAATTTTTACATCTAATGCTGCAAAAATCATAGCGATCAAGTCGTGCGTCAACGGTCGTTGCTTCTTGACCTTTTGCAAAAACATAGAAATGACCATTCCGATAGAAGCGTCCACGTAAATGACAAAACACTTTTCGTCATTTCCTAAAAAAATCCCGCAACCCTGCCCTTTGGTGGGAAAAACCGCCTTAATCGTTACGGGAACAACAGAATTTTTCACACAAGTACTTTATCGTTACTTCAACCACAGATGCAAATGCGAAAAACATCCGTGTATGAGTTTCCTTCGTCTTTCCGTCTTTCAAAAAATTTGCCGTTGCCGCCTCACCTCAACTTGATTACTGTTACGGCGCACACTATTCCGCCAAAAGCACCACGCCCAGCTAACAACCAGCTTACACTATCGTGAAAACACTCGTTATAGCAGAAAAACCCAGTGTCGCAGCTGATTTAGCGAAGGCTTTGGGGAATGTCCCCAAAAAAAGCGAGTATTACGAAAATGACCGTTGGATCATTGCCTCCGCATCGGGTCACCTGGTCGAGCTGGAATTACCCGAAGATATAAACAGAAAAAAATATCAGTATTGGCGCCTGGACACCCTTCCGATCATCCCAGAAAAATTTGGTCTCAAGCCGATTGCAAAAACGAAGAAAAACTTCGATTTATTAAAAAAACTCCTGCTGCGTAAAGATGTCGATCAGGTCGTTAATGCCTGTGACGCTGGTCGTGAAGGAGAGCTAATCTTCACTTACATATACCAACTCTCACAATCCACACTTCCCGTTAAACGAGCATGGATGCAAAGCATGACCCCAGCCGGCATCCGGGAGGCATTTGAAAAACTCCGCCCTGCGGAAGAACTCCGCGGACTAGCTGATGCTGCCCGCTGCCGTTCGGAAAGCGACTGGCTTATTGGCATTAATGGCACTCGTGCAGTTACGAAAAAAATGCTGCCTGCCCGCTCAGGCAGTGTTGCACCTGTTGGTCGCGTACAAACTCCCACCTTGGCTATTGTTTTGGCCAGAGAAGAACAAATCCGCAACTTTCAACCTACCCCCTATTGGCGCATCACTGCAACATTTGCGGTAGAACGCGGGCACTACGAAGCCGTATATTTTCGTTCCCACTTCAAGAAACATCCCCACAACGAACACGATCGTCCTGATCGTATATGGGACAAATCTCAAGCTCTAGAGATCCTTAGCGCCTGCAAAAATCACCCGCTGGCAACAGTCACAGAGGAAAAAAAGCCATCTTCCTCTCATGCGCCTTTACTTTACGATCTAACCTCCCTGCAGCGCGAGGCCAACCATCGGCTTGGCCTTTCTGCTCGACGTACTCTTCAAATCGTCCAAGCCCTCTACGAAAAACACAAACTCATTACTTACCCTCGTACCGACTCCCGAGCCCTGCCAGAAGACTACGGGCAACTTGTCAAGGACACACTATCTGCGCTGACCGGGGAACTTTCAACTTATGCTAACACCATACTTGCCAACAATTGGGTCAACACCAAGAACAAAAAAGTCTTCAACAACTCTAAAGTTACCGA
>Ga0308395_1002417_pt1 | contig 10701 bp, 6 predicted proteins | sample Hotspr20SampleP4_FD_202097 | JGI IMG/M metagenome (GOLD analysis project Ga0308395, IMG submission 202097) | Hot spring phototrophic mat microbial communities from Mushroom Spring, Yellowstone National Park, Wyoming, United States - 20050930_P4 ...
TCCGTTTCAGTTGTTCCGAATTTCGGGATATGGTTATGGAAACATGTTGCGGGCTGCATAACTTCCGAATTCGATTGAAACGCAAAAAGCAGTTCGAAAATCAAAACAAATCTTGATGAAGTCTAATCATGGGAGGAGAAGATCACCATGGGGTCATGCGCAGGTTTCAGTGCTCTTCAGCGAGCCGAAAATTCCTCAATTGTCGCCATCCGTCACGCTGCCCGCACTCCTTGCCCTGTTTCAGTGCTCTTCAGCGAGCCGAAAATTCCTCAATCGCCACATGGTTCCTGCAACGGCGCCGCCGAGATTCAGTTTCAGTGCTCTTCAGCGAGCCGAAAATTCCTCAATTGTGAATCTCCTGTATCCAGGGATATTTGATGTATTTGAGTTTCAGTGCTCTTCAGCGAGCCGAAAATTCCTCAATATCACGCAGCGTTGTTCTCGGCACGTTGCATTGACGTTTCAGTGCTCTTCAGCGAGCCGAAAATTCCTCAATTCGTGAGGGGCTTCGGCGCCGTGATGACGTCCCCATGTTTCAGTGCTCTTCAGCGAGCCGAAAATTCCTCAATCGTCGCATCATGCTGGTCGATCTGCGAAGGAGACAGTTTCAGTGCTCTTCAGCGAGCCGAAAATTCCTCAATTGGAATACAAAGCGAGGCGCTATGGGACCAGGCTGGGTTTCAGTGCTCTTCAGCGAGCCGAAAATTCCTCAATCGTTCTTGACGCACGCCATCCTCAACGACTCCCTGATGTTTCAGTGCTCTTCAGCGAGCCGAAAATTCCTCAATTCAGCATATAGTGAATGACCGTTACCGGCGACGTACTATGTTTCAGTGCTCTTCAGCGAGCCGAAAATTCCTCAATCGTGCAACAACGTTGTGCAGCACTGAGAGGGTTCTAGTTTCAGTGCTCTTCAGCGAGCCGAAAATTCCTCAATAGGTGGTTTCCCTGAAGCATCACTAACACCAGTACACAGTTTCAGTGCTCTTCAGCGAGCCGAAAATTCCTCAATGGTGACACATTATACGTCGGTAGCCCTAAATCGGCATATGTTTCAGTGCTCTTCAGCGAGCCGAAAATTCCTCAATCTGAAGCAGCACAGATATGAAGCGATGGTGCAAGCGTTTCAGTGCTCTTCAGCGAGCCGAAAATTCCTCAATTTATAGGTCAATGGCAATTGTGGTATGATGGTAAGCAGGTTTCAGTGCTCTTCAGCGAGCCGAAAATTCCTCAATTCCCCTGATATTGGTCTCGTACCAAAAAGGTTGAAGTTTCAGTGCTCTTCAGCGAGCCGAAAATTCCTCAATTTCAACCACCAAGTTGTTTACAATTCGCACATTAGGTTTCAGTGCTCTTCAGCGAGCCGAAAATTCCTCAATACAGCAGGCGCTGGACGCGATGACCGAGTTGGTGAAGTTTCAGTGCTCTTCAGCGAGCCGAAAATTCCTCAATATGTGGGCGGGAGCAGTGACTACGCAACGATCACCGTGTTTCAGTGCTCTTCAGCGAGCCGAAAATTCCTCAATCATACGGACGCGGCTTCTTAGCGCACATCCACCCGCTCACGTTTCAGTGCTCTTCAGCGAGCCGAAAATTCCTCAATCCATCCGTCCTGCCGTACCGGGCCACCAGCCGCAGGGTTTCAGTGCTCTTCAGCGAGCCGAAAATTCCTCAATTCTACAACCGTCAACTTGAGCGTGCGAAAAAACTCGAAGGTTTCAGTGCTCTTCAGCGAGCCGAAAATTCCTCAATATGTCGCAGAGGTGTACGTTCTGCCCGCGTTGGACGCGTTTCAGTGCTCTTCAGCGAGCCGAAAATTCCTCAATGGAAGTACATCAACGACAGAGACGAAGCGCTTGATGGTTTCAGTGCTCTTCAGCGAGCCGAAAATTCCTCAATTACAACGAGATGGGGCAAGCGATGAAGGACGCCGGGTTTCAGTGCTCTTCAGCGAGCCGAAAATTCCTCAATTCGCACCTCTTCAAGCGACGCAACGCGCTGCCAACGTTTCAGTGCTCTTCAGCGAGCCGAAAATTCCTCAATGCGATGCGCAGTTGCGCTTCGACGCCCGCTTGCACGTTTCAGTGCTCTTCAGCGAGCCGAAAATTCCTCAATAGGGGTGATCACCAACGTTACGCTCAGTGCACTCGATCGTTTCAGTGCTCTTCAGCGAGCCGAAAATTCCTCAATCACGCTTGGAAACAACCCGACTAATCTCTCATAAGAGGGTTTCAGTGCTCTTCAGCGAGCCGAAAATTCCTCAATGTACGAACACGGATACATACTAAGTTGCGTAGAAGGTGTTTCAGTGCTCTTCAGCGAGCCGAAAATTCCTCAATTCCGGATGTTTCAATTGTCAGACCTGTCAATAATCTCCGTTTCAGTGCTCTTCAGCGAGCCGAAAATTCCTCAATTATAATAACCGTTATTTCCGCCGAAACCCATAACTTGTTTCAGTGCTCTTCAGCGAGCCGAAAATTCCTCAATACGTCCAGCCGACTTTTGCCAGCACCGCCGCCGCGCCTGTTTCAGTGCTCTTCAGCGAGCCGAAAATTCCTCAATAAGCGACCGTCGGTCAACTTGACGCTGACGGTTGTATGTTTCAGTGCTCTTCAGCGAGCCGAAAATTCCTCAATTCTGACGACCGACGGGATCGCCGGCGCGTCCTACGGTTTCAGTGCTCTTCAGCGAGCCGAAAATTCCTCAATGCAATTGTCACAACACCGTATAGAAATAAAAGAAGAGGTTTCAGTGCTCTTCAGCGAGCCGAAAATTCCTCAATGCGGTCGCCAACGGCGACAATCCCAAACTACGCATCGGTTTCAGTGCTCTTCAGCGAGCCGAAAATTCCTCAATCGTAGAGCGCAACCGGCTGTTGATCCAGGCGGCGCTGTTTCAGTGCTCTTCAGCGAGCCGAAAATTCCTCAATCGGACTTGATGTCGATGTCTGCGGTGATGACGCGCTGTTTCAGTGCTCTTCAGCGAGCCGAAAATTCCTCAATCGCGCGGGCGTCAGCAGAGAGCAGGCGCGGGCGCTGTTTCAGTGCTCTTCAGCGAGCCGAAAATTCCTCAATTGACGCGATCCGCAGTGTCGTCGCCGCCAAGCGTCGCCGTTTCAGTGCTCTTCAGCGAGCCGAAAATTCCTCAATAGATGCTTGTTGCGACGCACCTCCCCGAACCGGACGTTTCAGTGCTCTTCAGCGAGCCGAAAATTCCTCAATTGAACGTTGGACGCAAGCAGCGCCTACGGCGGGGTGAGTTTCAGTGCTCTTCAGCGAGCCGAAAATTCCTCAATTGTTTGCCGAGGCGTCGCCGCAAATCCGGTCGATGCGCGTTTCAGTGCTCTTCAGCGAGCCGAAAATTCCTCAATGTTTTTGGACGCAAGCGAGCGAAGGATCGCGTTCCGTTTCAGTGCTCTTCAGCGAGCCGAAAATTCCTCAATATTGTACCCGCTTCCCGCCATAAACCCATCCCCGAGTTTCAGTGCTCTTCAGCGAGCCGAAAATTCCTCAATTTCAGGATGTCGGTCATCGACGGAGCCGTAAACGCGTTTCAGTGCTCTTCAGCGAGCCGAAAATTCCTCAATGGAATAAACGGAGCGTTACTCTCGTCGGCACTGAGGTTTCAGTGCTCTTCAGCGAGCCGAAAATTCCTCAATACGGTTGGGACGGTCGAATACGACATCAGAAAGCGCGGTTTCAGTGCTCTTCAGCGAGCCGAAAATTCCTCAATCGGGGACGGGGACGGCGGGGACGATACGCTGCTGGGTTTCAGTGCTCTTCAGCGAGCCGAAAATTCCTCAATGATTGGCGCGGCGACGGCATATCTCGCAGACAAGGAGTTTCAGTGCTCTTCAGCGAGCCGAAAATTCCTCAATGAGGAGATCGAACTCTGGTGTGGTGTGCGGGGTGATGTTTCAGTGCTCTTCAGCGAGCCGAAAATTCCTCAATCGGCGCGCTCGCCGCTGCAACCGTCATCATCCTTACGTGTTTCAGTGCTCTTCAGCGAGCCGAAAATTCCTCAATCTTCGGCTTCCGTTGTGGATGAGTTCCTTGAACATATTCGTTTCAGTGCTCTTCAGCGAGCCGAAAATTCCTCAATCGTGACCGTAACCGCGCAGACCACGCGGTACGACGAGAGTTTCAGTGCTCTTCAGCGAGCCGAAAATTCCTCAATAAAATGAACCGCTACTCTGTCAAAATTCAGCCCATTCTGTTTCAGTGCTCTTCAGCGAGCCGAAAATTCCTCAATTGGGTTGAGATCGTGCATATTGCGCCCGTCCGTAGTTTCAGTGCTCTTCAGCGAGCCGAAAATTCCTCAATGCTCAGGTTCGACAGTGTGACAACGCGACGCTCATAGTTTCAGTGCTCTTCAGCGAGCCGAAAATTCCTCAATTGTCAAGCGGCTCGCAGCGTTTGCGGAACGGGCACCAGGTTTCAGTGCTCTTCAGCGAGCCGAAAATTCCTCAATTTGCCGGAACCGACGCTTGTCGTCCACACCGGCAACGTTTCAGTGCTCTTCAGCGAGCCGAAAATTCCTCAATCTCCAGTATCAGTCGTACATCATCCGGCAGCGCCGAGTTTCAGTGCTCTTCAGCGAGCCGAAAATTCCTCAATGAGGAGATCGAACTCTGGTGTGGTGTGCGGGGTGATGTTTCAGTGCTCTTCAGCGAGCCGAAAATTCCTCAATCTCCTTCCTCCCTCTTCTAAGCCGGGGTCTACTACGCGTTTCAGTGCTCTTCAGCGAGCCGAAAATTCCTCAATTGTTCTCGTGTGCGCGCGCGGTGTTCGTGTTCACGCGTTTCAGTGCTCTTCAGCGAGCCGAAAATTCCTCAATGGTTTCTGCCGGACGCGCGGATATTGAAGATTACGGGTTTCAGTGCTCTTCAGCGAGCCGAAAATTCCTCAATTTGCGATTACGTTTGTAGTATACCACGCCGAAACGGTTTCAGTGCTCTTCAGCGAGCCGAAAATTCCTCAATGACGTGATTGCAGTATTCGTAACCGAATAGTTAAGAAAGTTTCAGTGCTCTTCAGCGAGCCGAAAATTCCTCAATTATAAGGCGCTGCGGCTTCAGTCGCTGGCGCTGGAGTTTCAGTGCTCTTCAGCGAGCCGAAAATTCCTCAATGAACCGACGATGTTCAAAGAACTCATTCAAAACGGCAAGTTTCAGTGCTCTTCAGCGAGCCGAAAATTCCTCAATGAAGAAGTCCCGTTTTGAACCTCGCTGGAAAAGAAGTTTCAGTGCTCTTCAGCGAGCCGAAAATTCCTCAATTCGCCGCCGCGCGCTACGGCTGGACGCTCGACAACACGTTTCAGTGCTCTTCAGCGAGCCGAAAATTCCTCAATAGAGACCGACTGCCGGAACTCGTCGCGCGGCTTGGGTTTCAGTGCTCTTCAGCGAGCCGAAAATTCCTCAATTCAATAAAGAGACGATACACGTCTCGTGAAAAAGTCGCCGTTTCAGTGCTCTTCAGCGAGCCGAAAATTCCTCAATCGGCGCGCTCGCCGCTGCAACCGTCATCATCCTTACGTGTTTCAGTGCTCTTCAGCGAGCCGAAAATTCCTCAATTTGTGTCGGGCTACTACCGCAACGCGAAAATCACCTCGCGTTTCAGTGCTCTTCAGCGAGCCGAAAATTCCTCAATAAGCGTACCGCGATCTCGCCAAACTGCGCGAACTGGGTTTCAGTGCTCTTCAGCGAGCCGAAAATTCCTCAATCACAAGAACAGCGTATAATGCAGTATTACGGGTACAAGTTTCAGTGCTCTTCAGCGAGCCGAAAATTCCTCAATCGCGTCGCTGCGCCTCCCGTCCGGCGCGGCGCGAGCAGCGTTTCAGTGCTCTTCAGCGAGCCGAAAATTCCTCAATCCGGAATGGAAACGGTTCATCTGGCGGCGCAGCGGCATGTTTCAGTGCTCTTCAGCGAGCCGAAAATTCCTCAATGGGTATCTGGAAACAATCTTGAAAATAAGCAGCACGTTGTTTCAGTGCTCTTCAGCGAGCCGAAAATTCCTCAATATTTTCTCTGACACCTGAAGATTTGTGACAGGTCTGAGTTTCAGTGCTCTTCAGCGAGCCGAAAATTCCTCAATCGCGAACGACGCCGAAGCGTCAACCGACGCGCAAATGTTTCAGTGCTCTTCAGCGAGCCGAAAATTCCTCAATTATCGCTGCTTTGTCGTTTTGAAGAGACCAGTAGAGAGTTTCAGTGCTCTTCAGCGAGCCGAAAATTCCTCAATTGACGGTGCGAACGCCGTCGCTGCGGCAGTACACGCTGTTTCAGTGCTCTTCAGCGAGCCGAAAATTCCTCAATAAATACACAATCGCGCCGGAAATCAACCGACGGTTGTTTCAGTGCTCTTCAGCGAGCCGAAAATTCCTCAATTTGGACAAAATGACCGCTTTTTATGAGATGGAGGAAGGGTTTCAGTGCTCTTCAGCGAGCCGAAAATTCCTCAATTGGTATACAAACTCGACCCGTCGCTTACCAAGCCCGTTTCAGTGCTCTTCAGCGAGCCGAAAATTCCTCAATGAGTAGTAGCATAGGGCTTGCAACCCGCGCGCTCAACGTTTCAGTGCTCTTCAGCGAGCCGAAAATTCCTCAATATCCGGTTTATCGGCTTCAGTATCGTATCGAATTGAGGTTTCAGTGCTCTTCAGCGAGCCGAAAATTCCTCAATATTCTGGAAGCCACATCGGGAACGCATCTAATTCCGTTTCAGTGCTCTTCAGCGAGCCGAAAATTCCTCAATTCGCAGTGGCGACTTCGCGTATGGTTTCAAGATGCGTCGGTTTCAGTGCTCTTCAGCGAGCCGAAAATTCCTCAATGCGATGTGTACGGATACCGGCGCGAGATGTCCACGGTTTCAGTGCTCTTCAGCGAGCCGAAAATTCCTCAATAGTATCGCGGCTATTTCCGACTCAATCTCGAACGAGTTTCAGTGCTCTTCAGCGAGCCGAAAATTCCTCAATCAATGTCGCAGTAGCGCCAAACGTATTCACTTGTCAAAGTTTCAGTGCTCTTCAGCGAGCCGAAAATTCCTCAATCTTTAGAACGAAACGAGCGGCCAATCATTTTGTATGTTTCAGTGCTCTTCAGCGAGCCGAAAATTCCTCAATGCGGCGGGTGCGCCTGGACATACGTGATCTGTTTCGGTTTCAGTGCTCTTCAGCGAGCCGAAAATTCCTCAATCATGCAGCACGCGCGGGCACAGCCGGAGCTGCACCCGCGGGTTTCAGTGCTCTTCAGCGAGCCGAAAATTCCTCAATTCTGGCATTTGGGTTGCCTACGCGCCAGATCGCGATCGTTTCAGTGCTCTTCAGCGAGCCGAAAATTCCTCAATCGATGGAAAGAATCGACGCGCGCGCGGTTTGTACGCGTTTCAGTGCTCTTCAGCGAGCCGAAAATTCCTCAATATAGAGATAGTGCAAGCGTCGTGTTAGATGTCCATAGTTTCAGTGCTCTTCAGCGAGCCGAAAATTCCTCAATGGCGTTCTCGTCAACCTCGCCCGACAGTACGGGTTTGAGTTTCAGTGCTCTTCAGCGAGCCGAAAATTCCTCAATATCTTGTGATCGTTGACGAGATCGAGCAGGTGCTGAGTTTCAGTGCTCTTCAGCGAGCCGAAAATTCCTCAATCTTGTTTCGCGGTTCGCTTCTGTGGGAGATTACAAGTTTCAGTGCTCTTCAGCGAGCCGAAAATTCCTCAATTCAGACGTTGAGAACTCGTAGTCCGCGGCGGTGAGCGTTTCAGTGCTCTTCAGCGAGCCGAAAATTCCTCAATACGTTGGGGGGTTCGCGTTGTTCGGCATCGCCAGAAAGGTTTCAGTGCTCTTCAGCGAGCCGAAAATTCCTCAATTTGTATTCGTACACTTCGGCGGTGCAGTCGTAGCCTGTTTCAGTGCTCTTCAGCGAGCCGAAAATTCCTCAATACGTCGTCTCGTATCACATCCCGCTAAGTGATGTTGGTTTCAGTGCTCTTCAGCGAGCCGAAAATTCCTCAATCAGACGACGCGCGGCAGTGCGAACAGCGCGTCGAGGTTTCAGTGCTCTTCAGCGAGCCGAAAATTCCTCAATCGGCGAGTGTTAGATGAACTCGTCGGGAAGAACAAAGTTTCAGTGCTCTTCAGCGAGCCGAAAATTCCTCAATTGCGTGTCCCAGCGTCAACGACCGACCTTCGAGACGGTTTCAGTGCTCTTCAGCGAGCCGAAAATTCCTCAATCTGAGAGACGTTGATGTGTTCATCTACTCGCCGTCGGTGTTTCAGTGCTCTTCAGCGAGCCGAAAATTCCTCAATGCAATTTTTGCGGCATCTATTATCTTCTCCCAGACAGACGTTTCAGTGCTCTTCAGCGAGCCGAAAATTCCTCAATTGTAAGGAGAAATGAAAAGCCCCATCCGTTGCCGGAGTTTCAGTGCTCTTCAGCGAGCCGAAAATTCCTCAATACGCGCGTTTACAGCGCTTCGGGGCGGCGGGCTAAAGTTTCAGTGCTCTTCAGCGAGCCGAAAATTCCTCAATTCTTGACGGGTTTAAACAGACCAGCGGAAACAGTGAGGTTTCAGTGCTCTTCAGCGAGCCGAAAATTCCTCAATATCAGCACAAGATAGGGCTTGCAAACCGCGCGCTGGAGTTTCAGTGCTCTTCAGCGAGCCGAAAATTCCTCAATCGTTTCAACTGACGAGCGTTCTCGAAGTGCCGTCCGGTTTCAGTGCTCTTCAGCGAGCCGAAAATTCCTCAATCTGGCGGAAGCCGCGAAGTGCTACCCGCGCGTACTGTCCGTGTTTCAGTGCTCTTCAGCGAGCCGAAAATTCCTCAATCGCGCCGGGGGACAAAGCGCCGGACGGCGCGTATCTGGTGTTTCAGTGCTCTTCAGCGAGCCGAAAATTCCTCAATTGTAATCCGTGCCCGGTACCGAGTTCATCATGATGATGTTTCAGTGCTCTTCAGCGAGCCGAAAATTCCTCAATCTGGAACCTGAACTTCCAGACACGCCGTATGTGCCTGGGTTTCAGTGCTCTTCAGCGAGCCGAAAATTCCTCAATTGAAGTATCGCGGCTATTTCCGACTCAATCTCGAACGAGTTTCAGTGCTCTTCAGCGAGCCGAAAATTCCTCAATCGCGTAGCGCAATCGTTCTACCACCGCTATCTAACAGTTTCAGTGCTCTTCAGCGAGCCGAAAATTCCTCAATTGAATGATCGTGTCCAACCTCTGAAGTATCTCCTGCATGTTTCAGTGCTCTTCAGCGAGCCGAAAATTCCTCAATTTCCTGACATTGTGTGTCAAGCAATGCGTGTAAACGGTTTCAGTGCTCTTCAGCGAGCCGAAAATTCCTCAATGCCTATTCGCACTTGTGCAATCGCTTACTGAGTAGGTTTCAGTGCTCTTCAGCGAGCCGAAAATTCCTCAATCGGCGCGTCTGTCCAAGGAACGGTACGGGTACGTCGTGGTTTCAGTGCTCTTCAGCGAGCCGAAAATTCCTCAATCTTGCGTAAAGTTACGCTCACGGCAATGCGTGTAAACGGTTTCAGTGCTCTTCAGCGAGCCGAAAATTCCTCAATCCTCGATTGCTGGCTTCTGGGTGCGCTCATACGAGGTTTCAGTGCTCTTCAGCGAGCCGAAAATTCCTCAATGAGCGGCACTGTCGTACCGCGGTAGTAGATTGTGAGTTTCAGTGCTCTTCAGCGAGCCGAAAATTCCTCAATGTTGTGTACCCCCACAGATCGCGGGCATACCCTACATGTTTCAGTGCTCTTCAGCGAGCCGAAAATTCCTCAATGTTGGCGGATCACTGCGCCTGCAATAGTAGGCAAGTGGTTTCAGTGCTCTTCAGCGAGCCGAAAATTCCTCAATCAAGCCGAATGCGCTGCATCCGATCCGACTGAGGATGTTTCAGTGCTCTTCAGCGAGCCGAAAATTCCTCAATGTTGACGCTTGGGCGTCGTGCGCACATACGACTCGTGTTTCAGTGCTCTTCAGCGAGCCGAAAATTCCTCAATAGTTGCGATTGAGCGCGCCATCGCTCAAAATCTGTGCGTTTCAGTGCTCTTCAGCGAGCCGAAAATTCCTCAATTGATACGTTTCTGAGATCGATTTATCACCACTATCGATGTTTCAGTGCTCTTCAGCGAGCCGAAAATTCCTCAATGTGAAACGCAAAATCGTAATTGCCCCACCATCGCCCCGTTTCAGTGCTCTTCAGCGAGCCGAAAATTCCTCAATTGGTGAAATGGCGCTTGTTCCCGATCCGGTATACAGTTTCAGTGCTCTTCAGCGAGCCGAAAATTCCTCAATCGGCACATGCGGAATCCCGGCGCGATTGACGATCACAAAGTTTCAGTGCTCTTCAGCGAGCCGAAAATTCCTCAATCTGAATGATCTGAGTGAGTTTGCTATTGACGGTCACGGGTTTCAGTGCTCTTCAGCGAGCCGAAAATTCCTCAATCTAAGGCAGCACAGATATGAGGCGATGGTACAAGCAGTTTCAGTGCTCTTCAGCGAGCCGAAAATTCCTCAATTAATTACCACTCTGTCAATCTGGATAAAAGTTAGAGTTTCAGTGCTCTTCAGCGAGCCGAAAATTCCTCAATGCAATTTCGGCTCGTTGAAGAGCACTGAAACCGCCGGTTTCAGTGCTCTTCAGCGAGCCGAAAATTCCTCAATCCCGACCCTCGCACCTGCGTCCATCCATATTTCCGA
>Ga0308395_1002426_pt1 | contig 10661 bp, 10 predicted proteins | sample Hotspr20SampleP4_FD_202097 | JGI IMG/M metagenome (GOLD analysis project Ga0308395, IMG submission 202097) | Hot spring phototrophic mat microbial communities from Mushroom Spring, Yellowstone National Park, Wyoming, United States - 20050930_P4 ...
CTGGAAAAAGAAAGATCCCCATCTCCAGAAAGAACTGGAAAAGTATCGTAAGGCGAGAAATCTGAACCTGCTGGTGGTAATGATCGCGTACACGGAGCCCAAGTTCCAGCGGGAACTGGTGGTGGTGTCCGAATCGTCCAACCTCACCACATCCCTTGTGGAGTACCTGAACACCAGGGGAGCCCAGCTCACCTCCTTAGGGTTCCCAGGAGGGTATACGCAGGGGAATGCGGAGTATTCCCGAAAAAAACTCCAGCCCCTAGTGCAGGAATTCCTTGCTGCGACTTTTGGTTAGCACGAACTGGCAAAAGGCGGAGGATGGCAAGGGAGCGGTGGACTTTCGTTGCACCATGTAGAAGTACCGCTTCACATCGAACCCGGAAAGGGAACGTTCGGCCAGGAGCCCGGAAGCCACTTCCTCTCGAACGGTGATCCGGCACACGATGGAGCCCCCTATCCCCTGGATGACCATCCGTTTGATGGCTTCGATGTTGTTCACTTCGAACCTGATGTGGGGAGAAAACCCTAGTTCGCGAAATCGAGCGTCCAGACTCTTGCGGGTTACGGTGTTGCGGGAGGGAAGGATCAGAGGAAGCTGCGCCAGATCGGAGATCTGGATCGTTTCCCTTTCCAGCAACGGGTGCCTGGGAGGAAGGATCAGCACATGACTGTCGAAGAACAGGAGGAATGCCTCCAGGGCACTCTTCAGAGGGTAGGGTTTACGTCTGCCGAGAAAGCCGAGATCGATCTGCTGGTCGAAGAGCATCCGTTCTACCTCGTACGCGTTCTGGATGTCGAGGGAAAAGGAAAACTCCCCTTCTACTTCAAGGTATGCGGAAATCAGGTGAGGAAGTATGTACATCCCTGGGATAAGGCTGGCTCCAATCCGTAGCTTTCCTTTACCCTGATCGGTCAAATGATGGAGGGCAAGTTTGCAGGAATCGAAATCTTTTAGTAAACGTTCCGCATGAGGTAGAAACGCATTGCCTGCCTCGGTGAGCCGTAAGGATCTACCCACCCGTTCGAAGAGTTTGGTGTGGAGTTCATGCTCCAGTTCGCGGATCTGGGCACTGATGGCGGGTTGGGTGTAGTGGAGGTGCTTGGCGGCTTCACTGATGCTACTGAGGGTGGCAACTGTGTAAAAAGCCCGTACCTTAATGAGATCCATAGTTGCCTCTGGCCTCGAAACTAGCGATATTTGTACATAAGCTTTCTATATATGGAGGAATATATATGACCGCTAACATGGGAACTGTCGATCGGATCATTCGGATCATCCTGGCCATCCTGTTCGTGCTGCTCATCGTGACAGGGGCTGTCCAGGGAGTGGTAGCCACCATTCTAGGCATACTGGCAGTCGTATTCGTCCTGACCAGTATCATTCGATTCTGCCCTGCCTACGTGCCTTTCCATATTAACACGGATAAGAAGAAGACGTAAGGCTAATCATTCTGTGTGGGTTTTATCCTGCCTGCGGAGGCGGGCGTGGGATATAGAATACTTTGGAGGAACGGGAAGCTTCATCTTGCGGGTAGAAAATCGATAAATTGGGTACGTACGATCTTCTCGGGAACTACCCAACTCCCAGAGGCATCCCTTTGAAAAGGGATGCTTTTTTTGGGAGTAGAATCAAGGATAACTTCGGCCGTCCGTGCATCGATCCTATGTACGGTATATTTCTTTGCAGAGAGCACCAATGCCTGTAACCCCTGGAACGATTTTCCAGAAGGATCCTCTTTTAGATGGGGAACGATCGTAAATACGGCTTCCTTGTCCTCTGCCTGGACAGCAGCTACCAATCTGTCATACGCACTAGCGACTTCTTTTTCAACTGTTCGATTGCCGCAGGAAATAATTCCCCCACCGAGAAAAATGAAGAATGAAAAACGAAGAAGATTCTTCAGACGTCTACTTCGAGTACTTGACAATGGTACCCTTGATCCTTGCGGTAGCGGGAGCATAGATTCCAAATGTAATGCCGTTCAAGAGTAGATCGATGAAGCTAGCTTCGTATTCGATGGTAATGTTTACCGCGGCATCCCCCGTGTATTTCTGGATTTCCCGCTGGATTGTATCGTAGATTTTTGTATCCATCGCATCGGCAGTGATATTGAGAAGATTCGCCCCTCCGGAAAAGCCTAAAAACTCATGAACCTTCACGGTTACATCAAAGGTACCCACCGAAGTATAACTGGGTATGGTTTTAGTCACCTGGGCACCCGAGAACTGAAAGGTGGTACAGGAAACGGCGGAAATCGCTAAAAGTACGATCAACACCTTCAACATGCATCTATTCATGCTATCCTCCTTTGAAATCAATAGGCAATATTGTGTATTCTATTATATGGATGATGTCAAGCTTGGGTAGAGAAAGAGGGTAGCCTATGACGTTCCTGCACGTGGCGGATCTTCATCTATCGGTAAAAGAAAAAGAGTATTCCCTCGAGGTATGGGGGGAAATCCTCGAGATCGCGAAAGAGGAACAGTGCGGATGGATCCTAGTCTGTGGGGATTTATTCGACAGTTGGGAGGATTTGACGCAGTTGCGGGAGGAGGTACGGAAAATGACCCGCCCGTATGTTTCCCATTTTAAGATCTTTTTCCTCCCCGGGAATCATGAGATACGAAAGCTCCCCCAGGCTATCGATCTATTGAAAAAGCTGGATCTGGGGGAGATACAGGTGTTGGCCGATGCTCCCTATTCCTTGCAGTCGATTGGTTCCGCTGTGGAACTCCTGGCCGTACCCTTTTCCCAGGGTCCCCTGTCAGTGGAGGACTGGAGGGTACCGCCGAAGAAAGCAAGATATCGTTTCCTTGCTGCCCACGGGATGGTCCCCGGAGTGGTGTATCAGGGAGAAGGAGAGGAAGAGGTGGGAGCGTTGGATCTAGCTGCCTTCCAACGGTTCGACATCGATTCCGCTGCCCTGGGGCACCTGCACATGCCCCTAGAAGAACAAAAGGGGCCCGTTCCCTTCGTGTACCCTGGCTCCGCGCGGGTATGGAGGGCAGGGGAGGAGGGGCCGAGGAGTGTGGTGATCTGGGAATTGGAGTCTCAGGAAGCCGCCCCCCTGGTATCGAGGGCGGAGACACCAAGGAGCAAGGCTCACGGGGTGAAGTTCCGCAGGCGAGTGCTGGAAAAAGCGGGCAGGTTCCTTTCTCTCGAAGTGGAGGTGGCGTTGGATGGGAACCTCCAGGAGCCGCGGGTTAAAGAGGATGTGGGAACGGCCGATTGGATACAGCTTGAACTGGTGGGGATCACGGAGGATGAACGGAAGACCAAAGAGCAGGCGGAGAAGTATAGGGCCCAACTTGGGAAACGGGTGCGAAGGGTAACGGTGGATACTTCGAAGCTGGAATGGATCGAAGGCCTTTCTAGCCACCCCCTGGCCCAACGGTTTCTTGCTGTATGGGAGGAACGGTACAGGGAGGCGGAGGGTGAGGAGAAGGAGATCCTGCGATATGCCCGGCTCCATGGCTTGCGAGCCATCCAGCAACTCCGAGGGGGACGTACATGATCAAGAAGATCCATCTGGTATCCTTTGGGAAGTTTCGGAACTACCAGATTCCCTGCGCACCGGTAACCGTGATCGAAGGAGCAAACGAGTCGGGAAAGACCACCATCTTCGATGCCCTGCTGGAAGGATTGTGTAAGCCCAAGGGGTCTACCGAGGCGGGAAAACTCCTCAAAGCGAGGTACGGAGAAACTAGATCCGTTACCCTCGAGTTCGATGGAGATCCCCTACAGCTTTCCTCGGTCGATTTCCTGAACCTCTTTGCGGTACGCGCAGGGGATCTATCGGTGGAAGTGTCGAAGGATACCGAATGGCTCACCCGGGTGAAGAGCCAATTGTTCAGCGGGGGAATCGATCCTCTGGCCGTAGCAGAGGAATTGACCCGGCAGTGTGTAAGTAAGGCTAAGGGAACGTTGCATGCGGAACTACGGGAACTGGCGGACAGTGTCTATGCCCTGGAGGCGCGCTTACAGGAGTTACAGCAAAAGCGAGAGGTCGTCCTAAGGGAAGAACGGGAATCGGCCCACTCTGAAGAGGAACTGGAAAGGGTACGATCTGAACTGGAGAATCTGCGAAAGGAAGAGGAAAAGTTATCCAGATCTTTCGACCAGCAGAAACTCCACCGCGCGCAGAAAGAGCTATACCAGCTCCAGGAAGCCCTCGTCTCGGAAAAGAAGCTGAAACAGGAACTGGAAGAGATGCCTTCCTATACGGAAGAGGAACTGAAAACCCTGCAAACCCTGGAAGGAAAGCTCAAGGACCTGGAGGGACAACTCCAGAAACTACGCACCCTGGATGAAGAGGCGAGGCGCGAGCTACAGAAACTCGAGCCAGAGATAGAGCAGGTTGCATCTCAATCCCGAAAGCTCCAGCAGATTCGAGACTTCGGGGTTTCCCTCAAAACCCGACTGCCGGATCGGTCGTCTCTCATCGACCGTAAGGTCAGCTATACCTTCCGACCGGTGTTTCTTATCCTTGCAGGGGTAGTACTCTTTCTAGGTGTGGGAGGGGCGTGGATTTTTCCGAGGGACCTGTGGATCATCCCCCTGGTGGGGGGAATTATTGGCGCGGCTTTACTGGCATTCCTGGGGATTCGCCGTGAAACCAAAGAGGATGATACGAGGTTTCGAAGAGCCCTTGCGGGAATCTGTGAGGAGTGGGTAAAGGAGGGCGGGGAGCCCATCCTCGAGGCGAGCTGGGAAGGGTTTATGACTACCCTGGCCCGGACCGAGGAGAGGTTAAAGAACTCCCGGACCCGCCTGGAAGAGCTCCATGCCGCAGAGGGAGAGGCCCGAAAACGGATCGATACGCTAGGGGGGGAACTGCAGAAGTGCAGGCATGAGCGGGATGAACTGATCCATGCTCTGAAGATCAGGTACGACCGAACGAAGGTTCATGACAGTGCCCAGTACGCCGCACAGATGGAAAGGCGGCGGGAGAAAGAGGAAACTTTGCAAAAGCTGGATCGGTTTGTGCAGGAAGCCTGCCGGAGGTACGGGCGATCTTCCCGTGAAGGGCTAGCGGCATTCTTACAGGCAGAGATCGAGCGCATCCAGCGGCAGATCACCGAACCCGAGGCGCCGGAAAGCGAAGTGATCCGTCTTCAGAATCTATTACAACAATGCCGGGAGCGAAAAGTTGGTCTAGAACAGGAGGAAAAGAGGCTTCTCCAAATCGTTCACCGGAAGAAAGGGGAAGTTTCTGGAGCCTATCGGGATCTACCGGAACAGATCGTGACGACCGAACGGGAACTCGCCCGGCTGAAAGCACTCCTTAAGGAGAAAGAGTTCTCCCTTAAGGGTGCGGAACGGGCCGCGAGTCTATTTCGTTCCCTTGCTGAGGATAACAATTCCCTTCTCGCTTCTCTATCGGAGGAAATCGCGGAAGCTTTTTCCCGAATCGCACCGGTAAAACCAATCGTCCGTGTACCACGCGCCACCGGAGAAGGGAAAGGTCTTTACAATGGCCTCCGCGCAGTGAACCTTCGAGCTTTTTCCTTGCGGGAGGCAGAGGTGATGGATGCGGAGGGAGAGTTGCGGCCCCTGGGCACGAAGGAGAGAAAGGAGACAAAGGAGGGGTTGTTCCTTTCCACGGGCACCCGGGATGCCTTTCTCCTCGCCTGCCGACTTACCCTGGCCCGAAAGGCCTTCCAGGGTGATAGGGAAGCTATCCTCGTGATGGACGAACCTTTCCTCACATTGGACACGGAACGAGTAGCCCGTGCTTTAGAAGTGCTACAGGAGTTTCAACAGAATACGGGTTGGCAGATCTTTCTCTTTACGAAGGATGCAGAGTTGGCAGAAAAGGCAGAAGCCCAGTTTGGACAAATGGCTCATCGGGTGCGCCTTCCGTGATGGAGACTCTCCGGCAGTTGACGGTTTAATCTATCTGGTCTAGGGATTATTTTGCAGGAAGGTCTCCACCTCTTCCTGGGTAGGCTGTTTCTCCAGGGGGCCCTGTCCGGTGCACACGAGAGCGGCCACGGCGGCAGCGTACCGACTGGCTGCCTTGAGGGGGGCTTTATGAAGGAAGGCCTGAAGGAATCCCGCATCGAAGGCATCCCCTGCTCCCACGGTGTCCACCACGGGAACCGGAAACGAAGGTACGAGGAATTCTTCTTCAGGGCTTTGTACATACGCCCCCCGAGCACCGAGTTTGATCAGGTAATACCTAGGGCCAGATAACCGCGCGGGCAGATCCTTTGGGTTCTTCCCCCATCCGAGGAACTCCATCTCTTCGTCAGTGGTGGCAAGGATATCCACGTAGGAAGGGATGATACCTTCGAAGCATTGGCGGGCTTCATCCTTATCCCAGAGGGCAGGTCGGAAGTTGGTATCGAAGGATACGAGGGCTCCGTATTCCCGTGCAGCTTTCATAAGGGCGAGGCCGAACTCTCGAGCTTGCGTACTGATAGCCAGGCTGATTCCGCTCAGATGGAGAATCTTCACCGAGGACAGCGTGGAAAGGGCAAATCCTCTAGGATCGATGTGGGCGGCAGCGGAATCCTTCCGGTAGTAGGTAAGTACATGCTTCCCGTTTTGGAAGGAAACGAAGTAGAGCCCTGTGGGGTGTTGGGAATCCTTCTGTACGAAATCGGTACGAATCCCTGAAGATTTCCAGAGGGATAGGAACCCTTCTCCGAAGTAATCCTCTCCCACCCGGGTGAGGTACGCGCAGGAAAGGCCCAGCTTCGAGGCTGCCAGCACCACGTTGGAGGTATCCCCGCCCCAGGTAGCCATCCAGGGAACCTTGTAGGGGATGGCCACCTTGCCCACCCGGGAACAAGCCTCTTTATCCGAACCTGCCTTTTCCCTATCCGTTACAGGCACATCCTTAGGGTGGGCATGCGGTAACTCCTTATCCTCCCCCTTCCCCGCATCCGCCTCCATCGGGTAGAACCCCGCAAGGGGTTCCCCATAGGAAAGGATATCGATCGGCCTATCCGGTGCGAATCCAGCCATGACAGGTATGACCTATTTCCGCTTTCGCTGGATCAGGAGCTTCACGGGTTCGTAGAGGAAAATCAGGATCAGGAGGAAGGCGAAAAAGGCCGAAATGGGGCGGTTGAAGAATGGCCAGAAGTTCCCGCTGGTTTTTACCAGACCAATTCGGAGGTTCTCTTCGATCATGGGCCCTAAAATTAATCCCAGGATGAAGGGGGGTAGAGGGATGGTAACCCGCTCCATCAGGTATCCCAGGATACCGAAGATCAGTACCAGCCCCACATCGAAGGTACTGCTCCGCAGGGCATAGGCCCCGATGATGGAGAAGATCGTGATGCCTGCCAGAACCACATTGCGGGGAAACTTGAAAAACCAGGTAAAGGCCCGAATCCCCAGGTATCCCAGTACGAGGAGGAAAAACTGGGAAATCACAGCCACCGTAAAAATCTGGTTCACCAGGTCCCGGCTTCCCTGAAATACCAGGGGACCCGGCTTCAAACCGTACATCATCATGGCTCCCAGCACGATGGCCGTGATGGAGTCCCCTGGAATGCCGAACACTAAGGCAGGGATCCAGGTTCCCCCCAACGCGGCATTGTTTGCCGTGGTGGGCGCTATCACCCCCTCCTCCGAGCCAGTCCCGAACTTTTCCGGTGTTTTGGAGGTTTTCTTGGCCATTCCGTAAGCCACCCAGGCCGCAATATCCGCTCCCGCGCCCGGTAGGGCCCCGATGAGGGTCCCGATCACGGAGGATTGCAGGATGAGGCGTTTGTTCCTTCCCATGATCTTCCCTACGGAACGGAAATCGGCCTTTACGTTACTGATGATGGCAGCATCCCCCAGTTGATCGTGGGAGGTTACCGAGATCGACCGAAGAACCTCTGAAATGCCGAACAACCCGATCATTACGGGGATGAAGTTGATTCCGCTCATCAGGTACGTGTGTCCAAAGGAAAACCGCGGGTAGCCGGTGGATATGTCTAACCCAATGGTGGAGAGGATTAGCCCGCCGGTCATGGAGATCAACCCTTTCATGGTGGACCCCTTGGTGATTACCGCGCTCATCGAAAGACCCAGGAGGGCAAGCCAGAAGTACTCGAAATGGGTGAACTGGAGGGCGAAGGTGGCCAGAATTGGAGAGATGGTGATGAGGATCAGTACGCCAATGGTTCCCCCAAGGGTACTGCAGCTCAGATCCAGGGCAATGGCCAGGGGCCCTTTGCCCTGCTTGTTCATCTCGTACCCGTCCAGGACTGCGGCCCCCGAGGCCGGTGTACCGGGAACCCGGAGGAAGGTGGCCGGAATATCTCCCGCGAAGATGGCCGTAAAGCTTACCCCCAGGATCATCGCTAGGCCTACAATGGGTGGGGTATGGAAGGTGAGGGGGACGATCAAGGCAACTGCCATGGTGGCGGTTAAACCCGGCATGGCTCCCACGAAAATACCCAGTACCATGGCTAAAAGCCAGGGAACGAGGATTTCTATCCTAAATACACTCAGTATGGCGTCCATATCATAACCCCAGGTACGCAAGGATTCCGGAAGGTAGGCTTATGGTAAACAACCATCCAAAAAGGAAATAGATCACGGCTGTAAAGAAGGTAGCGTAGAGGAGCGTCTGAAGACGGCTTACCCCCAGCCGAAGGAGAAAAAGCACTAAAAAGAGAAAAGTGGTTACTAGGAACCCTAATGTATCGAATAGGAGGATGAACCCGACGATGAACAAAAGAATTAGGTAAGCGGTACGGGTTTCCTTTTTCTTGAAGAGGTTCTTGAAGGTTGCGAGGGTGATGGGTGAATAGGCACTAGCCTTCAGGGTTCCGTACCAGAGCTGGTATATTCCACAGATAATGAATGTGAAGGATAGTAGATCGGGGAAGAATGCAGGGCCGGTAAGGCCGATGTTCGCTTTCCCTTTGGGGAAGGAGGGTGTGATGCTCAGGATAGTGGCCGAAACCGCGAGACACACCAGGCCGATGATGTGTTCCTGGTTCAAACGGAAGGATTTCTTCGTCACGGGGAAGCCTCCTCGGTAAAAGGAGAGCCCCGAGGAGTGTCGGGGCTCTCATAACCAATAGAATCGGAAAGTTCCTACTTTTTCAAGTACCCTGCCGTTTCCATCACAGCCTTCAGTGCCTTGTATTGGTTGATCATGAAATCGCCGAACTCCTGACCTACCCGGACTTTGATCCCGAACCCAGCCTTGTTCATGAAATCCTTGAACTCCTGGGTATCGGTGATTTCCTTCAACGCCTGCCGAAGAGTGTTTACGGCAAGCTCAGGCGTCTTCAAGGGAACACCGAACCCTCTCCAGGTACCCCCCACTACATTCACTCCCTGTTCCTTCAGGGTGGGCACATCGGGGAAGTTGGGATTCCGTTCTTCCGCCATGATGGCCAGGGCTTTCAGGGCGCCGGCAGCGATCTGACCCGCCGCTTCGGGGTAGCTGCAGGTCAACACATCCACGTGGCCGCCCAGAAGTTCCGTGATGGCCGGAGCAGCTCCCTGGGTGGGAATGTACTTTACCTTCTGAGGGTTGATACCTGCGGTCATGAGCATCTGGATCCGGGGCAGGTCCCAGGCGGAGGCGATGACACTGCCGGAGAATTTGAAGGTTCCTTCCGGTTTCGCCTTTATGTCCTCCAACAGTTCCTTCACATTCTTGTAGGGGAATTTGGCGCTGACGATGACCGCTGCGGCATCCTCGTTAAACTGGATGAGGGGAATGAAGTTCTCTGGGGTGAGATCCGCATAACCAAGGTACTTCAGAACGTTGATTTCGAAGGTCAGGTTCGTGATGGTGTACCCATCGGGCGCGGCCGCCGCTCCTTCCCCATGTCCTATGGCACCGGAGCCTCCCGTCTTGTTCACCACATTCACCGGTACGCCGAGCTTCTTGGAAAGCTGTTCCGCGATGAAGCGTGCCGTTCGGTCCGTTCCACCGCCGGCAGCAAAGGGGCAAATGAAGGTGATGGGCTTTGTGGGATACTTTGCCTCTTTGGCCCCTCCGGCAAAGAGGATCCCTGCCGCGAGGGATAGGGCGAGAAGCACGAGGATTGCTTTTTTCATACATCACTCCTTACATGAAAGATTTTCTTCTAATACTTTACCCTGGAACGGGGATTCCGTCAAGAAAAATAAAAAAAAATTTTTTTTATTCTTGCCAAACCAGGATGCGGTGTGGTATGCTGAGGATAGTCATTGTGCATGCTGGAGGTTTTTTATGGTACATACCTTTAATGGAATAATCCCTCCCGTAATCACCTGTTTCGATCGAAAAGGGCAGTTCGATCCCGTTCGGCAGAGGGAGATTGTGAGGTTTCTTGCCCGTCATGTGCAGGGGTTCTATCCCTGCGGGACCTACGGTTCCGGGCCCCTCATGTCTACCGAGGAACGGAAGAAGGTAGCCGAAACGGTAATCAAGGAAAAGGGAAGCACCTTCGTGATCGTCCATGTGGGAGCCGCCACCACAACCGAGGCAGTGGAGCTGGCCCAACATGCGGAAGCAGCGGGGGCCGATGCGGTAGGAGCCATCCCGCCCTACTACTATCGCTATCCCCAGGACGCCCTGATCGAGCACTATAGGGCTTTGATCAAAGCGGTGAGAATCCCCGTGTTTCTCTACAACAACCCGGAGGTTTCGGGAAATCCCATTACACCAGACAGCCTGAGGATTTTGGCCGAGGAAGGGTTGGCAGGGGTGAAG